>NPIG01000034.1_pt1 | contig 163575 bp, 116 predicted proteins | sample 8637441 | NCBI WGS metagenome assembly NPIG01 (sample SAMN07420675, study PRJNA396082) | bioreactor metagenome | isolation source: sample BR6 brine-fed electro-methanogenic bioreactor BR | place: Japan: Kochi | collected 2016-06-14
TCCGACTGAAGCAGGACAGTTCATATTCCTGGCGCTGTGCCCGCGTCAGGAGACATGGAGACCTACTTTCTTGGGCCGCAGTATTCAGTCATGATACGTACCTTTGCTACATCTGAAAGCGGACGGGCTGGGGTTGTGCTGGAAGATGTGATACAAGGGTTAACCGACGAGGATAGGGGAGTTGCAGAAATCAAGGCAGAGCTGACACGCATGTCTGACCTGGAAATATACCGGGCTGAGGCACAGAAACCGTGCAGTGAACTGAAACGGCCGGCGAAGAATCTCCACGAAGCACTACGGCGCTACCTCTTTCTTATTTCTTCGAAGCACCTCCCCGGGAGAGAAGAGTGTTTGTTATGAATTCACCAGCCCATCTCGCTCAGTCTTACTTTACGCCGAGAAAGACATTCCCGAGAGCAACACGATACGAATCAGGGTATTTGATGGCGGAGTACTGGAATACGAGATTGTTATTTCACAGGTGGTTTCGGCCTCTCAAGGTGAAGGGAAGACCGATACGGGCGGTCGCCCGGGAGACAGCTCGATAGGCCAGATATGCTGCAGTGTATTTGTGAATGCGTTTCTGGGCCACGACGATGACGTGTCTGCTGAGTTGAAACAGCAGTTTGAGCATGTTCTTGGCATCGAATGGGTGGCTCAGTTCTTGAACACGCGTTGAGTTACGGGCGTATTCAAACATCGGGGAGACCTCCGCAGCAAGTCAGAAAGGATCGAAACTGCGAGATCGAAACAGAGGCAGTGGGAATTAGCAGCGACCGATAAGGAAAAACGGAGAGGTCGCTTCGCGCAAATGGGCAAGTGGAAGATGGTATGGCGCAGGTCGCCGTAACCAGAAGGTGGGATGTTCAAATGAGAAGATACATCGCAGTTGTGCTGCTCGCGTTGGGAACGATTCCCGCGTTGGCCCAATCCGAATCAACCGTTGACATTAACCTGACCGCGCCCAATGCAGCCATTGAGGGGCCATTCGCGGTGGGAGAAACCCTGTCTATCGGAGTCACCATGGCGTCCACCGGCGATGTCGGCGTCTTCGGCGTCGAGTTCGCCTTGGCGACCTCCAGCCCGGACGTGGCCATCCAGGCGGTGACGTTCGATCCGGCGTTCGGTGAGTCGCTGGGCGTTGCGGCGTCCGCGCCCGGCGACGATGGAACTGGGACTGGAGCAGGCGACGATGGACCGGGGGCAGGAGCGGGCGGAAGTGGACCGGGGGCAGGAGCCGACGACGATGGAATGGGTGCAGGGGCGGGCGACGGCGCGACTTCGCCGGAGACCGCCGGGCCGCGGAAGGCGTTCTCGGCCGTGCGGGTGCAACGGGCCGCGACCCTGAACCGCACCCTGGGGGCGAACGGGCAGGCCGTGCCCCTGGCGACGGTGACGTTCGAGATCCTGACCGACCGACCCTTCGAGGCCGAGATCGAGATCCGCGCCCGCGGCTCACTTATAGGCCAGGCTCCCGCCCGCACCACCGTCCTCGACCCGGCCACCACCACCGCCGACGGCGCCACCGGCCGCAACACCTTCAAGATCATCAGCCACGGCGCCCCAACCCCCACAACCGCGCCCGGCGAACCAGGCGGCGAGGCGGGTGCCGGCGGCAACGCAGGCCCCAACGGATCGCGCAGAGCTGACCACTGATAGCCGACAGCCGACAACCGACAACCGATAGCCGATAGCCGATAGCCGATAGCGGCCAGCCGCCAGCCGCCAGCCGCCAGCCGATAGCCGATAGCCGATAGCCGATAGCTGACAGCCGACAGCCGACAGCCGACAGCCGACAGCCCAGAGCCGACAGCCGACAGCAGACGCCCGATAGCTGGCCGCTCACAGCTCACAATCAACCGCACCCCACAACATTCCGCATTCAGCATTCCGCATTCAGCCTCCCTCCCCAAATCCCTCAACCCCAGATTTTTCGCCCTTTTCGACCCCGCCAGGGGCCCTGGATAGATCACCCCGCGCGTTATTAAGGGTGGATGCGGAGCCATACCCCCTCCGCATGCCGACATCCGAAACCGTCCGGTCCGCCCCAGCGCCCAAGCGGGCCCCCTCGGAGCCCCGAGATCTGAGCCCCGAGCGCAAGCTCCGGGGACAAGGACCAGAGCCCCGAGCGCAAGCTCCGGGGGCAGGCCGTTACGACTCACCGCGCAAGCTCCGGGGTTCCGACCTTCACCGCTCCGAGCGCAAGCCCCGGGGACAAGGATCTNNGCGCCGCCCACGTGGAGTCCGCGTCCGGCATGGATGGGATTCCCAACGGGCGGGACCGGACGATGGCCCCGGGGCAACGCGCAACCCCGGCCCGACAACCGGGCGAAACTGCCGGCCGTGGCACAATGCCGCCGCCGGCTGTGGAGAATCCCCATGCCCGCCGCACCGAAAAAACGAAGCCGTTTTACGCAGGCCCATTTTCCCAACGGGCGCTACCGCCAACGCGGTTTTCGCCCCGAAGCGCGCGCAAAAAAAATGCAAAAACGAAGCCATTTTGAAGCGTATATTGAATTACCCAACCGGCCCAGACGCACCAGACCGACCTGCCCCGCCCCCATCAACGCAACTGCCCAGCCCGAGTCGAACTGGAGGCTTGTGTGTCCATCTTCTCCTGCGCACCCGCTCTCCTCTCACCTCTCCAACCAGGGTGCCATGGCCAGGCTCGACGCAGTCGAGCGCCGCCTTGCGGCCGACCTGCGACGCTCTGGATTTCTCCAACTGCCGGCAAGCGCTTTTCGTCTTCCCGTCGGCGGGCACGGCCCGCCCTACAGGGACTCCGTCGAGCGTCGCCATGCGGGCGCTCCGCGACGCCCAGGCGCGATCCAATGGCCGGCGCGTGTTCTTGCCCGCCCGTCGGCGGGCGCGACCCGCGCCGCAGGACGGTCATCAGGTCAGCGAAAGGATGCTGGTGCGGGCGGTGAACTTGTCCACGTCGACGGGGCGAAACTGGCCCGGCACGGCGCTGAGGGCGGACGCGGTGGCGACGGCTGTCGCCCGGGCGAAGGCGTCGGACACGGCGTGCCCGTTCTGCCGAGCGGCGATGTAGCCGGCCAGCAGCGCGTCGCCGCATCCCACTGTCGAGACGACCGCGTCGGCGTCCACGTCCACCTGGGCCATGAGGGCGGCGCCGTCGGTGAACGCATAGGCGCCGGCCGCCCCGCACGTGACGATCCAGGTCTGGCTGGCCCCCGCGTCGCTGCGGCGGCCCGCAGCACTGGCGGATGGTCCGCTGGCGTCGGCCCGGGCGGACGGTATGGAGGCTGCGGTCCCGGCGGACGGCTCTCTGGCTTTGCCCCCGGTGGACGGTTCGGCGGCGTCGGTGGCGGCAAACGATTCGGCGGCATCGGCATCGGCCGGGGGCTCGGCGGCGGCTTTGGTAGGGCCTTTCCCAGCACTGCCGACCTGGCCGCCGGCGCTGACTTGCCGACCGGCCGCCATCAGCGCGTCCTCGTCCGGCAGCGGTTCGCCCAGGATCTCCGCGAATTCCGCCCGGTTGCACTTGGCCAGCCACAGGGGATGGTGCATGACGGCCGCCATCGCCACCGGGGCGCAGTCGAGGGCGATGGCCGCGCCGGCCGACGCTGCCTGCTCGATGAGCCCGACGGCGTCCGCCGCCTGCATCCCCGGCGGGAGCGAGCCAGCGAAAACCACCAGGGTTCCGGGCTTGGCGATAAGGTTGAGCTTGCGGCGGAGACGATCGACGTCGCGCTCAGTGACCGCTGGACCTTCGGTGCGGACGTGCGTCTCGGCGCCGTGTTCCGGATCGATGAGTGTGATGTTCTCCCGCGTCTGACCGGGGACGGCCAGAAACTGGGGGCGAATGCGGCGGTCGTCGCCGAGCTTCTCGAAGGCGGCAAGTTCGTCCTCGCCGACGAAGCCGGTGGCGATGCTCTCGACGCCGAGGGCGGCCAGGGCCCGCGAAACGTTGACGCCCTTGCCCGTCGGCTGCCGGGCGATCCGCCGCCCCACGAGGTGGGCGCCGACGGCCAGGCCGGGCGTCTCGATGATCCGGTCGATCGCGGTGTTCAGCGTGACCGTGATGACGGCGTCAAAAGGCGGTGCGGATGTTGCGGGCATCCGCTCAGCGTCGTGCGTTGGGGCGGACCTGTCAACCGGGGCGGCCGGCGGTATCATCCGATTATGGGATCAATCAAGGACGAAGCGATCGTTCTGCGGAAGCTGGACTACTCCGAGAATTCGCAGGTGGTGGCGCTGTTCACCCGCGAGCACGGCAAGGCCCGCGCGATCGCCAAGGGCATCAAGCGGTCCACCAAGACGCGGTTTGCGGCCGCGATGGATCTGCTGGACCTGGGCCACGTGGTGCTGAGCGTGCGGCAACCGCGGCAGGAGGCGCTGGCCATCCTGTCCGAGTGGACCCAGACGCGAGCGTGCAGCGGGCTGCGGACACGGCTGGACCGCTTGTACGGGGCGCAGTACGCGGCCGCACTGGCGGCCGAATTGACCGAGGACTGGGACCCGCATCCGCGGCTGTTCGAGGCGCTGGCGGGGTTGCTGGAGCGGCTGTCGGAGGCGGACGCCACGCTGGGGCTGGTGGTGGATTTCCAATTGGCGTTATTGGACGATATCGGCTCGCTGCCGTTGTGGGCGGCGTGCGTGGGGTGCGGGGCGGAGATGCCGTCGCCGGGGGGGGTGTATTTCTCATCCCTGGACGGGGGGATGCTCTGCCGGGACTGCGAACCGGCGTGGACGGAGAAGTGCGGGGTGCCGGCCGGCGCATGGGCACGACTGAGCGGTCGAGCGGGACCCAAGGCCTCGCCGGCGGCGCAACAGCGGGTCAACACGAGGATCCAGCCGGATGACGCGGGAACGAAGCGGGACGACGCGGTAACCAAGCGGCACGACGCGGAAACCAAGCGGGATGACGGGGGTATGGAGTCCGGCGTGGCGGGCGCCTGGCGGGTGTTGGATTATCACTTGTCGCACCTGATGCAAAAGCCGCTGCCGCTGGCGCGGATGTACCGCGCGGCGGCGGACCGGGGTTAGGAAAAAACCATCCTCTGTTCCGTCAGCACGCACCGGATCGCACGGCTATCGGACGGGTGGACGACGGTTCGCATGGCGGCGCCCGGCGTTCTGGCCCGAGGGTTTAAACGGGGCCGTTCGCGCCGGGCTTGACCATGGCACGCTCCGCGCCGGCCGTTATCGCCCCTTCGTTCATCCTCCTTAACCCCTCCGTCCCTCAATCCCCCAATCCCTTAATCCCTCAATCCCTCATTCCCTTAATCCCTCGTTGTTTCAGTTTGCCCAATGAATTCGACGCCGGCATTCCCTCCGGTTTCGACGCCGTAGGTCCGTTTTGTCCACTCTTGATCCCGTTGTTCCGGCAAACCGGACGTTGGGCTCGCTGGTTGAGGGCCGAAAACAACGCCGCCCGGGGGCGCCGCAGTGCGACAACACAGTTTTTCAGATAATGCTTTTGCCCACCCCGGCGTTATATCTGAGTTTGCGACTGTCCACCGTTCCTGATCACTGAACCTCCTTTTGAAGGGCAAGAACATGGGAATTACAGTCACAAACGTCAACACATTGCAGTTGCTGAACATCGTCGACAAGACATCCTCCCGCCAAAGTAATCTCCTCACCCAACTCTCCACCGGTTTCAAGATCAACAAGGCCGCCGACAACCCCGCCGGGTTGATCGCCATGGAAAACATGAATGCGGAGCTGACCGCGGTCAACGCTTCGCTGGACAACAACCAGCGGGCGGACGCCATGGTGTCCACGGCCGAAGGCGGTCTGAACGAGATTTCGAACCTGCTGACCGAGATCGAAACGCTGGCGCTGGCGAGCGTGAATGACTCGACGTTGAGCCAGGCGGAAATCCAGGCCAACCAGGCGCAGATCGACGCCGCCCTGTCGGCGATCGACCGGATTTCGAACACCACCACGTTCAACGGGCAGCAGATGCTCAACGGGGCGCAGGCGATCCGCACCACCCAGGCGACGAACCGGGCGGACAACCTGCGGGTGTTCACCCGCGGCCAAGGCTCCTCGGACGTGACCGTCAACGTGAAGACCACGACCGCGGCGACCTCGGCGACGGGCACATTCGCCGTGGGCGGCGCAACGGTGACGGGCGATCACGAGCTGGTCATCACCGGCTCACTGGGCTCGCAGCAGATCTCAGTCGGCGACGGCACGAGCGTGGCAAATATCGTGGCGGCGATCAACGCCGCGTCGGCGGCCACCGGCGTGGACGCGGTCGATGCGGGCAGCAACAACATTCGGCTGGAGTCGGCGGCCGTCGGGAGTGACGAATCGGTCGAAATGACGGTGCTTTCCGGAGGGGCACTGAACGACGTGGCGCGGGCCAGCGGCACAGATGCGGAACTCACGGTCAACGGTCGCTCGGTTACCGCGGATGGTCTGGACGTGTCATACAGCGCCAACGGGCTCAGCCTGGAATTCTCCATGGCGGCAGCCCTGAACGCGACGAACGCGACCGAGACCATCACAGTCAAGGCGGGTTCGACGGGCGGCGGCATGACCTTCCAGTTGGGCGTGGACGCGACGACCCAGACGACCATCGGTATCGACTCGGTCGGCACCCACCGGCTGGGCGGCGGCGACGCCGGGGCGTTCTTGACCGAGTTGAAGTCGGGCGGCACGGCCGACCTGGCGGCAAAGAGTGCGAACACGCTGAAGTCGGTGCGCAAGGCCATTACGCAGGTGGCGGCGGCCAAGGGGCGCATCGGCGGGTTCCAGAAATTCCAGATCCAGACGTCGATGAACTCGCTGAATTCGATGAAGGAGTCGCTGACGACTGCGAAGAGCGTGATCGCGGACACGGATTATGCCCAGGCGACGGCGGCGTTGAACCGCGAGAGCGTGCTGCTCAATTCGGGCATCTCGCTGTTGGGGATGGCGAACCAGCAGGCGAGCCAGATCCTGTCCCTGCTCGGCTAACCGGTGCGGCTATTACGCCGCCGCTTGTAACCGGGTGGCACAGGGAAAGGGGGGTACAGAGCGGTGGACCGACCCGCGGGTCGGTCCACCGCTCGCCTCGTTTTACGGGAGGTTCGCCCGATAAGGGATTCGTTGGAGCAGGCGTGTGCGGTCGGTCGGACCGGCCAGCAGGCGAACGGGAAATCGGTCGATAGGTACGGCGGACGCCGCCGACGCGCGCGGCGATGGTGGTTGTTTGAGCGTGGACGCGACGGATGAAGGCGGGGCGCAACGAACCATGCGATTGCGGTAGCGGGAAGAAGCGCAAGCACTGCTGCGGGCGGGCGGACGCGGCGAATGGTGCGCTGCTGCGTCATACGCGGGCCTTGCCGGCGGTGCGTTCGACGAACGGGACCGGGGCAAGTTCGTCGGGGCGGGTTCAGCGGTCCTGCGGAGGTTGCGTGGCGTGCTGCGTCACGACGATCATCAACGATCCGGCGATGGTGAAGCCGGCGGGGGAGCGTTGCCGGCACGCGTGCGCGGCGGGGTGTGCGATTCACGACCAGCCTCGGCCGGCGGTGTGTTCGGCGTATCAATGCGCGTACACGACGATGGCGACGGCGATGGGGCCGGAGGCGCGGCCTGATCGGGTGGGCGCGATCGTGGATCAGCGGCGGCATCCGGAGCAGGCGCCGCCGATGGATCGTACGACGCACGTGATAGCGTGCGCGGCGGACGGGCTGGAGCGGGTGGTGCGCAGTCCGGTGTGGGGGGCGGTGCTGCGGCGCGACCTGCTGGCGGGTGTGCCGATTCTGGCGGCGCAGCACAATGATCCGCAGAATCGCGAGGTGCTGGGGGTGCGGTGGCAGGCGGGGGCGTTGTACTGTCGACTGCCCTCGTGCACGGCGTCGGGTGCGCCGGTTTTGACGACGCTCGAGCCGGTGCACGCACGGCCGATTGAGATCGCCATGGTGGTACCGCAGCAGGGATTCGCGTTCGCGGCGCGGGCGCTGGTGGAACTGCTGGGCGAGCGGGAGGCGATGGTGGTGGGGCGGTCACGCGCGGGCGCGGGCGCGACGGGTTTGTGCTTTTATTTCACGCGGCGAATGGCGGTCTGGATCGGGCGACTGGACGCGTTGACGGCAGAAGGCGGCGCCGAAGGCCGGTCGAGCGCTTGCGCGACAACTCGAGTCTGAAACAGTCATTAGAACGTCGGCAGGTCGGGGCGGTCGGCGGGCACGACTGCGCAGCCTTCGATCTCGACGAGCCAATCCGGTCTACAGACGGGTGCGGTGACGATCACGGTGGGGATGTGCGGATGGCGTTCGCGCAGGATCTGGCCGATGACGTCGGCATCATGGGGGTGGCGCAGGTAGACGATGAAGTGGGCCATGTCGTCGAGGGTGGCGCCGGCGCGTTCGAGGAGGGCCGACATGTTGGCGAGCGTGCGGTCGAGTTGGCGGGCGACGTCGCCGGGGTGGACGATTTCGCCGCGGGCGTTGATGCTGGCGGTGCCGGAGAGGATCACGTGGCGGCGATCGCGGTAGGTGAGCGCGGCGCCGCGCTCGAAGGTGACGCCGTAGCGGTGGGTGGGGCTGAGGAAGTCGGGGGCGCTGAGGTAGCGAATCTGTTCGGGGCGGAGGCCGGCGATCGCCCAGGCGTCCATGACCACGCGGGCGCCGGGAGTGCCGCCGATGCCCTGGATCCCGGTGCTGGCGATGTAGTGGGTGTCGGGGGTCAGGTCGCAGGCGGTGAACACCTCGCGGCGGGCGGCGACGAGGTCGGAATAGTCGGCGTCGATGTCCTTGACGAAGAGCCAGGTGCGGACGGCGTGCTCGGCGAGGGACAATCCGAGGTCGCGGAGGTCGGCGGTGTAGCGGTTCAGGATCGCGCGCGTCTGGGCGGCGGCGTCGCCGTTCGGCTGGGCCAGGCCGGTGGTCCAGTGATGGGTGAGGGAATCGCGGTAGAGGGCGAGGGTTGCGCCCGATTGGGTTTTATGTAAAGGGCCGGCGGGATCGACGACGTGATAGGCCCACAGCGCGATTTTTGCGGGCGCGGCGGGGGGCTGACCGACGCAGGAGACGGCGCACGGCACGCCGGTCAGCGCGGAACAGGACGCTGGCGCGGGCTCCTGATCATGCAAATTGCTGTGGAAGTAACGCCGGAAGACGACGGAGTCTGCGGGAAGTTCGAGGACGGAGGCCGTGTGGGCGAACGCCTGCTCCAGCCAGGCGCGTTGCCGGGAGAGCGGTGCATCGGCGGTGGGGCGGACGATGAGGTGATACTCGATGACGCCGCCGGCGCCGCGAAAGCGGGAGACGGTGATTGCGGCGGGGACGGTGGCGTTGTCGACGGTGAGGTAATCCATAGGAGGTGGGTTCACTCCAGAAGCGGGCCGAATGGGGCGAATGCGGCGGTCGGCTCAGCGGTCCGTGATTTCGATGGGGATGGCCGGCAATGCCCCCAGGTAGTGGGTTCGCGGGCGGCGGCGTTTTTTTGTGTCGCCGGACGTCTTGGCCGGCAGGTACGCTTCCACGATCAGATTGTCGGCGAGGCCGAGCAGGGCGGAATCGGCCGTTGCGCGCAGGTGCAGGATCAGTTCGTCGCTTTCGATTTCATGCCGGTCAAGCGCGATGCCGACCGGTGGATCGCTGAGCCGGAGCTGGAGGTTGGACAGGTGGCGGGGGGCGGGCAGGCGAAAACGGACCGTGGCGGTGTGACCGGGGCGGATGCGCACGGGCCGGTCGTCGGCGCGGTGAATGCGGGGACCGGAGCGCCGGTTTATGACGTCGACGAGGAGGAGCTGGCTGGGGGCGAGATGGCGGTAGAGGAAGGCCTGCATGAGGTCTTCGGCGGGGACGGCCGGATGGCGTACGTCGCGTTCCTGGACGATGGCGCGGCCTTCGAGGTGCAGTTCGACCGGGGTGTGGGGCGCTTGGCGAGGGGGGGTGAGGGTCATGCGGATGCGGTCGCAGCCTGCGGGGATGCGTCCGCCGTCGAGGGAGAAGCCGGAGGTTGGGTTGGTCAGGGCGACGAGGATGTCGCCGTCGAAGCCGTCCTTGCGGATGGCGTGAACGTCGATGGGGGCGGCGGCGCCGCGGAGGTTCACGCTCGAGGGGGTGATGCGGAGGGCGAAATCGGGTCGGGGTGGCTCGAGTCGAAGGCGATAGGCGTAGGCGGGTCCGCCGTGTCCCTGCACGTCGCGGACGTGAAGATAGTAGTGGCCGTCAGCAGGCAAGTGGGTGCGGAGGTAGGCGTCGGCATGGTGGGTGCAGAGACCGGCTTCCGGGTCGGTGTGGTCGTCGTTCCAGGCGCGTACGTGGCCGGTGTCATCGGTCAGGCGCAGCAGGGCGTCGATGGGTGAGAGGAGGCGGCGTCCGAAGACCTCGGCGACCACGTCGTTGCCGGCGGCAGCGTGGAAGCGGAAGACGTCGACGTCGCCGGGATGGTCGATCCGGGCGTTGATGGCCCGGGGCAGGCCGACGCGCTGGGCCTTGGCGAGGGTGTCGTTGGGTTCGGATTCTCGGGTGGTAGGCAGGTTGTCGACGGCGTACGCGATGGCATTGGAGCGCCGGTTGCTGCGTTGCCAGGCGGTTTCACGGATGCGTTCGCCGTCATCGGTATCGAGGGCGACGCGGCGGCTGGGCAGATTCCAGCCGGTGAGGTTGGTGATGGCCTGTCGGCCGGCTGGCGCGCCGAGGGGAAAGGCAGCGGTGATGAAGGGCTGCTCGCCGAGGCGGATGCGGTAGACGAAGTCCTCGCGTCCGCGGTAGAGGGCGTCGCGGATTTCCAGGAGGTACTCGCCGCCGCGGTCGATCTCGACGAGGAGGACGGGGTCGGGTTCGAAGCGGTAGTCGTCGTTGAAGGCGACCTCGCGGCCCAGGTCGTCGTAGAGGGCGATGGTGGCCTGGAACCAGCCGGGGACGGCGTCGGCGAGGTAGGGGATGAGGCGGCGGGCGTCGACGTCGACGACGAGGCGTTGGCCGGGTTCGGCGCGGAAGCGAAAGCGATCGATATCGCCGGGTCCGATCTGGCCGTTGAGCAGCAGGGGCAATTCAAGGGCCGGGGTGTCGCGCTGGACGGATTCATTGAAGGGGCCGTTGGGCTCGAGCTCGGTATGCTCGGGCAGGAGGCCGACCTGGAGGCACAGGGGATTGGTCAGGCCGCGCGGGGTGCGCAGGCGCAGTTCGCGATCGCCGGGTTCGGCGTCTGGTTCGAAGGTGACGCGGAGGAGGACGCTTTCGGCGAGTTGGCGGTTGATTTGCCCCTTGCGCGCGTGTTTGAGAGTGTACTCGACGTGGCGCAATTCGGCGAGCGACTTCTGCGGCAGGTCACGCAGAAGGGGGTGGACGGGCAGGTTGGCGAAATCCTCGGTCGAGACCGCCAGTGCACGAGCATTCCGCGCTTTGCGTCGGGGGCGGGATCGCTCGTGCGCGGTGGGGCCCTGCTCGCCGGCTTCTCGTTCGCGCCGGGTGATGAGCGTGCGGAGGGTGCGGCGCAGCGCCTGGCGCTGCTCAGGCTCGAGATTGCGGAGCGGGCGATAGTGTTCGATGACCTCCGCGTGTACGCCGGCGCCGGAGACGTGGGCTTCGCGCACGCCGTGCAGGTGCTGGCCGCCGACGAGAATCTCGGTGGTGCTGCCGCACTGGCCGCCGGCGGGATAGAGGTAGCCGATGCGGGGCGCGGGGGGCTGATCCTGCGCGGCGGCGTTGGCGGCGGTGAATCCGCACGCAGCCAGCAGGAGCCAGCGCCATTGGGGATGCCGGGTCATGATGTTTTCGCCAATGACATGATTTCGGTGAGCAGTCCGCCAGATGCTGCTCCGGCCGGGGGCGGCGGTAGAACGGGGACCTCCAGGCCGCGTTCGTTGGGGAGCGGGCCGGCGGGGTCGATGCCCATGAGGGTGTAGATGCTGGCGAGCAGGTCGCGGGGCTGGACGGGGCGGTCGGCGACGTTTTCGCCGCGGTCGTCGGAGGCGCCGAGGACCTGTCCGCCGGTGAAGCCGCCGCCGGCGACGACGGCACAGAAGCACTGGCCGAAGTGGCCGCGGCCTCCGTTCCAGGGCGGCTCCCAGAGGACGCGAGGGGTGCGGCCGAACTCGCCGCTCCACCAGACGATGGTGGAGTCGAGCAGGCCGCGGGCGGCGAGGTCGGCGAGCAGGGCGGCCATGGCCTGGTCCATTTCGGGCAGCTTGCGGCGCATGATGTCGAAGTGTTGTTTATGGGTATCCCAACCACGGTAGTTGATGGTGACGTAGGGGACGCCGGATTCGACGAGGCGGCGGGCCATGAGACAGGACTGGCCGAAGGTGCTGCGGCCGTAGCGGTCGCGCATGGCGTCGGGTTCGGTGCCCAGGTCGAACAGCCGGCGGGCGTCACCGAACATCATGTCGTAGGCGTTGTGTTCGCAGCGATCGAGGCGGGCGAACGCGGGGTGTTCGGGCATGGCGGCGCCGAGAGTGTCGAGATTGTGGAGGAGGTCTCGGCGGTCGCGCTGGCGTTCGTCGGTGATGCCCTCGGCGACGAGACCTTCGACGACGAAGGGGTTTTTGTTGGGGTCGCCGCCGGTGGCGAAGGGCTTGTAGCGTTGGCCGAGGAAGCCGGCCTCGGAGAAGCGGCCTTGGGGCTCGGTGAGTGCGATGTAGGGGGGGACCTCGCCCTGGTAGCCGTGGTCGTAGCCTTTGAAGCGGGCGACGACGGCGCCGCAGGCGGGGAAGACCTGGCGCCCGGGGGAGCGGCCGGTCTGGACCAGGTAGGCGGCGGTTTCGTGGGCGTTGATGCCGTGGGTGAGACTGCGAATGATGGCGTACTTGTCCGCCTGCTGGGCGAGCTGGGGGAGGAGTCCGCCGATGCGGATGCCGGGTACGTTGGTTTCGATGGTGGATTTCAAGGGCCCGCAGTAGTCGCTGCCCGCTTCGGGCTTAGGGTCGAAGGTGTCGAGATGAGCGGGGCCGCCCCACATCCAGATCTGGATGATGGCCCGGGCGCGGGAGGCGGTGGGCGGTGCGGGTGACGGCGCGGGCGCCGCCCACACGCGCCACGGTTTGGTCAAGGCTAGGGTGGTCGCAGTGCAGAGGCCGTGTTTGAGTGCGGCGCGGCGGGAGATGCGCTGATTTTGCGGCAGGTCGATCATGGTCGGATCCGCCCGTTCTTCGGGTATTTGAATTCTGTCCGGCATGGTTGCGGCGCCTTAGTGGCGGTAGAGGAATTCCTTGGTATTGATCAGGGCCCAGGCGAGATCGGCGACGGCGTCTGCTCGCGAGAGATCAGCGCTTTGCAGGTAATGCAGAGCGACGTCGGTCTCGGCCGTGGTCGGGGGGCGCGATAGGATGCGCAAGTAGAGGCTGCGGATCAGCACGTCGTCGGACCGAGTGGAGCGCACCAACTGCCGCAGGCGCCAGCTTTGGGCGATTTTGCGCTGGATGTGCGTCGAGTTGAGCAGGTGGAGGCGCTGGGCGTCGGTGGGGTCGTTGTTGCGCTCGGAGAAGAGGCCGGTGTCGCGGGCGGGCCGGCCGAACATCTCGAGAAACTGGCTGGTGATACTGCCGTCGGCCAGGGCGATGGTGCGTTCGTGTTCGGGTACGTAGGCGAAGGGCTCGGGGATGACGCTGGTGTAGGTTTCGCCGGGCCCGAAGATGGCGGCCAGGGCGTCGATGAGTACTTCGGCGTCCAGGCGGCGGACGGGATAGCCGGCAAAGTAGACTTCCGCCGCGGGCGAGGGGTTGCGGGTTATCGAGGACTGCTGGTAGGTGCGCGAGTTGAGGATCAGGCGATACACGTGACGGAGGTCGAATTGGTTGCGGACCAGTTCCGCCTCGAGGTGGGCGAGCAGAGCGGGATTAACCGGCGTGTTGTCGGAGCGGATGTCGTCGGGTTTGTGGATGATGCCGCGCCCCATGAGCCAGGCCCAGATGCGATTGACTGCGGCGCGGGCGAACCAGGGGTTATCGGGATCGACGAGCCAGTCGGCGAAGTGTTGGCGTGGATCGTCGTCGGCGGGGATGGTCACGGCGGCGCCGTCGGGGAAGACGGCTCGTAGCGGGCCGGTGGGCGTGGGGTCGCAAAAGACGATCTCCTCTTTCCACTCGGCGGTCTTCTTGAAGGCGAGTCGGGAGAAGAACGCGGCCAGTTCGGCGCGGCGTTCGGCGGGCCAATGCTCGAGGCGGACGCCCATGAAGGTGAGGGCGACGGCCGCAGCGAGGGTTTCGGGCTCCTGGCCCTGAACGGCGCGGTAGAAGTTGACCGGCGCAACGCGGAAGTTGCTTCCGCTGGCGGTGAGCAGTTCACGCGCGAATTCATCGTACGGTTGGTTCCGCCGGAGCGCGTCGCGGATCCAGCGGTGGTAGGTCTGGACGGCGTTGGGCCAGAGGTTGATGGGGAATTCCGATTTGACGCGGAGGAGGTCGCACCACTTGAGCGACCAGTAGTCGGCGAATTCCGGGCGCGCGAGCAGTTCGTCGATGAGCGCCGCCCGCTTGTGCGGATCGCGGCTGACGTGAAACGCCCGCAACTCGTCGGCCGTCGGGAGCGTGCCGATGACGTCGAGGTAGACGCGGCGGACGAAGACGGCGTCGGAGCAGGGCGGGGCCAAGGTGAGGCCGCAGGTGGCGAGACCGGCCTGGACGCGTTCATCGACGGGGGTAGTCGGGAGCGCGACGTCGGTGAAGTAGATGTTCTCGACGGGGGCCGCCTGCATTGCGGTGGTGCAAGCCAGCACCACTGCAACGGCATGGCGTAAGTGGAAGCGAAGCGAACGGGGCCCGGAGTGTGACATGGTTTTGACGCGCTGCGAGGCGTGCTCCCGAGTGGTTCAGTTGGCGGCGTCCAGTTTACCAGCATCACCGCATTTCGGCGATGCGCGAGCGGTTGCCGCGAGGCGATTCGAAGGCCGATAACGCGGTTGCTTGTCAACGCTGGCGAGCGTCGCTTCGTGGTCTGCTGGATGAAACGAGACAACGGGGCGGTTATTGCCCGAGTGCTGTTGGGTGGATGCGGGTACGGTCGCGAAACGCGTCTTCGTTCGCAAGCACGGACGGGGGCACGCAGACCAGGCACACGTCCGTTGCGGCTGGAAATGTCGCTTGGGGGCTTCTAAGGCGTGCGGGTACGCGGCCGGGCGGGGCGCGATCGACGTTGGCACGTGACGTGCTTCGGGTGGGGCGTGAACGCGGCGCGGCAGCCGCACCCGGCGGTCACGTTCGGGCCGATGACCTTCTCAACCATACAGGCGGAGGGCGACGGTTGGCGTGCGCGCGGGGCAACCAGTTGAATCCCTGACCAGGAAAGGCACGGTGCGGACGATGAATGCGCAACCACCTCATGCACATGTTGAAGGACGCGGCGTTTTCGGCCATCGGTGGATCCGGACGCTGGGGCTGGCCCCGTGGCTGGCGGCCGGCGTCGCTTGGGCGCAGATTCCCCTGGGTGACAAGACGATCACGTTGCAGCCGGTGGCGAGCGGGTTGGTTTCGCCGGTGGCGCTGACCCATGCAGGCGACGGTTCGGGGCGGCTGTTCATCGTGGACCAGGCCGGCTATATCCGGATCGTGAAGGACGGCGCCTTGCTGCCCACGCCCTTCCTCGACCTCACCGGCGAGTTGCCGGTGCTCTCCACCGGCTTTGACGAGCGCGGCCTGCTCGGTCTCGCGTTTCATCCCGACTATGCGAGCAACGGGCGGTTTTTCGTGCGCTACAGCCGGCCGCGAGCGGGATCGATGGGCGAGCCGTGTTTCGGCACCTCGCGCGGCTGCCACACGGAAGTGCTGGCGGAGTATAGCGTGTCGGGCGATCCGGACCTGGCCAACACGACCGGCATGGTGCTCTTTGAGATTGACGAACCAGAATTCAATCACAACGCCGGGGCGGTCGCCTTCGGGCCGGACAGTTACCTTTACTTCACGCTGGGCGACGGCGGCGGGGCCAACGACGGGCTGGACGAACCCGGTTTGCCGCATGGTCCGGAGGGCAACGGACAGAACGTGGAGACGGCGTTGGGGGCGATGCTGCGGATTGACGTGGATGGCGGATTCCCATATGCGATTCCGGCGGACAACCCCTTCGTGGGAACGACCGGACTCGACGAAATATGGGCCTACGGCATGCGCAACCCGTTCACCTTTTCGTTCGATGACGGGCCCGGCGGCGACAATACGCTGTATCTCGGCGACGTGGGCCAGGACCTGTTCGAGGAACTCAACATCATCGTCAAAGGCGGCAACTACGGGTGGGCGATTCGCGAGGGCGCCCACTGCTTCGACCCGTTCAACCCGGACATGCCGCCGGCCAACTGCGACAGCACGGGCCTGATCGATCCCATCGCGGAATACACCCAGGCGGAAGGCGGGGTTTCCATTATCGTCGGCTCGGTGTACCGCGGCACGCGTTCGCCGGGACTGGTCGGGACGCTGGTGCTTGGCGACTTCAGCGCCGACTTCGGGCCGACCGGGCGGCTGTATTACCTCATCGAGCCGTCGCCGGGAACGTATGCGCTGCGGCAGTTCTCCATTGGTCGGGGCGCCGAGCCGTTGGGCGAATACCTCAAGGGCCTGGGCGAGGACGAGGCGGGCGAAGTCTATGCATTGACCTCGACCGAACTGGCGCCGACAGGGAGCGGCGGCAGTGTGTACCGGATTCAGGAACTGCTCTTCGGCGACGCCGACGAGGACGGCGACGTGGATCTCGCCGATCACGACGCCCTGGTCGCATGCCTGACCGGGCCGGGCGGTTCCTTGAGCCAGACGGTGGACGTACAGGTCGGCGGAGCGGGTTTCAGTTTCACGCCCGCGGACGTTGCCATCGCCGAGGGCGACACCGTGCACTGGTTCTGGGCGGGCGGTTTCCACAATGTGGAGAGCGGCGTCGGCGGCGTGCACGATGGGAATTTCCGTTCAGGCAACCCGACGTCGAACACCAGCATGACGTTTGATGTCACTTTCGACGCTGCGTTTCTGGCCGCGAATCCGATGATGGACAATGTCTACCCCTACTACTGCGCCCCCCACGAGGGTTTCGGCATGATCGGAACCGTGACCGTTGGTCCGAATGCGTGCAGTGTTTTTGATTATGACGCGGACGGCGACGTGGACCTGGCGGACTGGGGCGCATTTCAGGCGGCGTTTACGGGGGCGCCGTAAAACGGACCCGTGTGCGCGGCGGCGCTCGTAGCAGCGAGCCTGGCCATGGCGTGCCAGAGGGAGAGAGTTGAGCAGGAGAGCAGGAGTCGGTGGAACCAGAGGCGACGCGGTTCGATGATTCGGGCCGCGTCGCCGCGCGCGCCGTCGGCTGGAATGTCCGCCGGCTGCGCATAGAATGCTTGCATTGCGGGGGAGGTGTTGCTTTCGGCCTTCACATTACAGTTCATGCAGTTCCATTGACTGAGAAGTTCAGCTTCATAGACCGAAAGGTCCGGAGAAATGATCGAGCCATTGCTACTGTGTAGCGATCTGGATCGGACGATCCTGCCCAACGGGACGGCCGAGGAGTCGCCGGCGGCGCGGCGCCGGCTGCGCGCGCTGGCCGAGCACGAGGAAGTGACCCTGGCCTACGTCACGGGGCGGCACCTGCAACTGATCGAGGAGGCGATTGCGGAGTATGCCCTGCCGATGCCGGCGTATGCGATCGGCGACGTGGGGACGACCTTGTACGAGCGGCGGGCGGACGACTGGCATCCGTCGCCGACGTGGGAGGCGGAGATCAGCACGGACTGGAACGGCGCCCGGGCGGCGGACCTGGCCGAGCGGTTTGAGGATTTGCATGAGCTGCGCATGCAGGAGCCGCAGAAGCAGAATCATTTCAAGCTGAGCTACTACACGGCCGAGTCGGTGGACCACGAGCGGCTCTTGGCGACCATGCGCGGGCGGCTCGATGAGGGCAGGGTCAAGGCGAGTTTGATCTGGAGCGTGGACGAGGCCGAGCACGTGGGGTTGATCGACGTGCTGCCGGAGCGGGCGACGAAGCTGCACGCGGTGCGCTTCTTGATGGGGCACCTGCAAACGCCGGAGCACCGGGTGGTGTTCGCCGGCGACAGCGGGAATGACCTGCCGGCGCTGACCAGCGGCTTGCAGGCGGTGCTGGTGGCGAACGCGCAGGAGGCGGTGCGCCGCGAGGCTGTGGAGGCGGCAGAGCGGAACGGGGCCTCCGACCGGCTGTATCTGGCGCGGGGGGATTTCCTGGGCATGAACGGCAATTACACCGCCGGGGTGCTCGAGGGGCTGGTGCACTACCTGCCCGAGGTTCGCGGTTGGCTGGAAGCGGACTGAATGGCCTGAACGGACTGAATGGCCTGAACGGACTGGGGGGATTGAGCGGGTTGGGTCGGGCCGGCGACAGCGCCAGTCTTGCGGTGGAATTGCGTATAACCGATAGATCAGGAGTCGGAGTGAGAAGCGCGCCGAGCGCGTTTGCGCCGGGGCAGCAGTGCGCGGATGCGCTTGCGGGACGGCGACGGGACGCTTTTTGCCCGTGGGGCGTAGGGCGCCATGGCGGCATCGAGGACGGGGCGGGCCAGGCACGTGTCGTCCCAGGTGTCGCATTCGGCGAGGCGGGCGTAGAAGTCGGCCAGGCGGTCGTGGCGGCAGCGGTCAGCGTCGGCCAGGCGACCGTCGTCGGCGCAGTGGGCGCTACAGGCGGCGAGTGGCTCGAGGGCGGCGCGCAGGCGGTTGGCGGCTTTGACCCCCTGACGAGCGCAGGTGGTGGAGAGCTTGGAGAGCCGGCCGCGCCACTTGGGGCTGGAGGCGCGCAGACGGGCGCAGGCGGCAATAGTGTTTTCCAGTATGCCGAGATAGCGGTTGACCAGGTTGACTTCGCGGAGGCAGGCTTTGTGGCTGCGGCCGGGCGCGCGGGCCGAGAGGTTGGGGACGGGTTTTGCGGCGAGGGCGGCGAGGCGCTTGCGGACTTCCTCCACGCGCGACTGGAGGACGAGGAGGCGCAGCCCCGGGGGAACGAAGCCGATGGCGACCCAGCCCGAACCGTCGCAGAGTGTGCAGCGCGCGTTTCCGAAGCCGCAGCAGCGGGCGCAGACGGCATGCTCCCGGAGTTCGCCGGCGCCGTTGCAGTGGTTGCAGGGTTCGACCCCCTTAGTGCAGTAGAAGCAGGGGAAGCGGGCGAAGGCGGTGACCAGCCGAGCGGCGTCGCGTTTGCCGAGGAGGCGCGGCAGCGCCGTGGCGAGTTGTGGGCCCTGGGGAAAGAGGTCATAGGCGTAGCCTTCAATGAAGTGTTGCACCGCACGGTTTCCGCGGCCTTTGTCGAGGTCTTCGCGCACGAGGCTGATGACGCGGTCCACGCGATGATCCAGCTCCGCGGACGGTGGGCGAGGTGTGTGTTGTTGTAGGTTGCGGCGGGCCATGCACCCATCTCCTGGCAGAGTTCGTGGTCCTGGTGCACGCGCGATTGGGCAGTGCCGGCGCCGAGGGCGTGCTCACGCGTTGCTGTCAGCTTGCACATGTCGCGTGGATGGTCAAGCGAATGGGGAGGACTGGCCGGTAGCCATGGAGGATTTATACTCCCCGTAGCGCGGGCGGGGCGACGGGCGGCAAGTTTCGCCTTCGTTACCTGGCGAGTATTGAACTTCCTTGATTTCCCACAGAGAGTCAACCACAGATGAGTCTGATTGGAGCGATAGGCATTCTGGCGGCGATGGTGTGCATGGTGCTGCCCGCGGCCGACACGCGGCGTCCGACGGACGAAGCGCCGCAGCCGGCGCCGCCGTCTGAGGCCTGGCGCCAGGCGAAGCGCGTGGTGGTTTTCGTGGTGGGGGGGACGGTGGTGCTGGTTGGATTGGTGCTGACCGTGCTGCCGGGTCCTGCCTTCATTGTGATACCGGCCGGGCTGGCGATTCTGGCGACGGAATTCGTGTGGGCGCGTCGGCTTCTGCGCAACGCGAAGCGCAGCGGTGGGAAGTTGGGTCGCTGGGTGACGGGGAAAAAGAGCAGGCGAGCACGTGAACAGGGGAGCAGCGGAGTAGGGGAGCAGGAGAGCGTGGGTGATCGGGGCAGGTGACCGCGGGAAACGTCGTGCTTGTGGCGAGCCTCCACAGCGCTCCGCATGGCGGCGCACCGCGTTCAGCTATCCCAGCCAAGTCGGCCCCGCTCGCGCCGTGCTTGGCCATGGCACTGGGGTTAGGCTTGGCCCCCGGCGCCTGCGGTTTGGGTTGCGGCTGAAGACCGCCTAGGAGAGGTGAGAGGGGAGCAGGTGAGCGCGGGAGGCCGACGTCCCGCGCGTTGGACGCCGGCCCCCGGTGTGCGGATCTGCTTATTGGCGGCACGACCATTCGCGGATGCGTTTGATCTCGGCCGCGTCGATGCCCAGGGATTCGAGGAATTCCTGGTGGGCGGCGGGTTCCATCTCTTCGAACTGGGTGTGCCAGTTGTGCATGGCTTCGTCGGTGAGTCCGGCGGCCCGCATGATGGCGACCCAGCGGTCTTTGGTGATCATCTCGGTCTCCTTTTTCAGTTCACCTTGTTCCAGAATATGCAGGATGCAGCGCTGCTGCCTTCGAAGGTCAGTGATTTCGCGTTCGAGCGTCGCGAGCCGGCGTTTGAGGATGGCCTCGGCGGTGGCCTCGTGGCCGTCGTCGAGCAGGTCGGCGATCTGGCGCAGGGGGATGCCCATGCGGCGGTAGAGGCGGATCTGCTCGAGGCGCTGGACGTCGGCGGGGGCGTACCAGCGGTAATTCCCGCGGGTACGGCTGGCGGGGTGGAGCAGGCCGAGGCGGTCGTAATACAGCAGGGTGCTGCGGGCCAGGCCCGAGGCCTTGGCCAGGGCGCCGATGGTCAAGCCGTTTGCGGTCATGTCGAGCGTCTCCTTGGAGCGGTTGTACTCGCCCGGCTGGCGGCGGGCTTCCCCGTCCCATTTCATTGTAAAGGGTGAAGCTTTAGACAGGTCAAGCGGCCGATCGGCAAGGCGCTGGCCGTCTGTGGGGCGTGCCATTTCGGGGGACTGTGCGGCCGGGCGACGCCGGGAGGGTGGTTTCGGTGGGGCCCTCGGTCCGTACAATGGGGGCTGACGCACGGGGGACCGGGAGGGGATTGACGGGGTCCGAGTCCATCGCGGGGCGAATGCGGTAGCGGACCCGGTGGCAGGGTTTCCGAGAGCTGATCGCGAGGTGGCCATGCATCCACGCGTCGAACGTCTTCCGCGGCCCGATCCCGATACAGGCCGTTTCCTGGCGGCGGTCCGCCGACAGGGGCCCGACCGGACGCCGCTGATCGAGTTGGCGATCCATCCGCAGCAGGTGAAGGCGTTGCTGGGGGTAGAGATCGCGGGCGCGCCGGCGTCGCGGGCGGTCGGCCCGATCGTAGAACTGCACTATCGCCTGGGGTTCGACGTGGTGAAGGTTTCCGCGCCGATTCCGTGGGACGTGTCGCGGCTGGCAGCGGAGGAGGATGTGCCGCAGACGGGTCACCGGGAGTGGCAGAATCAGCGGGGCGGGCCGGTGCAGAGCATGGCGGATTACGAGCGATTCCGCTGGCCGACAACGCGGGACGTGAACTTTGCGCCGGTGGACTCGGCCGCGGCGGTGTTGCCGGACGGCATGGGCGTGGTGGGGTTCTGCGGGGGCGTGCTGGAATTCGCAACGGATCTGGTGGGACTCGAGCAGTTTATGTACGCGCTGTTCGATCAACCGGACCTGGTTGCGGCCGTGATCAACCGGGTGGGGGAGACGCTTTACGGGGTGTTCGAGGAGTACTGTAGCCGGGATAGCGTGTGCGCGTTGTGGTTGGGCGATGACCTGGGCGGCAAGAACGGTCTGCTGGTTTCTCCGGGATTTTTGGCGTCCCAGGTGTTTCCCTGGTACCGGCGGTTTGCGGAACTCGCCCACCGCTGCGGCAAGCCGTTCTTGCTGCACAGTTGCGGCCGGACGGAGGCGGTGGTCCCCACGCTCGTCGAGGTGGGGATCGATGCCAAGCACAGCTTCGAGGACAGCATCGAGCCGGTGGAGGCATTTGCGGCGAAGTGGTCGGATCGGCTTGCGGTGCTCGGCGGCATCGACGTGGGGCTGCTCGCCTCCGGCACGGAAGACCAGGTCGCCCGGCGGACGCAAACGGTGCTGGAAGCGTTGGCGCCGACGGGGGCTTACGCTTGTGGTTCGGGCAACAGCATCGCCGACTACGTGTTGCCGGAGAATTTCCTCACCATGGTCGAGGCGGTGCACCGCTTCAACGGCCGGCTGGCGGACTGACCGTACGCGCGCGTCTTCTTGATTTCTTACGCATTCTTCGGGGATGGGTGTTGGGCCAGCGCGTCGCGCGCGGCGGCGATGTGCTCCGGCGTGGTGCCGCAACAGCCGCCAATCAACGCGACGCCGAGGTCGGCGAGTTGCACGGCGCATCGGGCGTACTGGTCGGGCGTTTCGGGATAGACCGCCGCGCCCGGCCGGGCCTCGGGCTGGCCTGCATTGGGTTTGATCATGAGCGGGGCGTCCACGTGGTGAATGGCTTCGGTGGCGAGGCGCACCATGTCCACGCTGCCGAGTTGGCAGTTGGACGCGGCGATGGTCGCACCGGCCGCGACGAGTTGGTTGAGAGCATCGGTCGCCGGGTTGCCCATCGCGGTCATGAAACCCTTGGGCGTGTCGTTGAAGGTCAGCGCCGCGCTGATGGGCAGGTCGCATGCCTGGCGGCAGCCTTCGACGGCCGCGAGCGCCTCCTGGAGATCGAACATGGTTTCGATCATGAGCAGGTCGACTCCGGCGTCGGCGAGGTGGCGAGCCTGCTCGGCGAAGGCCTCGACGGCGTCAGCACGGGCCAGGGGGCCGTAAGGGGCGAGCATCCGGCCGGTGGGGCCGAGGGAACCGGCGACGGCGCAGGCGGCGCCGCCCTGGTCACGGGCGATTTGCACGGCCAGCCGGTTGCATTCGGCGAGCGAATCTTCCATGCCCGCATGAGCGAGCCGGAAACGGTTGGCGTTGAAGGTGTTGGTGACGAGCACGCGGGCGCCGGCGGTGACGTACCGGGCGTGAATGTTGGCGAGCACGGCGGGCCGCTGAAGGGTGACGGTTTCACCAAGTTGGCCGGCAGGCAGGTCGGCGTGCATGAGCAAGGTGCCCATGGCGCCCTCGACCAATACGGGGCGCGTCTGGAGCAGCGTGGTGATGTCGGCCATCGTGGTCGTCTCCGCGCGGGCGGCGTGCGGGTTCGGGCCGTCTCGACAGGAAGCTACGCCGCCATCTCGTCGAGAAGCTTCCAGCAGAGCAGCAGCGCTCGCGGTACGTGAAAAGGGCCTTTCCAGAGGTTGCCCTTGAGGGTGGTGGAGGGGGACCCGTCGCGGCGCAGGTAGCCGAACCATTCGCCGTATTCGCGATCGGGGAAGTGGCTGAAGGTGTAGTCGTGGACTTTCTCGAAGAGATCGGCAAAGCGCTGTTCGCCGGTAAGGTGGTGGGCGAGGAGGGCGGCGTAGAGGGCCTCGCAGTGCACCCACCAGAGCTTCATGTCGTGTTCGATGAATGGGGAGGGTTTATTGCGGGCGTCGACGAAGTAGAAGAGTCCGCCATCGTCGTGGTCCCAGCCACGTTCGATGGAAAAGTCGATGATCTGGACGGCGCGGCCTATGAGGGCGGTATCGCGGCGGCGGCGGGCGACTTCCAGGATGAACCAGGCGGTTTCGATGGCATGGCCGGGGTTCATGGTGCGGCCTTCGAGGGTGTCGAGGAAGCTGCCGTCGGGGGCGACGGTTTCGAGGACCAGACGTTCGTCGTGGCGGACGAAGTGGCGAAAGACGTCGTCGATGGCGGCACTGACCATCATGTCGTAGCGTGGTTCGGGTTCCATGTCGTGGAGGGCGTCGGCGACGTTGAGCATGCACATGGCGGGTGAGAGGCTACGCATGGGGCGGGTGTCGGGGTTGGTCTTGGGTTCGACGACGCCCGGGGTGTGCATGACGTGGTCGAGGGTGGCGAGCAGGTCGCGGGCGCGCTGGGCGATTTCGGGGTCGTCGTCGACCTGGGCGAGCGCGGCGCAGGCGAGCGCGGCGAAGATCTCGCTGAAGTAGTAGCGGCGCATGCGCAACGGCTGGCCTGTGCGGTCAACGAGGAAGTACATCTTGCCGACGTCGTCGAAGCAATGGCGGATCATGAAGTCGTAGCCGTGGCGGGCGAGTTCGAGCCACTCGGGGCGGGGTTCGACGAGGCGGTATAGAGTGGCGTAGAGCCAGGTGGCGCGGCCGACGAACCAGACGGCCTTGTCGGTGGCAAAGGCCTGTCCGTCGCGTTCGAGACAGGTGAAAAAGCCGCCGGCCTGTCGGTCGACGCCGTGGGCCATCCAGAAGGGGACCACGTCGTCGAGCAACTGGCGACGGTAGAATTCCTGAAGTTCGGCGATACGATGGGGCTGCATGGGCGTCGATCCTGGCTGGTGATGGTGTGCCGGGCGTCGGCGCGGGCGGCAAAGCCGCAGCGCAGCGCGGCACGCGTTGGGGGCGAGTATAGAATCTGCGGACGCGGTCGTCACGTGCAGTTCGGCAGGTCCGCCGGATGGCGCCGAAAGGCAGGACGATCCCGGGAACCCAGGAGACGGAACATTATGCGGATCACGGGCACATTCATCGACGAGATCACCCACGACATTCCGAGTCAAAACTGGGGTCCACAGGAGTGGGCCGCGGACTTCGAAACCATGCGCCGCATCGGCATGGACACCGTGATTCTCATCCGGGCGGGCTACCGCGAGCAGGCGGTGTTCAACTCGTGGGCGCTGCGCAAGTACCGGGATATGCTGCCGGTGCACGAGAATCTGGCGGAGCTGTTTCTCGATCTCGCGGAGAAAAACGGGCTCAAGCTGATCATGGGGATCTACGATCCGGGCGACTGGATCGAGCACGGCGATCTTGCGCTGGAGGTCAACCGGGCGTTCATGACGGAGGTGAACGAGCTGTTCGGGGATCACCCCGCGTTCGGGGGGTGGTACATCACCTTCGAGTTGTCGCGGCACGACCGGAGGCAGGTGGAACTGGTGCAGGCGGCCGGTCGGCACGCGAAGAGTCTGCACCCGGATCTGCCGACGTTGATTTCGCCGTTTATCGCGGGGGTGAAGGCGCCCGCGGGGGTGGCCCCGGTTTCCCCGGAGCAGCACGCGGACGAGTGGAGCGCCATCTTTCACGCGATCTGCGATAGCATCGACATCGTGGCGTTTCAGGATGGGCACGTCGACTACCTGGACGCGCCGGCGTACCTGGACTTGAACATGCGGCTGGCGCGGGAGGCGGGGATCACGTGCTGGTCGAACGTGGAGTCGTTCGACCGGGACATGCCGATCAAGTTTCCACCGATCGATTGGCGCAAGCTGCAATTCAAGATGGACGCGGCTCGGGAAGCGGGGGTGGAGAAGCTGATCACCTTCGAGTTCTCGCACTTCATGAGTCCGCAGTCGACGCACCCGGCGGCGCGGAGCCTCTTCCGGCGGTATTGCGAGCATTTCAACCTGCCGATGCGCCCCGCCTGAGCCGTTGCCCGGTGGTGCGTTTTCCCGGGGGGGCATCGGGACGGCAAGTACGCCCTTGGTCGGACGAGCAGGGAGTTGGTCCCGTGGCACGCAGCCGTTCCGTTTTGATGTAACGATTTTATTGGCAAAGGTTTATCGTTTCGCGTGGGCGTTGCTGCGCAGGCCGCTGGGGGCTTGCATTTTTGGGCTATTGTTATATAATTATCTTTCAGCAACGAGGATAGGCGATGCGCCGGGCTGGCGCGCTGCGCTCATGGACAACGTCTCCCGGGATTGGGGATCGCCGGCAGGCAGTGCGGCGGACGTGGTTGTTCCCGTCGTGGCCGGCGAGTCGGGCGCGCGCCCGCTGAACAGCACGGGCTGTGGCATGGCCGGGCGATTGGTTTTTCTCCGATGGCCTGGTTTATGGATGTGGACGTGCGCAGTTCGCGATGCGGCGATTCGTCGCGGGGTATTCTACTTCGCTATCGGACTTTGGGGGATCACGTGGGGGTACGTACATTTCCGGAGTTCCGGCGCCGCGCTGGCGGTGTTTTCACCAAGCGGTTGTCGCCAGGAGGGAATCGACGCGGGAGAATAGTGTCGACTGGCGGGGGACGATCGTGGTAAACTGGCGCTGAGGTTTCAGTGCCGGGAGTGAAGCGCATGGCAGACAGTCTCATTCTTGCGAAGATCGATCAGACCGATCCGACTCCGAAGTACCTCCAGGCGCAGCGGATTCTGGCGGAGGCGATCATGGGGGGGCGGTTGCCGGCTGGGGCCAAACTGCCGCCGACCAAGGAAATCGGGTCGATGGTGAACGTGAGCCTGATCACGGCACAGAAGGCCCTGGAGCGCCTGGTGGAAGAGGGGCTGCTGCGCCGCGAGGTGGGGCGCGGGACGTACGTGTGCGACGACGTGGCCCAGGCGATGGCGCACAATCGGCGGGCCTCCGTCAGCCTGATTCTCGACCAGCGGGTCAACATCAACGACTACTACCACAGCACGATCATCGACGGGCTGCGCACGGCGGCGCGGTCGGACGAGGATCGCGTCGAGTTCTTCTTCCAGGATTGCGACGCCATCTGGCGGCCGAGAAGCCGACTGCCCAACGGCGCCATTTGCATCCACCCGCCGGTGGAATACGAGCACGAGGTGCAGAATCTCGCCCAGCGCATCCCGGTGGTGGTGCTGGGCGGCCGGCTGCCGCGGTGCACCGCGCCCTACGTGGACTGCGACAACGTCGGCGGGGCGCGCGAGGCGGTTCGCCACCTGGTGGGGCTGGGGCATCGGCGGATCGTGGTGTTGGCCGGTCCGCAGAACCTGAGCAATTCGCGCGATCGCGTGGACGGCACCCGGGCGGAACTGACGGAGCAGGGGCTCGAGCTTGCGGACCGCGATCTGATCGTGTCGGAGAGCAGCTTGAGCTTGAGCGAGTCAATTACCGCGGACCTGATCTACCGGCTCTCGAAGAAAGACCGCCCGACGGCAATCATCGCGGCTGGGTTTTACCTATCCCTGGCGGTCTTGCAGTTGGTCCGGCGGGCCGGGCTGGACGTGCCGCGGGACGTGTCGGTGGTGGGTTTCGACGACCCGCAATCGGCGCCGCTGCTGGATCCGCCGTTGACGACGGTCCGCCAGCCGCTGGCCAAGATGGCCGACGTGGCGTTGCGGATTGTGCGGGCGATGGTGGATCATTCCAACGGGCACGTTAAATCCAACAATCTGCCGGCCGAGTTGGTCGTGCGGGGTTCGACCGGCCCGGTTTTTTGACGGGCGGTCGGTCGGCACTGCGGGGTTGTGCGGGCGGTAACGGAATCCCAATTCTATCCCTACGCATGGCGGCGCTCGACTCCGTCGAGCTTGGCCATGGCACCCATGCCGAGCTTGGCGCCCATGTCATGCTCAGCCAGAAAACTCATGCCGAGCTTGGCTGTGGTTCCCTATTGCGCTTGGCCAGACTGCGCATGTCCTGACTGTATGCTGCTTGCCGAGCCTGATCGTCTCTTCTCCTTTTCATTAGTGCGGTGGGGCGTCGAGGGCGGTGACGCCGAGTACGAGGACCGAGCACGCTGCGTTGGCCGTGCGGAGGGTGAGCGTGCGGATGGGCTCGACGCTGTGGGGTAAATCCCAAAGAAAGGCGCGGAGGGCGATGGGCTCGCCGTTGGACGTGTGGCCGGACCAGGCCGCGGGCGCGGCGGGGGCGGCCGACAGGTCGTTGTACGCCAGGATGTTGTCCCCGTAAATGAGTTCGATGGTCTCGCTGCGCCCGTCGGCGTAGGTGACGGTGTAGGCGCCCACCGGGGTCTGGGGGGCCACCGCGAAGTTGGTCGCGTGCAGGATGGCCAGGGTGGCGGGGGCGGGCAGATCGAGCCCGACGGTCACCTCGTGAGGCAGCGCGAGGTCTTGGGCGAGCAGGCCGTGGAGGGCGATGGCGGCGGGTTTGTCGGGTTTGGGGACGTGAAAGGCCAGGCCGGCGGCAAAGCGGTTGATGCCGGCGGAGACGACCGACAGGTCGTTGCCCGGACCGAGGCCGAACCAGCCCGTGTCGTCGCCGGCCGCGAGGGGGTAGTTGCAGGCGGCGGACAGATCAACGAAGTGGCCGTTGCGGTTCTGCGGGCGGAGGGTGCTCAGGTCCATGAGGTCGAGGAAGTGCCAGCCGGCGCGGTAGGTGTCGGGGTCGGGGGGGTGGTGGGCGTTCCAGGCGGCCTCGGCGGCGAGGACCCAGGCGGCGTACTGGGCGCGGTGGCGGCGGAAGGAGGCGTCGTCGAGGGAGTAGCCCGCCCAGGTGGTCTGGAGATAGCCCCAGGCGCGCTGGTCGTGGGCGGCTTGGGCGAGATTGACGATGTTGCTGGGACGATACCAACCGGCCGCGACGACGCGTTGGCCGCTGATTTTGAATTTCTCAATGCTGGTATAGGCCGAGGGATCGACGGTGACGTAGTGCCAGTCGTTGATGATGACGTCGTCGGGGAGTTGTTCGCGGAGGTTCTGGGCCTGCTCGACGGAGGGGGCGTTGCAGGCGTCGGGCGCTTCGCCATGGGCGAGAAGCATGTCGCCCCACATCATCATGGGGATGTCGCGTTCGGCGAACCAGGCATGGAGCCGCAGCGTGTCCATCATGAAGAGTTGCTGGACGGTGTAGGGTTTGCTGGATTCGCGGTAGGGGACGCGGCCTCGGTCGGCGAATTCGTCGTGGCCGATGTGGAAGTAGCGCGGCCTGAAGAGTTCGAGGGCCTCGGTGTAGATTTCGAAGATGAAGTCGTAGGTGGCGGGGGTGGTGACGCAGTAGGCCCAGCGGGCTTCGGGGTCCTCCGCCAGCTCCAGGTTCTGGCCGTTTTCAAACATCCACTGGCAGTGCCCCAGCGACTGCACCAGCGGGGTCACTTCGATCTGGTGGGCGCGGCAGGCGGCGAGGAACTGGCGTACCTGGTCCTTGGGCATGCCGTAGTCGGGGTGGCGGATTTCAGGATGAGAATCCCAGTTGACGTACTCGGCTTCGAGGACCACGTGGTTGAGCTTGGTGGCGGCGATGACATTGTCGAGCAGGTCGAGGTGGAGGTGATTGCCGCGGCCGCCGGTGAAGAAGTGGACGCCGCGGAAAGAGAGACTGGGCCAGTCCCTGATGCGACAGCCGGCGATGCGGACGGCGCCGTCGGGCGTGACGCTGCTGAGTTGCCGGAGGGTCTGGGAGGCGTGCTCGGCGCCGCGGGCGTCGGCGACGGTGACGTCGATGCGCTCGGGGGCCACGGCGAGGGTGTAGCCTTCGGCGGGCAGATCGGCATCGGCCGGCGCGCAGGTGAGCCGCAGTTGCGGTGTGGTCGGGTTGGAGGATCGAGCCGGTTGGGTCGTGAGGGGCGGGTGGTGGGTTTCGCACATGCGGCGCCAGTCGGCGCGCAGCAGGTCGAGGGCCTGCTTGACGGCGGCCGACCGATCGTCGCCGGTGGCGCGCAGGGCGGGGTCGACCCGCCACGGGCAGGCGTTGGGGTTGTTCAGCATGGCGTCAACGCCAGTAAAGGTAACGGATTTGGGCCGCGGGATAATCGTCGGCGGCGTGTCGGTTTGCGTGGTCTGGGCGTGGGGCGCCGGTGTGACGCGTGCAGTGGCGCGCGTGCGGCGCGGGGGCGTCGGCTCGGCCGCCCGGACGGGCAGGCGATAGGTGATGCGATAGCGCAGAGGCTGGTCGGGGCGGATGCGGGAATCGAGGTCACCGAACCAGAAGTAGGGGTCGCGGGGATCGGCCCAGCGGGAGGAGCGGAAGTCGTAGCAGATCAACGGGCGGCCGGCCTCAACCTCGATGGTGACCGGGCCGATGCGCGAATCGAAGCGCAGCGACTGAAATCCCTGGGCCAGGGTGCAGGCGGCAAGGTCGCGGGAGGTTGCCCGCAAGGGGACGGCGCCTTCGCGGGTTTCTGTGTTGGCGAGGGTGGCCTGGAATGGGCGTCCGGCGATCACGGTGGGGTTGAAAGCCCCGATGCACCACTGGATCAGCGCTTCGCCGTCGGACTCGTGGAAGACGGCCTCGAACTCCTGCACGAGGACGCCGCGGGGCGAAAGGGTGAGGGTTTCCGTGCCCACGAAGGCGTCGCGGTCGCCGTGATGGACGATGACGAGCCGTTGACCGGCGGGTACGTCGCGGCACTCGATGGTGGCCTGGGCCTCGGTCATGTGGCTGACGTAGTAGTGGGGCGCCCAGGGCGGGGTGGTGACGACGAGGCTGCTGCGTTTAATCAGCTCGACGCCGGCGCAGGAGACGTTCAGGCCGCGGCCTGGCAGCTCGACCGACACAACGATGTCTCCCTGCGACATTTCCGCCCGGGCGGCGCAGGCCCGGGCCGGCAGCCAGGCGACGGTGAGGCTTGCGAGGGCGAGCACGGCAGGGAAGGCCACACGGAACAGGCGGGGGGTTGGTAACATGCGCACAAGCTCCTATGATGACGGGTTCTACCAGGGCGGCACGGCGCGTTGCGAACCGCCCGTTTATTGTAGGGGATGGTTCGATTTCTTGGCGGCGCGCGGCCGCCCAAGCGTATCATGGATCCGGTAGAGCATTATCACCAGCGCATGCGTGTGTTTGAGGCCGAACGGCCGGCGTCCGGCGGTTGCGCGTTCGTCGGGTCGTCGCACGTGGAATGGTTTGACACGGACAGACTGCTGCCCGGCTATCCGGTGGTGAACCGCGGCATCGCCGGGGATCGGCTGGACGTGGATGGGCGGGGCGTCTATCGGCGGCTGGATGTCAGCGTGTTCGCGTTGGCGCCGGCATACATCATGCTGGAGAGCGGGACGAACGATCTGGGGGAGCTGTGGCGCACCGACCGGCCGAGATTGCAGGAGATTGTCGCGAAGTACGAGCGGACGGTGGCCGAGGTGCGCCGTCGCCTGCCGGAGACGCCGATGGACCTGGTGAGCGTCTTCCCCACGCGGGGCGCATACGCGGGGATGTCGCCGCTGACGGCGGAGCTGAATCCGTACGTGGAGCGCACCGCCGAGCGGCACGGATGCGGTTACATCGATCTCTACGCGACGCTGGTGGATGACGACGGGCTTTGCCGGGCGGCGTATACGGATGACGGATTGCATTTGAACGACGAAGGCTATGCCGTGTGGGCGGAGGCCTTGCACCCGCGGCTGGATAAAGTTTTCTCCACACAGAGCCGCTCGTAATGCGTGTGGCGCGGCGACCCAGATATGCCTGAACTGCCTGATACAACCGAACCGTTCGTCTTCAGAGACGGCACGCTGTATGGCGAGCAAGTGGCGCTGCCCGAGGTGGCTGACGACTTCGGTACGCCGGCCTACGTGTATTCGGCGAGCGCGCTGCGTGCGAACTATCAGCGGCTGGCGCGGGCGTTCAGCGCGTTGCGGCCTCAGGTGTGCTTTTCGATCAAGAGCTGCCACAACCTGCACATTCTCGAGCGGCTGCGCGGCTGGGGGGCGGCATTCGACGCCGTCAGCATCGGAGAAATTCGCCGGGCGCTGGCGGCGGGGGCCAGTGCCGGTCATGTGGTTTTCGCAGGCGCCGGCAAGACCCGCGGGGAGATTGCCGAGGCGATCCGGCTGGGGGTGGGCTGTTTCAACGTCGAGTCGGCGGGCGAGCTGGAGGTGCTGGCGGAAGAGGCGGCCGAGGCCCAAGCGACGGTGCGGGCGGCGCTGCGGATTAATCCGGACGTGGACGCCAAGACGCATCCCTATACGACGACGGGGCGGAGCGAGAACAAGTTCGGGATTGACATCGCGGAGGCGGTCGAGCTGTTCGTCGGGCATCGCGATCATCCGCACGTGCGGTTGGTGGGGGTGCATCTGCACATCGGTTCGCCGGTGAAGACGGTGGCGCCCTACCTTGAGGCGATCGAGAAGACGCTGGGCGTGATCGACGATCTGCGGCGGCGGGGGGTGGCGATCGAGCTGTTGAACATTGGCGGCGGCTATGGCGTATGCTATGAAGACGCGGACGCGCCGCCGCTGGAGGACTATGCGGCTGGCATCGTGCCGTTGCTGCAAGATACCGGTCTGGAGATTCACCTGGAGCCGGGTCGAGCGATCGCGGCGAACGCGGGGGTGCTGCTGACGCGGACGACGTATGTGAAGCAGGGGCGGGCGCGGCGGTTCGTGATCGTGGACGCAGCGATGACCGACCTGATTCGCCCGGCGCTGTATGATGCGTACCATTTCATCTGGCCGGTGAGCCCGGGGGCGGCGTTTGTGCCGCCGGGCAGAGGGCGGGACCAGACCCTGCCGGGTTGCGTGACGGTGGACGTGGTCGGTCCGGTGTGCGAGAGCAGCGACTTTCTGGCTAAGCAGCGGCATCTTCCGCCGGTGGCGGCGGGGGACCTGCTGGCCGTCTTCAGCGCCGGAGCGTACGGCGCGGTGATGAGCAGTCAGTACAATTCGCGGCCGAGAGCGCCTGAGGTGCTCATCGAGGGCGCCGAGGTCACCCTCATTCGGCGGCGCGAGACGTTTGACGACCTGGTGGCAGCGGAGCGCGACGCATGATCCCCGGTATCGAGAAAGCCCAACCCAGGCCCGAGACAGAGCCGACGGTGCGCATCGGCGTGGTGCTGGCAGAGGATGGATGCGGCGCGCTGCAACTGGATATTCCCGACGAGGATTATACCGTCGGCGGTGACGGGCAGGCGGTCGAGACAGTGCGCCGCGTGACGGTGGCAGCCGAGCGCAGCAGTGACGGTGTGAGCCTGCGCATCGGCGGGGGTCCCCAGCGCCAAGCGGCGTCGTGGCGCGTCGCGCAGTGCACGGCGCGTTCGCTGACGGTGGGGGCGGGCGTGCGCGTGCCGGACCTGGTCGTGGGCCGCGGTTTTCACTGGCAAAAGAACCTCACGCAGACGCTGACCGGGTCCTTGGAGATTTTCCCGGGCAAGCAGGGGCTGGTGATGGTCAACGAATTGCCGCTGGAGGACTACCTGGCGGGGGTGATCACGGCCGAGATGGGCAGCGACTGCCCGTCGGATCTGCTGAAGGCGCAGTGCGTGGTTGCCCGGGGGTGGCTGCTGGCGGCGACGGAAAAAAAGCACGTCGACGAGCCGTTCGTGCGCTGCAACGACGACTGCTGCCAGCGCTACCAGGGTACGGGAAGCCTCAATCCGGCCGCGCTGGAGACGGTGACGGCCACCCGCGGGGAGGTGCTGATCGCGCCGGATGACAGCATCATGGACGCGAACTACTCGAAGTGCTGTGGGGGAATTAGTGAATTGCCGGAGCACGTCTGGGGCGTGGCCAAGTCCGGGCTCACCGCGGTCGTGGATGCCCCGGCGGGCTCGGCCGTGCGGCGGTTCTTTCCGCTCGACGAGGCGCAATTGGCGGAGTATCTCACCGGCGACTGGGCGGTGTCGACGGACGTGTTTTGCAGTCCGGCGGTGGTGCCGCCGGCGAGGATGGGGGCCTACCTGGGCCGGGTGGACGAACCGGGTGACTACTTCCGCTGGCGGGTGAGCTACATGCGGAGTGAGCTGGAGGCGCTGCTGCGCAAGCGGATGCCGGAACTGGCGGAGATGGCCGCGGTGTCCGACATGCGGGTGACGCGGCGCGGCGTGTCGGGGCGGGCGTGCACGGTGGTCGTGGATTGGGTTGACCCACAGGGGCAAACGCGGCAGGCGGAGCTGGGCAGCGAATACCGCATCCGCGAGGTGCTGCACGATCGCTTCTTGTACAGCAGCGCGTTCATCATGGAGACGCAGCGGGACGCCGACGGCGGCCTGACGCGGATCACCCTGCGCGGCGGGGGCTGGGGGCACGGGGCCGGACTGTGCCAGATCGGCGCGCTGGGGATGGCGATCAAGGGTTACGGCTACCGCGACATTCTCACCCACTACTTTCCGGACGCGCGTATCGAGCGGCTCTACGACTGATCGGCTGCGGCGGCGCGGTCGCCGGCGTCCGCGGCGGGCCGGGCGGTGACCTCAAATCGATAATCCCAATCGTCAAAATAGAGGTTGTGCCCGTCGATCTCGATTTCGCCGCGCTGGAAGTCGTTGGGCTCGCTGCGGAAGCTGGTCTTGGGGGGCATCAACGGGCGGGCGTAATCGAGGTTGACGATCATGCGGTACGGGTCCATGTGTCCGAAGAAAAAGTCGCGCACCGCGGCGTCGTCGTGCTTTTGCACGCCGTAGGAGGGATCGACCGGCAGCCAGCCCCAGGGTTCGATGTGGCATTCCGCCCAGTCGTGCATGTTTTCCCTACCGGGCAGTGTCTCCCACCCGGACTGCCAGCGGGCGGGGATTCCGGCCGCCCGGCAGAGGGTGATGAAGGTCATGCCCTGGACGCCGCAGTCGCCGCGCCCGCTGGCCAGGGCCTTGGCCGATAGGCTGGGTATGGTGGAATACTCCATTTCCGCGCAGTAGCGCACGTGTGCGTCGCACCAGTGGAAGATCTTGCGGGCGATGTTCAGCGGGTTGCGTTCGTCGCCGACGATCTCGGTGGCCAAGCGGCGCACCTCGGGCGTGAGGGCAATGTGCGGGAGCCGCTCGGCGGTGTATTCGCGGTAAAGATCGCTGTCGGTGTCGTAGGGCTGGACCTTCGCCGGGTCGAGTTGGGGGACGTACGCGCGGGTGGTGAAGGCGAAGGTGGCGAAAAAGCTCACCGGCTCGGATTCTGATGTAATCGTTTTCTCAAAATACACCGTGCGGTGCGGGGCGCCGTTGGGGGCGACCAGGGGCAGGCCCGGACCGGACTGCGGGCTGGCGCCAATCAGCCGGACGCCGGATTGCTGGCGGTATTCCTGTGGGAAGGGCAGCCAGCAGCGGACTTTCGCGCCGGGCTTGAGACGCGGATGTCCGGGCTTGACGGTGAGGGTGTAAGTCACTTCGTGGGCGATGGGATGGATTTCGGGATTCTTCGATTCGGCCGCTTCGGCGAGAAGTTGGGCGGCGTGTTCGGGGAGATCGAAGGCGGTATCGGCGTCTTCGCCTGGCGTTTGATCCGCGAGGCGTTGCCGGGCGTCGGCGCTGAAGCGCAGGAGGTTGCTCGGCTCGCGGATGAAGAGGCGCGTTTCGCCGTCGAGCACGCGATGCTGCAATTCTCCAGCGTCGCGCCAGCGGTGTACGTCCTCCGGCGTGGTTTCGGGGAGCCGCTTGCGGATCTTGGCGAGCACGTCGGATTCGGTGCAGGCGTAGTCGCGGCGGATGCGGCGGGTGATCTCGAGCAGTTGCGCCGGTTCGGTGGTCACGGGCGCTGCGGCGTGGGGCACAAGGGGGCGAAGCACCTTTTCGGCCTGGGCGAGTTCGCCGGCGGCGATCAGGTCGCGGGCCTGGCGGATGGCGTGGATCCTGGCGAGCTCGGCTTCGCTCGGCAGCACATGGTCGGGGTCGCCGCGGAAGAGGTCGTCGACGGCGGCAGCGGCCGCGGTGAGGTAATCGCCGCCGCGGGGGTGGTGGGTCATGCCGACGATGAGGTAGACGTGGCCGTCGCGGTCAACGCGGGCGGTGTCCAGTTGCCAGTTTTCCCATTCGCCGCTCTTGCGGATGATGGCGACGTCGCGGTCGGCGAGGGCTGCGACGAATTTGGACGGCAGGTGCTCGAGCTGCGGGGAGGCGAAGATCTGCTGCATTTTCCGGCTGGCGGCGGCGCTGACTAGGCGGCCTTGCTCCATCATGAGGTAGAAGCGCAAAGCCTGGCGGACGTTGGCGGCGTGGGAGTGGTCCTGCACGGGGTCGCCGTGGCGCGGCTCCGCAATGCCGTAGTGCTTGCCGTACCAGAAGCCGACGCGTTGCTGCGGGTCGTACAGACGATATTGCCGGGACTGAAGTGTTTCTTGGATTTTATCAATGGTGACGAGTTGGCCGTACTTGGCGGCGAGATCGTTGTCGGATCGTTTGATCATGCGGCCCAGTTCGTCGGCGATTTCGGGCGCCAGCTCGGTTGCGGCCTGGGGGTGCAGTTCGAAGTAGGTGAGCAGGGTGCAGATCTTGGGGACGCTGGCGGCGTAGAACATGCTGTCGGGGTTTACGAGGGCGAGGCGCTGGTTGTTGAGGTCGAGCACGCCGAGGGCGCGGTCCCAGGCGGGGATGCCGAAGCGTTCGCCGAGCGCGGCGTCGATCTTGTCGAGGGCGGCCTGGAGTGCGGGGTCGGTGGGGGCGTCGTCGGTCAGGCGGTACGCCTGGAGACGGCTGGCGGCGCGCCAGTCCAGGCGCGGCGGTTTGACGGCGTCGGGCGCGGCGTCGCGGCGGGCGGCGAGCGCGGCGTTGAGGGCGTCGGCGCTGATCTCGGTGGTGCCCGTGTTCTTGGCGTTTTCAGCTTTCATGATGCTCTCCGCGTCGTCGCGCAGGCGCAGGATCTTGATGCCCAGGCAGCGGCGGTTGTGCTTGAGGTAATCCATCAGGGGTTGCTCGCGGACGGCCGGGGCGGCGGAATGCAGAAAGTTGACCTCGCCGTCGGGACCGTGGGCGATGAGGCCGACATGGCCGGCGTACTGGCTGCTTTCGTTGCCGCGAATGATGTTGACGAAGTCGGCGTCGCGCAGCTCCTTGAGGATGGCCGGCACGTTGGCGGTGGGGATGTAGGCGTCGGAGATCGGCTCGTCCGGGATACCCTCGCCGATGCCGAACTTGCGGAAGAAGTTGGCCTTGCGGCAGACCTGGGTGAGGGGGACGCAGGCCTGTCCTTCGCCGAGCTTGGTGGTGAGATCGTCGAAGAGAAAGGCGTTGTGCCGATCCCACTGGGCGATGGTGTAGTGGTTGCGGGTGAGCATGCCGACTTCGCCGTTGCGGTAGCGGATGCGCTGGAGGTTTTTGAGGAAACTCCACCAGTCGTCGCTGAGGGCCATGGCGAACATGTGTTCGCTGAAGACAACGCAGTCGCTCTTGTCGAGGCAATAGATGGGGTCGGGATCGTGGTCCTCGAAAGGGAACTCGCCGAGGAGGTAGATCTCGTAGGGCTGGTTGATGTTCTTGCGGCCCAGATAGATGACGCGTTGGCGCAGGTCGGGCTCAGCGGCGTGGAGCGCGGTGAGATAGCGGTCCACGTCGGACTCGTTGAAGGTGTAGAGGGGTCGATCCACAAGGTCGGCCGGCAGCAAGTCGGCCGGCAGTTCGGCGGCGTCCATCGGGGCAGCGGCCGCAAGGATCGCGAGCGTGACCAGGGGAACGTGGGCGGCGATGCGATGCATGGCGAGAACTCCAGACGGCGGGTGTGGGAAGGGGGTCGGGCGGCCCCGATTGCCAATGCTGGTACGATCCGGGAGGCGGGCGGGGCTGTCAACCAGCGTGCGCAGCGGCTTCCCGGCTTCATTGGAAATTAATACGCATCGCGTAATAAATCAAGCCAGGGCCCTTGAAATCTCGAATAAAGGGCTGTATACCTGTTCAAGACGACGATTAATAGATACGAATTATGACAAAAAAGGCTTCGATACGCATCCAACCGGCTGACTGGCAAGTGCTCCAGGTGCTCTACCGCCTGGGGGCGACGCCGCAGCACAAGCTGGCCGAGCACCTCGGGCGGCAGCGTTCCACGGTCAATGGGGCCGTGCAACGGCTGGCGTCGGCTGGGTGGCTGACACGGGCCGGCAAGGAGGCGGCGGGTCGGGGCCGGCCGGCGATCTTGCTCGCCGTGGACCGGGCGGTGGGCTGCTTCGCGGGGATCGACATCGCCGCCGACGACATTCACTGCGCCCTGGTGGGCGCGGACGGGGTGTTGCTGGATCAGGCCTCGGCGCGGTTGGGGGAGGAGCGGAGCCTGGAGGCGGTGCTGGACCAGGTGGATCTGACGCTGCGGGGCTTGCTGTCCCGGGCGGAACTGAGCGTGGATGCCCTGCTGGGATTGTGGGCGGGGATCAACGGCCCGGTGGACGAGTCGGGCGTGGTGGTGAGCTGCGCATCGCTGGGCTGGCACAACGTGGATTTGCGGGCGGCGCTGGCCGCACGGTACGGGGATGACGTGCTGGTGCAGGGCGGCGCGGCGGTGATGAATGCGTTCGCTGAATCGCTGATGGGCGCCGGTCGGGACGCGGGCAGCCTGGTGTACTTCCACGTGGGGCGGGGAATCAGCGCCCGGTTCGTGGAGCGCCGCCAGCCTTTGCGTGGTTTCAGTCAGCGGGCGGGTGAGTTGGGGCACGTGGTGGTGGCGCCGGATGGTCCGCCGTGTGCGTGCGGCAACCGGGGATGCCTGGAAGCGGTGGCGTCGGGGCCGGCGATCGTGCGGGCGGTGCGGCGCATTCCGCGCGATGATTGCAGCGAGGATTTGCGGGGGGCGCTGGCGTCGGCCGACGGGTCGCGGGCGCGGGATATCGTCCGGACGGCGGTCGCGGACCATGCGCAGGACGCCGGGCCGGTGGGGGCGTTGCTGGCGGACGTGGTCAAGCATCTGGCCATGGGGGCGGCGATGGCGGTGGCGGCGTACGATCCGGAGGTGCTGGTGCTGGGCGGGTATTTGTTTGACGACAACGCGCCGCTGCGCGACGGGGTGCGGGCGGGATTGCGGCGCATGGTGCTGGATTGGGATAAAAGGAACATTCGCGTGACGCAGGGAGAGGTGCTCACGCAGAATCGCGCCGTGGGCGGCGCGGCGGAAGTGTGCCAGCGGTTCTGGGCGGCGCCGCGCAGCCTGGTCGGCGAGGCGCCGGCCGCCCGCGGCGATTAACGGCAGAACCCGACAAAGACGCAGACAAGGTCATTTTGGATTGGAGCAGCAGTTATGGCCGGCAAGGTCAAAAGCAAACGGAATCGCAGCAACGGCGCGGCGGCGACCGCGGCCGGAACTTCCCTGAGCAGCAACGTGGAGCGCATCGCCCTGGAGGCCAGCGGCTACGACCTGATGTATGGGCCGGAGGAGCGGGTCCCGGCGATCATCGTGGACAATTTCCCCAGCCTGGGGCGGCTGACGGCGGTGCGTTTTCTCGAGTGGGTGCTGGAGAACCCTGAGGGCGTGATTTCGCTTCCGACGGGCAAGACGCCCGAGTACTTCATCAAGTACGTGCAGTACTACCTGCGGGAGTGGAACAAGAGCGAGGTGCGGGCGGAACTGGAGGCGCTGGGGTTGTCCACCGAGCGCCGGCCCAACCTGACCGGACTGCAATTCGTGCAGATCGACGAGTTCTACCCCATCGACACGCGGCAGCACAACAGCTTCCACTATTACGTCAACAAGTTCTACATCAAGGGGTTCGGACTGGATCGCAAGCGGTCGCTGTTGATCGATCCGTGCAGCATCGGCGTCGCCTCCGGGCAGGCGCTGAACGACGTCTTCCCGGAAATGACGGTGGACCTGACCTTGCGCGCCCGGAAGGCCGAGTCGCTTCAGGAAAAGCGGCAGCAGGCGGTCCTGGCCGAGGTGGACCAGTTCTGCACCGACTACGAGCACAAGATCCGGGAAAAGGGCGGCATCGGCTTTTTCCTGGGAGGCATCGGCCCGGACGGGCACATCGCCTTTAACATCAAGGGCTCGGACTTCTACTCCACGACGCGGCTGGTCGAGCCGAATTACGAGACGCGGGCGGCGGCGGCGACCGACCTGGGAGGTATGGAAGTCGCCCGGGCGAAGCACGTGATCACCATCGGTTTGCAGACTATCGTGCAGAACCCCAACGCGGTGGCGATCATCATTGCGGCCGGCGAGGCCAAGGCGAAGATGGTCAGCCGCACGCTGCACAGCCCGCCGCGGAACGAGTATCCCGGTTCATCCCTTTCGGTGCTGCCCAGCGCCCGCTTCTACCTGACGCGGGGGGCGGCGTGCCGGCTGCCCAACCGGCAGTTCGTGGATTTGCAGCGGCGCGAGACGGTGCCGGCGGAGCAGGTCCACCGCATCGTCATGGACCTGTCGCTGGGGACGGGTAAGCCGATCCAGCATCTGGCGAAGGAGGATTTCCTCCAGGAGCGCTTCGCGGCCGAACTGCTGAAGAAAACCGGTTCGACCTTCCAGGAGCTCAAGGACGAAACGCACCAGCAGGTGCTCGAGAACCTGCGGCGCGGGCAGCAGCCGATCGAGAACAAGCGTTTCCTGCACACGGCCCCGCACCACGACGACATTATCCTCGCGTACCTGCCCTACGTGACCAACCTGGTGCGGCGCAGCAGTACGCAGCACTGCTTCTGCTACCTGACCTCCGGGTTCAACGCGGTGACCAACAGCTACATGTTCAACGCGATCAGTGACCTGATCCGCCGGTTGCAGCGGGGCGATTTCAGCGAGCTGTTCAAGGCGGGGTACTTCGACCCGAACAGCGAGCACGGCCGGCGGATGGATATCTCGTACTACCTGGAGGGCGCCGCCCGGGGCCACCAGGACAAGATGCACGAGGCGGTGTCGCGGCGGATGCTGCGGAACCTATTCGAGCTCTACGAGGAGGACAACGTCCAGAACATCATGGAGCGCTGCACGGAGCTGCAAAACTACTTCCGGACGCAGTATCCGGGCAAGAAGGACATGTCCATCGTGCAGCAGCTCAAGGGTCGGGTGCGGGAGTTCGAGTCGGATTTGAAGTGGGCGACGTACGGCTTCGTGGGCGATATGGTGCGGCACCTGCGGCTGGGGTTCTACAAGGGCGACCTGTTCACCGAGATTCCGCGGGTGGATCGGGACGTGCCGCCGATCGAGCAACTCCTCGATGAGCGGCGTCCGGAGATCGTCACGGTGGCGTTTGATCCCGAGGGCAGCGGCCCGGATACGCACTACAAGGTGCTCCAGGCGGTGTCGCAGGCGCTCAAGCATCATGAGCAGCGCACCAACGAGCACGACATCAAGGTGCTGGGATACCGCAACGTGTGGTTCCGCTTCCACCCGGCGGAGGCGAACCTGTGGGTGCCGACCTCGCTGACGCACCTCAATGACATGGACGCGTGCTTCAACACATGTTTCAACACGCAGCGGACGGCGTCGTTCCCCAGCTACGAGATGGACGGACCGTTCTCGAAGCTGGCCCGCAAGATCCAGGTCAAGCAGTTCGAGCAGGTGAAGACGTTCCTCGGGGAGGACTTCTTCGTGAACCACAAGGATCACGGGATGCGGGCCTGCCGCGGGATGGTCTACCTGCGTGAGATGCCGCTGGCGGAGTTCTACACCAAGAGCGAAGAGCTCAAGCACGTGGCCGAGGCGCTGTAAGCCGCGGGCGCTACACCGCGATCAACAAAGAGAAAGCGAGCCGGGAAAGCACCGCTTCCCCGGCTCGCTTTTTTTATGGTTGCTTCAGGATCGCGGCTGGCCGCGGTTTATTCCTCGGGCTCGGCCGGGGAAACCGGCGCGCGCGGCGTCTCCTGCTCGCGGGGGAGGAGATTGGCGGTGAGGTTCTCACGTTTGATGCCGGACCCCACGATGGCGGCGGCGGCGAGGCGTGCAAAGGGGTTGGGCTCGCCGGGGGCCTCATTGAGCACGACCTTCTGCTCGGGATTGTGCAGGATGCGTTCGCGAATGAGGGCATCGAGTTCGAGGGCGTCGAGAATGGTGTCGTTCCAACGGAAGTAGTTCTCGGGCGTGAGGGTGAGGACGATGGGCTCGTCGTTGAGGGCTCGGATGACGAGGCTGCATTCGGCGCCTTCCGCCGGAATCGCGGAGGTGAGGGCTTCTACCCAGAGGGCCTCGTTGCTGGCGGTGTGCGACTCGCCGATGGAGATCAGGGCGGTGTTGAAGTCGACGACGCAGGCGATGGTCCCTTCGACGGCGGCGGTCATTTTGCCATTGGCGTTGGTGGTGGAGCCGGAGAAGACCCAATGGGGCGGATCGATGGGGCCTTCGCCGTCGGTGGGGGCAAGCCACTCGTGGGCGGCGAAGACGCGTTTGCCCTCGCCGACGAGTTCGTGGATATCGAGGCGGAGGCGCTGGCCGCTGGCGGGCGTTGCCTGCTGCGTGTCGGGGTCGTAGGCCGCGGGCTCACCGGGTTCGAGGCCGATCAGGCCCATGGCTTCGAAAATGTTGCGGGCGTCGGCCGCGGTGGCCAGGATACTCTCGTGCTCCTTGGTGCCTTCGGCACACATGAGCAGTTCGAGGGGGCCTTCGCGAAGGACGACCCGACCGGTGACTTCCACCTGGGGAACGGACCAGTCAATGAGCACATGGGGGGCGTACTCGACGCGCTTGCCTTCGGCGCGGGCGTCCTGCTGCGCGTCGGTGGGGGCGACGGGTTCGGACGCGGGTGGCGCCGGTTCCAGGGGGGCGGGCGTTTCGGTCGTCCGGGTCGGCGGGGCGGGCTCCTGGGGCGGCTGAGGGGCCCGGGGCTGGTCGGATTCGGGAGAGGTGCATCCGGCGAGGATGATGGCGAGAAAGCTGCCGGCCAGCCGCCGGCCCGTGGTGCGTGTCATGCGTTTCATGATTCTACCGTCCGTGGTTGGTTCCAGAGTGAACGACGCCCCGGGGGCGTCAACCTGCTGCCTGTATGAAGACCGACTCGCCCCCATGCGGGAAGCGAGTCGGTGTGCCGGTCTATCTGTCGCGTGAAGCGTGCATGTCGTTGCTTACCGCGATAGGGGCGTAAGCGCCCGCGTTCAAATGCGGGGCCGCGGGCCTAGCGGCTTCCGAACGTCGGGAAGGCGCGTTCCTCCTGCTCACGCTGAATGATGATGGTCGGTTTTACGAGGATGAGCAGGACCTGCTCGTCCTTGACGATGTTTCGCGCGGTGTAGAGGCGTTTGAGCACGGGGATCTTGGAGAGGACGGGCACGCCGGCCTCGGTTTCGATTTCCTGCGTCGTTTTCATGCCGCCGATCAACAGCGTGCCGCCGTCGGGGACGGAGACGGTCGTGCGGATGAGCTGGCGCTGGACGCTGGGGAGCTGGATAAAGGCGTCCGTCGCCGTGGCGGCGCCGGCCGCACCGCCGCTGAACGGAATGACGTCGAGCGGACCGGCAAGCTGCGAGACCGCGGGCCGGAGGTTCATGGTGACGTAGCGCTTATCGGCCGAGACCACCGCCTGCACGTCCAGCACGGAGCCGGTGTAAAGCACGGCGGTCTGGGGCAGGGCGCCGACGGCGTTTTCGTCGACCACGGGGAAGATCGACTGGACGTAGTTCGTTTCGGTGAGCACGCCGATCCAGGCCCGCTGGCCGTTAAAGAGCACCAGGCGCGGGGCGTTCATGACGCTGCTGCGCCGGTCCGCCTGGGTGGCGCGAAGCAGGAAGTCGACCTGGATACCGTCCAAAAAGCTCCCGAAGATCTGCATGCTGGGGACCGTGGTGCCGCCGAAGGAGTTGGGGATGATCGTCTCGGTCGGCTGCACGAGGTCGATGACGTTGGAGACCACGGGGATGGGGGTCATGCGTGAGCCGCGGACGAGCCCGTTGCCGGCGCCAGGCACGAACGCCACCTCGGAATAGGGCTGGCTGATGCCGCCGACGGTGGCCGACCCCTGCTGCAAGGGGTTGCCCACGCCCGGTACGCCGGGCAGGAAACCGAGGCGGGAGAAGCTGCGGGGCATGAGCACCTGGGAGCCGTTGTACTGGCGGCCGGTGCGGTCGAAGCCCGCGTTGCCCTGGTTGAGGATGATGTCGAGATCGATGCCGAGTTCCTCGAGGTAGTTCGAGGTGATGGTGATGAAGCGGGTTTCGATGGCGATCTGAATGGCACGCTGCTCGCGGAGTTTCCCGAGCAGGTCCTGGATTTCGGCGTGGGCGCTGGCCGTTTGGGTGACGACGAGCTGGCCGTTGATTTCGTTGATCGACGCGACGGTGCCGCCGCTTTCACGCCAGCTATCCGGCTCGATGGTCTCGCGGATGAGTTCGAGGATTTCGGTGACGCGTTCTTCGCGATCACCTTCATCCTCGTCGTCTTCTTCGTCGCCGCCTTCGAAGGGGTTTTGGCCGGCGAGCTGGCTGCCGCCCATGCCGCCCCCCATCATGCCGCCGCCCATCATACCGCCGCCCATCATGCCGCCGCCCATGCCGCCGCCCATGCCGCCGCCCATGCCGCCACCCATACCGCCGCCCATGCCGCCGCCCATGCCGCCGCCGCCCATGCCGCCGCCGCCGCCGCCACCACCACCGCCGCCACCGAGATCGATGGACGGTCCGGTGAAGTCCGGCACGCTCAAGAGCAGGTCTTCGATGGGGTAGACGTCGACGTAAACGTCGCCGTCCAGCCACTGCTTGGTGGCGATCTTGACGACGCCATCGCTGACGACGTAGTTGAGTTCGACCTCGCCGCCGCCGACCTGGTCGAGGATCTCGTCCATGGCCTTGCTCATTTTCACCTCGGAGGCGAAGCGGAGCGTGACGGGGGTGTCGCGATCGATGCCGACGGCTTCCAGGTCATTCCAGATGACCGTGATGTTCATGCCCTGGGCGGTGGCCAGTTCGGCGACCACCTCTTCCAGGGGGATGTCCTCGATGTCGAGCGGGATAGCCTGATCGAGCTTGGCGTGTATCTGCTGGTCTTCCGGCGACATGCGCTCGCGGCCGGTGGCGACGCGTTCGGTGCCCGAGATGATCTCGAGCCAGTTGTCCGGGTACTTGAGCAGTTCGTGCCAGGGGATCTTGGCCTCTTCAGCGTCGACAAGGACGGCCTGCTGCTGGCGGTACATCTCCTGGCGGGACTCGTAATGCCGCTTGAGTTCGTAGAGATCGAGGAGCTCATCTTTGAGCCAGCGGGCGGGGTCGTTGCCGGGGTCGATCGCGAGCACCTGGCTGAGGACGTTGATGGCACCCTTGAAGTCGCGGTCCTTGCGGAGTTCGCGGGCCTGTTCCATGAGAGAGTTGATCTGCCGCTGGGTGGTTTCAGCGACGCGCTCGCGGCGCTCCGCTTCCTTTTCCTGGATCTCCCGCCGCTGCTGAAGCACGAGCACTTCGTCGTATTCCCGCTCCTCCTCGGCCACCCAGGAGGCGAGGGCGTCCAGTTCGCTGAGCAGGCTTTCATACTTCACCACCGGCGAGGCGTATTGCCTGCCGGATTCGAGCACCTGCCGGGCCCGCAGAAGTCCCTGCTGAGCCAGATCGAAACGCTTGCTGAGGACGGCGTCCTTGATCTCCTCTTCGAGTTCGCGGTACTGGTGCACGGTGCGCTGCCAGGCGATCTCGTGTTCGCGCCGGATGCGGGAGAGGAGCGATTGGCTGCCGACCTCGACGGTGCTGTGGCGTTGGGCTTCCTGCAAGCCGGCCAGGGCCCGGGGGTGACCGGGCACGGCGTCGAGCGCTTGCTGGAAGAGACGCTCGGCCTCGGCCATACGGCCAGATTCGATCGCTTCGTATCCTTCACGGATGAGCGTGCGGGCCCGCTCGTTGTCGACGTCGGGCTGCGCGGGCGCCGCCGGCGTGGGCTCGGCCGGCATTTCCTGCGCGGGCTGCGCTGGCGCCGGGGCGGTGGCCGCCGGCTGCGGAGCGTCGAGGGCGAGATCGGGATCGGGGGCCGTGCGTTCGGCGTCGGTAAGGCCGGCAAGTTCCGCGAGGCGGTCCTCGGCATCGGCGCGTTGGGCCTTGGTCGCGTACTCGTTGGTGAGCACGTTGTTGAGGAGGGCGCGGGCCTCGGCGTATTCGCCGTCTTCGATCGCCTCATCGGCCTCATCGAAGTCCATTTCGGCCTGTTCGACCATGGTGATGGCGACGCGGGCGCGATTAACGTAGTCGTCGCGCAGGGTGCGCTCTTCATCGCTGAGCGTGTCGGGATCGATCTTGATCAGGGCTTCCTGCGCCTCGGCGTATTGCCCCTGCTCGAAGAGGGCGATGGCGTTTTGCAGCGCCTCACCGTTGTCGGCCGCCCGGACGGCGAGGGGCGTCAGCAGGCACGCGCCGATGCACGCAAGCCAGGTCACCTTGGCCAGGATCGTTCTGATTCGCACGGATTTCCTCCTCAAACTGGCGTTCAAGCGATGCTTCGTTTCGGGGGAAGCATCACCGGGTGGGCGGTGGTGTGCTGGATGGTGTGACGCCACGGCGCGCCAACTTGCCGGCGACGTCCAACACGCAGCGTGTGCGACAACTTCTCACAAAGCGGCAGACTACCTACTAAAGCGACTCCCTGCAAGCATCGGCATACCCCACTTTCAAGCCTGCCAGAGCTGGCTCAGGGGATGGGGCAGCCTACAGCAAGGCTCGCAAGGACGCCACCACCCGTTCAATCTCCGCCTCGGTCAAAAAGGCGTGGAAGGGGAGCGCGAGGGTGCGCTCGGCCACCCGTTCGCAAACGGGGAAGTCGCCGGCGGCGAGGCCGAAGCGCTCCGCGTAGAAGGGCTGGAGGTGGATGGGCGAGAAGTAGTTGTTGCAGCCGATGCCTTGCTCACGCAGTCCGGCGAGGATGCGGTCCCGGGCGTCGGCGGGGTAATCGTCGGTGAGGCGGACGACGTAGACGAACCAGCTCTTCGCGCAGCCCGGCGTGGTGACCTGGCGGATGAGGCGGGACTCGTCGGCCAGGTGAGCGTCGTAGAGGTCGGCGACGCGTTGGCGGGCGGCGAGGATGTCCGCAAGGCGGTCAACCTGGACGATGCCCATGGCGCAGTTGATGTCGCTGAGGCGGAAGTTGTAGCCGAGCCGTTCGTGGGCGAGCCAGGCGCCGGAGGTTCCGCGACCCTGGTTGCGGATGGAGCGGCACAGGTCGGCGATTTCGTCGTCGTCGGTGACCACCATGCCGCCTTCGCCCGTGGTGATCTGCTTGTTCGGATAGAATCCGAACACGCCGGCATGGCCGAGGGCCCCGGCGGCCTTGCCGCGGTAGCGGGCCCCGGCGGCTTCGCAGGAGTCTTCGATGATGCGCAAGTTGTGGCGGTGGGCGACCTGGTGGATGGCGTCCATGTCCGGGGTGACCCCGAAGACGTCGACGGGGATGACGGCCTTGGTGCGGCCGGTGACGGCGTGTTCGACCTGGTCGGGATCGATGCACCAGGTGTCGGGGTCGATGTCGGCGAAGACCGGCTTGGCCTGTTCGAAGAGGATGCAGTTGGCGGAGGCGACGAAGGAGAACGGCGTGGTGATGACCTCGTCGCCGGCGCCGATGCCCATGGCCCGGATGACGAGGTGCAGGGCGCTGGTGCCGCTGTTACAGGCGACGGCGTGTTGGACGCCGCAGAGTTTGGCGAAGCGGGCCTCGAATTCGGGGAGCTTGGGGCCGAGAGAGAGGTTGGGGCTGCGGAGGACCGCGGTAACGGCCTCGATTTCCCGCTCGGTGATGTCGGGCCGGGCGAGGGCGATTTCGCCGGGTTGAACGGAATGGGACATATCGCCTCCTGTGGTTGCAGTACACCGCCGCTATCGGCCGATACGATCGCAGACGCCGGCGGGTTCGCTTGGCGTTTCAGCCCTGCGCCGGGCGGCCTGGCGGCGAAGGGGCCATCATAGAAACAGGCTGCACCGGCTGCAATGCGCGGCTTGCAAGCGCTGCGGGCGCTTCTATGATGACCCGTCCGCTGGTGGAACTGTCCGCCCTTTTTGGAGGAACCAACGTGCCGCATCGCAAGCTCATCGAGAAGATCAAGGACCGCACGTACGTGGTTGGCATCGTCGGCATGGGGTACGTCGGTTTGCCGCTGGCCCGGTCCTTCTACGAGGCGGGGTTCAACTGCATCGGCTTTGACGTGGACGAGTCGAAGGTGCGCAAGCTCAACGCGGGCAAGAGTTATATCAAGCACATCCCGTCCGATTTTATCGGAGCGGCGCGGAAGGCGAAGCGTTTCCGGGCAACGAGCAACTTTGCCGAGTTGAAGAAGGTGGACGCAATTATCATCTGCGTGCCGACGCCGCTGACCAAGATGCGCGAGCCGGACATGTCCTACGTGCAGGGGACCTGCGAGGTGATCGCCCGGCACTTGCGCAAGGGGCACCTGGTGGCCCTGGAGAGCACCACGTACCCGGGCACGACGCGCGAATTGATGCTGCCCATCCTGGAACAATCCAAGCTGAAGGTGGAGCGCGACTTCTACCTGGCGTTCTCGCCGGAGCGCGAGGACCCCGGGCGCAAGGACTACACCACGACGACGATCCCCAAGGTGGTGGGCGGGTTCGGTCCCAAGAGCCTGGCGGTGGCACAGGCGCTGTATGCCGCGGCGCTGGCGACGGTGGTGCCGGTATCGAGCTGCGAGGTGGCGGAGGCGGCCAAGATCCTGGAAAACGTCTATCGCTCGGTCAACATCGCCCTGGTCAACGAGATGAAGGTTCTCTTCGATCGGATGGGCATCAACGTGTGGGATGTCATCAATGCGGCAAAAACCAAGCCGTTCGGCTTCCAGGCTTTCTACCCGGGGCCGGGACTCGGGGGGCACTGCATTCCCATCGACCCCTTTTACCTGACCTGGAAGGCCCGGGAATACGGGATGAGCACGCAGTTCATCGAACTCGCCGGCGAGATCAACACGAAGATGCCGGAGTACGTCGTGCACAAGGTCGCTGAAGGGCTCAACGAGCACCGCAAGCCGCTGAAGGGCTCGAAGGTGCTGGTGCTCGGGCTGGCGTACAAAAAGGACATCGACGACCTGCGCGAGTCGCCCTCGATCGAGCTGATCGAGCTGCTCCGCGAGCGCGGCGCCAAGGTCGATTACAACGACCCGTTCTTCAAGCAGACCCACAAGCAGCGCGAGCACGACCTGCGGATGAAAAGCAAGCCCCTCACCGAGGCGGCGATCAAATCCTACGACTGCGTGTTGATCGCCACGGACCACTCCACCTACGATTACCAGTGGATTGTCGATCACGCGCAGTTGGTCGTGGACACCCGCAACGCGACCGCCGACTGCAAGCGCGTGGGCAAGAAGGTGGTGCGGGCGTAACGCCGTTGCTGCGACGGTTTCGGCGGCGATTCCCGGAGGCAACCTGTGTGCAGGTCGGGCGGCGCTCGATCGCTACGACCGGGCCGAGGCCGGCCGGGATCGGGGGCACATGTTTCCCAGACGATTGGATGCGTTGCTGCGACGCGTTGTGCGCGCTGCTTTGGCGGCCATGGCGTGCTGCGCGGTGACGTCGGTCCGGGCGGCGGACCTTCCGCTCGATCGGGCCGACGCCGACGCAGCCCTGCTGGACGCCTGGTGGGATGTGGTCGAGCTGATCGAGGCCGATGCGCCCTGGGCAGATTGCCGGTCGGCGCTCGACGAAGCGATCCAGCGCTATCCGCAATCCACCCACGCGGAGGCGTGCCGATCGCTGCGCGACGGCATCGTCCTGGCGGAGATGGCCGGGGACGACGTGCCGGAGGTGACGATCGACGCCGACGTGGCCACGCTGGCCGCGGCGCTGCCGGCCGCCCGGGTCTCCATCGGGTGGGTGCTCATGCCACTGCAATATTACTCCGCGGCAGAGCAGACCGTGTGGGCCTTTTACGCCGACCGGGCGATCGTCGGGGCGAAGTCGGCCGCGCTGCTGCTGCATCGTCAGGGGCGGTCCGCGATTCCGGCGCTGATCGAGCGGCTCGATGATCCAACGGCCACGCGCAACGTCTCGCCCGATCGGAGCCAGTTGACCACGCCGGTGGCGCTGCGGGTGGGCGATGTGGCGCTGGGTTTGATCGAGGCAATCTCGCTTTGCCGCTTTCGCGATCCCCCGGTGAGCTTCCACCAGGCCGGAGCACAGCCGCTGGTGCTGAAGGAGTGGCCCGCCAACGAACGGGCGGCGTTGATCGCGTCGATTCGAGCGTGGTGGAACGCGACGAAAGACCTTCCGCCGGAGAAGGCTGTGCTCTGGCGGATCCGCCAGGCGAGCCGGGCGCAGCAACTGGAAATGCTCGATGTGCTCATCGCCACCGGGCAGGCCGAGACGGCGCTTGTGTTTCTCTACGGCGCCTATCGCGACGGTCCGACGTTGGACGAGCGCCTGGCCGAGCGCATGCTCCGCGCGGGCTCGCGGGCGCCGCTGGATTTCCTGCACCAGGCGGTGCGGACGGGCAGACCGGCGGATCACACCATGATCAGCCTGATCGCCGAGCACGGCGACGTGCAGGATTTCCAATTGCTGCGCGACCTCGTGGTGGACGGCGCGGTCGAAGGCGGGGCGCTGCCCGTCGAGGTCGATCTGCCCATGCTGGTCAACGTGCTGAGCTATGCGGACAGCCGGCAGTGTCTGCCGGTGCTGGTCGCTGTTCTGGAAAAGCATCAGGCGGCGCTCGCGCGGTCGGCGGACGCCGACCGGGTGCAGGCGCCGGCGTACATCGGCCGGGCGGCGGAGCGGATCGAGACCATCTGCGGTGTCGATTTCGGCTTCGACGCACGGGAAGCGCCGCAACGCCGGCAGCGGGCGATTGAGGATATCCTTGATTGGTGGAACCGCGAAGGGCGGGGCGCTTACGGCTATGCGGTTACCGGCCCGCATGCCCCCGCCGGGATTCGGTGAGTTGGGGTTGAGAGCTGTCCAGCTATCGGCTTTCAGCTTTCGGTCCTTGGGTATGCGTGCGTTGCCTGCGGCGGCTGGGGGGGCGGGGGCGTGGTCGGTTGCGCTTGATCGCTTTGGTCTTCGGGGTCGAGCAGGGCGCGGGCGATTTCGGGGGTGAGCCAGCCCGCTTGGTCGAGCAGATCGCCGAAGGTGAAGCGGGCACGGATGCGGTGGCTGTGCCGGACCGCGCCGTGGGCGGTGGTCGCGGGGACGGTCGGAGTCAGGGCGCGGAAACTGGCGACCGCGCCGGTGCGGGCGAGAGCGTCGGCCACCGCTTCAGGCGGGCGGACGTTGGCGCGCAGAAACGCGTCGAACTCCCCATCCTGCATCCGGGCGATGAACCGCCCGCGTTCGGCGCGGGCGGCATTCCAGCGGGTCAGCTTTCTTTCCAAATCGCGGCGGATTTCGGCACGCATCGCGCCGGCGGGGTCGTAGGGGGCGAAGGCGTCGTCGGCGGCCGCGAGGTAGGCGGCGGGTTCGATGTCGCGGGCGATGGCGTCGGGATCGAGATTTCCCCAGGCTTGGCCGTAGGCCTTGGCGGCCACCAGGGTGGCGACCCCGACCTGGGCGCCGTGGAGGGCGAGGTCCCGGCCGTCGCCGTGGGCGGTCAGGTCGAGATAGTGGCTCATCACGTGTTCCCAGCCGCTGACCGGGGCGGTCTGCTTGACCAGGGACATGGCCATGCCGGCGAGCAGAAGCGCTTCCATGACGGCGCGGACGGCCGGGGGATCCGCGCGGCGCACGCCGTCGGCCGACGCGAGCATGGCGTTCTCTGCGTGCTCGAGGAGCTTGCCGGGGACGGTGCTGAAGCCGTCGTCCATCCCCAGGGCGTTGGCCAGATACCAGTCGCCGTAGGCCACGCTGCGGGCGAGGACGTCACCGAAGCCGGCCTGGGTCATCGCCAGGGGCGCGGAGGCGAGGGTGGGCAGGTCGCAGATCACCGCGTCGGGAGCGGCCGCATCGAGCGTGCGCTTGACCCCGTCGATGGTGAGCACGGCCAGGGCGGAGGTGTAGGCCGTGACGCTGGCGGCGGTGGGGAAGCTGACGAAGCGAGGGGCGGATCTGCCGTCGGCCGCGCGCAGATGGCGGGCGTACTTGGCGACGTCGGTGATGCTGCCGGAGCCGACCGCCACGATGACGGCGACGCCGTCAAGCTCGTCAGCCAGGGCCCGGGCGTGGGCCATGTCGGCATGGAAAGTGGTCTGCGGGTCGTCCGGAAGGGCACGCACGGTTGTCTTGACCTGCGCGGCGAACGCCTCGGCGAGCATGGCCTTGAGGTCTTCCGGTCCGCGGCGCATGGCGGTGCGATCACCGACAAGCAGAACGCGTCCGTCGGCGGCGAAGCGCGTGATGGTCTCGAGCAATGCGGGGAGCGCATCGTCGGCGATCATCACCTGTTCGATGCGTACGGGGCGGACGACTTCGCCGGCTGACCAGGATCTGGACTGGTCATTCACGGCGGCGATGTTCTGCGGGTCGATGGGTTCGGTGGGGTGGTTCATGGCGTTATCTTAGCAACTGTGCGGTGCTTGACGATCCTGAGCGCAGCGCACTACCGTACGCCCGCACATGGATCCATACGTTTATCAGTACGCCGTCGGCGGTCTCGTGTTTCTGGTTGGCCTGGCCTATGCCGGCCGGCAGGGGTACGTGGGCTTGAGCGGCCGCGGTCTGCGTAATCTGCTCATCCTCCTGGTGGGCTTGGGCGTTTTTGCCGGGGTGCAAGGCTACCTGCAATACACGCCGATGCAGACGGCGGCGGAGTCGGCCTACGCCGGCGGATACGAGCGCAAGGCGGTCCTCGGCGCGCCGCTCGACTACGCCATCATGGTCGGCTACTTCGCGCTGATCCTGGCGGTGGGCACCTACTTCGGGCGGCGGCAGAAGACAGTGAAGGACTTCTTCTTCGGCGGCCAGCGGTTCAGTTGGTGGCTGATCGCTTTCAGCATGGTCGCGACGCTGATCGGTTCGTACAGCTTCGTGAAGTACGGGCAGGTCGCCTACACCTACGGGCTGTCGAGCAGCCAGACCTACCTCAACGACTGGTTCTGGATGCCGCTGCTGGTATTCGGATGGCTGCCGTTGCTGTATTTCTCGCGGGTCACGTCCATCCCGGAGTACTTCGAGCGGCGGTTCGGGCCGCGGGTGCGGATGGCCGCCACCGTCATCCTGCTCACCTACCTCATCAGCTACGTCGGCGTGAACCTCTACACCATGGGCGTGTCGCTGAACATCCTGCTCGGCTGGAACGTGTGGGGGGCGGCACTGATCGTCGCGTCGGTGTCGGCCGTCTACGTGACGGCCGGTGGGCAGACCAGCGTGATCATGACCGACCTGCTCCAGGGCGTGATGCTGCTGGCGGTCGGGCTGGTCATTCTCGTCCTGGGGATCGACTACCTCGGCGGCTTCGGGATGTTCTGGACCCACCTGCCACGCTCCCACCGGCTGGCGTTCCCCAACTTCAACACCGATCCGGCGTTCAGCGGCGTGGGCATCTTCTGGCAGGACGCGATGGCCAACTCCGTCATGTTCTATTTCCTGAACCAGGGGATGATCATGCGTTTCCTGGCGGCCAAGAGCGCCCGCGAGATGCGCAAGGCGGCGCTGTTCATGCCGCTGGTGCTGATGCCGCTGGCGGCGATTGTGGTGGCGTCCGGGGGGTGGGTGGCCAAGGCCCTGGTCCACGCCGGCGCGCTGCCGCCCTTGGAGGCGAAGGAAGCATTCTACGTGGCCGGCGAATTCCTCAGCCGGCCGGGCGTGTTCGGACTGGTGATCGCGGCGCTGACCGCGGCGCTGATGTCCACGGTGGATTCGCTGATCACCGCCGTCTCGGCGATCGTGGTCAACGACATCTACAAGCCGTACCTGCGTCCGGACGCCGGCGAGCGGCAGTTGCTGCGCGTGGCCCGGGTCAGCGCGGTGGGCGTGGCCCTGATCGGGGTGTTGCTGGTGCCGGTGCTGGCGAGCTTCAAGTCGATCTACGCGGCGCATGGAGCCATGACGGCCGCGGTCACTCCGCCACTGGTGGTGGCATTGCTGCTGGCGGTGTTCTGGCGGCGGTACACGCGGGCGGCGGCGTTCTGGACGCTGTTGGGCGGGATGGCGGCGATCGGGTTGAGTTTCATCTGGCCGGAGGTTATCCGACCCTTTGCGCACGGCGTGCCGATGGGGGAGGCCGGCGACGGCATCTGGGGCGGATTGAAGCAGTACAAGTTCATGCGGGCGTGCTACGGGCTGAGCGTGAGCGCGGCGATCGGCGTGGGGGTGACCCTGATCACGCGGCCTGAGCCGGCGGAGCGGGCCCGCGGGCTGGTCTGGGGCACGGTGGCGGATGCCTTGAGGCACTACAAGGGTTCGCCGGGCGAGGAGCAGCGGGGCAAGCGGGCCCTCGCCGCGCTGGTCGTGCGGGACGACATCGCACCGTTGGAGGTGGCGTCGGGCCTGCCGACCGTGGCGTTGTCGGCGGCGCTGGCGCAGGCCATCGACGCCGGGCGCGGGGATCTGGTGTACGTCAGCGATGCGCGCTGGTGGCTGGGGGGATTGCACTCGGTCCACGCCGTGGTGGGAACCGTCGTTTCGACCGCCGAGCTTGAAGGGTCCGCGGTGCACGTGGACCGGTCGACGGCTGATCAGGTGTCGCCGCGGGGTGGGGGCCGACCTGTTTCGGTGGAGCGGCTGTATTGACGGCCGTCATGTCTTTGCGTGCGGACGAATTTCGTCTCGAGCTGATTGCTTACTTAGGATATCCCAATAACGGGGCGACTCGGCTGCGTCGAGCCTGGCCCTGACGCCTGGGGTTCGGGCTGAAGACCTGAAGGCGTCACTCCTGGCTGCGCGCGACCTGGATAAACTGCACGCCGACGCGGTGCATGGAATTGGCGAGGTGGATGCAGTTGCGCACCACGCCCATGACTTTGGGCCGGTCCGGCAGCATCGTCAGCAGCGTGGCGACCTCGGTGCCGACGTGGACAAAGCCGTTGTGGATGAAGGAAAAACCACCCGGAGAGATGTCGTGGGTCACCACGTCCACCTCGCGCTTGGATCCGCCGGTCGCGACGTGCTCCAGCAGGGTTACGGTGAGCGGGACGGACCACGAGCGGCGTTGCGCCCTGCGCCGGTTGTCGACCTCCTCGATTTCGTGCTGCAAGCGCAGCCGTTCGAAGATGAGTTCGAGCCGTCGAGCCTGGTCCTTACGTGGATCCATGTAGGTATATTTCGATACGTTTGGCTGTCATGCCAATCTTCGGCCGGCGGGATAATCGCCGAGGCTGAAGCCCTCCGGTCTGATTGAATACGGGTGGTGGCGTTGCGGGGCATCGCGAGCGTTTAATGCTAGTAACCTCTTTCCAGAAAAGCATTTAGTAGATTTTCGGCCGGATGGAAGCCCCTCGCCAGGCCGGGCCGTTGGGCCGCCTGCGCGCGACGGCGGACCCGGGTCCCTGAGCGTGGTTCGAACGCCCCAATTTCCGTATTTGCCCCAGGAGGATCAAGAAATGGGGGAAAGGGGGACGTAGCATCAAACAAGGGAGCGTCGGGCCCAGCGGGAGCGCCGGGCCTGAATCCAAAAAGGGGGACGGGTGGCCGCAACATTCTGTTGACACGGAGAATGGGCGTTGATTATAATGCCGTTCGAAACAGTTTCAGTTACAGTAACGGCGACGCGCCCACCTCTATTCGCCCTCGCGCCACGCCGACTGCAACGAAAGGGCTGTGCCGTGTCATCAGTGCGAAGCATCGCAGAACAAGCCGGCGTTTCCATCACCACGGTCTCGCGCGCGCTCAACAACGATTCCACCGTCAGCGCCAAAACGCGCGAACTCGTGCTCGCCATCGCCAATCGCACCGGCTACGTCGCAACCATGGGCCGGCGGGTCACCACCCACCTCGCCTTCGCCTACACCGGCGAATCCAGCCTGGCGGATCCGTTCGATTCAGCCGTCCTGGAAGGCGTGATGCGCGGCGTGGACGAGTGCCGCTTCGACGTCGTGGTGCTCAACATGCAGCGCGACAAGAAGCCCGACGAAACTTACACGCAGTTCTTCATGCGCAAAGGCGTGCGCGGCGTGATCCTCCGCACCATGGAGGAAACCCGAAGCATCTGCCTGGCGATCGCCAAGGAAGGTTTTCCCCATTTCGTCATCAGCGAACGCTTCGACGAGCCGGAGGTCAGCTACATCGATTTCGACTCGAAGCCGGACAGCATCCGGGCGGTGAAATACCTGCACGCCCTGGGGCACCGGCGGATCGCGTTCGGGGTGCACATCACACCGGACCGCGACCACGAGGACCGGCTGACCGGCTACCGGGAGGCGCTTGCCGCGTGCGGTCTGCCCTACGACGAGCGCTACGTGTTGCGCCACCAGTACACCCTGACCGGGGGGGCGACGGCGATGAAGATGGCGGCGAGCATGGTCGATCGGCCGACCGCGATTTACTTCGCCGATCCGCTGCTCGGCGTGGGGGCGATCAAGCAGGCCCATGAGATGGGCGTGCGGGTGCCGCAGGACATGTCCATCGTGGGGTTCGACGACGGCGACGTGCGTTACGGGGTGCACCCGACCATGACGGCGGTGTGCCAGAACGCGGCCGAGCTGGGCTTCGAGGCGTCGCTGGCGCTCACGCGGATGTTAACGGGGTCGCTAAGCGCCCCGATCCAGAAGACTTTGCATACGTTTTTCGAGGTCCACGATTCCACGGGCCCGCCACCGGCGCGGTCCGACGATCCGCGGGTCGATGGCGACGGCGCGTTGCGGCGCCTGGCCCGGGAGATCGGGGACAGGGGTCAAGCGGAAAGGAATGGTTCGCCGTGAGAACGCAACCGAAACTATCGGGCCAGCGCAGGCCGTCCGGCAACGTGCGTCGAAGGGTCGCCGGGGCGTTCACGCTGGTGGAATTGCTCGTCGTGATCTCCATCATCGCGCTGCTGATCTCCATCCTGCTGCCGTCGCTCCGGCGGGCGCGCGACTCCGCGAAGATGATCAAGTGTCTCGCGAACATGCGCGGACTCGGGCAGTCGGCGCTGGTTTTCGCCGAGAACCACAACCAGCGCATCCAGCTCACCGCCACGGAAGAGGGCGTGGAGTACGTGGACCCCGATCGCAACAAGTACGCCTACGGCGACGAGGGCGAGATCCTCGCCTGGCCCGTTGCGCTCGCCCAGGGTGCGGGGATGACCTACCGCAACAACTGGGACTGGGGGGTGCGGGCCAACACCGCCCAGGTGGCCCTCAACAAAGAAGACCAGATGGACGACAACCTGGAACTGGTCGTCTGCCCGGCCGACAAGGTCAAAATCGCCTCGCCCTTCTACCCCCGAGAAGGCAGCCTGCGGGGCAGCGGCGATCCCGACGATCCCACCGGAGCCGGCGACGACATGGCCTACTGGGGCGAGTTGAGCTACGGCATCAATGAGGACATCACGGGGACCGAGGTGGGCGGCAACAGCGCTCCTTCCTGCTGGCGCGCCGTTCGAGGGTCCAACGGCTGGATGGAGTGCATGGGCGAGCATGGGTATCACCCGGCGAGCGCGTGCGGCAAGGGCGACTACGGCCGGCGCCTCCAGGGACGCATCGACAAGGTTTTTCGCCCGGGTGATGTCGGCCTTGTCTTCGAGACCGGCCCGGAGCAGCGCGGCGGCACCACGGACTGGCTGGCCAACCTGGTGATGAGCTCCACGCCCGCGTCGACGCTGCAAGAGTACGCAGGTCCGTACCTGGCCAACTTCCAGCGGGCCCAGTCGCAGCGGATGCCCCGCAAGCGGCACCTCGACCGCCAGCTCAACGTGCTCTACGCGGACATGCACGGAGGCAGCATTCGCCCGGTCGACTTCGACGAGAACGACCTGCCCTTGAAGTATGCGCCGCGGGTACGTGTTTCTCCTTACCGGCCGGACGGCTACAGCGGAACGGAGTAATCCCCGACCGGCGGGTCGCGACACGTGGAGGATTCCGTTTCGTAGGAATATGACGGGCGAAATCGTTGACCCTTACACGCAGGAGGAAAGAAAGATGCGACAGGCAAGCCCAGAAAGAGCCGCCCCCCTCACTGCGCGAATGCGCGGCGCCGGGGGAGGGCGTCGCGCGGCAGCGCGGGCAGGCGGCTGATGCGAAACCGGCGGCCATTGAGCGGCACAGGTGAGGATAATCCCTACGGCTCCGGGGAGCGTCCCGGAGGCGGTGAACCCGTTTTTCCAAGAGGAAACCAAGACATGAATATTCGCAGATACCTGGTACTGCTGTCGGGCATGGCGGCGGGCCTTTGCCTGTCGACAGCGGTGAATGCGCAACCCCTCGTGCAGGAGAACTTCGACGGCGCCACCGGCGTCGGCGGCGGCGAGTTCTTCGTCGGCTCCGGCGAGGAAGTCATCAGCGACTGGGACACCGGCCTAATGGGCGAGAGTGCCTTCGCCGGGGCGACGGTGCGGGCGTTCAGCCATGCCGCCGCCAGCGGTGATCCGGCCGCGGGCGTAGACGGCAGCGGCGCAGGCGTCATTTCCGTCAGCGACGTGTCCTACAATCCCCTGCACCTCAACTTCGAGAACGTGCTGGGCAACCCGGGCGGCGGGGTTTTCATGGACTCCGCCAGCGGCGCGGAAGGCTACACCGAGAATTGGGACAATGCGATCGAGGGCGAGGCGGCCTTCGGCGGCGTCGCCGACGGCGCGGTGCTCAACGGCACCATGTCGGCCCAGGCGATTCCCGGCGCCGGGTACGCGCAACTGGATGTGACCGACGTGAATGCTGGCGCGGGCACCTGGTATGCCGGCCTGATGTTTGAGGCGCCCGCACTGGAAGGCGCCGTGACGCTCGTAAATGGCGGTTTCGAAGAGATCGACAACGGCGCCGCCGATCAGATTACCGGTTGGACGGGATGGGGCGAATGGGGCGGTCCCTATGCGGAAACGGCCACCGGCGACCCGGCCCACCCGTTCACGCCGTACGAGGGCGAGCGATCACTGAAGATGTTCGGCTGGTCGGGGCTGTACCAGGACCTGCCGGCCGAGCCGGGGCAGACCTGGGAGATCAACGCGTATGTGATGGCTCCGGCCAACGATCCGATGGGCTTGGAGAACTTTGCCTCGGCGTCGATTGAGTTCCGCAACGCCGCGGACGAGGTTATCGGCACCAACGGGGCGGTCATCCTCACCTCGGCCTCGCCGCAGGACCTCTGGATGCCGATCACCCCGGTTTCGGCGACCGCGCCCGCGGGTACCGTGTCCGCCCGTATCCTGTTCACGCACTCGGTTCCGCTGTTTGAGGGCGGTGCGGTCCTGATCGACGCCGCGACGTTCACGGTGGTCGCCGGTCCGCCGCAGAGCGCCGTGGACCTCAGCGCCATCGAGCTGACGGCCAGCGTTCGTGGCACCGTTGATGCCGCCGGCGAGACCCTGGGCGACTACCAGTTGCGGATCGAAGACGGCGAGGGCGACCGGCTGGTCTTCAGCGGCACGGCCAACGGCGACTGGCAGACCATCGGCGGTCCGCTCTCGACGGCGACGGAGGTGAACAGCGAGGGCATCGCGACCAACGGCGTGTTCAACACCGCGGCCTCCAGCTTCACCGTCGTGCTCGTATTCGACAACGACACCACGCTCACCTGGGGTACGGGCGGAACGCTCGACCTCGATGAGCTGGTTCTTTCGGGCAGCGATCCGTTGGACAGCAACTGGTACGCCGGTCTCTTCTGGGACGGCCTGACCATCGCGCAGCCGGATCTGAACGAACTGAGCCTGACCGCCGATGTCAAGGGCGATGTGCCCGGCGGCGCGTACGTCCTGCGGCTCGAGGGCTTCGTGATCAACAGCAACGGAGTTGACGAGCCCTTTACCGACGCGAGCTTCACGGGCAACCACGTGATTCTCACGTACGACATGACCACCTCCGGCGTCTACTCCGGCTGGACGGACAACTGGGACACCGACCTGATCGGTGAGGCTGCATTCGGCGGCTTGGATAGCGGCAGCCGGTTCTGCTCGCCGGCGGAGTGCCCGCCAGGCGTGACCGACGTCGGCATCACCGCCCGGGCCCTCAGCAGCGGCGGCAACCCCGGCGCCTGCGGACAGATCAAGTTGACCGGTCTGTGGGAGGTCGCGCCGGGCGGCGACTGGTGGGGCGGTCTGATGTGGCAGGACCAGGCATTGGCCGGCGGCGACCTGAGCCAGGTCGAGTTGCGGGCGGACGTGAAGGGTATCGCCAACGCGTCCCTGTTCGAGCAACTGGGTTCCATCGAGCTGCGCATCGAGGATGAAGACGGTGACCGCCTCTACAAGCAGGTCACGGCCACCACGAGCTGGCAGACGATCGGCGGCACGCTGGACACCTTCACCGAGGCCGGCCCCGCCAGCGGCGTCGGCGGCAGCGGCGCCTTCGACACGGATGATGCCAACTACACCGTGGTGATTGCATTCAACGACCCGGCCGCGACTTGGGTCTGGGGTGGTGCCATCCACGTGGACAACGTCTTTCTCACCCCGGCCGAGGTCGCCGTGGAACTCGGCCGGGTCAGCTTCACCGGCATGGCCGACGGCTCCTTCCAGAGCGTCGGCGGCGTGCTCAGCGCCGGCGACTCGACCTTCGTAACCGATCTCCAGGAGGACATGGAGAGCGGCGCCGGCGAGGGCGTGACGTTCTGGCCCGGGAATTGGGGTGATGCCGATTTTGACAGCGGTCTCCAGGACGACGCCTACTTCGGCGGCACCTGGGGCGCCGGCAGCCTGGGTGCGGCAACCGCCCGGAGCTGCACGACCTGCGGTTTCAATGGATCCAAGGGCATCGAGATGATCGTCGAGAATCCGGCCGGCGCAGGCTGGTACACTGGCCTGGCCTTCAACGACCAGCGGCTGGAGATCGACAACCTCGGCGACATCATCATGACCGCCCGCGTCAAGGGCACGCCGGCTGACGGCGGATCGTACGGCACCATCGCGTTGAAGCTCGAAGATCCGAACCTGGACGCGATGGAGTTCCTGATCGTCGCCGACGGGACTTGGCAGACGGTGGGCGGTCCGCTGTCGACCGCGAACGAAGTTGCCAGCGGGAACACGTCCCAGGGCAGCGACGGGGTCTTCGATGTCAACGCCCCGTGGTACAAGGTCATCGTTCAGACGTGGGGACCCACTTCGGGAACGCCGGGGTGGAACTCGACCCACACCTTCGCGGTCGATGACATTTTCCTGACGCGTCCCGGCTACAGCATCGAACATGCCGACGTGTTTACCGTGGCGCTGGCCTTCGAGAACGAGATCGCCACCTGGGGCAACAGCGGCACGCTCACGCTGGACAACCTGTTGTTTGGCGCTGCGCTCGGGTCAGCCGACTGCGACGTCGACGGCGATGTCGACCTGGTTGATTTCGCGGCCTTCCAGGCCTGTTTCAACACCCCGGCGAGCGGCGCCTGTGAATGTGCCGACATCGACGGCGACATGGACATCGATCTGGATGATCTGGGCCACTTCAACAACCAGTTGATGGGCCCGCAGTAGGCGTTGGCAGCACGCAGGATATTCGCCTGGGACTGGCGGCCGGGTATCAGCCCGGCCGCCGCGACCCCGGCCTGATCCGGTGCTGCGGCGACGCTTGCTTTCAACTTCAGCAGTGAACATGACCACGTGGCGCCGATGAGATCTTCCTTCCGCTCATCGGCGCCACTCTGTTATTCTATCTGGGCCTGTCGCTCATCAGCCGAGCAAGGAGTCAACACCATGGATCGCTGGGCGCTGAAGATCATCGGATCGGGGCTATGGATCGGCTTGCTCGCCCTGGCCGTTCCCGCCCGTGCAGAACAGGCGCCGCGGCCGATCGAGGACGCCGCCGGCGTGCCGGCCGTCCGGCAGTCGGCGGCGCGCGGCCACGACATTCCCGGCGATTTCGACCACGACGGCGATCTCGACCTCGACGACTATGCCCAGTTCATCGCCTGCCTGACCGGCCCGTGGGGGCCCGTCGGGGGCGGAGGATGCGACGCCTTTGATCTGGAGGCGGACGGCGACGTGGACCTGGTGGACTACGCGGGGCTGATTCGCCTGGGGCTGGCGATCGACTGCTACCTGATCGCCACGTCCTCGAGCGAAGAGAACGACGATCCGCAGTACGCGGGGGGGATGGCGGTCGATGGCAACTTCGCCACCCGCTGGTCGAGCGCGTTTGCCGACAACCAGTGGCTCGAGATCGACTGCGGGCGGATGCGCAACCTGCGCGGCTTGACGATCCACTGGGAGGCCGCCTACGCTCGCGAGTATGCGGTCCTGGTGTCGGCAGACCAGTCGAACTGGACGCTGGTCCATGCCCGGCCCGACAGCGACGGCGGGGTGGACGACATCGACTTTGCGCCGGTAACGGCCCGGTACGTGCGAATTCACTGTGTCGTGCGGGCCACCCCTTACGGCAACTCCATCTGGGAGGTGGTTTTGAAATCCGACGACAACTGCTATGAGCCTCCGGTGGACGTTGATCAACGCATCGAGGACCTGATCGCCGCCATGACCCTGGAGGAGAAGACCTCCTTCGTCTACGGCGCGACCTACATGGACCTGTTGGAGATACCCCGGCTGGGCATTCCCAGTCTAAAGGTGGCCGACGGCCCGGTGGGCATCCGCTGGGGGCAGGCGACCGCGTTTCCCGCGACCGTCGCGTGGTCGGCGAGCTGGGACGTCGACCTCGTGCACCGCGCCGGCGTGGCCATGGGCAAGGAGTTTCGCAACAAGGGCCGCCACGTGTGGCTGGGACCGTGCATGAACATCGTGCGCGTCCCCATCGGCGGGCGCAACTTCGAGACCTACGGCGAGGACCCCTACCTCAACAGCCGGATGGCCGTGGCGTCCATCACCGGCGCGCAGTCGCAGAAGGTGCTCGCCTGCGCCAAGCACTTCGCGTGCAACAACCAGGAGTACGACCGGCACAACATCAACATCCAGGTTGACGAACGGACCTTCCGCGAGATCTACCTGCCGGCGTTCAAGGCCGCGGTCACCGAGGCGGGCGTGTGGTCGGTGATGTCGGCGTACAACCGGCTGAACGGCCCCTACTGCACGGCGAACAGCTACTTGCAGCAGACCGTGCTCAAGGACCAATGGGGCTTTCAGGGCTTCGTGGTGTCCGACTGGGGCGCGGTGCACGAGACGGTCGCGCCGGCCAATGCCGGTCTGGACCTCGAGATGGATGGGCATAACCCGTCGGGAACGTACTGGGGCAGCGGCCAGTTGCTCGCGGCGGTCAACGCCGGTCAGGTCGCGGTGGCCACGGTGGAAGACAAGGTGCGCCGTATTCTGCGGGGGATTTTCCAGGCGGGCATCATGACCGAGCCGTGGCCGGCGCCGGACGTGGAACTCGTCGAGCATCGTCCGCTGGTGCGCGAAATCGCGGCCGAGGGCATGGTGCTGCTCAAAAACGCCGGCGGCGTACTGCCCCTGGACAAGTCGGCCGCCCAGACGATCGCGGTCATCGGACCGAACGCAGACGTGGCGCGCATCGGCGGCGGAGGCAGCTCGGTGGTGACGCCGTTCTACGCGGTGAGTCCGCTGGCGGGTTTGCAGAACGCGGCTGGCGCCAACGTCACCCTGGTGCATCAGGTCGGGGTGCTGCTGGACAACGCGCCGCCGCCGGCCGCGTCCTCGAGCTTCGTGCCGCCCAGCGGGGTGGGCCAGGGCTTGCAGGGCGAGTACTTTAACAACACTGGCTTGCAGGGTTCACCGGTGCTGGTCCGGACGGATCCCGCAGTCGACTTCGACTGGGGCGACGGGTCGCCGGGCACGGGCGTGAATGCCGACAACTACTCGGTGCGCTGGTCGGGGAGCTTCACCGTGCCCACCAGCGGCGACTACACCGTCGCGACGGCCACCGACGACGGCGTGCGCCTGTGGATCGACGGCCAGTTGGTCATCGACGACTGGAACGCCCACGCGACGAAGTTGAACAAAGCCAACCTGACGCTTCAGGCGGGGCAATCGTACGAACTGGTCATGGAGTACTTCGAGGCCGGTGGCAGCGCGGTCGCCCGGTTGTCCATATATGACGCGGCGCAACTGCTGGCCGACGCGGTCTCCGCCGCCGCCAATGCCGACGCGGCCGTGGTCTGCGTGGGGCTCACCGGGGCCTACGAGAGCGAGGGGTTCGATCGCGAGACGTTCGCCATGCCGGCCGGCCAGGATCAGTTGATTCAGCAGGTGGCGGCCGCCAATCCCAACACGATCGTGGTGGTGATTGCGGGTTCCCAGGTGGATATGGCCGCGTGGGTGGACGACGTGCCGGTGATCGTGCAGGCGTGGTACGGCGGGCAGGAGGGAGGCAACGCGCTGGCCGACGTGCTCTTCGGCGACGTGAACCCGTCGGGCAAGCTGCCGGTGACGTTCGTGCGGCAGTGGTCGGACCTGCCGACGGCGGTCAACTATCCCGGCGGCAATTACACCGAGGGGCTCTACGTGGGCTATCGCCACTTCGACAAATTCGGCATCGAACCGTTGTTCGCCTTCGGACACGGGCTGAGCTACTCGACGTTTGCCTATGACGACCTGGTGATTGACACGAGCCGCCTTGCGGCCGTGGGCAAGCTCGACGTGTCGTTGACCGTGGAAAACACCGGTTCGCGGGCGGGCGCGGAGGTGGTGCAACTCTACGTGCGCGACGTCGCGGCCAGCGTGGATCGGCCGGTGAAGGAACTGAAGCGCTTCGCCAAGGTTGACCTGGCCCCGGGCGAGACGCAAACGGTGGCGTTCGAGCTTACGCGCGACGATCTGTCGTACTACGACGTGAACGCGGGCGCGTGGGTCACGGAGCCGGGTGCGTTCGAGGTGCTTATCGGGGCCTCATCGCGCGACATCCGCCTGGGCGGCGCGTTCACACTGCCGGCGCAGTAGGCGCGGATGGGATCAATACAGAGCGGCCGGTCACGCTGGAACGCATCCAGCGTGACCGGCCGTTTGTATTAGGGAGTGGATACGTCGGGCTTACGGTTTGCCCTGCAACTGGGCGAGGACGGGCTCGAGGATGCCGGTCCACACCTTGTACCCCTCCTCATTGAGGTGCAGACGGTCGGCCAAGAAGAGATTGTCCTGCGGCTTGCCGTCCGAACCGAGCAGCGGCGTCGCGGTGTCGACGTAGCGGAGCTTGCCATTGTCCGCGCATATCTGGGCGATGAGGTCGTTGGCGGCTTTCATCTGCGGCCAGTACTGCCAGCGGCTGCCACTGGGCTTGATCGGCAGATAGACGATCCGCGTATCGGGGCGGCGCTGGTGTACGTACGCGACGAACGTTTTGAAGTCCGCCAGAACGCGCTCCGGACTCTTGGCGGAGGCGATGTCGTTGTCGCCGCAGTAAAAGACGATGATCGGCGCGGGGTAGGGCGCGACGACGCGGTCGGCGAAATGGAGCACGTCCGAAATGTGCGCCCCGCCGAAGCCGCGGTTGATCACCGGGCGGTCGGGAAAGCTCTCGTGCGTGTTCCACATGCGGATGCTGGAACTGCCGACGAAGAGGATGGGCTTCTCCGGCCAGGCATTCTTGCGGTCCCAGGCTTCGAAGGCGGCGATCTGCTGCTCGAAGCGGGCGGGATCCGGATCGGGCCGCTCCTCGGCGACGGCCGGTCCGCCGGGTACGAGCACCAGCGACAGCAGACATAGCCCGCCCAGGGCCCCGCGCCAGAAACGTTTGCTGAGCATTCCGCTTTTCATCAGGCACCTCCTGTGGGGTAGTGAAGACCGTAAGGTGTCTGCACAGTACCGCCGCCGGTGGGGGCGTCAAACGGCCGCCGGGACGCGGCGTGGGGACGCGGCTGGCAGGGCGGGCCCGCGGGCTACCGGTGAGGGCGCCGTGGGCGCGGCGGTGTTTGCGGCTGGTTTGGCGGTCCGGAACCGTTCAGTCGGTCGGATCGAAGACACGCTGAAAGCCGGCGAAGTCGGTGGTGTCAATGTCGCCGTCGGTGTCGGTGTCGAAGGCGCTGAGGCACGCCGAGGGTGACGCTGGGGGCCCGGGGTTGGGCGGCGTGCCCGGACCCGCGTGGCACCCGACGAAGCCGGCGAGGTCGTCTGCGTCGACGTCGCCGTCGCCATCGAAGTCACCCGGGCGCGGCTCACCGGGGAGGGTAACCTGTGCGGGGATGCTGTCTGCGGAGCTGTTTCCGAAAAGGTCGAACGCCCGCACGGTGTAGCTGTAGGTGGCGCCACCGCCGACGTCGGTATCGGTGAAGGCCGGTGCAGACGTTTCGCCGATGACGGTTCCGTTGCGATAGACGCGGTATCCGCCGAGTACGAGATCATCGGTGGCTTCCGCCCAGGTCAGCGTGACGGCGTTGGTGGTGACGTCGTCGGCCGAGAGGGCATCCGGGATGGTGGGCGGCTGGTCGTCGAGGCCGCAGCCTGCGGGTACGAAGGCGGTTGCGGGGATGACTTCGTAGGCCAGACCAGGCGCCTCCCAGGCCAGTTGCACCGCGGCGTCGCCCCCATCCTCGCGATAGACCATGGTAAGGGGATAGTGCACGCCGGCTGCGAGAATCTGTTCGCCCGTCGCTGGCACGCCGGACGATCCGGTCCAGGCGTCGATGACCAGGGTGTCGTCGATGAAGAGGCGGACGCCGTCGTCGGCCGTCGCGGTGAAGGTATATCGGCCGGTGACCGGCGGGATGATTTCGCCGCGCCAACGGACGCGGAAGGCGTCACCGGCAAGCGCCGGATCCGGCGTGCCGGCGTTCCAGTCGAAATCGATGCCGCCGTCGATGCGGGTAAGCAGGGGGTCGCCGAATGCCGCGCCGTCGAAATACTGGCCGCGGAGCCCGGCCGCGGGCATGGGCAGGTCGAGGTAGTCGAGGTTGATCGGCGTGCCGCCGCCGAAGCCGATGACGACGTCATGCTCGCCCGCGCTGAGGGCCACTGCGAGGCTCGCTTCGCCCCAGGCGTCCCAGGTGCTCAGGGCAGGGAAGCTCACGTCGCCGGTGAAGGCGCCGTCCACGTGCACGGGTCGGCTGGCGGCGATGCGCTGGCCGTTGGCATAACCCAAGGTGAGGTCGTAGACCCCGTCGGCCGGGGCACAGACGGAGAAGGCGACGCCCTCGTCCGCGGCGCCGAGGAACTCGTCAACGAAGCCGGTTCCCGAATAGCCCGGGTGATTCGTATCGACGGACACGTTGGTTTTGACCGCGTCTTCGGCCTCGTAGCGTCCGCCCGGCGACGGTGCCGCGCTGCGGCGGATGAGCACCGTGCTCCAGTATTCCAGGGTCGGCACGGTGAACTGTACGTGGGGGCCGATGGCGTCTGCGCCGGTTTGATAAGCGAGCGACAGAGGCAGGCCCTGGTTGGAATCTGGAGAAACCACCACCACGTCGGAGACCGTGGCCGCCCCGGCCAGGCGGAAGGTCACGGCGAGGTCGTTGCGGACGGGCGGGGGATTGGCGGCGTTGCGCCACTGGTCGTCGTTGCCCAGCAGGTTGACCAGGTGCAGCGCGTCGCCGTTGGGGGTGCGTCCGCGCTGGACCCAGATGACGTTCGCGGCCGGCGTGATGGAGGTCGTTTCACCGGGGATATCGACCCACTGTGCGCCCTGGTCGACGGCGGCGGCGTCGGCGCTGAGCAGGGCGGCCTCGTAAGCGGTGATGACGTCGTAATGGTTTTGCATGGCCGCGCGGAGACCGGCGGACATCTGCTTGCGCCGCCAGGGAAAGAACTCGTGCGCGAGCATGTGCTGACCGTCACCCATTTCCAGGTGATGAGCGCCGGCGACGGCGAAGACGGCGTTGGCCAGGCGAACGGAGGGCTCGTTGAAGGTGCTGAACTCCTCGTCGTAGTTCATGTAAGCGGCGAGCACGAGGGCCTTGCCGCCGCTGCCGGCGCGGGCCCAGCGCACGAAATCGACGACGCCGGCATAGGACTCGTTGCCCCAGACTTCGGCGTAGAGAAAATCGCCGGCGCCGTTGGCCACCACGTCGGGTGTGCCCCAGGCGCCGACGTTGCCGCCGACGCAGTTGAAGGTCAGCGCCAGGTTGCCCAAAGCGGTCGCCGCCTGCGGTTCGAGGGCGTCGAGGTGCGTGCGGGTGGCGTTGATCATCTGGCGGAAGGCCCAGCCGCTGGCCAGGTCGGGCTGCGTCTGGAAGTAGGTGTACACGGGTGACAAGTAGCCGAGCTGGTCGTAGTGGATCCCGTCGAAATCGAGGGTGAGCAACGTGTCGGAGACTTCATCCAGCAGGTGGTTCTGCCAACTGACGTTGGCCGGGTCAAAGACGTAGAGATACTTGCCGCTGCCCGCGTCGAGGGTGTGCGCGTGCTGGGTGGCGTGGTTGGGGTCGGCGTAGAGGCCCCATTCCGGGCTCACGCCGCTGTAGGCGGCGTAGTCTTCCCGGGCGCCGTAGATCATGAAGTACGGCATGGCCGCGACGTTGCGCGCGTGCGCGGACGCGATGAGGTCTTCCAGCACGGCAAACGAGATGGCCGCACCCCGCCAGTCGACCCAGGGGTCGGCGATGACGCCGGGCCGGGGGCGCTGGATGACCTGCTCGTGTCGCCACATCCAGTCGTAGAATTGCAGGCCGGTGATGTGATAATCCTCGGCGAGTTGGCGGACCAGGTCGTCGCTGGTGGCGGCCGACTGCCCGGCGTAGAACTCCGTGAGGTAGCCGTAGCGCGGATAGCGGGTCCAGTCGCTGGAGACGTCGATGGCCGTACCGGCCCGGTCGAGGTCGCCGGCGCAGATTGCAACCGCGTAGCCGCGATAGTCGAGCGGCGGGGCGGTCCAGGTGAAGGTCACGGTGGCCGTCTGGTTGGTCAGCAGGGCGATCGGCTGGGCGTCGAGAACCGCCGGCACGCCGTGGTGCGTGATGCGCAGATCGAGCGGACCGCTCCAGGGTTGGCCGGTCTGATTGGCGAGCTTGACGGTGATGGTCACCACGTCACCCGGCGCGTAGCGGGCCCGGTCGGTGTGCACGTCGGCAATCAGCGGGCCGGCGAGCACCGCAGCAGCGGACCACGAAAGCCACGCAATACCGGCGGCCATGCTCAGCAGTTGGCGATGCGAATGCGTCAAGCAAAACCTCCCGGCGCATTGTAGGCGGCGGGGCGAACGAAAAGCGCGTCGCGAGCCGCTTCTGAATGAGAAACCCCGCGGCCGCACCAAGATGCGACCGCGGGGGCGTGTTGCCACTATTCACACTGCGGATCGGCCGGGGTCGCCGGGCCGGCGAAGCAGTTGGCGAAGGCGGCCGCGTCCGATTCATCAATGGCGCCGTCGCCGTTGCGATCCAGGCAGAGGCAGGCGCCGGTCGGGGTTCCTGCGGCCGCGCAGAACTGGAAGGCGGCGAAGTCGGCCAGGTCGACGTCGCCGTCGGCGTCCTGGTCGGCGGTCGGGCGGTTGCAGGGCAGCAGGTCGGCGTAGGCCCGGACCGTGTCGTTGTCGCCGTTGACCAGGGCGGCGCCGAGGAAGCCGTTGGTGAACTGCAACTGGCTGAAGTAGCAGCTTTCCAGGCCGTCGCGTTCGAGGTGCTCGAAGACGAACTTGTACAGGCCGTCTTCTGCGACCGTGAAATAGAATGGGATGGCGATGGCGCCCTTGAGCGCGCCGGACTTGCCCACGTTCCATCCGTCGGCCTTGGGGTCTTCCCCACCGATCCAGAAGTTGAAGCCGTTGTCGCTGTCGACTTCGAAGAGGTAGCCGCCGGCGGCGAGCTCGAGGTAGCCGGTTACCCGCGTGCCGAAGTCGTTGAGATTGAGTTCGCCGGGGTAGTCGAGCACGTTGGCGAACGACACCTGGTCGACGATCAGATCGCCCGCGGGTTGTCCGGGCTGATCCAGCGTGGGTACGCCGTCGATGGCGTTGTCGAGCATTTCCGCGAGCTGCGCAAGGTTGCGGAAGGTGTCGCCGCCGATGGCCCGATTGCCGTCGCCGCTGACAAAGACGCGGTTGGCGGTCTGCACGCGGAAGCCGGGCCGTCCGCCGGCGCCGATCTCCGCGGCCTTGGCCGAGGCGGGGATCAGCGTGGGATTGGCATAAGCTATACTGGCCGGCGCCGCCGCAAGTTCGCGGTAGACGCTCACGGTCGCCGCGGGGCTGTTGATCAGGGCGACGGTCCCGTCGGGCAGGTATTGGAAGAACTCGAAACTCAGCCCGCCGCCGTTTTCGAAGAAATCGACGCGGATGTCGTACAGGCCGGCCTCTTCCACGTGCACCACGATGGGCGTGGCATCGGTGGGCGGGCTGCTGAACGGGTACAGGGTGACGGCGATGCCGGCGATCCAGACGATGCCGCCGTCGTCGGCGTTGATGTTGAGCGCGTAGTCGCCCGGGGTGGGGAATTCAATATAGCCTGCGGCGCTGAGGGCGAGGCTGTCGTTGCCCCCGGCAGGATCGACGAGAGCGCCGAAGTCGGTGATGAGGGCGTCGCCGGCGAAGCGCCCGGCGGGGGACTCGCCCACGTCAACGTAGTTGATTTCGGTGGGCGTCGCGTTGGCGTTGGGGAACGGCGCAGGCGGCAGGTCGATGTGGTTGTTTTCGATGAGCATGGTGCCGTAGGCGCTCTTGTCGATGACCGGCGGGCTGCCAGCGCCGACGTCGACGGCCGTCGCCAGGGTGGTGTTCCAGCCGGGGGAGACGCCATCGCCGGAGTCGGCGACCTTGCGGTCGGCGGGAATGACGTCGCCGTAGGGCGCCCAGTCGTATGCGCCGCTGGTCGCGGCGGTGTGGACGGTCACGTTCGAGCCGGCGCCGCCCAGCGGCACGATGCTGCCTCCGACGCTCTCGCCGAGCTCGACGCGGGCGTCGCCCAAAAACTCGACGTGTTCGATCCGCAGGGGATAGGCGCCGGCCTCGAGGACATTGATGCTCACGATGCGCTCCCCGCCGGAGGTGGCGGCGAACAGCGTTTGCCCGCCGAGTTTGAGCACGACGTGGTCATCCCAGTCGAGCCAGAGGTCGTAGCGTCCGGCGGCGGGGAAGGTGACGAAGGCGGAGGCGCGGACGGCGAAGTTGTCGCCGGTGACGCCGGGGAAGTCGACGCCGCCGGGGATCGTGCCGTCAGGCTGGGGGGTGAGGTCTTCGTTGAGGTCGCGGAAGTTGACCTCGGCGACGATCGCGCCGCTGGCCTGATCGGCCATGGCGTCGAGCAGGCGCCGGGCGGTCTGGTTGCTGTCGTCGTCGCGCGCGTGAATGATGCTGATGCCTTCGGGGGCGTAGACGCTCTTGACGGTAAAGCCGGCCGGGCCGGTTCCGCTGCCGGGGATTTTCTCGCTGGCGCGGACGGTGACGACGGGATCCTGGAAATCGCCGGTGGGCGCGGCAACGCCGTTGAGCGTGCCGTAGACCAGCGGCTCATCGGGCGCCCCGGTGGCCGTGCCCAGCAGGTGGGCGGCTTCGTTTTCGAGCAGTTCGTCGGGCGGGATGATGCGGGCGACTTCCAGGCCGGCGCCGCCGCCGCCGTTGAAGTGCAGCAGGCGAATGGGATAAACCCCTGCTTCGGCGATGCGGACTGTTGCCCGCGTGGCGTCGGCGCAGATTCGCCCGTCGAGGTAGATGGAGACGAGTTGCTGGGCAGCGCCGTCGCCCAGAACGACCTCGAAGCCGTCGTCGGAGCGGACCTGGAGGACGTAGTCGCCGGCAACCGGGAAGCAGATCCAGCCGCTGGCGATGATGCCGAAGCTCTCGGTGCCCGCGGCGATGCCGGGGAAGGCGCGGGTGTTGGCGAAATCGCCCAGACAGTCGCCGCCGTCGTCGTAGTTGAGGTCGGCTTCGCCGGTGGTGGTGGCGATGGGCCCTTCTCCGAGGAAGCGGGCGACGCCAATCGAGGTCTTCAGGGCGTCAATGCCGTAGCCGACCGGGGCGTAGGCCTCGACGTTCCAGCCGGGGCTCCCCAGCCCGGCGGTGCCGCAGTCCGCGGCCTTGGCAGCCGGACCGATCTCGACAAGTCCGCCGGTGTTGACCGGGATGGCCGGCGGGGTGCAGGCGGTTCCGATACCGCCGTCCTCGTCGTCGGCGGTCACGGTCACGTTGTCGACCTGGAGCACGGCGTCGCATTGGCCGGTGGAGGCGGTGAAGCCGAAAATCGCCTCCGCGGTCGGCCAGGGACCGACGCAGGCCTCCAGCACGAGCACGCCGTAGGGGCTGTCGCCCGGTTCCATCCCATAGGAGATGGGGGCGCCGGGCTCGCCGGGATCCTTGGTGGCCGGGTCGACTCGGAGATAAACCCGCACGACGCCCGCACCGCCCTCGTCGGGGTCGTTGTAGAACACGGTCACATGCAACGGCTGGTTGTTGTCGCCGACGGCCTTGAAGTCCGGCAGGGTGCCGGGCGCCAGTGACGCGGGCGGGTCGAGATGCGTCACCAGGCTGGCGATGTCTTCACCGCCATCCCACAGCAGGCGCACGTTCAGGCCGACGTGGTTGTAGGCGTCGTCGGCCGGCTCATTGCCGTTGTCGAACAGATCGAACTCGATGGCGAAGCCGCCGATGCCCGCCCAGGCCAGTCCGCCGCCCACCTCGCCCACGCGGGTGACGTCCGTGGCGAGGTCGCTGACCGGTTGGACGGCGAAGGTCATCCCGTCGGCCGAGCTGATCACGCCGTTGGTGGGAAAATCCTCGCACGCGGATCCGGTGCGGATCGAGACGTCGAATTCGGCATGGAGGCTGTTGAGCTGAAGGTTGAGCGGGTAAGCGGGCTCACCCTGACCTTGGTACCAGGCGGAGACGGCGCGAAAGGAGTCGAGCGGCGTTTCCACGGGGTGAATGAGGGAGAAGCGGCGTCCGCCGGACCACGCCACATTATAATTTACCACGCCGCCAGGGGGCGAGATGGCTTTGTTCGCCCAGGGGGAGGTATCGCCGGTGAATACGCCGGGAGGCAACGCCGGCACAATGGCGTCCTGCGTGACCCAGCCCGCGGGGACCGCGAACTGGCCGTAGCTGTTGAAATTGTCGGCATAGTTGAAGGTCTGGGCTGCGCGGGCGTGAAGCCCGGCGGCGACGAGGAAGAGACCGGCGATCAGGCTGATGCGGCGGATACGGGTGGATTGCATGCTTCAAGCCTCCAGACGGATGAAGAGCGGCGAGATCCAGGACCCAAGCGGCTCGAGGGAGCGATGCCCGTTGCGGCGAGAGGCAACGCGCTGACCGAACAGGTCGGGAGTGTCGAGCGCGCTTCTTAAACTAGTTTAAGTCCGCCCCATTCTAGTCTAAGGCAATCGGCGAATTCAACCCCTCGCTTGAACAGTCGCCGGGGGGCCGGGGAACAGCATGAGGGATCAAGTAGGGTTGTGCCGCGACGCGGGTTCCGCGGTCTCCGCATTTCATATAAATCATTGTAATATAAGGATTTAAATTAAATTCGAAAAGGTGTCGGCGGTCAGATCCGTGGGTATAAGGGCCGAGGCTGTCCGCAGGTCGGTGCGTTTTCTACGCCGGCCTCTTGCAGTTGGCCCACCCGTTTATTTAAACTGGTTTAAGATTCGCCCGGGCCCACGCACGGGGATCGCAACATCTCCCCTCTGCGTCTGCCCGGCGGAAAAGGAGTCACATCGGTGACCTGTGCCCTGGTAATTCTGACTTGTCTTGCGGCCGCTCCCGCCGCCCATCCGGAACAGGAGATGCGGGCCGCGGGTGCGGAAGGGCCGGTCCCTTTGCGGCTGACGGCGGAGATCGTCGGTGAGGACGCGTATCGGGTTACCGTCGAGCCCGCCGGACAAGGGGTGGTTCAATCGCAAAGCGGTCGCCTTCGGCTGGAAAGCGTCACCACGGTTCTGACACTGGATCAGACGGGGACAGACATCTCGGTGACGCAGCAGGCGGAATCGGATGCCGAAGCGGCATCGTGTTGGCGCGGATCAGTCGCGCCGTGCACGGACTTCGGTCGCGCCGCGGTCGACGGCCTGGAACTGCGTTGGCATGCCCGGTCCGATGAGGCGATCTACGGACTCGGCGAGCGTTTCGACGGCCTCGACCAGGCCGGAAAGGCCGTGGAGATGTGGATCCGCGACGCCCCGGGCGCAGGCGCCGATCTGCGCGACTCCTACTTCTGTACGCCCGTGGTGTACAGCTCGGCCGGCTACGGGTTGTTTGCCGCCGACAATCCGGAGGGGATGTTCGATTTCAATTCCGGCGGCGACGGCGTGCATCGCTACTGGCGCGGCGGGCGCGATCTCACGTTCTACCTCGTCTTCGCGGACAACCTGAAGGCGCTCGTGCGGCTGCGCGGCGCCATCGCGGGGCCGTTCCGCGGCGTGCCCGACTGGGCCTGGGGGCCGTGGATCAGCCGCAACAGCTATGAGACGCAGGCGGAGGCACAGGCCGTATTGACGGCCATGGCTGCCCGTGACCTTCCGGTGGCGGCGATCGTGCAGGAGGCCTGGAAAGGGCGGAGCGAAGACGGCGCGTTCCATGATTTCAGCAGGCAGCGCTGGCCGGCGCCGGAGGCGTACTTCGATTTGTGCCGGGAGATGGGCGTGGAAACCGTGCTGTGGCAGGCCCCGATTCTGCATCCGCACTCCCCTCACTTTGCCCGGGCGGCCAAGGCGGGGTGGTTCGTGACGGACACGGCCGGCCAGCCTCGGTTGCGCCGGCACTGGCTCCCCGGATTCGCCAACATCGACTTCACCCACCCGCAGGCGGTCGCCTTCTGGCAGGGCCTCATGGGCGACGAGGTGCGCCGCGGGGTGCGCGGCTTCAAGGCCGACGACGGCGAGGATGTCGCGGCGACCGACGTCTTCGCCGACGGCCGGCGCGGTTGGCAAATGCACAATGCCTACTCCACCCTGTACAACCAGGCCCTGTTCGACCTGTTCGATGAGGCCGGAGTGACAGGCATGATCTGGGCGCGCAGCGGCAGCCTGGGGATCGAACGCTGCCCGGCGTTGTGGGCGGGTGATCAGTACGCCACCTGGGCGCAACTGCGCAGCCTCGTGCCGGCCGGCTTGTCCACCTCGATCAGCGGCATGCCGTTCTGGGGGCACGACATCGGCGGCTACATCGACACGCCCACGCCGGAACTGTACGTGCGCTGGTTGCAGTTCGGCGCGTTCAGCCCATTGATGCAGTACCACGGGGTGAGCCCGCGCGAGCCGTGGCATTTCGGACCGACGGCCGAGGCGGCTTATGGCAAGTTGGCGCGGATCCGCATGGCCCTGCGTCCCACCCTGATCGCGTTGGGTCAGGAGGCGGCCGATACGGGCATGCCGATCATGCGGCCGATGACGCTGGAATTCCCCAACGACGATCGCTTCCTGCGTGAAGATACGCAATACCTGCTGGGCCCGGACCTGCTGGTCGCGCCGGTGATGCAAGCGGGCGCCGCGGGACGCTATCTGCATTTCCCCGAGGGGTCGTGGCGGCATTTGCTGGACCCCGTGGCCTATGACGGGCCCTGCACGGCCGGCGTGGCCGTGGACCTGCTGAACGTCCCCGTCTTCGTACGCGACGGGGCGCAACTGGCCGTCGAACTGGACCCCGGGGCGGCGCTGTCGGCGTGGCGTCGCGGGGCGCCCGTGCGGACGCTGCGATACGACGCCGGCGATGCGGTGCTGCGCAATCTGCATGTGCCGGTCGAGGCCAATGCCCTGTCGGGCCTGGCGGAAATTACGTTTGAGTATGCCGGTGATCCACGGCAACTGCGCGCGTTAACCGGTTACCCTGGATCGGCGACGACCGATCAGCGGGTAAACGTGCGGTGTGCCGCCGGTCGATGCACGGTGGCCCTGGTGGCCGATCCGGAAAGCGACGTACGCTGCCTGGCCCAGCCCTTTGCGATCGAGCGGATCACCGACGATGACGCGGCGCAGTTGGTCGCGCGAGGGGCGGTGCGCTGGACCGCGCCGATTACGCTCAGCGTGCGCCGCGCGGGAGGGGCGGTGACGGCCGGCGAACCGGCCGAGATCGTCGCAACCGCGCACAATCGCTGCGCCGAACCGGTGACGGTGACGCTGGCGGCCATGGTGCAGCAGGGCAGCGTTGACGGATTGCGCTTACGCCAAGTGACGGTTCCGCCCCGGGGGACAATTGCGCAGCACTGGCGCATCGACCCGGACGATCGAGATACATACGCAAGTATCGAGGTGGATGTTACGGCGAAGCACGGCGACGAGGTGCTGGCACAGGCACGCACGTTCGTCGCCCGGCCCATGCGGTGGATCGCCGTCGGTCCGTTTCCGGCGGCTGACGCCGCGACCGCGCACGCGACGGTGTACGGTCCGGAATGGTTGCAGGGGCCGGAGGACGCCTTCGCGACGAGCGAGGGCGAAATCCGCTGGCGACGGGTTCCCGATGAGGCCGGACCCGCCGCCGGCGGTGTGGATTTCGCTGCGCTCTACGGGCCACGGTCGCAAGCGGCCGCATATGCCCTGACCCGGCTGCACTCCGCCGCGGAACAGGACGTCGAACTGCGGTTGGGCAGCGACGACACCCTGGCCGTCTGGGTCAACGGGAGCAAGGTGTACGACGAAGAGACGTATCGGCTCGCAGCGTGGGACCAGGCGGTGGTTCCAGTGCGCCTGCAAGCCGGAATGAACACCATCCTGATCAAGGTTGCGCAGGATCGGGCGGGCTGGCGCGCGCTGGTGCGGCTCACCGGCCGAGCGGGCGGGCGGCTTGCCCCGCTGTGCGACGGATTCGACGATTACGCCGCGTACGCCGCTGATCGACCTGCCCCGGCGGACGTGCATCCAGCGCCGGAGCGTCCGTCGTGGCGTCTTTCGGGGCCCTACCCGCGCAACGGCATACCGGCTGCTGCCGAGACCGCCTGGGTGGCGGCGATGACGACACCGGGCGACTGGCCGCCGCCGGCCCCGGTCGCGTGGCGCTCCGCAGCGCCGGGCGCCCGCGTGACGGGCGCAGTCAACCTGCTGGACGTGTGGGAAAAGCAGATCAACGCCTACGCCTACGCGGCCGGGGTGCTGCACGTGGATGTCGCCACGCCGGTGGAAGTGGTCGCCGGCTCGGATGACGGCATGGCGCTCTGGCTCAACGGTGAGCGCTTGATCGACGCGGACGTGTCACGGCCCTACCGGCCCGACGCCCATCGCGTGCGCGCGACGCTGCGGCCGGGGGAGAACCGCGTGCTGGTGCGGATCGGCCAGGATGGCGGCGATTGGATGTTTCGCGTAGCGGTCTGGGACTTGTCGTCCCGGCCGCCGCGGTTGTTGACGTGGCGGTGACGCGCTGCGGCAGTGGATAGGAAGACTGATGACGCAAACGACGGGAAATCTGTGGTTCGCCTTGCCGCGCATCGCCGCGCCGCCGCGGGGGCTGGATCGGGTGGCATTCTTGATGATGGCCCATCGCGGGCTGATCGAGCTCACCTCCGGCGAAGACGCCCCGTGGCTTTGCGGCGACGTCACCGTGGATGGTGCGCCGGCGTTCGCGGACGCGACGGCGCATCCGATCGCCGATTGGATTCCCCGGTTCCGCGCCGCCGGCGCCGCGCACGAGGCGACGCTGACCTGGCTGACGCCGCACGACGAGCGCGGCTGGTTGTGCCGCCTGGACGTGCGCAACACCGGGTCGCGGCCCGCGGCAGTTGAGATGCGTTACGCACTGCGCTGGGGCCAGACGCTGGTAACCACGTACGAATCGGAACCGCTCAGCGGTCGGCTGGCGCTGGATCCCGACGGCTGGGGCGGGGGCATCGGACTGGCCTGGGTGACCAGCCGTACCGAGTTCGCCCTCGGCGTCGGGTGCAGCGCCGAAGGCGACATGCAGCTTGCGGTGATCGACCCGCGCACGCATATGGCGTATGGGGAAGGGGATCCGCGTCGGGGCCGGGCGCAGCGCTTCGAGCCCGGCTTGCAGGCTGTGCTCGAGTGTACGCGGCGGCTGACGCTCGCACCCGGGGAAGACGCGCGGTTCGAACTCTACCTCTCCATCGCGCCGGATACCAAGGCGGCGTGTCTGGATGCCCGCTACCTGCGGGAGATGGGCTTCGATCGGCTGCGCACGGCGACGCAGGGACGGCTCGAGGCATTGAACGCGTCGGCGCCGGAGGCCTTGTCGGCCGACGCGAGCCTGGGCCCGCTGGTGCGCCGCAACCGGCTGTTTACGTATTTTTTCAGCCTGGGACGCACCCTGGATACGGAGGAGATCTGCCCGGTGACGTCGCGGTCGAGCGACTACTACGTGTCGGCCGCATACTGGGACCGCGACAGCCTGCTGTGGAGTTTCCCCACGATTCTGCGAATGGACCCGGGCATGGCCGCCGAGATGCTCCGCACCGCGTTCGGCCGCCAGGGACGCAACATCGGCATCCATTCGCGCTTCATCGACGGGGCGATGTACGAGCCCGGCTTCGAGCTGGATGAGCTGTGCGCCCCCATCCTGGCGCTGGACCGCTACATCCAGCACACCGGCGATTGGGCAATTCTGGAGTCGGTCGCGTTCGACGCCTGCCGGCAGCGCATCGAGCGCGTGCTGGCGTCGCGGCGGCATCCGGACGTGGCCCTGTTCAGCACCGACTATCTGCCGACCGACGACCGGGCCGAATTGCCCTATTGCGTCTACGACAACGTGCTGGTGTGGGCGATGTGCGGCGCGCTGGCCCGGATTGCCCAGCATCGGGCGGACAAAAGCATGTTGCGGCACTGGTCGACGCTACGCGAGGAGGTGGGCGAGGCCATCTGGACGCACGGGGTGGTTGCCCGCGCCGGCACGCGAATGTTTGCGTGGTCCGTGGATCTGGACGGGCGGCATCGGTTGTACGACGAGCCGCCAGGTAGCCTGGTGTTGCTGAGCTGGTGGGGCTTTTGCACATCCGATGATCCGGTCTATGCGGCGACGCTGGCGTGGATCTACTCGCCGGCGAACGAGCATTACTTCGGGGAGGCGGACGAGATCGGATGCGCCCACGAGCCGCACCCCTGGGTGTTGGCAATCGCCAACAGCCTGCTGGCGCCGCAGCGGCGATCGACCGCCCTGGCGCTGCTGCGGCGGGCCCGGATGGACGAAGGGCTCGCATGCGAGGCGATCGACGAACAGACCGGGGAGGTGGTGAGCGGGCGGCACTTCGCGACCTGTGCGGGTTTCCTGTGCAACGCCCTGGTGGAGGCGTTCGAGGATTCAGCGGGGCAGTTGGACGCGGCAGCGGTCGCCGAGCAGGCGCTGACGCCGACGAACGCCGGCGCGCAGGAATAGGACGTCGCTCCGAGCGAGAGAAGAACGAACAAGGCGCCGGCGGAACCGGCGTCCGTATGGTAAATGACGATAGGTGCTCTCTCTTTACGCTTACACAGGAGGATTCAGGAAATGAAAGGCTACGTGGTCATTGGAATCATGGCGCTGGCCCTGCTGGCGACGCCCGGCGCTGCCCAGGCGGCGTTCGTCGGGGCCGACAACGCCTCCGCCGCCGCCTACGACGACGGTTGGAACAACCTGGACGACGGCACGACGGGAGGCCATCCCGATGCTTTCGGGCAGTGGTTCCTCGGCGGCGACGGCATCCACAGCATCGGCGACTCGACGCAGCTTGCCGGCGGATCGGGCGGCGACATCAACGCCGCGGGCGAGTCGTTTCGCATCCAGTCCATCGACGGCTCGTACGCGGACGCGTTCCGCTTTTTCGATCCGGACGGCCTGTCCGTGGGGCAGAGCTTCGCGATCGACCTGGCGGTCAACTTCCGGGGCGGTTTCAAGGGGATGGATCTCCGCGGCCTGACGGATGACACCATCTTCAACTTCAACATCGGCGGCGACGACTACGCGGTGAATGATGCGGCCGGCGGCAACGGCAGCATCGGCGCCGACTACAGCAGCAACACCGTGTTCCACCTAGTATTCGAGCAGACCAGCCCTGCCGGCGGCAATTGGAGCATCACCCGCAGTGGGGGGCTCTCGGACTTCGACAGCGGGACGTACGAAGGCGTGGCCCGGAGCATCAAGCTGTACAACGGCGGCCAGGGCACGGCGCCCGAGGACGACCTCTACGTCAACAACCTGGTCATCGTGCCCGAGCCGGCCGCGTTGTTCGTGCTGGGCCTGGCGGCCGTCATGGTCCGTCGACGCCGCTGAACCGTCGCCGGGCCGCACAGATCGACGTATGATGCAACGCGCTGCGCTTCGGTGCAGCGCGTTCTTCTTTCTTGCGCGGAGGGCGGGTTGGCCTTTCGCGCAGTTGTACGATCGTGTCGCGGTTGGCTGACAGGAAGCGGCCGCGCTCTTGCATCGCGCCGGTGGATGCGGCATAACCTGCGGGCATGGCTGCAAAGACGTACATCTCGACATTCCAGCACAGGGTTGTCCTGGCAGGGCTGCTGATGCTCGCGGGCGTCTCCTGCCGGACGCCGGGAACCGCAACGGCCAGGCGGCACAACGCCGCGGCGGACCATCATCCAGGAATCCACAATGTCATTGACGTCGCGCCCGGACTCATCAGCGGGTCGGTCCCGGAGGGCGACGCGGGATTTGCCGAGCTCGATAAACGCGGGGTGCGCACGGTTCTGTCGGTGGACGGCGCGACGCCGGACGTGGCGACCGCCCATCGGCACGGAATGCGCTACGTTCATCTGCCCATCGGGTATCACGGGATCGATCCCCAGCGGCAGCTCGAAATCGCCCGGGCGGTGCGGGATCTGCCCCGGCCGGTGTACGTGCATTGCCACCATGGACGACACCGGGGACCGGCCGCTGCGGCGTCGGCCGCCGTGGCGCTGGATCTGCTCAGCCCGGGCGACGCGGTGAACTTCATGCACCAGGCCGGCACGTCGGAGAACTACGCGGGCCTTTACCGCTGCGTCCAGCAGTTGCAGCCGGCGAAAATCGCGGACTTGGCGGCCGTTCCGGCGGAGTTTCCGGAGGTCGCGCCGGTGCCGGATTTCGTCAAGGCGATGGCCCAGGTGCAGGCGGCGTACGACCACTTGGAGGAGATTCGCGACGCGGGTTGGCAGACGCCGACCGATCACCCCGATCTGGTGGCGACTGCCGAGGCCGGGCGGCTGGAAAACCTGATGCGGCGCCTGCTGGACGACCCCGAGCGCGAAAAACACCCCAGCGATTTCGCCGACATGCTGCATGCTTCGTGGGCGGCGACGCGGGACTTCGAGACGACGCTGACGCGCGGGGCTCCGCCGACGGAATTGACGGCCGCATTGCGGCGCATCAAGAATTCCTGTAAATCCTGCCACGCAGTGTATCGAAACACCCGATGAAAACCCGCTGCGAACGCGTTCAGATCCCGACAGGTGGCACTGAATGCTCCACGGGTGGTGACCTGACAGGAGATTCCCATGACCAGTCGTCTTCGGCGTCTTGCGGTGGTAGCGTTGTTCCTGTGTTTGACGGTGACCGGTTGCACCGATGCCGCGCGTGACGGCTTCACCGCCGGCGTGGAAGAAGGCGTATCGGCCGCCATTGCTGCCCTGGCCGAAGCGTGGATCAACGCGGCGGTCGGCGGCGCCGGCTAAGCCCGGGCAAAGCCGCTCAGACGTCGTCCCTATCCGGCCGGGATGGCGGGTCGCCCGATTCCAGACGGCGGCGGAGGGCCCCGCGGCTGATCCCCAGGAGGCGTGCGGCCTGCGAGACGTTGCCGCCGGCGCGGCGCAGGGCCAGCTCCACCAAGCGGCGCTCCAGCTCGGGCAGCGTGCTTTCGGCGAGGGCGGCGTCGAGCGCGGCGGACGGATCGGCCGAGGCCGCGGCGCCGGCGATGCCCAGGTGCTCGGGGCGGACCTGGCCGTCCTCGACCAGCAGGGCGGCGCGCTCGAGCACGTGGGCGAGCTCGCGCACGTTGCCCGGCCAGCGGTAGCCGCGGAGCACACGCTGCGCGTCCGCCGAGAGGCGGGCGACCGGCTTGCGGTACTTGCGGCAATGCCGCGCGAGGAAGTGGTCGGCGAGGAGGATGACGTCATCTCCGCGCTCGCGGAGCGGGGCGAGCGTGATGGTGAACACGTTGAGGCGATAAAAGAGGTCCTCGCGAAAGGTGCGGGCGGCGACGCGCTCGGTGAGGTCGGCGTTGGTCGCGGCGATGATCCGGGCGTTCATGCGCACGTTGCGCGTGCCCCCCACGCGGCGGTAGCTCTTGGCCTCGAGGCAGGTCAGCAGCTTCGCCTGCAATTCCAGGGGCAGTTCGCCGATCTCGTTGAGAAAAACCGTTCCCCCCGAGGCCATCTCGAGCAGTCCCTTCTTGCTCTCCTTGGCATCGGTGAACGCGCCGCGCTCGTGGCCGAACAGTTCGGACTCGATCAGCTCCCGGGGCAGGGCGGCACAGTCCACCTCGACGAAGGGGTGGCGCGCGAGCGGCCCGGATGCATGGATGTAGCGGGCGAGCAGGTCCTTGCCCGTGCCGGTTTCCCCGGTGAGCAGGACAGTCGGCAGATCGGCCGCTTCGGTGACGCCCGGGGCGGCGACGCGCTGGGCAAGGTCCACGGCGGCGCGGGCGGCCGAACTGTCCCCGACCACCTCGACCGCCCCGCGCCCGTCGCGCAGCGTGCGCTCGTACAACTCCACTTGCCCGCGGAGGCGCGCGGTCTCCAGGTTGCGTTCCACGATGAAGGCGAGTTGATCGAGGTCGACCGGCTTCTCGAGATAGTCGTCGGCGCCTTCGCGCATGGCGTTGACCGCGTTGGGAATCGAACCGAAGGCGGTGAGCACGACGATAGGAAAACCATGGCCCTCGCCGCGAATGCGGCGGATGAGGTCCAGGCCGTTACCGTCGGGCAGGCGGATATCGATGACCGCCAGGTCGACGTCGCATCGGGCCAGGGTCTCGACCGCGGCGGCGACGGTTTCCACACAGGTGCACGCATGCTCGGCGCGCGACAACTGCAACTGCATCGAGCGCAGCAGCGACACTTCATCGTCGACGAGCAAAATCCGGGCCACGGTCATTCACCTTCGTTCGCCGCGGGCAGGCGCAGCGTCACCATCGTACCGCCGGCCGGCGCGTTGTTAAACGATAACGTGCCGCCGTGGGCCTGGACGATGCGGCGGGCGAGGTGCAGGCCGATCCCGGTACCGCCCGGCTTCGTGCTGAAATAGGGTTTCGCGATGTGCTCGGCGACGTCCGCGGCGATGCCGGGTCCGGCGTCTTGGACGGTGAGGTCGATCCACTCGCCCGTCGCGTCGCTTTGGGCGGCGATGTGCACCTCGCCGGCCGCCGGCGAGGCCTCGACCGCGTTATCCACCACCGCCAACAGCGCCTGCTCCACCCGCGGGGCGTCGACGCAGATGCGGCAATCGCCGTTCTGCTCCACTGCGACGTGAATGCCGCGCCGGCCGATCGCGGGCTGCATGACCGTCAGTACCCGCTCGACGATCGCACGCACCTCCACCGGTTGCCGCTGAAGGGCGATCGGCTGACTGACCATGAGCAGTTCGCGGAGCCAGCGATTGAGCGCGTCCACGGTGGCGATCATCTCTTCCAGGCGGGCGCGGTTGGGGTCGTTCTCCTGAAAGTCAGGCAGGGCGGCCTGGGCGGCGGCCCGCAGGCTGGCCAGGGGGTTGCGAATGTTGTGCGCGACGCTGGAGGCGACCTCGCCGATGGCGGCCAGTCGCTCCTGCTCGACGAGGCGCTGCTGATATTCCGCCAGGGCGGCGGCCGAGCGATTGAGCGCTGCGGCGAGCATGCCCAGCTCGTCTGACGACGGGACCGGAGCGCGGTGGCTCAACTCCCCGCGGGCGTGATACTCGACGGTGCGTTTGAGCGCATCAACCGGGCGGAGGACCCAGTTGCGCAAGAGGTGGACGGCCGCTGCCGCGAGCAGGAATGCAAGGGCGGCGTTTGCGGCCAGCAGCAGCGTGACCTTCGCCTGTGTGCGGTCGATGTCGGCCGACGTGCGGGTGAGCGCCTGATCGGTGGTCCGGGCGGTGTCGGCCAGCAGGCGGTGCAGGGGGTCGACGAACTGGCGGGTGATGGTCTCGGCCAGAAACGTCTCGGCTGCGTCCGCCTGTCCCTGCGTCAACAGGCCGACGTAGTGCTCACCGGCGTCCACGAGCCCGTGGGCCAGTTCCTCAAGTTGTTCGGCTCGATCCGGTGACAGTGTGGTTTCGTCGCGAAGGGTGAGTTCGGCGATGCGCTCCGCGACGCTGCCGGCGAGATGGCGGTAGCGGAGGTCATGCAGCGGCTGGGTGCGCCGGCCGCGGTCGCGCAGCTCGGCCGTGAGTTCCTCGAGGATGCGGCGAATGTCCTGGGCGTGGCGCGTGCGTACGAGCAATACCTGGAAGCGCTGCGTGGCCTGCGCGACGTAGATGTGAATACACCACACGCTGACGAGCACGTTGAGCACGATCGACAGGCCGAAGATGGCGAGCAGGATGCGGAATTTGCCATGGAGGCTCATGGGCTTGCGTCCGAAACGAGCCGGCGCCGCGCGGCGCATCGCTCAGGGCGTGAGCGGTGGATGGTAATCCCAATCCCAGGCGGGATCAGCGAAAGGATCGGACGCGGCCACGACGTGTCCGCCGACAAAGGCGATGACCATCCGCCCGGCGTGGCGCTTGGCGGGGAACCAGTAGGGCTCCGGGTGACTGGGCGTGCCGTCGTAAATGCTGGGGACGCTGCCGGCGGGGGCGGACAGCAGCGGGCCCCGCGCTCCCCAGCGCGTGACGGCCGCCGCGGCGTCCACGTCGAAGAGCAGCGGCACGTTGGGGTGATCGAGCACGCGCTCTCCAAGGGTGACGAAGCGGGCGGCCTGGTAACCGTTTTTCTCGAAGGGCGCATAGACCAGGCGGCGATTGAGGGCGTAGCTGACCAGTTCGGCCGGGGCGACGGCCCGGCCGCTCTCGAGTGAGAATCCGGGCGATACGCAGGCGAGTCCGCTGGGGACGGCGGCACACAGGACGGGATCGCGTCCCCGTTGATAGCGGAAGCGGCCTTCCTCCAGTTCGCTGGCGGTGGGCCAGAACTCCGCAGCGCGGTAGACACTCTCGAGAAAATCCCAGCCGCTGAACCGCGGGCCGTAAAGGGTGTCGCTGTCGCCGCGGAGCGAGTGGGCGTAGGGGTCGGCGAACATGCGAAACGCAAAGGCGGTGGTGCGTGCATTGTTCATGCAGATCAATTTGCGCGCCTCGCCGCGCACCCGCAGGATGGCGCCGGCCACCAGGCTGATCAGCACCGCGAGGATCGCGAGCGCCACGAGCAGCTCGACGAGCGTAAAGCCCGTACGCAGGCGCGGTCGAGCGAAGCGAGACAAATTGGGAGCAGCGCGGTACACGAGCGTCACTCCATCTCAGGCCCGGGGCCGTTGAGGCGCGGGACGAACGCCGCATACTCTTCGGGACCAACGGCGCCGTCCTGATCGGCGTCAAAGGCGTCGCGACACACGGTGCTCTCCGTGACGTCGAGCGAGAGCGCGGCGGCGCAAATCTGAAAGTGGGCGTAGTCCGCCAGGTCAACGTCGCCGTCGTTGTCGAAATCGCCCAGTAGCTGCTGCGCGAAGGCCACGTCGTCGGCGTCCACGAAGCCGTCATAATCGACGTCGAACACGCTGAACCAGGGACCGAAATCGACCAACTCGACGACGCCGTTGCTCGTCAGGTCGGCGTCGACGTCGGGGTCGGCGTCGCGCGTCACCACGAAGTTGTGGGCCATGCGCGCGTCGGTGCGCGTGCGGTGGCCGTCGCCGTTGTAGTCGCCGGGGAGCACGTTGGGGACGATGTCCGTCCAGATGTAATTGCCCTCGCCCGCGATGGCGGAGGATCGGGCCGTGCCCCAAAGCATGGTGCATCGCCAGCGCTGCGGGTCAAGGCAGGTGATCGGATCCTGATTGGCCCAATCGGCGAGCAGCGTCCAGCCGTCGTCGGATGCGGGACAGAATTGCAACAGCGCCGCCTGGTGAACGCCGACCAGGGCCTCGAGAATGCTGTTCGCGTTGAAGTCGAACGCGTCGTTGGCTTCGGGAGCGGTATCGTTGGCCGACGCATAAGCGGCGTTGGTCAGGGGATAGACAAACGACACCTCCGTGAAGCCGGCTGTGGCCGACACCCCCATCGAAGCCGGGCACGGCAGCGTCGCCGATTCGGCGCCATGGCGAAAACGCAGCCACACCTCGGGGGTATAGGCGCCGCCGGCGCACTGCTCGTAACCCTGCGTGCGGCGGAAGAAGCGGCCGCGCAGGTCCCACGTCTCGCACGCTTCGAAGAGACCGTCATTGTCGCCGGCGACGTGCACAATGGCCGTAATCTCGTCGCCGCGGAGCTCGAGTTCAAAATCCGCACCGCTGCGCTCGATCCAGGGCGGCGTGTCGATGAGGTTGTCCGGGTCCCGGCCGTCGATGCTGACCCGGTCGGCAAAACGGACACCCGCCGGCTTGCCGCCGAAACGCGCCGCGTTGCCCAGGTAGCGAAGCAGCGGCGCGTCGACCTCGCCGCCGGTGTTGCCGTTGGTATCGACGTCCAGTTCAAGAAAACCCAATACCGGGTTGGGCCCGTACAGTTGCGGCTGGTAGGTGTTGACCGTCGGACCGGGGGGATTGACCAGACCCTGAAAGCGAATGTCGATCCGGAGGAACGGCCCGTTCAGTGCGAACGCGCCGGTGTAAAGGTCGGCAGTGGCGTCGGCGGGCAAGAAGCGTCCCACGCGCAGTTCGATGACGTCGGGCAGCACGGCGTTCAGCGGCATCGGCGTCGGTCCGCAAGTAAACTGCGCGCCGCATGCATCGGTGCGCCGCACCACCGCATCCTGATCGTCCGTGACCACGCGAACGGCGGAGGGGCCGGCAACCTGTCCCGGCGTGGAGGCGGGGGCGACCGCCAGCAGGCAGGCGGCGACGACGCCGATCGGGAAGAGCCCTGATCTGTACCGGTGATGCGTCATCTCGAACAGTCCGAACGAAAGCGCTAGCGCTGCGAGGCCTCGAGTTGCGACCGAGCCCATCATAACCCGCAGCGCGTGGGCCCTTCAAGAATTCCTGGCTGATTACGCCGCGGCGCAAGGTCCGCGCGCCGAAGCAATTCGGCAAGACGGCGGCGCGGATCGCGTGGTTGGCGCAATTGGGCCAACGACCGATGCAAGTTGGCCGGAATGAGCCAGGCGCGCCGCACCGGTCGCCGAACACAAAGCAGACGATAGGCGCCGGGGCGTTCCGCACGATCCCGGGAACCCGCGATTCTGCGGCGATTTTCCGCCATCGGTCACACACTGATCGAGCGGCCAACCAACTTCACTCACCTGACCGCGCCCTGGCACGACAAATGCCCAATACCCACACAGGGCGGGCTTGTGGCGCAACCGCGCCAGTCCCCCGACGATGACCATGCACGCGCGACGCGGTTGGGGGGCCGCGTCGCCTTCAGTGTGGATGAAAAGACAGGCAATGGAAGGAGGAAAAACGATGGTGACACGTTGGTACGATCAATGGGTTCTTGGAACACTGGGTTGCGCCTGCCTGATGGCCCTGCCGGCGCAGGCGAGTGAACGGGTCAACATGATGCCCGGGGTCGCGGATCAAGAAGTTGCGGAGGCCGATTCCTTTGCATGGCGCGGGCGAACGTTCCTGATTGATGGGAACGCCAGCGACACCACCGTGTCGCTGTTCGCCGGCGACTTTGTCTCCCCGCTTGACGGCGAAATGGTCATTGTGCGGACCAACGCCCCGGCAACCAATGACACGCCCATCGCTGTGGGCATGGTGCGGATCGCCGTGCGCAAGGCCGTCTTCCTGGCCACCCAATGGGACCCGGCGAATAACTTCCTGCCGGAGCCGGCCGTGCTTTTCCTGGATACGCGCTTCCCCTCCACCGGCGTCTACAATCCCCGCACCGGCGGCGTGCGCCTGCGGTTATATCTGCGAGGCCATTGCGGCGTCGCGCCGACGCCCATGCCGTTGTATCTCTATGGCACGGTGCGCGACGGCCACCTCCGCCTTGTCGGGGACAACGGGCCGGTTAGCGACGCCTGGATGTCCGTCAGCATCTCGGCGTCGAGTGTCTCGCATCGAGCCGAGATCCGCTACTCGACCGAACGCGGCTTCCCCGTGCCTGACCCGACCGGAACCACGCCCGGATGGATCAGCGACGGCGACCTGCTCGGCGAGCATACCTGCCTGATTCTGAGCAATCATGAGTTGACCTCGCGGCTGGGCGTCATGCCGATCGTACCCGACCTGGGCCTCGACGCGGTGACCTGGACGACCTATCGGCCGGTGCTCTTCTCCCTCGAGGATTCAGTGTGGAGCGAAACGCTCGGCCAGCTTGGCCACGGCGATCTGCTCTCGATCACCGGGCACATCGTGCGGACCAACGCGGAGCTGATTCAGCACTTCGGTCCGTTCACCGGAATCGCTGCGGATGTCGGACTGGACGCCGTCCACCTGCCCACCGGCCCGCTGGTCAACGCCACCTCCGCGGATTGTTGCGACCCCTGGATTCTGTTCTCGGTCGAAACGCGCTTCTTCTCCGGTGGATTGAATCGCTGGATCGGACATGGGGACCTGCTCAGCAACTGCGGACGGGTCTATCGCACCAATCGCCAGTTGCTCGCGGCGTTTGATCCGATTGCCGTGCCGTGCCTGACGGCCGAGGAATGCGCGGCACTGGCGGAGGCCGACGACGTGGCCGATGAGCCCGCGCTGGCCGATTTGCTGCCCTGCACCTCCGACGACAATGCCCTGTGCGTCGACCTCGGCCTCGACGGGGTGTTCGTCCACGATCGCGGCGAAATCTGGTTCTCCACGGAGATTGGCTTCTGGGATGCCAACCTGGGATGGGTGAGTGCGGGCGACGTGCTCAGCACGCGGGGCCACATCGTGCGTCCCATCGAGCGGCTGGTGGACGTCTGTGAGCCGCTGGTGGACTACTGGGACTTCGGGCTCGATGCGCTCGACTGGCTGGCACCGACGGCCAACGCCTTCGCCGTGCCGGCAGAGGCCGTCCCGTCTGAGGCGGTGTCGCCGGAGAACGTTCGTTAACCGGCGATTCGCAACGCGTCGGGACAATGGGGATCGCCGGGACGAGGTCTGCTTGCCCCTGCGATCCCCTCGCAATCACGATCAATGGTGACGGCGCGGACGATCCTTCCCACCTTCCTCCCTCGTCCGCGACCGGCAACTGACCGTCGCGCCCGCGCAGCCGCCGCCGGGCGCGACGGTTGTCCATAACCGCCTGTCACCGGCCTCGGTCCATGGGAGCACCCCGCGATTCGGAGCTGTGAAGTTTGCGGAGAGGCAGGTGCCGCCGATGCGGCCTGGCGGTGCCCGTAAAATAGGCTAACCGTTCAACGCCTCCGGGTGTTGCGCATTTTAACATACATTTGTCAGTTTAGCCGGTTGTGGTGTGTGGTAGTTTCACCAATGTCTCATGCGGTGCCTCTTGTCGCCCGCCCGACTTCCCATTTGGCGGTGGTATTTGCCCCTCCAGGTTGGTACGATCGAAGCGGCGTAACCACCCTACGGGGAAAAGCAACGACTGCGAGGATGCGCAGCGCGAAGGGGACACGCGCTCATGTCTCGCCCGTCCAATCAAGAAGGGGACATCATGGGCAACGGAAAAGGTACGCGCAACCGGGGACAGATCGCCCTGGCGGCGGCGATCGTGGCGGGGCTCGCGGTGCCGGGCGCGGCGGAAGTGCGGTATGTCGATGCGTCGGCAGGGGCGACGAACAATGGTCTGTCCTGGGCGACCGCGTATACCGACCTGCAAACCGCATTGACGGCCGCGGCCGGCAATCCTGCGATCGACGAAATCTGGATCGCCGAAGGCGTCTATACACCCACGCAAGGCGCCGACCGGACGGCCACGTTCAGCCTGCTCAGCGGCGTCATCGTGCGCGGTGGCTTCGCAGGCGACGAAGACCATCCGGGTCAGCGGCGACCGGGGCTCTTTCCCACGGTGTTGAGTGGGAACATCGGTGCTCCCGGTGCCTCCTCCGACAACGTCTATCACGTGGTGACGGCCTCCGGCGTGGACGCGACCGGTGTGCTGGAAGGCTGCGTGATCTCCGGGGGCAACGCCGATGGCGACGGGCTCGACGCCTACGGCGGTGGCCTGCTGGTGGAGGGTTCGGGCAGCGACGTGACGGTAATCAACTGCCGGTTCCTCGGCAATGCGGCCTTGATTGCGGGCGGCGGCGTCTACCAGGAGGCTTGTGCGCCCCTCTTTGCCAACTGCGTATTCGCGGGAAACGTGGCGGGCGATCGTGGCGGTGGCGCCTTGTCCGACCAGGGCGATGCCTTCTTCGTGAACTGCACGTTCAGCGGCAACGACGCCGGCGTTACCGGCGGCGGCTTGTACACCACCCGGTACAGCGGGCCCAACTGCTGGGAAAACGCCGATGTGCATAACAGCATCTTCTGGGGCAACACAGTCAATGGACAACCCGGCGCGACGGCGCAACTGGGGTTCGGCGCGTTCGCGTGTCCCCCCGAATTCGCCCGCGCCGAGCCCGTTCCGTTCATACTGACGCACTCGTGCATCCAGGATTGGGACGGGGTGCTGGGCGGCCCGACCAACTTTGCCGACGACCCGGACTTCCTCGATGCCGACGGCGCCGACGGTGTGGTGGGAACGCTCGACGACGACCTGCGGCTCACGCCGGAGTCGCCGTGCGTGGATGAGGGCGACGATGCCCAAGTGCCGACCGACCAGGCCGATCTCGACAGCGACGGCAACATCGCCGAGCCCGTCCCCTTCGATCTGGAGCACAACAGCCGTATCGATGGGACCGCCGTCGACGTCGGTGCCTACGAACTGGCCTACGACTGCAACAACAACGGGATCAACGACGCGTTCGACATCGCGGCCGGCACGAGCGTGGACTGCGACGACAACGCCCGGCCGGACGAATGCGAACTCGCCAAGCGCGACTGCAATAACGATCTGCGGCTGGACGAATGCGAACTCGCGGCCGGCAGCGCCACCGACTGCAACAACAACGGCGTCCTGGACGAGTGCGATATCGCCGGCGGATTGGAGGACGACTGCGACGGCAACGGCCTGCCCGACGCGTGCGAGTTGCCCACGCACGACTGCAACAACAACGGGGAGCTCGACGCGTGCGACATCCTCGAAGGGTTCAGCGTCGACTGCGACGGCAACATCGTGCCCGACGAGTGCGAACTGGCCGCCGACGACTGCAACGCCAACGGTGTTCTCGATGTCTGCGATCTCGCCTTCGGCTCCAGTCTCGATTGCAACGGCACCGCCACGCCCGACGAGTGCGAGCTGGCGGGCAACGACTGCAACGTCAACGGCGTACCCGACGAGTGCGACGTCGACTGCAACACCAACGGGACGCCGGACGCCTGCGAGGTCTTCGACGACTGCAACGGAAACGACGTGCCCGACGAATGCGACATCGCCTCCGGGCTGGACGTGGATTTCAATCGCAACGGGGTCCCCGACCATTGCGAGGCGGACTGCAACAGCAATGGTTTCCCGGATTTCATTGACGTGGCGTTTCACCTCAGCCCCGACTGCGACGGCAACGGAGTGCCGGACGAGTGTCACGCGTTTCTGGCCGGCGATTGTGATTTCAACGGCGTCGTAGACGCGGACGACCAACCGCTTTTCGCGGCTTGCTTTTCGGGGGCGATCTGTCCGCCAGAGGGCTGCACCGTCCCGGTTTACGCCGACGCGTGCTGCGTTGGGGCCGATGGTGACCGCGACGGCGACGTCGATCTCGTGGATTTCGCCCGCATGCAGGCGGCGGTGGCGGCGCTGCGGTACTGACGGCCGGCGGTATCGCGGCTCGACCCAGGCCGAACGTGGCCGCGTTGCTCCCGCAGGTTGCGCGGTTATCATGGCGATCCTGACGCGGCGCGAGGGACGCGGGCGCCGCTGGTTCGAGAGACGCCGGATACGCCAGGGATCGCGCGATGAACATCATTGTCTGCGGGGCGGGCCAGGTCGGTCACTATGCCGCCGAAGTCCTCGCCGCGGCCGGACATCGCATCACGGTGATCGACGAGAATCCCGACCGCATCCGCATGATTGCGGACACGCTCGACGTGCGCACCCTGCGCGGCAACTGTGCCACCGCCGCGATCCTCCGCGAGGCGGGCTGCGCCTCCGCCGACCTGGTCGTGGCCGCCACCAGCAGCGACGAGATCAACCTCCTCACCGCGGCGGTCGCCAAAGGGGTCGGGGCTGAGCGCACCGTGGTCCGGGTTCATCACAGCACCTATTTCTCCCAGCAGGGCCTGGATTACAAGGCCCACCTGGGCATCGACGAATTGATCTGCCCGGAGTACTCCACCGCACAGGCTATCGCCAGCGTGCTGCGCAATCCGGGGGCCCTGGCGGTCGAAGCGTTCGCCCGCGGGCGGGTCGAGATGCACGAACTGCAAGTCAGCCCCCAGGCCTCGGCCGTGGGCATCGCCCTGATGAACCTGGGCCTGCCCCGGGGCACCCGCCTTGCGGCCATTTCCCGCGACGAGGAGATGTTCATCCCCAGCGGGGCCAGCGTCGTGGAGGCGGGCGACAAGGTCGTTCTGGTGGGAAACGCGGCCGTCTTCCAACAGGCCCGCAAGCTCTTCACCGAGGACCGCACCCGCCGTCGGCACGTGGCCCTGATGGGCGGCCCGCCGATGGCGGTGTGGCTTTGCCGGGCCCTGCGGCAGAGCGACCTGTCGGTGCGACTCTTCGAGATCCGCCGTGAGCGCGCCGAGGAGCTATCCGAAAAGCTTGAATGGGTGACCGTGATCCAGGCCGATCCGTCCGACCGGGCGGTCTTCGAGGAGGAAAACCTCGCCCAGGCCGACGCGCTGGTCGCGCTGCTCGATGACGACGAGCACAATATTCTCGGCTGCGCCTGGGCCCGGAGTATGGGCGTCGGCCAGACCATCGCCGTGGTTCAGCGGACCGATTATCTCCACCTCATTCAGTCGGTCGGGGTGGACAAGGCGTTCAGCCCGCGGCGGGTGGCGGTCAAGGAGATCGAGCAGTTTCTGGCCACGGGTTCCCTTCGGCAGGTGGCCTCGCTGGCCCAGGGGATTATCGACGTATATTGGGTGCCGGTGGGTCCGCGAGCGAAGGTGCTGGGCAAGGCCCTCAAGGACATCCACCTGACGCCGGACTGGGTCATCGCCGCCATCCAGCGGCAGGACGATGTGCGGGTGCCGGTGGCCGATGACGAGATCGAGGCCGGCGACACCCTGCTGGTGATCGGCCGCAGCGGCGCTGAAGCCCGCCTGAAAAAGATCTTTGCCCCCAGGTGAACCACCGTGAACGTTCGTTACGTATTGCGGCAGTTGGGTTTGCTGTTCATCGTGCTCAGCGCGGTGCTGGTGGCGATCAGTGGCTGGGCGGTCATCGAACTGTTCCGCGGGCACGGCGATGAGCGGGCCCCCCTGGTGGCGTTCGCCCTCGCGGCGGGCGTGGTCATGGTGGTGGGTGCGGGGTTGTGGTTCCTCACCCGGCCGACGTCGCACCAACTGGGGCGGCGCGAAGCGCTGCTGCTGGTCGCCCTGAGCTGGCTGGTGGGCGCGCTGCTGGCGGCGCTGCCGTTTTACTTCTGGGCCCATCTCGACCCGTCGGCCGGCGCCGACCATGTTTTCACCTCACCGATCGACTGCTACTTCGAGACCATGAGCGGCTTGACCACCACGGGCGCGACGGTCGTGGTCGGCATCGACACCCTGCCGCGGAGCATTCTCCTGTGGCGGGCGATGACCCATTGGCTCGGCGGACTCGGTATCGTCGTGCTGTTTGTCGCGGTGCTGCCGTCGGTGGGCGTGGGAGGCAAAAAGCTGTTCCGCGTGGAGGCGCCCGGTCCGGAACCGGAAGGGGTAACCCCGCACATCCGCGAGACGGCTCGAATCCTGTGGATCATCTACCTCGGCTTGACCGTGATCGAGACGCTTGCGTTGCGGCTGGCGGGCATGGGCTGGTTCGACGCGGTGTGCCACACCTTTGCGACGCTGGCGACGGGCGGTTTCAGCACGCGCGACGCGAGCGTGGGGGGGTTCAACTCGCTCGCCGTCGACATCATCGTCATCGTGTTCATGATCCTGGCCGGGGTCAATTTCGGCCTGTATTTCCAGATGATTCGAGGGCGTTTCACCAGTGTGTGGCGCGACGCGGAGCTGCGCGCCTACCTTGGCATTCTCCTGCTCGCGTCGGCGTTTGTCGTCGTGGGAATTGCGGGCGAGCCCATCACGCTGACCACCGGCGAGACGCACGCCCCGTCCATCGGCCGGGCCGTGCAGGAAGGCGTGTTCACCACCGTCTCGCTGCAAACCACCACGGGCTTCTGCACCGCCGACTTCGATCGATGGCCTTTTGCAGTCAAGGCCCTGCTCGTGCTGCTGATGTTCGTGGGCGGCTCGGCCGGTTCAACCGGCGGCGGAATCAAGGTCATTCGGATCCTGATCGCGTTCAAGGTGATGGTGGCGGAACTGGAGCGGGCGTTTCGGCCCAACGTGGTGCGCCCGATCAAGATCGGCGCGGGCACGGTCACCCCGGAGCTGCGTCTGGGCACGGTCGCGTTCGTGTTGGGGCACATTCTGTTGTTCGGCGCCGGTGCGGGGCTGCTCATGCTGCTCGAACCGGAAGGCGTCATGACGATGACCACGGCGGCCACTGCCAGCGTGGCCACGCTGTGCAACATCGGTCCGGGTTTGGCCAAGGTGGGCGCAGTGGAAAACTACGCGTGGTTCACCGCGCCGAGCAAGATGGTCATGTGCCTCTTGATGGTATTGGGGCGCCTGGAGGTGTTTGCGATCCTGGTGCTGTTCGTGCCGCGCTTCTGGCGCAGCGGCTGAGTTACATGGAAATAAGGTCGCATTTTGGGATCGATCGCGTGCCGCAACCGTCTCAAACCGGACGGACAGCGGGCTGTGAATCTCGGTTTTCAGTATCGCGAGGCGGTATGTCTGGCGATTTAGGCAACCTGGGGCCATTCTGCGGCGCGTCCGCGGCTCCCGAAAAAAACGCTGTAAATCCTCATGCTTGCGGGGTCTACGTGCCGATAACGTGCATTCATACGGGCGATTAATGCCGTTTCCGGCGGGCCGGTGGGCTCGTGAAAAAAAGTGACGAGAACCCCTGATTGGGGGTTGCTTCAAAAAACCGGATCGCCATAATGATCGCCCATGTTGGCCGGGGGGACCGGCTGACGTGAGTCTGACTGCGGCGCGGCAGTGCGACTCACGGCTTGAACGAGCGAGCGACAGAGACGGAGCCTGCGGCAAAGGCGCCGAATGACGATACGGGTTTGACGGCGATTTTGCAGGTCGGCGACGAGATTGGCCGATTGGCCCCGACCCAGTGGTACGGATCGGGACAGTGTCTGGCCGAGGTTTCCTGCAACAGCATTCCGAAGCGCAGTTCGTCCGGGTGTGTGCCGGGCGGCGCAGAATACCGAAAAGCTGTGGCGGGCCCGTGACGGGCCGGATGGACAAACGGCAGGAAACATCGCGAGCGACTGATTTACAGAGATTCTCAGGCCCCGCCGTGGGGCATGAACGCAGGGATGTGTAGGTTCCACGCTGGTGGGGCCATGACTCTAGCGATAGTTGGTTTTTTTCCTAGTTGGAGAATGAAAGCCATGCGTAAGTCAATGATGAAGGGTATTGCGGCGGCGATGGTCCTCGGAACCGTCTTCCAGTTCGGTGGCTGCATCAACCAGGCGGTGAACGCGCTCTGGACCGGCCTGCCGGTGTACGTCCTCTCCGAGTTCGTCACCGACAACGACGGCGTCTTCGACCTGTTCGCTGACTAAGTTGTTGCGCAGGATCGCTCCTCACGGTTGAGTCGCGGTCCCGTGGCTGTCGCCGCCTGGTCTTACCGGACGGCGGCGGCCGCGACACGCACCTGCCGGGTATCGCGCGAAGAGCCCGGGCAGTCTGGAAGTGAATGCGGCCGCCAACGATCTGATCGTTTGCGAAGCGCAATTCTTGGTACTGTCAACACGGCCAGTTTTCGGAGGTTTACGAAAATGCGCAAGAAAAGCCTCAAAGGTGCGGCTCTGTCCGCGATCATGGGGAGTATGTTCCTGGCCACGGGGTGCCTCGGCGGCGGGTGGTTTGACCGCATCGTCACCGACGCGCTGCTCAGTGGCGCCTACGAGCTCATCTGGGACAGCGACGCCGTCCTCGACTTCTTCGGGGATGACGGTCCCGGTCTGATTCTCTAGGCTGTCTCCGCAGGATTCTGCGGAAGACACAAAATCAACGGGCGGGCGCGAACTGTCTGTTCTCGCCCGCCCGTCTTCTTATTCCGCTTAATGGTGCATGCCGTCCAGCGAACGCAACGCCCCTCAGCGGACCAACCGGGCCGATTCAATGATGCCCCGCAGTCGGCCTTCATTGAGATAGCCGCTCTCAATCCGCAGCACCCGCCCGTCCGGAGCGAATAACACGAATGCCGGCGGGCCGGGCAGGCCGTACCGCGTCGCGAAATCCTTGTTCGTCAGCGACGGCAGCTTCACATTGATCGTGCTGCGCAGCGACCGGACCACGTCCGGGTGCGTGAACACCCGCTCGTCCATCCGGTTGCACTCCTCGTCGAACATCGACCAGTAGGCCACGAAAACGATTTGATTGCGCTCCGCCGCCAGACGCATCGCCCCGCCCAGGTCGGGTCGCCAGAAAACCTGGCTGCAACCGGCGCCGCCGACCAGCAGGAACCCGAGCACGGCCGCCGTCATGCCGGCGGCGCGGACGTGGTGTCGGCATAGGGGATGATACCGGGCCAGGCGTCGCCTCATCATTTGTGCAGTGCATCCTCAATCCGGGGCTTGTGGCCGTCGAAACCGATGGCCGCAACGCCCACTTCGACATCGTGTGGAAATGCCAGCAGCAACTGCTCCTGCCGGCAGCGACGAAGCACCTCCTGCCGTTCACGCAGGCTGGTGAGGGGTTCCACGTCGTAGGCCATGACCCACGCGGGCGGCAGGTGCGCCGCCATGGGGATGACATCGCCGACGAAAAGCAGGTGCTGCTGCGGGCCGCGAAAAACGGGCAGCAACTGACCCGGCGTATGACCGTCGGCCACGAACCACGACAGATCGTCAACGTCGCAAGGCGTGTCGTCCTCGACGAAGCGAAGTTCGACCGCAGCGGGCAGGTCGTTGAAGTCCGCCGGGACGAACGACGCACGGTCGCGCAGACTGGGGTGCTGGGCGTGCTCCCAGTGGCGTCGGTGAACCCAGTGCCGCGCCTGCGGGAAGCATGGCCGCGTCGCGCCCTCCGGCTCGTCGACCCATTCGGTCAGTCCTCCGCAATGGTCAAAGTGCAGGTGGGTGATGATCACGTCGGTAACGTCGCTGCGGGAGGCGTCCATCGCGGCCAGGGCATCGTCGATGGCCCACGGGTTCGACTCGACCGCGTAGCGCTTGGCCTGCTCCGAGGCCCACTTGGCGCCTGTTCCGGTATCCACCAGCAACAGCCGCTTGTTGAGTCGGTGCCTGGCGATCAGCGTGCGCGTGGCCAGCAGAATGCGGTGGGCCTCGTCGGGCTCCTTGACCCGCGACCAGAGCACGCGCGGCACCACGCCGAACATCGCCCCCCCGTCGAGGCGGACGTACCCGTTGATCACCGACTGAATCTGCCAGGGGCCGACCGCGAGCATGCCTGTGTTGTATGCCGGAACGGGCGGCGGGTAAAGGTCGCGGCATCGGGCGCCGCCGGCCCCTCCCACGAGCGTCGCTCAGCCGCCCTGGCGAATGTGAATGGACCCGTTGCGCGTGGTCAGGGTCAAATCCTCGCCGCCCCCGCCAAGCTGGCCCCGAAGACGCGTGCGCGTGCTCTGAGCCTGCTCGATCGGTGCGTCGCAGGTGACGCGGCCGTTGTCGGTTGAGCAGTCGAGACGGACCGAGGTCTGCTCGCCCACGACCAGCTCGACGTCGCCGTTGTGCGTCTCCAGCCTGCCGCCCAGGGTCTCGGCGTCGGTGGCCCTGAGCTGCACGGCGCCGTTGTGCGAAACCAGGTGGACCTGCGGGCCGAGAGCGGCGCAGTCGATTCGGCCGTTATGGGTTTCGGCATGAACATCAGCCGTGATCGCCCGCGCGGTGATCGCGCCATTATGCGTCGACAGGGTGCACGGCGCCGACAGATTCGAGGCTTTGATCGCGCCGTTGTGCGTGTCGGCCCGCAGCGCCAGATCGGCGGGCACGTCGATCTGGAAAGCGACGCTGGCCGACCAGTCGGCGTGCTGTGGTTGGTTCCAGCGCCAGCCGACGCGGTGCACGCCCTCCCCGGCGTATTCGCTGACCAGCTCGATGGCGGCCAGGCACGCATCGGCCGCCGCTTGCGTCCGCGCCCCGGCCCGCAGCTTCGCCCGGATGGCGACGTCCGTCCGGTCGGCGCCGGTGGCGGTGATGGCGCCGTTGTGGCTGGCCACGTGCAACTCAGTAAGGTCCGCCGCGGGAACGTCCATGGTCAACGTCTTTTCCGACCAGACCTTGGGGCCGCGCGAGCAGCCGGTGAGCATGAGGGCGGCGACAATGGTGAGGACGCCATGGCGGGCAGTGAGCATCGGTCGGGTCTCCTGATCAGGCGAAGGGGTTGCAAGGACGCATGATAGTCGATTCGGCCCTGTAACCCAGTTATTTTCGATTTCGGCCCGGTTTGCGGGCCCAACGGTTCAGACACCCGCAATCCGGCGAGGATAGTCCCCAACAGGTGCTGCATTGACTCCGGGCGCACCGACCCGCAGAATGGTGTCTCGGGATTCGTGGGGCCGGTTCTGCTGCGCCTATTCCCTGTCAGTTCATAACGACCCGTTCGGAGCCAAAGCAGATGAACAAGGTGGTGAGCAATGCGGCCGACGCGATTCGCCAAGCCGGGATCGGTGATGGCGCGGTCATCATGGCGGGCGGTTTCGGCTTGTGCGGCATCCCGGAGAACTGCATCGCCGCCCTGCGCGAGAGCGGGGTCAAGGACCTCACCGTGATCAGCAACAACTGCGGAGTGGACGATTTCGGACTCGGTCTGCTGCTCCAGACGCGGCAGATCCGCAAGATGATCTCCAGCTACGTGGGGGAGAATGCGGAGTTCGAGCGGCAGTTTCTGGCCGGCGAACTGGAGCTGGAGCTCACCCCGCAGGGCACGCTGGCGGAGCGAGTCCGGGCGGCCGCCGCGGGGATTCCGGCGTTCTTTACCCCGACGGCCGTCGGCACCCCTCTGGCCGAAGGCAAGGAGACGCGCGACTTCGACGGGCGCGCCTACCTGATGGAGCGGGCCCTGCACGCCGACGTCGCCATCGTCAAGGCCCACATCGGGGACGCGTGGGGCAATCTCGTCTACCGCAAGACGGCGCGGAACTTCAACCCCATGATGGCCCAGGCGGGAAAAGTCACCATTGCCGAGGTCGAGCAGATCGTCCCGGTCGGCGAGATCGATCCCGACCACGTCCACACCCCGGGCGTCTACGTCGATTACATCTTCCAGGGCGCCGGCTACGAGAAGCGCATCGAGCAGCGCACCGTGCAATCGCGGCAATGATGAATGCTCAATGCGGGTTGCTGGACACATGTAGGGCGGGCCGTGCCCGCCTTCGGCCACGAAAACAACGTAGGGCGGGCCGTGCCCGCCTTAGTCACGAAAGGGTATTGCGGTGTCCAAATATGTACGTTGGCGCGAACGCGGTGCAACGTACTTTTTCACCGTGGTAACGTACCACCGGCGACGGCTGTTCCATGAGGCGCGTTGGCGAAAGCTGCTGCACGAAGCATACGATGCCACGCGAGCGCGGTGGCCGTTCGAGCAGTTCGCCTGCGTCCTGCTGCCGGACCACCTGCACTGCGCCTGGATATTGCCGCGGGACGATGATGACTTCTCGACGCGGTGGTCGTTCTTGAAGCGTACATTTTCGCAGGCGTTCCGCGATGCGGGCGGACAACCATGGTCGGTCAGCGCGCAACGCCGGGAGAAGCGGGCCCTTGGGGTGTGGCAGCCTCGCTTCTGGGAACACAAGATCCGGGATGAGGACGAATTGTATGGATACCGGGATTACATTCATCTGAACCCCGTGAAGCATGGGTACGTCGCAGATCCGAACGATTGGCCGTTTTCGAGCGTGCACCGTCATGAACGTCTGGGGTGGCTGATGCCGGACTGGACGTCGCGCATCAGGATGGACATTCAGGTGTGTGGCGAAGTGGAGGTTGCGACGCCCCCCGTTACGTCTTGAGCGAAGGCGGGCACGGCCCGCCCTTCAAGAGGGAACGAAACCGGGGCATGGTGTTTTTTTGCGGCCAGGAGAATCGGTGCGAATGGCGGGCAAGGCCCGCCCGACCAATCGGGGACGCGGCCCAGACGCGGCGGACACCGTGTCCGGGATGCGGCAGGCGGGCACGGCTCGCCCTACGGACGGCGGGCGTTGCTCTGTATAGGGATTAGCCGAAGGAGACGTCGGATCATGGCAGAGCTTTCGGATCGTGAGAAGATCGTGCTGCGGGCGGCGCAGGAGCTGCGCGACGGGATGTACGTCAACCTGGGCATCGGCATGCCCACCCAGGTGGCCAACCACATCCCGCCCGGGGTGCAGATCGTGCTCGAGAGCGAGAACGGACTGCTCGGGATCGGCCCGTTTCCTCTCGAGGGGGAAGAGGACGCCGACCTGATCAACGCCGGCAAGCAAACCATCACGGCCGTCCCGGGCGCCGCCTATTTCTCCAGCAGCGAAAGCTTCGAGATGATCCGCGGCGGGCACGTGGATCTGACCATCATGGGCGGCATGGAGGTTTCCGAGCGCGGCGACCTGGCCAACTGGATGATCCCCGGCAAAATGGTCAAAGGCCCCGGCGGGGGCATGGACCTCGTCGCCAGCGCGAAAAAGGTCGTCATCATCATGACCCACTGCAACAAGCACGGGGAACCGAAGATCCTCAAGGACTGCGCCCTGCCGCTCACCGGGGTGGGCTGTGTCAACCGGTTAATCACCGAGCACGCGGTCTTTGACTTCCAGGACGGCCTGATGGTGCTCAAGGAAATCACCGAGGGAATGAGCGTGGACGAGCTCCGCAAGATCACCGACGCCCGCTTCGAGGAGGCGAACGAGGTATCCACCATCACGCTGTAGCGGCCCGAGATGAGCAGTGCCCGCAGCGCGTCCCGACGAATAGCCAGGACTTACGCAGGCTTCTCGCCGGGCGGGTTCGGGCTTTCGGCCGCTTCGGCCAGATCGCGTTGATAGGCTTTCCAACCGGGACACCAGGTCGTGTGCCAGCGCCAAAGCCGAGCGATCAGGCCTTGCGGTTTGCGCTCGGCCCAACCGCGGAAGCGGCAGTGTGAGCAGTTGTGGGTCTTGGCCATGGTGCCTCTTTTCTTGCGCGGTCGCGCCCCCGCGCCCCGCCCCTGCGCGATGACCGCCTGTGGGCGCATCCTACGATTCGCGGGCCGAGCGGGCAAACCGGCCCGAGGTGTTCTTCAACGCGGATCGAAAGGCGGCCCCGGCCACCCCGCTCGGCCGTAGCGTCAACTCCCCTGCACTATTCAGCACTTCATTCCTCACCGCTTGTCAAACTCGAACATCACGCCGCCGGGTTTGACCTCGATCGTATCGCCTTCGCCAAAATCGCCGGCCAGCAGCCGCTTCGCCAGCGGGTTCTCGATGTACTGCTGGATCAGCCGCTTGAGCGGCCGGGCGCCGAAGGTCGGGTCGTAACCCTCCCGCGCCAGCGCGTCGAGGGCCTCGTCACCGATCTCAAGGGCGATCTTCCGCTCCGCCAGGCGGTCACGCAAATGACCGAGCTGGATCTCGGCGATGCGCCGCATGTGGTCCCGCCCGAGGCGGTGGAAGATGAGCGTCTCGTCAATGCGGTTAAGAAACTCCGGACGGAACGCGGCCTTGAGGATGTTGTCCATCGCGGCCTCGATTTCGGCGTCCGGTGCGTTCTCGTCAGCCAACTTCTGCAACTGGGCGCTGCCCAGGTTCGATGTCATCACGATAATGGTGTTCTTGAAGTCGATCGTCCGCCCGTGCCCGTCTGTGAGCCGACCGTCGTCGAGCACCTGGAGCAGCACGTTGAACACGTCGGGGTGGGCCTTCTCGATCTCGTCGAACAGCACCACCGCGTAAGGCCGGCGGTGGATCGCCTCGGTGAGCCTTCCGCCTTCCTCATAGCCGACGTAACCCGGGGGCGCGCCGATCAGCCGGGCGACCGAGTGCTGCTCCATGAACTCGCTCATATCGATGCGGATCATGGCGTCCTCGGTGTCGAAGAGAAACTCCGCCAGAGCCTTGCAGGTCTCGGTCTTGCCCACCCCGGTTGGCCCGAGGAACAGAAACGAGCCCAGCGGACGCTGCGGATCGCCCAGGCCGCTGCGCGAACGCCGCACCGCGTCTGAGACCGCCCGCAGCGCCTCGTCCTGCCCGACCACGCGGTGGGTCAGATCCTCCTCCATGCGCAGCAGCTTGGCCTTTTCACTCTCGAGCATCCGCGCCACGGGAATGCCGGTCCACGAGCTGAGCACCTCGGCGATCTGCTCGGCGGTGACCTCTTCGTGGACCAGGCCGCGGCCATCTTCGTGCAGGCTGACGAGGCGCTGCTCGGCGTCGGCCAGGCGGGCCTCGAGCTCTTTGATGTCGCTGTAACGAATCCGCGCGGCGGTCTCGAGATCGCCGCGACGTTGGGCGTTTTCCAGTTCAAGCTGCTTGGCCTCGATCGCGTCCTTGGTGTCCTTGATCGCCTTCAAGGCGGAGGACTCGTTTTCCCACTGGGCGGTCAGGGCGCTGTTGCGCTCCTGCAAGTCCGCGAGGTGTTTCTGCACGCGCTGCAATTGCTCCTTCGAGCCCGGGTCCTTCTCCAGCTTGAGCGCCTCGCGCTCGATCTCGAGTTGCATGATCTGCCGGCGGATCTCATCGAGCTCGGCCGGCAGGGAGTCGTTCTCGATGCGCACGCGTGAGGCGGCCTCGTCAACAAGGTCGATCGCCTTGTCCGGCAGGAAGCGATCGGCGATGTAACGGTTTGATAAGGTGGCCGCCGCCACGAGTGCGGAGTCCTGGATGCGCAGCCCGTGGTGCGCGTCGTAACGCGGCTTGAGCCCGCGCAGGATCGCGACGGTGTCCTCGACGCTGGGCTCACCGATGTAAATGGGTTGGAAGCGGCGCTCGAGCGCAGCGTCCTTTTCCACGTGCTGGCGGTATTCGTCCAGCGTGGTGGCGCCGATGGTGCGCAGCTCGCCGCGGGCCAGCGCGGGTTTCAGCAGGTTGCCCGCGTCGACGGCGCCCTCGGCCTTGCCGGCGCCGACCACCGTATGCAGTTCGTCGATGAACAGGATGACCTGCCCCTCGGATTCGGTGACCTCGCGGATGACCGCCTTCAGCCGGTCCTCGAATTCCCCGCGGTACTTGGCCCCGGCGATGAGGGTACCCATGTCCAACGCCACCAGCCGCTTGTCACGGAGCACGTTCGGGACGTCGCCGGCCAGAATGCGCAAAGCCAGCCCCTCAACAATGGCGGTCTTGCCCACCCCCGGCTCGCCGATCAGCACGGGGTTGTTTTTCGTCCGCCGGGCGAGCACCTGCATGCAGCGGCGGATCTCATCGTCCCGGCCAATGACCGGATCGATCCGCCCCTTGCGCGCCAACGCCACCAGATCGCGACCGTAGCGCTCCAAAGCCTGGTAGGTGGCCTCGGGGTTCTCATTGGTCACCGCCGCGCCGCCCCGAACGCTCTTGAGCGCCCCGAGCAGTTCATCGCGATTCACGCCGGCCAGGCCGAGCGCCTCCTTGGCGTCGGAATCCACCTCGCACAGGGCAAAGAGCAGGTGTTCCGTGCTGATGTACTGATCCTTGAGGCGGTCGGCCTCCTTGTGCGCCCGGTCCAGCACCTGCTGAAGCTTCGGATCGCCCTGCAAGGCCCCGCCGGAGACCTTGGGCAACCGGTTCAGCTCCGACTCGGTGATCTGGCGAAGATGGTCCAGCCGCACCCCCGTCTTCTGCAAAAGGGGCACAACGATGCCCCCTTCGCCCTCGGTGAGCAGCGCTTGCAGCAGATGCAGCGGGGTATAGGCCGGGTGGCCGAACCCACTGGCGATTTGCTGCCCCTTGGCGAGCGCTTCGTTGGCTTTAATGGTGAGATTGTTGGTCGTCATGTGCCCTTCACGTCTCCTTCCCAGGGCCAAAAACCGCGATTGGCCCGTTCCATGATAGTGACGAAGCAATCCACGTGCCAGACACACGCATTGCGTAACCTGTTTTTCAGTAAGGACTTACTGTGCATACAAGCTCGCTCAAGGGTGTCATTATGACAGGAATTTTTAAGGTGGCGGGCAGGGTCCAATAATGGTAAAGTTCCCGCCCGGGTTAGACCGATCTTGGTCCAAGAAACCACTCTGGGCGTGTAAGAAGCTCCCCCTGGCGCGGCGGGAGCGCGGTTGAGCGCCTGGTGGGAATGGAATCCGACCTCGTAAAGGAGACGAGCAATGCGCAAGGTGTATGCTTTAATGATGGGGTGTCTTGTGCTCGGCCTGTTGGCGGCCCCCGCGGTTGCCCAGCAATCCGGCGATTACAGCGACCAGTACATGATGCAGGACTCGGAAGAGATGACCGAGACCACCACCATGGTGGTGTCCTCCTCCGAGCGCTACATCCGTTCACCGTTGTTCTTCGATGACGCAACGCCTCAGCCGACCGGCACCGCCGACCTGCGGTTCAAGCTCAACTACCTCACTGAAAACAACCCGCTGCCCACCGACGATCACAAGGGCGCGGCCTTCCAGTGGCTGTGGGGCTTCGCCGAAGACTGGGAAGTGTCGTTTGAATTGCCGGTGAACGTCGGCGACGGCTGGAACAACGCCGACGGTGGCGACGGCAACTGGGATTCCTACGTCGGTCTCCACTACCGCCTGTGGGAAGAGGGAACGTTCAGTGACTGGATGCCGGCTTTCGCCTTGAGCGGCCGCGTCCGCATCCCCACCGGCTACCACTCCAACGGCGTGGACGGCGAGTTGCGCGGTCACCTGACCAAGACCCTCGCCGGCAGCATGCGCGGCCACCTCAACGCCTTCGCGATCACCGTGAACGGCGACAACGATCCGGGTGCCCGCGATTTCCAGTGGGGCTTCGTCGCCGGTATCGACACCCCGCTCACCGCCGCCGAGGACTGGTGGCTCATGCTCGACTACCTCCATCGCAGCAGCGAGCACTACGGCGTGAGCAACATGAACATGTTCGAGGCCGGTCTCGAGTACAAGATGTCCGACATTTCCAGTCTGCACCTCACCACCCAGGTGGGGCTGGATGACAACGACGATACGCCGAACTTCGGCGCCCGCATCGCCTACACCCACGAGTTGCAGTACAACTAGCGGCCGGCGCTGCGGCGCCGCTTGCCGCAGCAGGCGAGGCGGCATTCGATAAAACAACGAAGCGCGGCCCGTGCGTCATACGCGATGCACGGGCCGCTTCGCATTCATCCCGAACCGGCGGGCGCTGGCGTCGGCCGCGGCGGCCATGACCTCGTGACGCGACGCGTATTCGCAACCATCTTCGACTGCTGCGGCGGTTGCCCTGCGGGCACGACCGCAGTAGATTGCAGGCGTGATCATGAAACGTCGCCGGGCGGAGTTGCGTGGGCGCCTTGCCGGATGAGGAGCTGGTCCGTCGACCCGTTCAGGCGCGCGGTGGCCAACAGCCAAAACGAAAGGTAACCACGGTGCACGCAGAAGGTCGTATCACGCGATGGTTCGTATGGGGCTTGGCGGGTCTGCTCTCCGGCGGCCTGCTGGGCGCTGGTTGTGCGGAAGACAAAGACGAGCCCAACATCGAAGAGGTGGTGGGCACGGTGGAAAGCATCGATCTGGCCAAGAAAAGGGTGATGGTGCGAACCTATCGGGAAAAGCGGGAGACGTACGAGACCTTTCCCGTATATGTCACCGACGAAACCGAGATTCTGATCAACGGCGCGCTTGCCGATATGGAGGACGTCAAAGTGGGCGAGCGCGCCGAGGGCCGCATCCGCATCGAACGCGAACCTACCGGCACGCGCTTCGTTGCCCTCAGCGTCCGCCTCGAACGCAGCGAAGTGCTCACCGCCCCTGGCGCCAATGCCGGCCAGTCCTCTGCGGGCGATCCAACAGGTGAAAGTGCGACGGGCACCGGAACCAACGGCGCTGCTGAAGAAACCGAGACCCCGCCGGAGTAGCATCTGGCCCATGGCCCGCCGCGCCGGGCGTTTGCCCGCGTTATCCCGCACGCGCCATCCCGCACGCCCCAACAAACAGAAGGCCGGAGCGCCGTGGTTTGAATCCCAGCGCTCCGGCCGACGGTGTTATTGCCCCGCCAGGGGCGGCGTTGATCCGCGCGGGCGCACCGCCCGCCGCGTCAGAACTCCTCGCAGATCGTCTTCGCCTGCATGAACAGTTGCAGGTAGTCGCGGCCGCCGGCCTTGCTGTCCGTCCCGGACATGTTGAACCCGCCGAAGGGCTGCACGTCCACCAGCGCCCCGGTGCACTTGCGGTTGAAGTACAGGTTGCCCACGTGGAACTCGTGGCGGGCGCGCTCCAGCCGCAGGCGGTCGCGCGAGTAAATCGCTCCGGTCAACCCGTACTCGGTGCCGTTGGCAATGTCGAGTAGGTCGTCGAAATTCTTGCCGCGGATCGTCGCCAGCACCGGCCCGAAGATCTCCTCCTGGGCAATCCGCGCGTTCCGCTGCACGTCGGCGATGATCGTCGGCGGAATGAAATACCCCCCGTCGGGGACCTTCGTGTCGGCCAGGACGGCTTTGCCCTCTTTCTTGCCGACCTCGATGTAGTTCGTAATGCTCTTGTAGGCGTTCTGGTCGATGACCGCCCCCATGAACAGGTTCTCGGCGCTGGCCGTGTGGCCGATGGTGAGCTTCTTCGCGCCCTCAACCACCCGGTCGAGCAACTCGTCGTGCGCCGCTTCATGAACGATCAGCCGCGAACAGGCCGAACACTTCTGCCCCTGGAAGCCGAACGCGGCGGCCACCACGCCGCGGGCCACCTGATCGAGATCGGCCGTCTCGTCCACCACGATGCAGTCCTTGCCGCCCATCTCCAGGATGGTCCGCTTGAGCCAGATCTGGCCCGGATGCACCTTGCTCGCCCGCTCGAAGATCCGCAGGCCAACCTCCTTGGACCCGGTGAACGCGATCATGCGGGTCTTGGGATGGTCAACAATCAAGTCCCCGATCTCGCTGCCGCTGCCGGGCAGGAAGTTGAGCACGCCGTCGGGCAGTCCGGCTTCCTGGAGGATCTCGGCCATCTTGGCCGCGATCACGGGCGCGGTGCTCGCGGGTTTGAGCACCACGGTGTTGCCGGTGACGATGGCGGCCGTCGTCATCCCCGTCGTGATCGCCAGCGGAAAGTTCCACGGCGGAATCACCACGCAGACCCCCAGTGGAATGTAGCGCACCTCGTTTTCCTCGCCCTCAAACGGCGTGGTCGGGTGCCCGCCGGCCAGACGCATCATCTCCCGCCCGTAAAACTCCATGAAGTCGATCGTCTCGCACACGTCGGCGTACGCTTCGATCCAGGACTTGCTCACCTCAAAGCACATCCACGCCGACAGCTCGTAGACGCGGCGGCGCATGATCGCCGCGGCCTTGATCAGCACCCGCGCCCGCGCCTCGGGATCCACCCGGCTCCACATCTTGAACGCCTCGTGGGCAGTCTTGATCGCCTCTTCCGCCTGCTTGGCACTGGCCATCGACACCGCGCCGACGACCTGGTCGTTGGCGGCCGGGCAGATGGAGTTGAACGTCTTCTCCGTCTTGATCTCCTTGCCGCCGATGCGCAGCGGATAGGTTTGGCCGAGTTGCTTCGCCACGACGCCAATCGCGTCGAGCATGGCGGAGCGGGGAGCGTCTTCGGCGAAGTTCACGTACGGTTCGGGGCGATAGATGGGCAGCATGACGTCCTCCTTGCGGGGGTTCAAAGATCCACCTGGCGCGAAGCGAACTGGCTGCGGGAATGACTCGTGCGGCGGGAAGCACGCGGCTGGCGCGCGGTGAAGAAGTGGGGCGGGGCGCGCCGTCCGACCGTCGTCGGCCGTGCCGCCGAGTCAGTCCGCATACAGCGGCGGGGTCGCGCTATCCCGGTGCGATGGGCCTCGACACGGACGGTTGCCGCTCGAGGCATGATCGCGCTCTACCTGTATTGTATGCCGCAAAACGGAATCGGTATCAAGCAGGATCCCCATTCCGCGGTGCTGACGCTGCCGATGCGACCTCGGGGCCCGGAAACGACCGACGCGCCCGCCGGTCCTCACGCCCGGGCGTTCTGTTGACCCAGATCCTGGGATCGCTTCCACGCCGCCAGGACGGCCGCCTCCACTTGGTCCTTCACGCCACCGGCGAGCATGGATTCCACCGCCGCTTCCGTCGTGCCGCCGGGCGACATCACCTTCTTCCGCAACACGTCCGGAGCATCCGATGACTCGATCATCATCCGGGCCGCACCCAGGCAGGTCTGCGTCGCCAGCAGCGTGGCTTCCTGGTGCGACAGGCCCGCCTTCTCCCCGGCCGCAATGATCGCCTCGCAGAAGTAGTAGAAGTACGCCGGCCCGGTGCCGCTGACCGCCGTCACCGCGTCCATCAGCCCTTCCGCACGGAGCACGACCGCCCGTCCGCCGGCCTCGAATATCCGCTGAGCCCGCAGCAGGTCCGCCTCCGTCGCGTACCGCCCCGGAAAGATGCCCGCCATCCCCTCCCCGACGTGCATCGCCAGATTGGGCATGACGCGGACCACCCGCGCGTTCACCTGCGGAAACTGGGCGGCGATGGCCTCCGTCGCCACGCCCGCCATGATCGATACGATCACGTGGTCTGCGCGAATGACGTCGGCGAACTGGGCGCAGACCTCCCGGTACTGCTGCGGTTTGACCGCCAGCAGCACGATGTAGCTGTTCTCGACGGCCGAGCGATTGTCGTCCGAGACGGCGATGTTGAAGCGGTCGGCGAACGCCTGCCGCCGCTGGGGATTGGGATCCGTCGCGATGATCCGGTCATCCAGCAAAATCATGCGGCGCAGCAGACCGTGGACGATGCCTTCGGCCGCGTTGCCGCTCCCGATCACCGCGATTTCGTATTGCGTCAGCATGGCGTGTGATTCCTTGGCGGATAACGCCCGAGTAATCGCCCCAGTTTAGCGAAAGCCGCAGGATAGACCAACCTGCCACCGGTCGGTCTACAGGAGGTTGGCGGCCAGCTCGGCGAGCTGGCTGCGTTCTCCCTTGCGCAGATCGATGTGGGCGCTGATGGCCTGGTCGCGGAAGCGGTCGGCCAGGTAGTTGAAGCCGTTGCTGCTGCTGTCGACGTAGGGATTGTCGATCTGGTAGGGATCGCCGGTGACGACCACCTTCGAATCCTCGCCCACGCGGGTGATGATGGTCTTGACCTCCAGTGGGCTGAGGTTCTGGGCCTCGTCCACCACGATGTAGCGGTTGCTGATGCTTCGCCCGCGGATGAGGGAAATCGCCTGGATCTCGATCACGCCGTTGGCCAGCAACGAGTCGTACGACTTGTGCCCCCCGATCTGCTTGGCCGTGTCGAAAATGAACTCGAGCGTGTCGAGCACCGGGCGCAGCCAGGGGGCCATCTTCTGCTCCAGGTCGCCGGGCAGAAAGCCGAGCTCCTTGCCCACCGCCACCGTGGGCCGGGCGACGACCAGGCCCCGGTAACGCTTTTCCACCAGGACCTCGTGCAACGCCCCCGCCATGGCTAGCAGGGTCTTGCCCGTGCCGGCCTTGCCCATCAGTGTGACCAGGTTGAGGTCGACGTCGGTGAGCGCGTCGAGGGCGAAGTACTGCTCCTTGTTGCGGGCGTGAATGCCGCAGACCCCGCTCTTGGACTGGCGAATGAGCCGGATGGCGGAACGGGTCCCATCGACGCGGGCGAGGGCGCTGAAGGATTTCCCCGACGCCGCCCGCAGCAGCAGGTATTCGTTCGGGTGATATCCATCCCCGGCGTCCAGCGGCAACTGCTTGCTGGACTGCAACTCGGCGATCTCCTCGGCCGACAACTGGATCTCGCGCGTCTCGCTGTACAGCGCGGTGGGCACCACGCGATCGGACTCGTAATCCTCGGCCGGGATGCCCATGGCGTCGGCCCGCAGCCGGAGATTGATGTCCTTGCTGACGATGACCACCCGGCGGTCGGGCTCGGCTTTGCGGATGGCGGTTGCGGCCTTGAGGATGTTCAGGTCGGCCGGTCCGCGGTGGGCCACCAGCACCTCGTCCCAGTAGACCCGGAGCATGATGTCGTCAGCGAGGTGGATGCCCTGCGACAGCCCGGTGCCGTTCCGCAACGCGTCAAGCTGGCGCGAAACCTCGCGGGCGTTGTGGCCCCGCTCGGTACGCTCATGCTTGAAACGATCGATTTCCTCGATCACATCGATGGGAATGATGACGTCGTTGCCCACAAAGCGGGTGAGCGAATCGGGATCGTGCAGCAGCACGTTGGTATCGAGAATGTACGTCTTGCGCATGCCGCGAAGTATAGTCGCCCAATCCCCGGCGGCAATTGGCCTGTTAAGCTGCGCTAGCTGATCAACGCGGGCGAGATGGGCACTGCGGCGGGGGGAACGGCAGCGTCACGTCAACCGCGCAACCGGAGGTTATCGAGGTCGGCAATGCCGCCCGCGCTTCGCGCACCCGCCGCAACTGCTGGCGGACGCCCTCCATGCGGGGGTGCAGGTGCAGGGCCCGCCGATACGCGATCTCCGCGTCGTCATACTGGCCCAGTTGAAAGCGATTGTGTCCCAAACCTGCCGCGGCGCCGAAGTGCTTCGGGTTCAGTGCCAGTGTACGCATGCAGGCCATGACGGAGGACGGAAAACGATCGGTCAGGTAGTGCAGAATCGCCCGCTGATTGCACGCTTCGGCGAAGGTGGGGTCGGCGATCAGGATCTTGTCGAGCAGGCGCTCGGCCTCGGCGAACTGCCCGGCCTGCATGGCCGTGACCGACTCCTGAAGCCATGCGCAGCATTCGGACGTGGAGGCGCGAAACCAGATGCTCCAAAGGGCCTGCTCGGCGCGGGTCACCACGAAATAGTCGGCATGATGCAGGCAGCGGCTCAGTTCGGGCGTATCCTCCATCGTGCCCACCAGACCGAGGCTCATCGCGGCCGACATGACCACCTCGGGCCGGCTGCTCCGCAAAACGCGGGACAGGCTCGACGCAGGCCAATGCTCACGCAAATGTTGTGTTAACGCGGATTCGTCCAGACGCGCAAAGTACGGCGTGACGCTCGCAAGGAATGCCTCAGCGGCCTCCTCGGTCTGAGCCGTGGTCGACTTCACGGGGGCTACGGATTGAAGACTGTCCGGTGAAATCAACACAACTCCGGCCAAGAAGGGACAGGTTCGGCGGCTGCGCCGCTGCGAAATGGACCTTGCAGCGCTGAATCAAATGACGATCCGCCGCCAAGCGCTTTCACCACCCATGCTAGGACTGCGATCAGGCGAAGTCAACGCAACCAGCCTGAATCTCCGGGGAGCGACGAAACGCCACACCGGACAAATACTTACGTAAAACCCATTCGTTCGGGAGCCCCAACGGAATGCAGTACTGCTGCGGTTTTCGCCCTCCCCGCCGCCCGACCGCCACCCGTCCTGAGCCAAGCGCCGCCGGTTGATTTCAGGGCTACTCGGCCGCGCCCAGAACGCCGGCAAAAAGGATTCGACACTTGGTGCTTTGCAAGTCGCACCCGTTCAGTCAGACTGATGGCACTGCGCCGCAAGTACTATGCCCTTTCGTGGAAGTCCCCCGGGGCGGACGGCGTCGGCGATCAGGACAGGCGCAATGCAACGAATGCGAGTAGCCATTTTGGGCTTGGCGGATGATGGGGTCGCGCTCGCGCAGGCGAGTTCGGCCGGCGGTGCCGAACTGGTCGCCGTGGCCGATCACGACAGAAGTCGGACCGATAAAATCGCTGCCGAACTCGGCGCCCAGGGATACGTGGACTATCGCTCGGCACTGATCGAGACGCAAGCCGATCTGGTGGTCGCGGCCCTTCCGCCGGCGGACCGGATGGAATATCTGCGCATGGCGGCCGACCGCGGCCTGCCGGTGCTCACCCCCGGTCCGCCGTTCGTTCGCCTGGAAGAGGCGGCCGAGTGCGCCCGCATATTCGCGGAGCGGGGCGTGCCCTTTGTGGTGGCGCGGCACTGGCAGTTTGAACCGGCATACGCGGCTCTTAGGGAAATTCCGTCGTGGGCGGGGCGGCTGTTTTCCGCAAGCGTCAATGTGATCGGTCCGGCCGGCGACCTCAAGGGCTGGCGCGGCGATGCTGCGCAGGCCGGCGGCGGAACCCTCTTGCACGACGCCTACGACGCCGTGGACGCGCTGGCCACCCTCTTCGGGTTGCCGGAAGAGGTGTATGCCGTGCTGCCGGATACGACCGAGCCGGGCGAGGTCCGCGCTTACGACACCGAGGACGCCGCGGCCGTCATCCTCCGGTTTTCCGGAAAGCGCGTCGCAACCCTTAACTGCCGCCGGATCGGTGCCGAACGCTACTGGCGTTATCGCCTGCACGGCACGCAGGCGACGGCTTGGCTCACCCCGGAGGCCATGACCATCGTCGACGCCGCCTCCATGCAGCCGACGACGACGCGGGTGCAGACCGCGAACCGTTTCGCGCCAATTCTCCGAGCGGTGACCGCCGCAGTGTCCGGCGGGGCCGCGCCGCCGTCGCCGCTGTCGGCGCATCTCGCCGCGCTGGCCGTGATCGAAACGGCCTACCTGTCCGCGCGTACCGGTCAGGGAGAATCACCCGGACGACTGTATCGCATCACCACGGGCGCCGACGCCCCCAGCCCGACGGCCTGACGCGCCATCTGCCCCAGCCAGGCGCCCTGCGCGCTCCCGGGCCAACCACGCGTGCGGCGATCTATACCCCGTCGTTGCGTGAACCGCGGTCTGCCGAGCGAAGATCCCCTTTGGTGCAAGGCATGTTCATCGCATGGGCCTGTTGAACCGCCATCACGCCGGAGGTGATACCTGCGCGCCCACAGCCAGATGCGTCCTTCACCCCTTTCTCACTTTCGCACTTTCTCGCTTTCGCACCTTCGCACCTTCGCTCTCCCGCGGCGTCGTATGCAATACTGGGGTTCACGCGGTGCGCAGGCGATTGGCAGCGCGCTGGCTGGCGTCCTGTCGCGCAATGGCCTGCTCGGCGAGATGGAAGACGCGATGGGCTTCCCGCTGGATGATCTCGTTGGGAAAGCGCTCACTGACGAGCACGACGTCCACGTCGATGTTGAGGATGGGCCAGGCGCCAGTGGCCTGGCGATAGGTCCAGACCGCCGCCTCCAGCCAGGCCCGGGCGCCGCCGGTCTCGCGCCCGCCGAAGCCGGGCCGTTCGGCCCGTCGGTGGGCGGCCCGTAGGCACCGCGCCAGGGCGGCCGCGGTGTCCTCCTCCGCATCGATCCAGTTGGGCGCCGGCGCCTCCGACTCCACCAACTGCCGGATGGCCTCCGCGTCGGCGTAGAAGGGCACGCAGGGTCCGCGGGGCGTGTCGCGAATCACCTCGGGCGGAACGTCGAGCTGGTCGTGGTGCGACCAGACGGCCAGGACGTGCGTGCCCGTCTTCGAGCCGTCGGAGCTGACCAGCGGCTCCGGCAGCCGTTTCCAACTGACTTTCGCCCCCGTGGGGATCGGCGGGTTGAACTTGCTGCCGTCGCGGGCAATGCCGTGTCCGTTGCCTTCGTATCTGGTCTTCATCGCACACCGTCCTGAGCTACGGAGATAAGTTCGTGCTCCCTATCGACGCGGTGAAGCGGTTACAGCCGGCGGCCTGTCGTGCAGACGCCATGCCTTCATATCGACTCAGGATACGATGAAGCTTAATGGCCGACTGTGGGCCAGAAGCCTGATTCCCGGCATGCCATGGAATGAGATTGAGGCAAAGACTGTAGAACGCCGCCAGCGGGCAACAGCATGAGTCTTCGCTCCCAAACGCATAGCTGATAGCTGACAGCTAACCGCCCCCCTCACCGCCCGGCACTCGATCGAAACGTCAAATTATCCGGATGCTTCGCGTACCGGCGTGCGGTCTCAAATGTAATTTTCCCCATGGCGAGCAGGGCTTGAATGCTGTCGTCCAGCCGGATCATTCCGTCCGCCCGTCCCGTCTGGATGGCCGACTCCACCGATTCCAGCTTGCCGAGCTTGATGCCCGCCCGCACCGGGTTGTTGACCTTCATTGTTTCCAAGGCCAGGGCGCGTTTCTTGCCCTCCTCCGCGTGGGGTAGCAGATGCTGGGCGATGACGTAGCGCAGGTTCAACGCGAGCTGGGCGCGAATGTCGTCGTGAGCCGACGTGTCGAACAGGTCGACGAAACGGCTGATCGCCCCCTTGGCGTCCTTCGTGTGCATGGTGGTAAGGATGAGGTGGCCGGTCTCCGCTGCGGACAGCGCCATCTGCGCCGTCTCGCGATCGCGGATCTCGCCCACCAGCATCACGTCCGGGTCCTGCCGCAGGCCGTACTTGAGCCCGTTGTAGAACGAGTCGCAGTCGATGCCCACCTCGCGCTGCGTGATCACCGTCTGTTCCATCCGCTGGTAGACGTACTCGATGGGCTCTTCCACGGTGATGATGCGGTAGCCGCCGCGCGCGTTGAGCAGGTTCATGATCCCCGCGAGCGTCGTCGACTTGCCCGAGCCGGTGATGCCGGTCACGATGACCAGCCCGTTGGTCAGGTCGATGATGTCCTCGGCCACGTGCTTGGGAAAGTTCATCCACTCGAAGCTGGGGATGGTCTCGGGGATATGGCGAAAGCAGCCGCAGAGATCCCCGTGGGCCCGGAAGGTGTTGGCCCGGTAGCGGTGGCGGCGACCGGCGTCGTCCGTCACCTCGACCGAGAAGTCGAGATTGAGGGCGGCGCGGTAGCGCTCGTTCAGCGCGTCGGGCACCACCGAGGCCAGCATCTGCTCCACGGTCGCCGCGTCGATCACCTCCAGCGTGGTGGGCAGCAGCCGCCCGTGCACCCGCAGCGTGGGCTTATGGCCCGGCACCAGGTGCAGGTCGGAGGCCTCGGCCTTGACCATCTCGATGAGCAGGGTGCGGATGGTCTCGTGGGGTGCGTTATCGCCGGTCTGCATGTACGATCTCCATGCCCCTTGTACAATGGCATGGTAGGGCGGTTGCAGGTGGCCGCCAAGGGGCGGGCCGCAGCCGCACCGGCGCGGGCCAGACCGCAACCCGTTGAATCGTGACGCCTTACGCATGACCGACTTCGATCGCTACATCTCCCGCTCGGCGTGGGTGCGGTATGGCAAACGCCCCTTCGACGTCGTCGTGACCGCCGCGCTGATCCTGATCCTGTCACCCGTCCTGCTTCTGACGGCCCTCGCGGTGAAGCTCACCAGCCCCGGCCCGCTGCTCTTTCGCCAAGAGCGCACCGGCAAGGACGGCCGGCCGATCTTCCCCGCCAAGTTCCGCAGCATGCGGGCCGAACACAAGCACGACATCACCGAAATCGTCCCCCTCGGTCACACCGCCATCACCCCCGTAGGCCGCTTCATCCGGCGCTTCAAAATCGACGAACTCCCCCAGCTTTTCACCGTGCTCCGCGGCGACATGTCCCTGATCGGACCCCGGCCCACCATCCCCGAGCAGACCCGCGAATACAACGCCTACCAGTGGCGGCGGCTGCTCATGCGGCCCGGCGTCACCGGGCTTGCCCAGGTCAACAGTGGCGCGACCCGCCCCTGGTCTGAGCGGATCGACTACGACGTCTATTACGTGCAGCACTGCTCGCTGGCCCTCGAAACGTGGATCCTGCTCAAGACCGTCGCAGTGGTGCTCCTGGGCGAGCAGCGCTTCGCCCGCCGCATTGACGAAAGCCCCTATGCCACGTCGGCGGCCGAGCAGTTGCGCGAGAGGGACGAAGAAAGTCAGAAGTCAGAAGTCAGAAGTCAGAAGTAAGATGTCCTGTAGGGCGGGCCGTGCCCGCCTTCGGTCGACCAACCGGCAATCTGCGGGATGGCGGTAATCAATCGGTAACGTGTGGGATGGCCGTAACCCATCAGCAATTTGTAGGGCGGGCCGTGCCCGCCTTCGGCAAAGGCATCATTAACCCCGGGGCACGACATCCCGCGCACAAAACGCGCGACTTGACCCGGCGCGGAAAGGGCGGACATGGTGAATTCCCAAAACACGACCTTTACAGCGCCAACGCCGCCGCCCGGGCCCGAGGCCCACTTCGGACGACCGGGCCGCGACGCCTTCCTGCTCGACCCCGAAGTCATCTTCGTCAACCACGGATCCTTCGGCGCCACGCCCCGCGCCGTGCTCGCGGCCCAGACCGCCTGGCAGCACCGGGTGGAACGCCAGCCGCTGCACGTGCTGGCCAAGGAACTCGAGCCGGCCCTGCGGGCGTCGGCCGACGCGCTCGCCCGGTTCCTGGGCTCTGCCGGTGAAAACCTCGTCTTCGTCGACAACGCCACCAGCGGCGTCAACGCCGTCCTGCGCTCGCTCGACTTCACCCCCGGCGACGAAATCCTCTTCACCAACCACGGCTACGGCGCCGTGACCAAGGCCATCCGCTACGTCTGCCAGCGCAGCGGCGCCCGCCCGGTCGAGGCCCGCGTGCCGTTTCCCCTCGAATCTCCGGACGCCGTCGTGACCGCGGTGACGCAGGCCATCACGCCGCGTACCCGCCTGGCCGTACTCGACCACATCACCTCCGCCACCGCGCTCGTCTTGCCCATTGATCGGCTGGTCGCCGCCTGCCACCAGCGCGGCGTCCCCGTCCTGGTGGACGGCGCCCACGGACCGGGCATGGTGGACATCGACCTGGAAGCACTGGGAGCGGACTACTACGCGGGCAACTGCCACAAATGGCTTTGCGCGGCCAAGGGCACGGGTTTTCTCTGGGTCCGCCCCGATCGCCAGGATCAGATCCAGCCGCCGATCATCTCCTGGGGTTGGCAGGAAGGGTTCACCAAGGCCTTCGACTGGCCGGGGACGCGAGATTTCTCCAACTGGGTGAGCCTGCCGACCGCCCTCGCGTTTCATCAGCAGTTCGACGTCCACCTGCGCCACGGCTACTGCAACGCGCTGGCCGCCGCCGCTGCCCGCATGCTCGAGCGGGCCTGGGGCACGACCGCCACCGCCCCGCCCGACATGCAGGCGGCGATGGCCACCATCCGCCTGCCGACCGATAGGCCGGGCAGCCCGGAGGCCGTCGCCGAACTCCACGATCGCCTCATCGACGAGCACCGCATCGAGGCGCCCATCATCGACTTCGATGGCATGCTCTGGCTGCGCATCTGTGCCCAGGTCTACAACGAGGCCTGGGAGTATGAGCGCCTCGCCGAGGCGGTCACGAGCCTGCTGGGCCCCCAATCAGAGCCCTGAGCGCAAGCTCAGGGGCAAAAGCACGGGGAGGCAGTACCCCACCGCACGCATGCCTAGCGAGATTCCCAATCAAAACTCCGAGGTGGCGCTTGGGGGCGATGGTGGTCTCTTGCCTCTGACCTTGCGCTCAAGACTCCGACGGTTTGCTGCCCCCAGGCTCGCGATCGGGGCTCTGATTCTGCTTGCGGAATTCAAAATCCACCACGATGGGGAAGTGGTCAAATTCGCCGGTCTTGAGGTTGAGCGCGACGTCGGCCCGTTCGAGCCCGGCGGCCGCGAGCTCCGCGTCGGTCATGGTCGCGGTGTCGAGAATGTACGCGTGGGCGATCCGCAGCACGCTGTCGGTGTAGATCACGCGGTCGAGCGCGCCGGGGTTGAAGGGCGTGGTGTCGTTGCGCCAGGTGTAGCGGTCCACGCCGCGGGCGTTGTGCACCGGCAGGGCGTCGCCCATGATGGTATTATCCCAATCGGGCAGAAAATCGGCGCCGTAGCTCTTCTCGTCGAGGATGTCGCCGGTCATCAGCGTGAAGTAGTGCCGCCGGGCGTCGTTGTCGTAGACGTTCAGGTCGCCGCAGATGACCATGGGCGTGCCGGCCGGCAGGTCGATATGGCCGCCGGGCCGGCGGGCGTCGCGGATCCAGGCCATGAGCGCGTCGGCGTGCCGCTGCCGCCGGGCAATGTTCTCTTTCCCGCCGGCGCTTTTGAAGTGAGCGTTGACCACGTAGAGGTCCGCCGGGTACCGCGCGTCGGGCAGATCGATCAGGGCGGTCGCGTGCCCTCGTCCGGTGGGGGGATCGCAGTCCTCGGCCGTCAGCCGCAGGGGAAAGGGCGCGGCGATGAGATTGTCGCGGCCCAGGTAGGCCTGCCAGTGCTGACCTTCGCCGAGAGGCAGGATCTCGTCGAGCATGTCGGCCAGCGCCTTGGCCTTGCGGTCGGGGTTGAGCTCCTGAAGGCAGATGATGTCCGGCTTGACGGCCCGGAGGATGCGGACAAACGATTCCCGCGTATCATGCCGGCGGTACTTGTGATTCGCCCGATCATCGGGCGCAAAGATGGAGTCCCAGTTGATGTTGAAGCACAACACCCGTAGGTCGGCCGGGTCCTTCTTGGCCAGAAAGCCGGGCTGCTCAGCACGAACGGAGAGCGTTGCAAGAGCACACGAGAAAACGAGCGTCAGCGAGAGAATTCGTCGGTTCATGGCCATCTCGTAGCGTCCGCACTGCGGACTGAAAAGAACACCTCAAGTATCGATCGGCCTGTAAGGCCAACCCGCGATAGGCACCCACCTATACACCATCTCGAAGGGACCGTCGAGGTGGGGGACGGAGTCCGCGGAGCCAGTCCATCAGCCTTGTGAGGTCATTGCGTAGAGTGCGTAGCTCACGTCATCTTCGTGGACGCCGCCTCGGGTGGTGGCATGAGTCGCGAAGCCGCCGCGGCCAGCTTCTGCGCGAGTGCCTTCTTGTCTTCCTTGCTCGGCGGCCAGCCGACAACGTCCGCGTGGTTGGGATTCTCGGGCAGGATCGGGCTGGCGACCACGTGGAGCCCGTTCACTGCACATGCTGCGACACGTATGTCCGCGCGTCCGTGCAGCCGTCTGCCCATCGACCCGGCGACATCGTAGCCCACTTGCCAGATTTCATCGATCGTGGCATCGAGGTGTCGGGTCACCGAGAGTTCCCGCCGCGGATGCGGCATGAACAGGTCCTGCTTCACGCTTCCATCCCCTCGTCGATACTGCCCGCTTTGGGTTGCATAGCGCGCCAGCAGTTCGTCCGACTCAATCTCCGGAACCTGTTCGGGATCGATCATAGGCCACAGACCTGGCGAATCAGGAAAAGGACACTTTCGGGCACATCGCCGACGAAGGTGGTGGAACCGCGTGGATCCTCATCCCCGAGCAGTGCTGCGTAATGAAGCGCTCCCTCGGGGCTGACGCTCACGGACAGCGTCCAACGGGGGTGGCGGTACCAGTCCAGGGTGAGTTGGCCGTCCGGTTCGGCTCCCACGGACGGAAGCGGGTAGCCGAGCGACAAAGCTTCGATCAGTCGATACGCCTGCCGAAAGGTCTCCTGCTCCACGGGCCGCGCGTCATAACCATCCCAATTTGGGCTTCTGCACTCCTGCCAGCAATCCCACAGACTCTCGAACGCAGGCTGCTTCGTATACGTCTGCAACTCCGTCAGGCGTCCGTAGTTCGCTCGGCGGGCCTCCGCGACGATTCGCGCGGCCTCGCTAAAACCCTGCCCCGATACTCTCCTAACCATGATCGTCCCTTCCGAATTGGGTCAGCGCCTCGTCGGTCATGCAGGTAAAGAAGAGCTTATTCTTGATGTAGCGCATCTCCGCCAGACGGTTCGCCAGTTCCTCCGCTTCGAGCAGGCTTCTGGGCTCCAGGGCGACGTCCGTGTCCAGGATCAACGCCCGCTGCTGGTCTGGCAGTACTTGGAGCGTTCGCACACTGTTCACCAAGTACGGGTGTCCGCTGACTTGGTACGTATCTTGGTGAAAGAAGTGATCGCTATCGAGCGGGAGATCCCGCGGTGGTAATGGCGGCTGCGCAAGAAACACTGCCGGCGTGTCGGTCGACGCCAGTCGAACCTGGTTGATGAACCGTAGGCCCAAGCGTTCGATGAGCGGCGGGTCCGCCAACTCGAGATACGCCCCCCAGAACCGCAAGGCCTCTGCCTCAAAAGTAGCCCAGCAATCGTATTCCTTCAGGCGACTGAAGATCACGCCTTGGGGTGTCAACTGAGCGATGTGCCGATCGGTTTTGCTCCGGCTCGTGAGTCTGAAGCCGTTCCACTGGGTCTCCTGTCTGAACTCCGTCCTTTCATGGGACGCCTGAAAGGCGGTACCCACCTCCTGCTGCTCCCGACAATCGTACTGGTCAAACTTGCTCGTCAGTGCAGCCTGCAAGTCCGCTCTGTGCAGCGGCCTGCCCGCCGGCGCCCGCCAGTGGATAACCGCCTCAACGATGGGGGCGGCCGACAGGTGCGGGAAAGGCTCGTTCAAGTCGATCGTGAAAGTGGTCCGCGCGGGCATGGCACTCTGCGCCTCCTCTCGCTTTCATACGATCGTAACTCCCGCCAGGTTCCCACGCCAGCGGGCGCTCGGATTTGCGACGGGACAGGCGTGCGGGGCCGCCGGGGGAACCATTGATGCCGGTCCAGTGGTCGATGCCCTTGCGCAGTTCGGCACGCGGCCAAGACCCTACGATAAGCCCGCCACCGACTTCAGCAGCACCTCCGCGATGTCCATCTGCTGAATGTCCTCGCGGTCCTTCGCGTTGATGCCGTCCGTGAGCATCCGCATGCAGAACGGGCAGGCGCTGCTGACCACCTCGGCGCCGGTCGCGAGCAACTGGTCCGTACGCGCCGTGTTGACGCGCTCGCGGCCGGGCTCCTCCTCCTTGAAAAACTGAGCGCCGCCGGCGCCGCAGCACATCCCCCGGTCGCGGCTGTCCTTCGCCTCGACCAGCTCCACGCCGGGAATGCAGGACAGCACCGCGCGGGGCGGGTCGTACACGCCGTTGTGCCGGCCGAGGTAGCACGCGTCGTGATAAACCACGCGAGCGTCAACCCGCTGGGTCGGCTTGAGTTTGCCTTCATCCACCAGCTTCGCGAGCAGCTCGGTGTGATGGATCACCTCGTACTGGCCGCCAAAATCGCCGTACTCGTTACCCAACGTGTTGAAGCAGTGCGGGCAGATGGTGATGATCTTCTTGATGCCATAGCCGTTGAGCACCTCGACGTTCGTCTGGGCCATGATCTGGAAGAGAAACTCGTTGCCCGCCCGCCGGGCCGCATCGCCCGTGCAGGTCTCCTCCTCGCCCAGGATCGCATAGCTCACCCCCGCCCGCGTCAAGAGCTGCGCCACCGCCCGGGCGGTCTTGCGGGCCTTCTCGTCGTACGCCGGGCCGCAGCCGATCCACAGCAGGTACTCCGCGCCCGGATTCTCGCTCATCCGCGGCACTTCCAGCCCCTCGGTCCACTCGTTGCGCTGAGCGGCCGGCAGGTTCCACGGGTTGCCGTTGGTCTCCAGTCCGCGAAACGCCACCGTCAGGTCCTGCGGAATCTCCCCCTTCTCCTGCACCAGGTACTGGCGCATGTCTACGATCTTGTCCACGTAGCTGATGAACACCGGGCACTCCTGCTCGCACGCCCGGCAGGTGGTGCACGCCCAGAGCACCTCGGGGTCAATCACCCCCGAAGTCAGATCGATTTTTGCTGCCCCGTCGCCGTTGCCACCGCCGATCAACTCGTCCTGCCGTTCATACAGGTGATCGCGCAGGTCAAGCGTCAAATGCTTGGGCGACAGCTTCTTGCCCGTGCGGGTGGCCGGACACTGGTCGGAGCACCGGCCGCACTCGGTGCAGGTGTAGAAATCGAGGATCGCCTTCCACGAAAACTGCTCGATACGCGCGATCCCCAGGGTCTCCTCACGCTCCACCTTGCCTTCCAGATCCTCCGTGGGGACGAGTCGGCCAGGCGGCTCAAGGTTGTGGAAGAACACGTTGGGGACGGCCGTGATAATGTGAAAATGCTTGGTGTACGGCAGAATATTGAGGAACACGAGCACCAGCAGGGCATGGGACCAGAAGCCCGCGTGGCGGACCACGTTCAGCGCGGCGTCGGACAGATCCAGCCCGGCCAGGGCGAGCGCCGCGGTCGAACCGGCCGGCTCCCACCCGATGAACTGCACCCCCGCGTTGGCCGCCCGCGCGGCAAGCACCTGCTCCGTCCCGTCGTATCCGATGTCGGCCACCATCATCACCAGGATGATGCCGAGGATCGCCAGCCCCTCGACGCCCAGCGTCATGCGCTCGGGCCGCTTGATCACCCGGTAGTACACGAAAATGAGCGCCCCGATGATCACCAGCACCGCGAACACGTCCTTGAGCAGGGCGTAGAGTTTCCCCAAAGGCTGATCGATCCCCAGGATCCACAGGTGAAAGTGCTCGTCGTAGCCCCGGCCCCAGAGCATGAGCGAGCGCAGCAGCAGCACGATGAAGCCGGCGAAGATGAGGATGTGCGCAATGCCCGCCCAGCGGTAGCGGGGCATGCGCGCCTGCCCGATGGCAAAGCGCAGCGCCAGCCGCAGGCGTTCCGGGATGCGGTCGAAACGGGGCGCGGCAGCGCCGATGGTCATGAGTTGCCAGCGTTTGCGGGCGGAGTATGCAAAGACGCCGAAGCCGGCGATCAAAGCCAGGGACATGATCCAGGGATTCACGCGGCCCTCCTTGGTGATCTACGAACCGCTAAAGATTGCCCCGCCGCCGCTGCTCCTCTTCGATCGACACGAACAGCGCCTTGAAGTTGCCCACGCCGAAGCCGCGGCTGCCCGCCCGCTGAATGATCTCGAAAAACAGCGTGGGGCGGTCCTCCACCGGCTTGGTGAAAATCTGGAGCAGGTAGCCGTCCTCGTCGCGGTCCACCAGAATACCCAGCTCGCGGATGCGCTCCATGTCCTCGCGGATGTCGCCCACCCGGTCGACCAGTTGGTCGTAGTAGGTGTCGGGCACGTAGAGAAATTCTACGCCCGCATCGCGCAGCCGCCGGACGGTCTCGATGATGTTCCCGGTCGACATGGCGATATGCTGCACGCCCGCGCCCTGGTAAAACTCCAGGTATTCCAGGATCTGCGATTTGTGCCGCCCCTCGGCCGGCTCGTTGATCGGGAACTTGATCACCCCGTTGTCGCTCTGCATCACCTTGGACATCAGCGCCGAATACTCCGTGCTGATGTCGTCGTCGGTGAAGTGGGTGAGCTGCTTGAACCCCAGGATCCGCTCGTAGAACTTCGCCCAGTGGTTCATCAGGCCGAGTTCCACGTTGCCCACCACGTGGTCGACGGAGAGCAGCCCGGCCGAGGCGGCCTTGGGAAATTCACACGCGGCGTATCCCGGCGCGAACGTGCCCTGGTAGTCGCTGCGGTCCACGAAGGTGTGGATCGTGTCGCCGTACGTATGAATCGCGGCAAAGCGCAACTCGCCGCCCTCGTCCTTCCAGGTCGACATGGGAATGGCCACCGTGGCCCCGCGCTGCCTGGCGGCCGCCAGCGTCGATTCCACGTCCTTCACCCGAAAGGCCACCGACTTCACCCCGTCGCCGTGCAGGGCGCAGTGCCGGGCGATCGGCGAGTCCGGCGACAGCGCCGACGACAGCACGAAGCGGATCTTGTTCTGCTCGAGCACGTAGCTGGCCTGGTCGCGCCGACCGGTGGTCAGCCCGCTGTGGGCCACGATGTCGAAGCCGAACATGTTGCGGTAAAAGTGGGCGGCCTGAAAGGCGTTGCCCACGTAGAATTCGAGGTGATCGATTGCTTCCAGGGGCAAGTGATCGGTTGCCACAGTCAGTCCTCCTGTCATCGGCGCCGCGGAAATGGGTGTTTGGATGGGCGGCAGCCCTGCCCGAGCAGAGGACTATACGCGATGGCGCACGCCCGGACAAGCGACCCCCACGGCGCCGCGCGGGCCGCACGCGCCGCCCCCGATTCACCACCGCCTGCGCTACGTTTCCGCCGGCGCGTCCAGCACGATGGCCACCAGCCGATGGCTCGTTTGCAGTGGCGTATCGGGATCCGGCGGACATTCCAGCCGCCCGTCCGCGTGCTCCACCGCGATCACCTGCACGCCGAAGTTGCGCCGAAAATCCGACTCGCGCAGCGACCGGCCCACCGCCTGGATGGGCACGATCAGCCGCTGGATGTTTCCCGTCTTCGGCGCCGACACCCCCATGACCAATTGGTGCAGGCCCTCTTCCCGATCGATCGCCGCCAGCCCCTCGTGCTCGAGCAGCAGGTGGTGGTGCATGTCCTCAATGCGCTCGCGGACCGCCGCGTAAATGTCGCGGCGGTTGAGCATGCCCAGAAAGGCGCCGTCGCCGTCGCGGCTGACCACCGGCGCGACCAGGTGATTGCCGGACGCCATGCGCGTCAGCGCCGAGTACACGTCCTCGTCCGGCGCCACCGTGATCAGCTCCTCGGTCATAATGTCCGCCGCGATGATCGCCTCGCTCACCCCCGGCTCGTCCATGATCCGCTGAATGTCAGGCAGGGATACCAACCCGACGATCCGCTCCCGGTCGACCACCGCAAAGACCGGCCGCGTGCCGGGGGTGATGCTTTCCACCATCTCGCCCAGCGTCGCTCCCGGCGACGCCCGCTCCGGCCAGTCCCGCTGCATCAGGTCGCGCACCCGCCAGGTCTCCAGCATGTGCACGATCGCGTCGCCGGCGTGCGCGGGCGAGTCGGCCGCGGTGCGCACCTGCGCACGGTTCAGCCCCCAGCGCCGCCCGATCAGGTAGCTGCTCACGCACACCAGCATCGACGGCACGATCAGCCCGTATCCCCCGGTCATCTCCGCGACCATCACGATCGCCGCCAGCGGCGCCCGCATCGACGCCGACAGCACCCCCACCATCCCCACCGGAATCAGCGCGTGCTTGAGCGTATCGGGCATCACCCCGGGAAACATCGCCTCCGCCAGCGTGCTCACGAAAGCGCCGGCCGCCCCCCCGATGAAGACGCTCGGACCCAGCACCCCGCCGGAAGCGCCCGATCCCACCGTGAACCCGGTGGCAATGCACTTGCCCAGCGCCACCGCGCCGAAAAGGGCCGCCAGCCGCCACGCCCCGATCCCGGCAACGCTCGCCTCAACCTCGCCCGCCATCGCGTTGCGGATAAAGGCATATTGCCCGTCCATCACCGGAGGCAGGACGCACGCCAGCAACCCGGTCGCCGCCCCGCCCAGCACGGGTGCGAACCAGCGGGGAATCCGCAGCCGCTCAAACGGAATCCGCTCGACCACGTGCAGGCTGTAGTAGAGCACGATGCACACCAGCCCGCAGGTGATCCCCAGCGCCGCGTAGGGGATCAGCTCCACCGGGCTCTTGAAGATGAATTTCTGCGCCGAGCCAATGAGTGGAAAATGCCGACCCCAGATCGGCAGGTAGGTGGAGTAACTCACCACCGACGCGACAAACGCCGGCACGAACGCGTCCGTCTCGTAGTCCGGATCAGCGTAGAGGATGCCGGCCGCAAACAGCGCCCCCCCCATCGGGCACTGAAAGATCGCCCCTATGCACGCGCCGCACCCGGCGATCAGCAGAACACGCCGCTCCCGCGGCGTCAGGGCGAACACCCGCGCCAGCGACGAGCCGATCGCCGCGCCCAACGCCGCGATCGGGCCCTCCGGCCCGGCCGACCCCCCGCACGCGATTACGCCGACCGCCGCCACCGCCTTTACGCTCGGTCCCCGCAGCTCGAGGTTGCCGCCCTTGTGGTGGAACGCGTCCACCAGCACGTCCGTGCCGTGCCCCCGGGCATTCGGGGCCAGCCAGCGCAGCAGCAAGCCGGAGAAGAGCCCCCCCGCGGCCGGCAGCAGCACGATGGGCCAGCGAAAGCCGACCAGGTGCTCGCCGCCGAGTTCGACGAACTGACCGATGAGGTGCTCGCTGCCGTAGTGCAGACCGGCCTCCAGGGCGGCGGCCGCCAGCCCCGCGAAGACCCCGGCAACGGCACTGAGGGTGAGCAGCCGCGCCCACTGCGTCGCGGGCCGCGGCACCTTCAGCATCCGACTGCGGTATTTGGATAACGCGCTCACGGGCGTAAGTTAACGCGCTACCCCCGTTTCGCACAGAGCCGCCCCCGCCGTGAACGACGCATATAAAAAGCGGAGGTTCATGCCGGGCGATGATGCCCTTGGGCTCTGCAACGTATCCGTAGGGCGGGCCGTGCCCGCCTTTGGCCGCGATGCAAGGCTGCGCTCAATCGCATTCCTGCGCCACGCGCCTGTACCGGTGAGCATCCCCGGCCACAAATCCGCATGCCACGCTAAGCCCGGTCCACCCTCAATCTGCCGTAAGCCTCAAACGCGAGCGCCATCCGTACCGCCCCCCGCCGGCTACGTCCCCTTCTCGTCGCTGCCGCGGTGACGCAGCCAGAGATACGTCATCAGCCCCGTCCCCAGCAATGCCCAGGGCAGCATCGACAGAAACCAGACGTTCGGCTCGAAGCGGACGCCTTGCGTGCCGTCCTCCTTCAAGTAATGCTCCCCAAAGGTATCGAGCAGATAGCCCAGACCCACACCGGCCAGCATCGCCCCGAAATACTGGAACGAGTCGATCACGCCCGCCGCGAAGCCCGCCATCTTCCGCCCCCCGAGGTCCATCGCGGCCGCGGTACCGAGCAGCGAGTGCGTCGCGTTGCAGCCGGTATGGATACCCAGAATGGTCAGCGCCGCAATGGTCGCGGTCACGTGCACCCAGCCCCAGGTCATCGCCATCGCCAGCACAATAAAAGCAACCTGGGCAAGGTAGAGCAATGCCGCCACGGGCGCGCGGCGCCCGGCAAACAGCTTGTCGGAAACGATGCCCGAGCCCAGTGACCCGGCCGAGGCGAGCATCGGCAGCGCTAGGACCGCCATCCACCAGAAAATGGTGTGCTCCTTGTCCACCGCCCAGATTTCCAGCATGTACATCACCCACCAGGCGTAAATCGCCGCCCGCACGAATCCGGTGCAGAAGTACGCCCCGGCCACGATCCACACGACCGGGTTGGCCGTGATCTTGCGGAACACGTCGGACAGGTGCACGCGCTCAGAGAAATCCTCGCCGGGCTTCTCGTCATCGTGCAGGATGGTGTAGCCGGCCTCCTCCGGATGGTTCTTCACCATGAGGTTCATCAGCACGACGATGATCGTCACCATGACGGGCGGGATGATGAACATGTACCGCCAGTCCAGCGACGGCACCTTCAGGGTGTAAAACAGCAGCGGCACGGAGAATCCCGTCGCCAGCAGCGGCGCCAACTGCCCCACGCCCATCTGGCCCAGGTTGATCATGATGCCAAAAATGCCGGCGAAGGTGCCCCGCTCCTGCCGGCGAAACCACGACGTGTTGATCTTCACCATGCCCGGCGCGCCGAACGCCTGCACGTAGCCGTCGGCCAGCCGAATGATCAGCAGCACGAAGAACAGCAGGCTGATGTCGCTCCACGCGGCGATGCCGAACGACAGGTTCAGGATCACGGTCCCGATGGCGCCGATGGTCATCGCCTGCTTGCCGCCCAGCCGGTCGGTGAAAAGGCCGTTGATGAACTGCCCGACGGCGTAGGCCCCGTTGCGGGCCGACTCGATGGCCCCGTACTGCGTGTTGGAAAAGCCCAGTGTGGCCTTCAACTCCGGCGCCACGATGCCCAGGTTGTAGCGGCACAGGTAATACGAGGCGTAGGTCAAACCGAGAAAGAACCAGTTGCGCCCCCGGCGGGCGCGAAATCCCGGCGGGTGGGCGTACATCAGGGGGTCGTGATGGGGGTGCTGTTCCCGCTCGGTCTGGTCACTCATCGGTTCGCCTGTCCCTGTTGTCGTCGGTGATGAGGTGCGCGCCACACTGAAGAGACGGAGTATAACCCGCGCACGGCGGCGTGCAAAAACACCGCCGCCCATGTTCGTCGATCGCGCGGGCGTTGGCCGGTGCAACCGCCAAACGACCGCGACGCAGGCTGGCAGCCGATTGTCGCCAGCCAACATAAACTATGGTTCCGCAAGGGGTTGCGGCCGCTGGGGGTGGGGGCATTGGGTATTTGCAAATGCCGACGCCAGCGCGCGACGGGCAGGCCCACGCAGCATCACCCCGCGCCCGGTCCGCGACCCGCGCTCGAACGCCCGACCGACACCGGCTATCATGCCCCCGGGAACCTTCGTTCCGGACGAGAATGGCCGTTAAAATGGGCGGTTTGGCCTCTTCGGCCCCGGGGATCGAAGCATCGTCGCATCGGAAACCACGTATGACCGACGCTCACCAGACCGCCTCCGGGACGTCGCCGGGCGCAAACCCCGCGTACGAAGCCCCCGGCATGCACTGCCCCTATTGCCGCTACAACCTCACCGGACTTCGCGACGACCGCTGCCCGGAGTGCGGCAAGCCGTTCGATCGAGCCCTCCTGCTCGCCCAACTCGCCGGCGCGCCCGCCCCCATCCCCATCTGGAGCGATCGCGCCCGCATCGGCGTCGTCCCCGCCGCCGCCCGCGTCATCTTCCTGGTCCTCTTCGCGTCCGAACGCTGGGCGCGGATGCTGCCCGCCCAGCTCGATCCGCAAGAGCACCGGCGTTTCCAGGCGACCTGCTACGCGCTGGCCATCGTCATCGTGCTCGCCGCGGGCGCCCTCACGCCGCGAGACTTTGTTCCGCTGCTGGGCCTGGTGTGCGCCTGGTGCGTCGGCGCGCTGATCTGCGAAAGCCTGGTGACCAACGCGGTTTTCGATTCGGAGGCGTTGACCTGTATCGGCGCGGGCATGCCGCCTCCGCGCCGCCGCGGCGTCGGCGAGATGCTCTGTCCGCACATCCTCCTGACCGCCGTCGGCTTCGCCGTCGTGCAGATCATCGCGGCCCTGCGCCCGAACTTCCCCTTGAAGGAGCAGTCCCATTGGGCGGCTGTTCAGTTGGCGGCATTATGGTGGTGGGTGGCGGTCTTGCGCTCCGCCCGCGCCATTGGCTATCCCGCCGCCGACTTGCTGGGCATTGTCCTGCTCGTCCCCGTGCTGGCGCTCGTTTCGGCCATGGCCGGCGGAATCGTCCTCCTGGTGGGCGGCTTTTTTCTTATGGTTCTGCTGGCCGGCATGGGCTTGGGATAGCCATAGCGTCCGGCGCGAAATCAGTTCTTGCTTGTTCAGCATGTCGTCTATCCATACGATGCCGAGCGTGGTGCGGGCAAAATCACTCATATCCGCAAGGAACGCGTTTTGACCGGGAAGTGGCTCCTGACCATCCTGATCTTCCTCGGCCTCGTGCTCGGCATCGTCGCCGGCCAGTTGCTCCACGATCCCACCTACGACAAGCTCGACCCCGACGCCGTCCACACCCATGCCGGCGCCCTCGCCGTCTTCGACTTCCTCGGCTTCACCGTCTTCATGGGCCTGCTCAAAATGCTCATCATCCCCCTGATCGCCGCCAGCGTGATCGCCGGCGTCACCAGCGTGGGCGATTTCGGCAAGCTCGGCGCCATGGGCCTGCGCACCCTCGTCTACTACTTCGCCACCATGCTCATGGCCGTCATCCTCGGTCTCGTCCTCGTCACCACCTTTCAGCCCGGCCTGGCCATGGCCGAACAGGCCGGTCAGATGTCCGTCGACGTCGACGCGGCCGAGACCCTCGGCGTCACCGCCACCGGCGGCCTCCTCGGTATCGCCGAAAACCTCGTCTCCCAGATGATCCCGCAGAACATCATGGCGGCCATGGCCGCCGGACAGCCCCTCGGCGTCATCTGCTTCGCCATCTTTTTCGGCGTCGTGGCCACGCTGGTCGGAGAGGCCGCCCGCCCCGTCGTGGTGTTCTTCAACGCGGCCTTCGAGATCCTGATGAAGATGGTCCACGCCATCATGTGGATCGCCCCCATCGGCGTCTTCGCCCTCCTGGCCAAGACCATCGCCGAAATCGGCCTGCGCGTTTTCGGCGAAGCCATCGGCAAGTACATGTTCGTCGTGCTGGGTGGCCTGGCCATCCACGGCCTGGTGGTTATCCCCCTGGTGCTCTGGCTCTTCGGCAGGACGAATCCCTTTGCCTATCTCCACCAGATGCGCCAGGCGCTCATGACCGCGCTGGCGACCGACTCCTCGTCGGCCACCCTGCCCGTAACGATCGAGTGCGCCACCGAGCAGGGCGGTGTCAGCCGGCGGTCCGCCGGCTTCGTCCTGCCGCTGGGCTCGACCATCAACATGGACGGCACCGCCCTCTACGAGGCCGTGGCCGTCGTCTTCATCGCCCAGGCCTTCGGCGTTGATCTCAGCATGATCGAACTGGTCATCGTGGCGGTGACGGCCACGCTCGCCGCGATGGGGGCGGCCGGCATCCCCAGCGCCGGCCTGGTCACCATGATCATCGTCATCGACGCTGTCAACGACAGCCTCGGCGGACGCAACGGCACCGTCGTGCCCGAGGCCGGCATCGCCCTCATCATCGGCGTGGACCGCCTGCTCGACATGTTCCGCACCACCGTAAACGTGTGGGGCGACGCGGCCGGCGCCAAGATCATCGACCGCTACGTGGATTGACCCGCGGCCGCGCTTGCGCCCGCGGTCAGCGCGTCAGCACCACCCGGTAGCGGGCGGTGTTCTTCCGCAGCTTCTCCATCGCCGTGTCGGCCTCCGCCATGGGCATTTTCTCAATCAGCGGACGTACGCCCGTGCGCGCGGCGAACCGCAGCATTCGCGCCTGCATCGCCGGGCTGCCGATCGGGCTGCCGCACACCTGCCGCCGGCCGCCGATCACCGGAAACGCCTGAAACGACACCGCGCTCTCCGGAATCCCCACCAGGCACAGCGTGCCCTTGGGCCGCAGCGCCGCGATGTACGCATCCCAGGGCAGGTCCACCGCGACCGTCGAGAGGATGAAATCGAGGCTGCCACCCGCCGCCTTCATCGCCCCCTCATCCTTGCTCACCACGAAGTCGTCCGCGCCGAACCGCCGGGCGTCCGCTTCCTTGTCTGCCGTCGTCGAAAACCCCGTCACCCGACAGCCGAACGCCTTGGCGAATTGCAGCGCGAGGTGCCCCAGCCCGCCGACCCCGATCACCCCCACCCGGTCCGTCGACCGCACGCCCAAAGTCATCAGCGGGTTGAATACGGTGATGCCGGCGCAGAGCAGCGGGGCGGCCGGTTCCGATTCCAACGCGTCAGGGATCGGGATCGCAAAACGCCCATCCACCCGCAATCGGTCCGCGAATCCTCCGTGGCGACCCACACACGTGGCCTCCTGCGTCGGGCACAACTCATGCTCCCCCGACTGGCACCATTCACAGTGCATGCACGCGGCCGACTGCCAGCCCACGCCCACGCGATCGCCCACCTTCAGATGCGTGACGGCCGGTCCAAGCTCGCGCACGATACCCACCACCTCGTGGCCCGGCACGATCGGGTACGATGACAGGCCCCAGTTGTTGTGCAGCATGTGCAAGTCGCTGGCGCACACCCCGCAGCACGACACCTCGATTTCGACGTCGTCAGGTCCCAGCGGCGGCGCGAAGTACTCGAACGGCTGCAACGATCCCCCAGGTTCACTGGCGGCGTAGGCGTGGAAAGCCATGACCATCTCCTTGGTGCGTACGTGAAGGTTATTCGGCGGACGCGGTCGTCGTACGGTGCGTCCGCGGCTCCGGTCCGGTGCAGCATTGTGGACCCCGGCGCAGCATTGTAGACATCGATCGATCGCCCACCAGGGGCCCCGCATGACGCGCGACGCTGAGTCCCCACCGGACCCACCCCTGGACGTTACACCCTTCGCCCGCGCTGCGCCCGCACCGTGTCCACCGTGTAGATCGCCAGGGCGGTCCAGATACCCGCGAACGCCAGCGCCTGCGCCCGCTTGAACGGCTCTCCATACGCGAACACCGCCAACAGAAACTGCCCCGTCGGCGCGATGTACTGCATGAAGCCCACCGTCGCCAGTCGCAGCCGGCGCGCGGCGGCTGCAAAAAGCAGCAGCGGAATAGCCGTCACCGGCCCCGAACACATCAACAGCAGATCCTGCGGGCGTCCCACGGTCCCCAAGTGTCCCCGACCCTGCACCGCGAGATACACCAGGTACGCCGCCCCCAGGCTGAACAGCAAGCCCGATTCTACGGTCAGACCCACCATCGGCCGCACCCGGGCCACCTTGCGAAACAAGCCGTAAAAACCAAAGCTCGTCGCCATCCCCAGCGCCAATAGCGGCACGGCGCCTTGCGCGACCGTCAGGTACGTTACCGAGATCGCGGCCAGCACCACGCCCGCAAACTGCCCGGGCCGCAGCCGCTCGCCCAGAAACACGAACCCCAGCAGCACGCTCAACAGTGGATTGATGAAGTACCCCAGGCTCGCCTGCATCAACTGGTCGTGCGCCACCGACCAGATGAACAGAAACCAGTTGCAGGCGATAAACGCCGTGCTGCCCAGCAGGGTCAGCAGCGTGCGGCGATCGCGAACCAGGTCCGCGATCTCCTTCCAGCGGCGGCCCAGCGTCATGACCACCACCAGCAACACCAGCGTCCAGACGATTCGATGGGCCAGCACCTCCGCCGCCGGCACGTTGGCCACGGCCTTAAAGTACACCGGCACCAGCCCCCACGTGGTGTACGCGCTCAGGCCATAAATCACCCCGGCCCGGGCGGCGCGTTCGTCGGATTGCAGCACGCGTGGGTTCATCGTTGGGCCGCTCGGCCGTGCGTCGGGTGTTGTAGTTCCATGCCCAAAAACGCCTTGATCGCGGCGTTACGCACCCGCTTGCCGACCCCCGCCGACGGATCCGCCTCCCACTTCACCGCCGCCAGCCCGCGGTCGGCCAGCAGTGGGTCGTAAAACGCCCGCCGCCGCATAGGCTGATCATCGCTCAGGCACAACACCCCGTGGTGATCCGTATCAAGCAGATGGTGCAACGCGGTGACGATGTCATCAAGATGGACCAGGTTGAGCCACGCGTCCCCGTCGGTGCGCGTGGCGCCCGCCGACCGGGCGACAAAGTCCGCCGGATCGCGCCCCGGTCCGTAGATCCCGCTCAGGCGCACCACGCTGACCGCCGGCCGCCCGGGGCCCGACGCCTCCCCTCCGGTGCCGAGCAGGGCCCGTTCGGCCGCAAGCAGAACCTCGCCGTTTTCGCTCGTCGGATTCGCCGGCGACGACTCGTCCACCCACTCCCCGCTGCGCTGCCCGTACACGCTCGTCGATGAGGTGTAGATCACCCGACGCACCGCCGTCGTGGGCAGGGCGGCCGCGAGGCTTTCGGCCGCGGCCAGGTACACCTCCCGGTAGCTGCGCCCCCGCCGACCGGCAGCCAGCGTGATGTACACCGCGTCCCGATCGGCGAGCAACTCGGCCATGCCGGGGCGATCGTCGGCAATCGCGACCCGGTGGGAAATCCCCATGGCGGCGAGTTCCGCGGCCCGATCCGGGCTCGTGGTCGTTCCCACCACGTCGTGCCCGCCGTCGACCAAGGTTTGTCCCAGGGCGGCGCCGACGTAGCCGCAGCCGATGATGGCGATTTTTCGCGTCACGATGGGGCCCTCCGGTGCGTCCGGCCGGTTATAACGCAAGCCGCGTAATGTGTCGCGTTATCGGGCGTTGCCGTCGCCTTCGCGGGTGCAAGATAACGCCCGCCGAAGCCACCTGGTGGGGCGCCGGTGCGGACGGGTTTGCGAGTGTGATTCGCCCTTGCCCGGGGCTGCTCCGGTACATGCCTCATGCTGTGAGAAATGTCTTGACGCCGCGGATGCAGCAGGTCTAAACTTTGAACGTTGGAGGTAGCAAGCGAGCACCGCGCTCTCAAAAAACATGGGCGAGACGCGCGGCCTCGCAAGCGAAACCAGCCTTGCGGCGGCACCGCGGATTTTGATCAGTCGACCGCAAGCGTTGTCGTCGGCGACGGCCGGCGGCACGGATCAAGCTTGGCCACTTCATCAGGAGGTGTGACCGAGATGTCTAGCCCATCAAAGAGGAGGTGATCCGTGCTATCTGGTGAATGTATGAGGTGGCTGCAGTAGGAGCCGCTAACGTGGCTGCTCCTTTGCAGCTACCCCAAATCGAAGCATAAAGGCCCGCCGGCGACCAAGTTCCCCGGCGGGCCGCTTTGTGTCCCCCATTCCGAGCCCACCGAACCACCGCCTTCCTGGAATCACCACGTCCTCAACAGGCCTGTGATTTCTGGTATCGCCTCGATCGCCGCCCAGCAGACCAGACCCCCACCGGCTCGCGGATGCTCCGCAAACCCCCTCCAAACCGCCAAAATTGAGAATTTTCGCCCGTCTGCGGATATTCCAGCTTTCCTCGTTTGACTTCAGGGTGGGTGAAATCATATATATAGGGTGAAAGCTGTCGTGTCCCCTTTCAGTGGCCCCGTGCTCTCGTTCCCCGAGTGGCACGGGGCCCGTATTCTTGCGCGGTGATCCTCAGGCAGCCAGTTACCCGACGCCAGCGAACCCGCCAACCACCTCCGCCTCCCCCCTGACCGATTCGCGTTTCCAGGATCCCGCCGGCCGCCCGACGATCGGACGCGCGGAACGCTGCCAGCAGGCCCCCGGAGCTTGCGCTCGGGGCTCTGGGCCCGACCGGCGGACGCGGGCGGAATGCTGCCCGGGCATGGCCCGGTCGCTGCGGCGTCGCCGCCGGCGCAGTGATCATCCCCGCGCCGGCGATTGCGGCTGCCACGGGTCGGTCTGACCGGCGTGCAACGGGCAGGGATCGACCACGCCAGGACCCGGTCCTCAAATCGTCGCTCCACGACGCAGCCGCTCTTGCGCCCTTGCTGGTTCTTTCACATCTCTGCTTGATCTTTTCCATCCAAGCGGCCACCATGCTGGGCGGAGGCGACGCGAGGTGGCGCGCCGCTACACCCGGTATTCCTTGGTGAGGTGGGCCCAGCCTGTGACCCGTTTGCAGACGACATCGCTTGTGCTTCTGGGACTGTTCGGCGGGATTGAGACGGCCGCAATCGCCCAGCCCGGCGGCGAAACCGACACATTCATCAACCAGCAACGCATGGTCCGGCAGCGCATCTGGGACCAGATCGAGGAGGAAACCACCCCCGTCGAAGCCGTCGACTTCGATTACGGCGGGGCGTACAGCTTCAACCTCTTCCTCTTCGACGACGGCATCGAAAGCTCCCGCACCCTGCGCCGCCACGACCTGCGCCTGTGGTCGCGGCTCTCGCTCGAGGAAGGGGCCCACGAATTCTACGTGCGCGGCCTGGTGTCCTTCCTCGATTGGAACACCGGCGACGCCTACGACTTCAACGACGACGATTGGCAAAGCCTCAGCGTCGACCGCGCCTACTACCAGTTCGACCTGCGCCGCCTCGTCCGCGCCCGCGAGCAGCGCGACCTCGACTACAACCTGCGCTTCAAGGTGGGCCGCGACCTCGTCACCCTCGGTACCGGCCTGACCCTCTCGCTCCCCCTCGACCACGTCTCCGTGCAGGGCACGTGGAAAGACTTCGACCTGACCGTGTTGGCCGCCCGCACCCCGGGCAGCACCTTCGACATCGACCGCACCCGCCCGACCGACCGCACCCGCCGCGACTTCTTCGGTGCGGAACTGCGCTACACCGGATGGGAGCGGCACCGGCCTTTCGCCTACGTGCTCTACCAGCACGACAACAACGACGATACCCGCTGGACGCCCTTGCAGAATTTCGACTACGACTCGTTCTACCTCGGCGTCGGTTCCCGCGGCGAACTCGTCGACAACCTCTTCTACGAAACCGAGTGGGTCTACGAGTGGGGACGCAGCTACGGTGACCGCCGCGTCTTCCGCCGCGACGACATCCACGCCTGGGCCTTCGACGTCCAGCTCGAGTACCTCTTCGACGCCAAGACGCACCCCCGGGCCTCGATCGAATACATGTTCGCCAGCGGCGACCCCGACCGTTGGGGCAGTCCCACCGACGCCTACGGCGGCAATCGCCGCGACCACACGGACAACAGCTTCGTCGCGTTCGGCTACCGCGACACCGGCGTCGCCTTTGCCCCCACCCTCAGCAACATCCACATCTGGCGGGCGGGGGCCTCGTTCTTCCCCCTCGAGGGCGATCGCCGCTTCGACCGGCTCGAGCTGGGGACCAACTGGTTCCTCTACCACAAAAACCGCGGCGATGCGGCCGTCTCTGACCCGACGGCCGATCTGCCCAGCGGCTACCTCGGCTGGGAGATGGACTACTTCGCCAGTTGGGCGATCACCAACGACCTCTCCTGGACCGTACGCTACGGCGTCTTCTTCCCCGGCGATGCATTCAGCGATCAGACCACCCGGACCTTCGTTCTTACCGGCGTTACCTGGAGCTTCTAAGTGAACCGCACAGCAACCGACACGCGGGGCAGTCGCATGGGACGGGTCGTCGGCGCGGGCTTGGCCGCAATCTGTCTCGTCGGGTGCGCACCGCGCACGCGCCAGTTCGAGCCGGCGGCCAACCCCCGCCAACTGAGCGACATGCAGTACCTGCACTATATGGAAACCGTCCCGGTCGCCACCTTCGAGGAAGGCTGCCGGGCGATGATCATGGCCGCCGACGGCGCCGACCCCTACGACAGCCATGTCGACCGCTACGCCGAATTACGCAGCCGGGGCATCGTCCGCGACGCCTGGCGCCTGGAAGCGGACCACGTCCTCGACCATGGCACGCTGTGTTTCATGATGGCCGAGATCGGCGATCTGCCGTGCAGCGTGAACTCGACGCTGTTCGGCTCGTGGGGCCTGGGCGATCGCCGCTACGCTGCGCGGCGGGTGGCGGCCGAAGGCCTGCTCCGCGCCGCCCCAACGTATCAGCCGGTAACCGGCGGCGAACTTGTCTGGGCTGCGGCCCGCCTCGATGAGTGGATGGCGGCCGAAGGCATGTACGAGCTCACCGCCGCCTGGGAGTAATGACTGTCCACTGCCGCCGCCGGACCGGCCCCTGCGGAACCGGCTATCCCGCCGGTTACTTCAATGAGGGGGCTACCGTGGCGGCTTGGGCAGTTAAAGAATAACCTTGTTCCGGGGCGTGCCCGAGCCGTGCGCCCCGTGCAGCGCCGCCCTCGGCGCCGCCTTGTCTGACTTGCGGGAGTAAACGACCATGGTCGTCCGGATGATTGCCGCGCTGTCGCTCATGCTGTTCTGTGCCGCCCAGACCGCGATTGGCCAGCCCGCGATCGCCCAGCCGGCGCCCACCCCGGCGCCGGCGACCGATCCATCGGCCAGGCCGCCGGCTCAACCTGCCCCGTCTCAGACGCCGCCCGCAACCACGCAGCCGGCGGACGATGCCGCAGAGCTGACGGCTCGGGTCATCGAGGTGGTCGGCAGTGTCGAGCACGCCGCCGAGGGCGTCGACCCCCTGGACGCCGACGCCTGGCATCCCGTCGAGGTGGACATGGAGCTGGCCGCCGCGACCCAGATCCGCACCGGCCTGCGCTCCCGCTGCACGCTCCAGTTCGGCGCGCAGCCCGACGAAACCGTCATCCAGTTGCGCCGCGCCACCCTGGCCAGCATCCGCGACTTCCAGCAGACCGACGAGGAGCAGCGCGTCCGCATCGGCCTGGGCTACGGCACGGTCCGCGGCGGCAGCAGCGAGGGCACCCTGCGCAGCGACGTGGTGGTGGATTCCACCGTGGCGACGCTGGCCAAGCGCGGCACCGAAGGCTGGCAGATCCAGGTCGAGCCCGTCTCCGGCGTCTTCATCATCTCGCTGGCCGAGTCCGGCCTTATCGAGGCCTACGCCAAGGCGACTGACGAATCCAAAGAGGTGCTGCCCGGCGAATACGTCACCGACGCCACCATCGCGCGCATGTGGATCAACCAGGAAATCTTCAACCGGGCCATTCGCTTCTACGAAGTGCCCATGCTGACCGACGCGGAACTCGCCTTCGTCATTGGCGAAACCACCGGCTACGGCAGCATCGCCCCCGAGGGGCACGAGCTCTATCGCATGGCGGGACGCTCTCGCGCCTTTGGTGGTTTTCCCCAGGCGGCGAGCCCCACGGCCGTCGCCGCCGGCGTGGTGGCCCTGCAAACGCTGATCCTCCAGCCTCGCCCGATTCACCGCCCCGACGGCAACTTCGGCTTCGCCCAAACGTTCCGCGTGCTGGCCCCCAAACCGATCTTGCGCGAGGTCGCCCGGCGGTCGCTGCGCGCCCCGCGCCGCTGATTCTGGACTGAATCATCTGTCATCTTCTGTTCACTCCGAAATGACATATCGATCATGGCGCCAGTCCTCCGCGGCGAACCGCCAAGAGCCCTCATGACCGCGCCGCGAGCGTTCGGCGTACTTCCGGCGATCTGGCGACTTTGGGCAAGCTCGCCGCGGACGCGATCGTTCAACTTTGACACACAATTCACCCGACTCGCCGGCGGCGCGTCGTGACACCACCGGCCCGACCGGTATGATTGACGATCCGGCGTCGTGCTCCATATAGTCCCCCTGCATCAGTTCCAGCGCGACGCGAGAGGGGGCAAACGTCGGTTCGGCGACGCTTCCGCACCGTACGTCGCTGGCCGGTTTGCACCCGCAACGCACTACCTTCGGAGGCCCGCACCGATGCACGCACCGCGCGACCGCAACAGCTCCGGCAAGATCGACGTGGAATTGTCCGAGGATCCACAGGACGCGCCCCTGCTGTTTGAAATCGCCTGGGAGGTGTGCCGGCGGGTCGGCGGCATCTACACCGTGCTCCGTTCGAAGGCGGCGATCACCCAGGAAATCTACGGCGATCGCTACTGCCTGATCGGGCCCTACGTGCCGGGCAGCGCCGCCATCGAGTTCGAAGAGCTCGAGCCCGGCGAGGTCCTCGGCCCGACGATCGAAAAGCTCCGCGAGCAGGGGATCAAGGCGCATTACGGCCGGTGGCTGGTGACCGGTCATCCGCGCGTGCTGCTCATCGATTTCCTGGCCTCGTTCCACCGGCTCAACGAGTTCCGCCACGCCTACTGGTCCGATTGCGGGATCAACTACCCCGACAGCGACGGCGAGAGCAACGACTGCATCGCCTTCGCCTTCCTGGTCACGCAGTTCTTTCAGGTGTTCTGCGAAACCCGCGGGACGCAGCAGCCCATCATCGCCCATTTTCACGAGTGGCTGGCCAGCGCCGCGCTGCCGCTTATCCGGCATCGCAACCTGCCCCTGGCCACGATTTTCACGACCCACGCCACGCTCCTCGGGCGCTACATGTGCGCCTCCACCCACGATTTCTACGAACGCCTGCCCTGGATCAATCCCGAAGCCGAAGCCGGCGAGCGGCAGATCTATCACCGCTATTGCATCGAACGCGCCGCCACCCACAGCGCCCACGTCTTCACCACCGTTTCCGACATCACCGCCATCGAGGCCGACCACCTGCTCAAACGCCGCCCGGAGAAAATCCTGCCCAACGGCCTGCGCGTGGAAAAGTTCGCCGCCCTCCACGAGTTCCAGAACCTCCACCGCGAGTCCAAGGAGCGCATCCACCAGTTCGTGCAGGGGCACTTTTTCGGGACCTACTCCTTCGATCTCAACAAGACCGTCTACGTCTTCACCTCCGGGCGCTACGAGTATCACAACAAGGGCATCGACGTCTTCGTCGAGGCCCTCTCACGCCTGAACAACCACCTCATCCACGCCGGCTCCGACGTCACCGTGGTGGCCTTCATCATCACCGCGGCGCCCACCCACCACCTCAACGTCAAGGTGCTCCAGGCCCATTCCATGCTGGCCGAGCTCAAGGCCAGTTGCGAGGAACTGGCCGACAAGATGCGCGACCGACTCTTCGAAATCGTCGCCCGCGGCGAGCTGCCCGCGGAAAAGCAACTGCTCCGCCCGGAGGAGGTCGTCACCCTCAAACGCTTGTTGCATACTCGGGCGAAGTCGGAACTGCCGCCCATCGTCACCCACCACATGTGCGATGAGGCCACCGACCCCGTACTCGCCCATCTGCGCCATCGCCAGCTCTTCAACAACCGCCACGATCGCGTGAAGATGGTCTTCCATCCCGAGTTCATCAACCGCACCAGCCCGCTCTTCCGCATGGATTATCCCGAGTTCGTCCGCGGCTGTCACCTGGGTGTTTTCCCCTCGTACTACGAGCCGTGGGGCTACACCCCGGCCGAGTGCGCCGTCATGGGCATCCCCTCGGTCTGCACCGACCTGTCGGGCTTCGGCGCCTTCATCCAGGCCAACGTGCTGGACCACGACGAAAACGGCATCTACGTGCTCAAGCGCCGCCACGTCGATCCCAGCGATTCCATCGACCAGCTCACCAACATCCTCATCCGCTTCACCCAGATGAATCGTCGCGAACGAATCGAGCTGCGCAACCGCGTCGAGCGCCTCTCCCAGTGCCTCGACTGGACCGAGCTCAACCCCGCCTACGAGGAAGCCCGCGAGCTCGCCCTCCAGCGCGCCTACCCGGTCACCGCCCGCAAGTAGCGGCGCCGGGACGGACACGACGGCGCAAGGGTAGCGCATCGCGCACGTGGGCGACTATGAGTCTGCGGACGCGATTGGCTGCTCCGCGATCCTGGCGCACATTCCGCCGATCACGTTCGGTTCCTGGCAACGCGCTTCGCAGGTTGTGCCGGAACGCGGAAGCGGACGTTGGGTCCGTTCCGGTTCGGCGAAATTGTTCCGTGCGAACACGTTCTCCGGCCTTGCTTGACGGTCTGGACCTGCAAACGTAGAGTGCGGCCCGGAGGTGTCAGTTTACCCATCATTGCGGGACAATGCCGCGGCCACGGTCGGGAGGTGCTGGCGATGAACTTGCACGAGACGGTTGCGCAGCGCATGGATGCTGTCTGCGGGCGTCACGGGCGTTTGCTGCTGGTGTTGGTTTTTGTGCTCAGTGTGCTCGGGCAGGCTGCGGCCCTGCACTTCGTGCAACCGGGTATCTCGATTGCGGCGGCCAACGGCGTCTCGGCCGCGCTCGGATGGCGGCATGGGGACGGAATGACCGTGACTGGCCCGGAGGCGCAATCGATCCGAGGCGCGACGCCGGGCGCCAATCTGTTAACACTATACGCGGACGATGCAGATCGCACACCGGCGCAGGAGCCGCTGCCGGCTTTAGTTTTCCTATATGCCGGCTTCGCTGCTGCGTTTGGGTCGCTTTCTCGAAGTATGCTCGTCTGGCCTCAAATACTGGTGCATGCGCTGGCGGCCGCCCTTCTCGGCTGGGAGCTGATGAAACGCTCACCCCTGGCCGGAATACTGGCCGCGACAGCCTGGGCCGTCTGGGCGCCCGCGATACGCATGTCGCTCCTGGTGGGATACGATACCTACACGGGTTCCCTGACGTTGTTCGTGATCGTCGCCTGCCTGGCCGGATTGCGCCGCCGATCATGGACGCTGATGCTGCTGGCCGGCATCCTGGCGGGCGCCGGTCTGTGGTTGCGCTCCTATTTCATCCTGGTGCCGGCCGCGGTGGGCGTGTTGCTCTTGCTGGCCCCCGTCACCTGGCGACAGAGGGCCGCATTCATCGTGCCGGTCGTGCTGCTCTTCTTCCTGCTGCGCGACTTTCGTTCATCCCCAGGATTCCAGTCACAGGCCACCCGAGGTGGTTTCTGGCACACCTTCTGGGCAGGAGTCGGCCAGTTTGACAATGACGTCGGCGTGCAGAATCTGGACGGCAGTGTCCGCGAACTGGCTGAGCGTCTCGAACCCGGCCGGTCATTCGCATTTCACGATTACCAGTACGACGCGCAATACAATGAGGCGCTTCGCGGCCTCGGCCGTGAGTGGATCAAGTCGAATCCGCATTTGCTCCTTCGCAACGGCATTTACCGGCTGGGGTGGCTCGCGGTGCCCGGCGCCATGCCGATGAAAAGTCAGGCCCTCCGCTTGGTCTATGCGCTCGCAACCGCCGTCGTCACGGTATTGGCGGTGATTGGGTTCCTGGACCTCTGGCGACGCGATCGGTGGACGGGAATCCTCTTGAGCGCTGCATGGCTCAGCCTCACACCCCTGGCAGCCTATTACCTGATTGCCAAAGTGCCCGCGGTGGTCTATTTTGCCCCGCTGTCTTTGGCGGCATTCGGCGTGGTTCGCTTGGCGCGGGGACGTGAAGCGGCTCCATGATCGACGACGGGGCGATCGAGGCCAGAGGGGAGCGGGATACCAGGCGGTTTGTCCGTTACCTGGCGGTTGGGGTCGCGTTATTCGTACTCGACTTCGCCGTGTTTGTTCTGCTCCACGTCGGTCTGCACGTCGAAGTGGGAGTGTCTCAGGCCATCAGCCGAACGCTTGGCGCCGCCGCAGGTTTCGTTGCTCACCGAAAGTTCACGTTTCCCGCTCGAGAACGTGCCCACTCCCTCACCGGCCAAGGTGCAGGCTACGTGGTGCTCACGATTGTGAATCTCTTGTTGGCGCCCCTGCTTATCGAGCTATTGGACTGGCTGCTGAATGGGGCCGGCGTCATTGCCAAGATCCTGACGGATGTCGTCATGGTCCTCGAGACCTACCTCGTGTTGAAGTTCCTGTTCCGGCAACGGAGAAGCCGAAATGTCTGATGCCCCGGAGGTTTCACTCATCGTTCCCTGCTACAACGAGGAAGCCGTGGCCAACCAGGCGCTCGACACGCTGATTGCGGTCATGGAGCGGGCGAAGCGAACCTTCGAAATCGTGTGTGTGGACGACGGGTCGTCCGACCAGACCGCCGCAATCGTCAGCAGCCGCGCAGCGGCCGATTCGCGCATCCGACTCGTCCGATTTTCTCGCAATTTCGGCAAGGAGGCGGCGCTGGCGGCGGGACTCGACGCCTCCCGCGGCGCCGCTGCCATTACCATCGACGCAGATCTGCAACACCCTCCGGATCTGATCCCCGAAATGCTGGCCCGCTGGGACGAAGGCTTCGAGGTGGTTGAGGCGGTGAAGTCGGATCGGGGCGCAGAAAGCCGGGTCTACCGCATCGCGGCCCAGTTCTTCTATTCGCTGATGGGGCGTGCGCTGGGCCGCAACGTCCGCGGCGATTCTGACTTCAAACTGCTCGATCGCTCCGTGGTGGATGTGCTGCGACGCCTGCCGGAGCGGCATCGCTACTATCGTGGGCTCGTCGTCTGGGTGGGCTTTAACGTCGCTCAACTCCCGGTCGAGATCGCGGCCCGGGCAGCCGGACAAACCAAATGGAGCCTCGTGGGCCTGTGGCGCTATTCTCTGCGCAACCTGGTCGCCTTCACCTCGTTACCGCTGCGCATGATCGCCTGGTTTGGCTTCCTCACCGTCGCGGGCGGTCTCCTCCTTGCCGTGCAAACCCTCTGGAATTGGGCGACTGGCGAAGCAATCGGAGGCTTCACCACCACGATTCTGCTCAACATCTTGATGTCCGGCGTGATTCTGGTATGTCTTGGGGTCATCGCCGTCTATCTCGCCCACGTGTATGAAGAAATCAAGGGACGCCCGATGTACATCGTGGCCCGGCCCGGCGACTCCGCGGATGTAGCCGAAAGCGATCGCAAACCGCCTGAAGCTTGACGCTGGGCAGTTGTGGACCTGCACTGCCCGATTCATCATCCGGACACGAGGGCACCACGCCAGTCGTCGCCGGCATGCAGGATTCACCATGCACCAGGGAACGAACGAAGGGAGATGCCTTATGAGCTCTGCACGAATCAACGTGATGCTCCGCTCCGGTTTGCTTTTGACCACCCTCCTCGCCGGCTGCGCCCAGCAAAAGTCCGGACCCGGCGTCGTCGCCGCACCCGATGACGTCGACGTCGCCTACGACGTCCGCGGCCACGGGCAGCCCGCCCTCGTCTTCATCCACTGCTGGTCCTGCAATCGCAATTTCTGGAAACACCAGCTCGACGCCTTCGCCGAGGATCACCGGGTCGTGGCGCTCGATCTTCCCGGCCACGGCCGCTCCGGGGCCAACCGCACCGAGTGGACCATCGACGGCCTCGGCGCAGACGTCGCCGCGGTCGCAAACCACCTCCGCCTCAAACGCATGATCCTCATCGGCCACTCGATGGGCGGGCCCGTCGCCCTCGCCGCCGCCCGGCGCATGCCCGATCGCGTTCTCGGCATCGTGGCCGTCGATACGCTCCACGACGCCGACTTTGCCTTTCCCCAGGCCGCCGCCGAAGCCTGGGCGGCGCAGGCCGAGGCCGATTTCTCCGGCACCCTCGACACCGCCGTCCATTCCATGTTTCCCAAAGACGCCGACCGCGAAACCGTGCAGTGGGTGATCGATGAGGCCCGCCAGACCGATCCCGCCGCCGCCGTCGCCCTCATCCGCGACTTCTACCGCGTTGACCTGCCCACGTCCTTCGAGGCCGCAAACGTGCCCATCCGCGCCGTCTTCGCCAAACCCTGGGGCCCCGGCGCCATGCAGCCCAACATCGAGGCCAACCGCAAGTACGCCGACTTCGACGCCGTGATGATGGAGGGCGTGGGCCACTACCTCCAACTCGAAAAACCCGACGAGTTCAACGCTCATCTCCGCCGCTTCATCAACGAGCTCGCTCAGTCAGGAGGCAACTGACCGCCCGGCCTCCGTTCGCGCCCGACGGCCGTGAATCCGAAGCCGCCACGCAACCCCGCAGTCGGCCAGGCGGCGACAATCAGGCCGGTGACCATCAGTCTGAAGCCGGATTCTCTGACGCTTCTGGCGCGACGGTAACGTGCAAGGTATCGCGCAGCGGCGCACCCTTGCGATCGTGATTCCCGCGTTCCATCGTCGTACTGCCGCCTGAGTGGCTCACGCGGCCATTTCCGCTTTCCCCCTCGGCGCGCTACACTGACCGCGATAACTGCATGACCCGCGAACACCTTCGGGAGACGCCATCGCCATGTTGCAGGGAACCGAGTACGTGCTGGTCAACGGCCGCATCATCGATCCGGCCGCCGACCGCGATCATCCCGGTTGGGTCCACGTGCGCGACGGACGCATCGCCGCCGTCGGCCAGACTCCGCAATCCGCGCCGCCGCCCGTCGTACCCGTCGACGTCGCCGGGGCCATCATCGCCCCCGGCCTGATCGACATCCACGTCCACCTGCGCGAACCCGGCTTCGAGCACAAAGAAACCATCGCCTCGGGCTGCGCCGCCGCCGCCGCCGGCGGATTCACCGCCGTCGCCTGCATGCCCAACACCCATCCCGCCATCGATTCCCCCGAGACCGTCGAACTCATCCGCCGCCGCGCCGCGCAAGCCAACGGCGTCCGCGTGCACGTGATCGCGGCCGCCACCCGCGACCGCGCTGGAAAAATCCCCGTCAACGTCGCCACCCTCGCCGCCGCCGGGGCGGTCGCCTTCAGCGACGACGGCGACGGCGTCGAAGACGACGGCGTCTGCCGGGCGATCATGGAAGCCGTCGCCGCCTGCGGCGCCGTCTTCTTCCCCCATTGTGAATTCAAGCACCTCTCCCGCCGCGGACACGTGCACCTCGGGCCGGTCAGCGCGCGCCTCGGCCTCACCGGCTACGACCCGCGCGGCGAGGAGGCCATGATCGAACGCGACCTCCAACTGGTCGAGGCCACCGGCTGCCGCTACCACGTCGCCCACGTGTCCACCGCCCGCGGCGTCGAACTCATCCGCGCGGCCAAGGCCGCCGGCCTGCCCGTGACCACCGAGGTCTGCCCCCATCACCTGCTCCTGTGCGACGAGGACGTTATCGGCCATGATGGAAAACCCAACCCAAACTGCAAGATGAGCCCGCCCCTGCGCAGCCGCGCCGACGTCGCCGCCTGCGTCGCCGGCGCCCGCGACGGAACCATCGACTGCGTCGTCACCGACCACGCCCCCCACACCGCCGCCGAAAAAAACGCCGGCTTCGAGCACGCCCCCATGGGCATCGTCGGCCTGGAAACCGCGCTCGCCTGTGCCGCCCGCGCCCTGCTAAACCCGCCGGCGTTCGGCTGGTCCGACCTCATCCAGCGCATGAGCACCGCCCCGGCACGGGTCCTCAACCTCCCCGGCGGCAGCCTGGCGCCCCAGGCCCCGGCCGATCTCACCGTCATCGATCCGCACGCCGAGTGGGTGGTCGACCCGGACCGTTTCGCATCCCGGTCGCAGAATTCCCCGTTCGGTGGATGGCGCCTCACCGGCCGGGCCATCCGCACCATCGTCGCCGGCCGAACAGTCTACCGCTGTCCGGACTCCGGCGATTTTGCTGGCGAAAGCCACTGAGGGGATCTACGGGGGGCCATACGGCATCGGCCAATAGCGCCAGCCGCCATCGATCGCCCTCAAAAAAGACGTCCGATAAGTCTTGCTTTACAGGTATCGGCCCTGGCGACGCAGAAAACCACGTTTTTTTATCCCCGATGGGGAATGTTCCCCACGAGACAAGCCGTCTCGTTCGGGTATCATACTGAAGCCAGCAACATCAAAACGCGTCTCACTTCCATCCCTCTCCGGCCCGAATCCGAGACGCGTGTTGCTGGCTCCTTTATGCGCACCCGGGCCTCTCGATCGCTCGCGTTGAACAGCCGTGAATGACGATTCATCGCCACACCTTACGCGTCCAGGCGCCCAGCCCCCGTCCAGTCACGAACTCCGCCACGCATGCACACCAAACCTCCAAGACCAGGAGACGTGGCCCCCGTCGGTGGCAGCGCCCGTGGAGTTTTCCACTCGGGGGGGGCATTCGGTACAATTTGAGGTTGATGGGGGGGCGCGTTAAGATGGTGGTGGACGCGGAGTTGGCATTTCACCACCGGATGAGGTAGAAGCGCGCTGGCTCATGGCGCATATCCGGACCACGCGATCATCGGCACGCACCCGCCCGCGGCCAAGGGCAGAAAGGGCAGAGCAATGAAATGGTTGGCGGCGACTGCGGTTGCAGTTGGGGCCTTCGCCTGTGGGGCCGACCTGCGGGCGGAAGTGACGATGGCGACGGTCCGCGTTGGCAGCGCACACAAGAGCATCGAGGCAGACAAGGCTACCGCGAGGGAGATTGTCGCCCGGATGGAAAACGCCTACAGGACCTGTAAATCCTACGCTGATACGGGATCGGTCAAGACCGTATTATTCACTCAGGAGGGCGGAAGTCGGGTTGACGAAAAGCCCTTTACGACCGTATTCGTGCGACCTGATCGATTCCGGTTCGAGTACACGCTCAAGTTTCCGATACCTGGGGCAATGGCGCAGCGGCATATCATCTGGGCCCAGGGCGATGAGGTTCGCACTTGGTGGGATATTCAACCCGGAGTCAAGAAGGAAGCATCCCTTGCGATGGCTATTGCGACTGCGACGGGTGTGTCCGGCGGGTCTGCGCACACGATCCCCGTGTTGTTGATGCCCGACAGATTAGGTGGATCCAGGATCACGGAGTTGCAGAATGTTGAACGCATTGCTGATTCACAATCGGACGGCGTGGATTGTTACCGCGTTGAAGGAATCCGGCCGGCCTTGAACAGCCAGCCAGTCACTTTGTGGATCAGCAAGGACACTTCGCTCATACATCGGATTGATGAAACGCGTCAGTTCCCCAAGACCGACGAGCACCCTCCGTTTCGAACGGAGACAACGACGACGTACCCGCCCAAAGTGGACATTGAGGTCGCCGAAGACGATCTCGCCTTCAACGCTCCAGGTGAATGACGCGGCGCTCTTCGCGGTGAATAGCCACCTGGGTTGCCCACCGGTTTGCGGGCGTCTCCACTTCACCAGGTATAGCACGTGGTCCTGCGATCTTCTCCCCGGCACGGCCGCTTCACCCCGGCCCCGCCGGGCGAACTGATCCACGAGTAACCCGGGAGCTCGCGGGCGTCCCCATACATTGCGGCCCCAGCGCGGAACGGTCCGCTTTCGGCCCCCCCAGCACCGCGCGTTGCCCACAGGACATCACCGGCCGCAAAACCACCCGCAGGACCCTCACCCCTCCGATATCTGCCGGATATGTGCCACCAGCCGCTCGACCACTTCCCCGATCGTCATGTGGCTGGTGTCGATGTGAATTGCCTCACCGGGCCGCAGCAGGGGGGCCCACTGCTTCGCGTCGTTCGCGTCCCGCGCCTGGAGATTCGCCCGGACAATGTCGATGTCCACCTCCTCGCCGTCCGCGCTCAGCTCCTGGCAACGCCGCTGGGCTCGCCGCTCAATGTCCGCGTCCACCACGAACCGCACGTCCGCGTCTGCGAACACCACGCTCCCCTGGTCCCGCCCCTCCGTCACGATCGATCCGAGCTGTCGACCGATCTCCCGCTGCTTGTCCACCAGGATGTCGCGGATCGCTTGGTTGCGCGCGATGGGGGGCGTCGCCTCGCTCACCGCCATGCTGCGGATCGCCTCGCTGACGTCCTGCCCGTTCACCTTCACCCGGGTATGCGTCGGCCCGCAATCGAGCGACAATTGAATGTCGCGGGCCAGCTCGACCAGCGCGGCCTCATCCTCCAGATCCACCTCCATCGCCAGCGCCTGGTAGGCGATCGCCCGATACATCGCCCCCGTGTCCAGGTACGGCAACTGCAAGCGGGCGGCGAGTTTGCGGGCGGCGGTAGATTTCCCTGAGCCGGCCGGTCCGTCAATGGTGATGATCATAACAGCGTCGATTGTAGAATGCTCCGGTGGGGCTGCAAGCGCCGCCCCGCGTGCCCCGATGGTCCCCCTCGCGCGCTAAACCGTTACGGCGAATGAAGATCGGTGTTGACCCGCGCCCGGGGCGCAGTTATATAATGGATGCGGGTGTGTGGTCGTCGGTATTCGCCTGATCGGTTCACAACCGTGCGTGGTCGCACCCGGCCGATCGGGCGCCGGAGCGTCGCCTCACGATGAACGACCCCGTCGTCGCAGTCTGTCCGTCCTGCTCGCAGAAGTACCGTGTTCGCAGCGAAAATATCGGTATGCGGGCCCGCTGCAAAAACTGCGGCCAGACCTTCAAACTCCTCGAAGAACCGCCCATCGACGACGAAACCATCTTCGGCTGGGTCACCGAGGACGATCCCGCCGGCAGCAGCGTCATGGGCGGCACCGGCATCTTCGGCCACTCCTTCCACGAATCCACCCAGGTGCCGGTCAACAATGGCTGGGTCCATCCGCCGCCCCCGGAGTACCCCCGGGTCGAATTCGAGGAACTCACCGACCAGGGCGCGTCCTTCACCTTCGCGCCGGCGGAACTGCGCGACCGCGACCTCCGTTGCTCTTTTCCCCATCGCTGCGCCCAGTGCCTCAGCCGCGAGCACCTCGAACTGCACTACGTCCTCTGGGTCGAGAAAGTCCCCAGCCGCGACGCCGCCCTCATCAACGAGACCGAGACACGCACGCACCGCGTCCTCAGCCAGCTCATGAGCGAGCACGGCCTCAACTGGTTTGCCGCGCTGCCCAGGCTCGATACGCTGCCAGCGCCGTACAATGAACCTTTTCCCTATTGCATCTGCCCCCAGTGCAGCGTGCCCGGCGCCGTCCGCGGGCGCGTCGAGTCCGACGGCCCCGCGGAAACCTGCCGCCTGATCATCGCCCATCCCACCATCGCCCTCGAGTTCTACCGCAACAACGGCGGACGCGGCACCATGGGCTACAAGAAACTCCTCGTCGCCAGCCGCCAACGCCGCGACGACCAGTGGAAATCACTATCCGCCGGCGTCCGCATCCGCATCGGCCAGTGGTTCAAGCCCCGCGGCGGCGAACGCTTCCTCGGATACTACAGCGACCGCGACAGCGACCGTACCGAACGCGGATCCTCCGGACTCGTCCTCACCGACCGCCGCATCATCTACCGCAAGTCCGCCGCCCTCCGCGAATACCCCCTCAATCGCGACGGCACCCTCGAAATCGAGGCCAACCGCGCCACCGCCAACGTCGAAATCGCCCAGACCGACCGCCGCGCCGCCATCCTCTCCACCACCCCCCTCGCCGCCAGCAGCCTCGCCCGCACGCTCTCCAACCTCAAAACCGGCTGGAAAATCAACATCGCCACCCATCCCTGACGCTTCGCGCACCCCATTCATCCGCTCGCCGTTGTCGTTTTCTGTCGGCCCGTTGCGATATTTCCACGCCACGACAGAATGCCCCCGTAACCAGCACCGCAGTTTGCCAGGGAGCACATGCACCCATGCCGGTACTCGAGGTCGACAATCTGACCAAGTCCTACGGCCGCCTCCGCGCCGTCGACGGCGTCAGCCTCGCCGTTGAGCCCGGCGAAATCTATGGCCTCCTCGGCCCCAACGGCGCCGGTAAAACCACCACCATCAGCATCATCGCCACGCTCATGCAGCCCGACGGCGGCGCCGTCCGCATCACCGGCAACGGTGCTGTCGGCGACGTGCGCTGGCGCATCGGCCTGGTCCCCCAGGAAATCAGCCTCACCGAAAACCTCTCCGCCGCCGAAACGCTGCGCTTCTTCGGGCGACTCTACGACCTGCGCGGGCCCCAACTGGCCGACCGCGTGGCCCGCCGCCTGGCCGACGTCGGCCTCACCGACCGCGCCGACGACCGCGTCAAAACGTATTCGGGCGGCATGCAGCGACGCCTGAACATCGCCGCCGCTCTGCTCCACGATCCCGCGCTGCTGCTCATGGACGAACCGACGGCCGGCGTGGATCCCCAGTCCCGCGCCTACATCTTCGAAGTCGTCGAAAAACTCGCCGCCGACGGCGTCGCCGTCCTCTACACCACCCACTACATGGAAGAAGCCCAACGCCTCTGCCGCCGCGTCGGCATCATGGACCACGGCCGCATCCTCGCCGAAGGTACCCTCGATGAACTCATCGAGCGCGTCCAGGCCCGCCGCGTCCTCCACGTGCAGGCCGGCAACCTCGACGAGGACCGCGCCGCCCGACTCGCCGCCGACCTCGGCGACGTCCCCGTCGAACGCACCGACGGCGGCGCCCGTTTCACCGTCTCCCACGGCGATGGTGTCCTGCTGACCGCGACGCGATCGGCCGACCGCCTCGGCCTCGACCTCCGCGCTCTTACCCTCGACGAACCGAACCTGGAAACGGTCTTTCTCCAACTCACCGGCCGCGCCCTGCGCGACTGAGCGGAAAAGGCAGAAGTCAAAAGTGTGCAGTTGAAAGTGTGAAGTGCGAAGTCGGAATATCGAAAGGTGGAAACCGGGCATTTATGCGGCGCATCCGACTCATCCTGATCCTGGCCGGGCGGCAGTTGCTGGAACTGTCCCGCATGCCCGGTATTCTCGCGGTGATTTTCGTACCCGGCATCGTCCTCTACGCCATTTTCACCCTGGTGCTGCCCACGGGCGGTGGCGGCGGCGGAATGCCGCAGATCAAGCTCGCGGTGGTGGACCACGACGACACGTCGGCCTCGCAATCGCTGGTCGCGGCGCTGGACCGCATGTCCGTGCGCGTGATCGCCGAAGATTCCGAGGACCAACCGATCGACGAAGCCGGGGCGCGCTACCTCGTGGAAAAGGACCGGGTCGCGGCCGCCCTCATCGTGCCGCCAGGCTACGCCGCACAGCTCTTCAACCGCGACGATCCGAACGCCGGCGTCACGCTGATCGTCAACCAGGCCCAGCCGATGGCCGGCGACATCGTCGAGGGCATGTTGCAGATGGCGGCCGGCATGGCCCTTTTCGACATGATGGGCGACCTGCTCGAGCAACTCACCGGACGCCGGCTCTTGGGTTTCGATCTCGCCGATGATGACGCCCAACCCCCCGCAACCGCCACCGGCCCGGCCAATGTCGCCGCGACAACCGAATCCGGCGCCGCCCAACAGTTGCTCCGCGTGCACCGGCAGGGCGTCCAGGTCCGCCGCAACGACGAACTCCCTCCCGCAAGCATGCTCTACCTCGCGGGGCTCGTGCCGTTGTTTCTGTTGTTCAATTGCGCCGGTGCCGCCGGCGGTCTGCTCAACGAGATCCACACCGGCGCAACCCAGCGCATCATGGTCGCCCCGGTCGGATCGGCCGACTACCTCGCCGGCTACATCGTCAGCACCATGGTGATGAGCCTGCTTCAGTGCGTGGCCATGTACGCGTTCGCAGCGTTGGTGTTCGGCGCGCCGGTGCACGCATACCTCGGCGGCCTCGCGGTGCTGACGGTAGCGACATGTCTCGCGACGGTGGGCTTCGGTACGCTCATGGGCGGCGTGACCCGCTCGGCCGAACAGCTCAACAGCCTGGGCACGGTGGTGATCCTGGGCATGTCCGCCATCGGCGGCAGCATGGTCCCGCGCTTCTTCATGCCCGACTGGGTAAAACCACTGGGCCTGTTCACCATCAACGGCTGGGCCTACGACGGCTTCGTCGACGTCGCCACCGGCCGAGGCCTTTCCGCCGCCCTCCCCGAAACCGCCGTCCTCGTCGCCATCGGCCTGACCAGCGCAACCCTGGGCGCAATCCTCCTCAGCCGCCGCCTGCGCCAAGGCGCGAAAACGTAGTGCTTCGAACCCGCTGGGTTCGTTCGCAAGGCTGAGAGAGTCTACCACGCGAGTACTGGAATTCCCCTTGACTGCCCCTCAATCCCTTTTTCCCCCAGCCTTTGCCCGCTCGCCCCCTCGACCCCGCCCGGCCGCCGAATCCTCCAGCATCTCCAGCAGGATCCGCGCCGCGTTCTCGCTCGCCCCCGTCTTGATCAGCGGGTCGATCATGGCGCCGATGTCCGCCCGCATCTGCCGGGCCCGCTCGGGATTGCCCAGAATGTCCAGCGCCTGCGCCTTGATCGGCTCGGTCGAATTGTAAAACGGCATGAACTCCGGCACCAGCTCCCGCCCGGCCAGGATGTTCACCAGCGACAGGTGCGGAATGCTGATCACCCACTTGCCAAATACGTAATACCCAAACCGCGTCCCGTTATACATCACCACCATCGGCGTGTGGTAATACGCCACCTCCAGCGTGGCCGTCCCGCTCGCCACCAGCGCCAGGTCGGCCGCCTGAAGCACCAGCCCGTTCGCCCGGTGATGCAGACTGTAGGGCAGGTCGCAGTCCGCCAGGATCCGCTCGATGATCGGCGCCGTCCGCTCGTTCGCGACCGAAATCGCGAAGTGCACCTCCGGATGCTGCGCTCGAATGGCCGCCGCCACCTCCAACTGCCCCGGAAACACCTCCTCCGTCACGTGCTTCCGCGAGCCCGGCATGATCGCCACCACCGGCCGGCCTTGGGCCCGCAGCGCCTCGATGTCGGCCGGATCAATCTCCCGCGACGCCAACGTGTCGAACAGCGGATGCCCCACGTACTCCGCCGGGATGTCATACTCCCGGAAAAACGCCTCCTCGAACGGCAAAATCACCGCCAGACGATCCACCCGCCGACGCACCCGCCGGACCCGGCTCCGCGCCCACGCCCACACCTGCGGCGCAATGTAGTACAGCACCGGCACCCCGGCCCGCTTCCCATGCCGGGCCACCCCCAGGTTCAGCATCGGTGAGTCGATGGGCACCACCAGGTCCACCCGGTGGCTGTGAAGGTAGTTCCGGCACGCCCGCAGCATGCTCAACGCCTGGGGCACAACCTTGAGGATCCCGCCCCCCATCGCCGCATGCGCGGTCATATCGAAGATCCCCGCGCAGCCCGCCTCCCGCATCAGTGGGCCCGCCACCCCCACGAACCGAACATCCGGGTCCAGTCGGTTCACCGCCCGGATCAGGTTCGCGCCGTGAAGATCCGCACTCGGTTCGGCCGCACTGATGAATACCGTCGGTGGGGCGTCGGATCGGGCGGTGGCTGTGGTGGGTTCGAGCATGGTCGCATCGTCCTGCCTCGCGGGGCGGTGGGGACTGTACCGGGCGGCGGCCCGGTTGGCCATAGCCAGCCGATGCCACATCCGCCGCAGCATCGGGGGAGCCTATCGCCTGGACTGCCCTAAACAATTGCTGAATAACATGTTACGGCAGCGCTGGGCCTGAGTCGATGCGGCCCGCCCCCCGGCAGCCTTCCGCCTCGTACGCGGCCCGATCGCCTTGCATGATCCCGGTGATCTGGTACCGTATAGCGCTGCGCGCCCCATGGCTCCAATGCTGGGGCGCGGGTTTTGATGAACACGGCGGGCGCTGCCCGCCAGATCCCCGTGACCCGCCGTACATCCGGACGGCGCGCGGCAAAAACAGGCGCAGGCACGTCGCCGGCGCTGCCAATGATGTTTACCCGTTTGGAGGAAGTGCGTTGTCATCGGAGTTGGTTCGTGAATTGGTCGATTCAGGAATCCACTTCGGTCATCGCGTGAGCCGCTGGAATCCGAAGATGGAACCCTACATCTTCGGAAAACGCAACCTCATTCACATTCTCGATCTACGCGAGACGGTGAAGGGGCTGTTGCGGGCGAAGCGGTTTATCGCGCGAACTGTGGCCGACGGTGGAGATGTGTTGTTCGTGGGCACCAAGCGGCAGGCCCGCTACACGATCGAGGATTATGCGCGCAAGTGTGGCATGCCTTTTGTCTCCGAGCGCTGGCTCGGTGGTACCCTGACGAACTTCCGGACGGTGCGCTCGCGCCTGACCCGCCTCGAAGAACTCGAGTCCGAGCAGGAAAGCGGCAAGCTTCAGGAGTACAGCAAAAAAGCCATCGCGATGCGCACGCGCGAGCTCGGCAAGATCAAACGCAACCTGGATGGCATTCGCAACATGAATCGCCTCCCCAAGGCGCTGATCATTGTCGACGTCTCCCGCGAGCACATCGCCGTCAAGGAAGCCAAGAAGCTCGGCATCCCCACCGTCTGCCTGATCGACACCGACTCCGATCCGGACTATGCGGATATTCCCATTCCGGGCAACGATGACGCCATTCGCTCCATCGATATCGTGCTCAAGCACATGGCCGAGGCCGTCGAGCAGGGCAAACGCTCCCGGCCCGCCAAGCAGGACAAGGACGCCGAGGGCAAGGGCGAACAGGCCCCGCGCCGACGCTCCAAACGCGTCCTCGCCCGGGCGGACGAGGCCGAAAACGCCGCCCGCGGCGACGACACGGCCACGGCCACCATGCCCGAGCAGCCGAAGCCCGAAACCCCCGACGCCGGCTCTACGCCCGCGCCGGAAGGCGGCGCATAAGCCGCGGCGCGGCGACGACCCCGCGCCCCCCTTCGCGCCGCCTCGGCGGCGCGTCCACAGGTAGATCCGTTATTCGCCTCCGCCCGGCGTTCCGGCGCCGGGCGGAGATTGTTTCCCTGAAGATCCATCGCTCCCCCCGGGGGGCGCCCCAAGCGGAGACCAGTAGTCATGGCAGAGTTGAGTGCGGCCACGGTAATGGCCCTGCGGAAAAAGACCGGTTTGCCCATGATGGAATGCAAAGAGGCCCTCGCCGAGTGCAACGGCGACGAGGCCGCCGCCATCGAATGGCTCACCAAAAAACATAAGGGCAAAATGGAGGCCCGCAGCGACCGCGAAACCGGTGAAGGACGCATCGGCATCTACATCTCCCCCGACGGAACCACCGGCGGCATCGTCGAACTGCGCTGCGAAACCGCCCCCGTCGCCAAGAACGAGATGTTCATCAACCTCGCCAACGCCATGGCCGAGCACGTGGCCAAGGGCGCCGAGGTCAGCCCCAGCGCCGACTCCGTCCGCAGCGCCCTCGAAAACCAGATCACCGACGTCTACGGCAAGCTGCGCGAAACCATGAACATCGGCGTCTGCCGCAAGGTCACCGGCGACGCCCTCGCCAGCTACGTCCACTTCGACGGCAAGAGCGGCGTGCTCATCGGCATGACCGGCAAGCCCGCCAGCGACGACGTTGGCAAAAACCTGGCCATGCACGCCACCTCGTTGCGCCCGCTCGCGGCCAACCGCGAGGACGTCTCCGCCGCCGACGTCGAAAAGGTCCGCCAGATGGCCGTCACCCAGGCCAAGGAGGAGGGCAAGCCCGACCAGATCGTCGACAAGATCGCCGAGGGCAAGGTCAACGCCTTCTACGCCGAGCAGGTCCTCGTCGAGCAGGAGCACGTGCGCAGCGACGTCTATGGCAAGAAAAAGGTCAAGGACGTCCTCGCCGAAAACGGCGTGACCGGGGTGACCGACATGGTCTACCTCGCCGTCGGCGTCTGACGCCGCTTGCAAAAAAACCGGGAGCCGCAAGGCTCCCTTTTTTTTGGTCGGCGCGCGCCGCGCGCGGTACCGGTCGCGCGAGCGCGGACGGCGCCGGCACGCAACGTGACGACAACGAGAGGCTCGAACCACCCATGACCGATATCAAATACCACCGCGTCCTGCTCAAAATCAGCGGCGAAGGCCTCTGTCGCGAGGGCGGCTTCGGCATCGACGCCGACGAACTCCAACGCATAGGCCACGAGGTCAAGTCCGTCGTCGACCTCGGCGGCCAGGTCGCCGTCGTCGTCGGCGGCGGAAACATCGTCCGCGGCGCCGAAATCGCCCGCCACGGCGGCATCGAGGAGGTCACCGGCCACTACATGGGCATGCTCGGCACCGTCATCAACGCCCTCGCCGTCCAGGACACCCTCGAAATGCTCGGGATCCCCACCCGCGTCCAGAGCGCCGTCAACGTCGACCGTGTCTGCGAGAAATTCATCCGCCGCCGGGCCATCCGCCACCTCGAAAAAGGCCGCGTCGTCATCTTCGCCGGCGGCACCGGAAACCCCTTCGTCACCACCGACACCGGCGCCGCCCTCCGGGCCTCCGAAATCAACGCCGACGTCGTCCTCAAGGCCACCAAGGTCGAGGGCGTCTTCGACAAGGACCCCGTCAAGCACCCCGACGCCCGCCACCTCCGCCACCTCAGCTATAACGCCGTCATCGACGCCCGGCTCGCCGTCATGGACGTCAGCGCCATCGACCTCTGCCAGCGCAACCGCATCCCCATCATCGTCTTCAACCTCAAAAAAGCCGGCAACATGCGCGACGTTGTCTTGGGCAAGCCGATCGGTACACTGGTGGACGCCCAGGGCGATCAGGCCCTCGCCGCCCCTTAAACCCAGAATCGCCGCCGTCCACCCGACGCGGCGCACGGACCATCGAGCGAGTTTGACCACCCGGCGCGGGCACCCGCCCGCACCGCACGAGGAAGCGAATCATGAGCGAATACGAGAAGACCGCCGACCAGGGCATGGCCAAGGTCATCGAGTATCTCAAGGACGAGCTGCGCGGCGTCCGCACGGGCCGGGCCACCTCCGGCCTCGTCGAGCACCTCAAAATCGACGTCGCCTCCTATGGCAGCACCATGGAGCTCCGCGAGCTCGCCAGCATCACCGCCCCCGAGCCCTCCGCCCTCATCGTCAAGCCCTTCGACCCCACCACCATCAAGGACATCGAACGCGGCATCCAGTCCTCCGACGTCGGCATCACCCCCAGCTCCGACGGCAAGATCATCCGCCTGCCCATCCCCCCGCTCTCCGGCGAACGCCGTAAGCAGCTCACCAACCAGGTCAAAAAGATGGGCGAAGAGCAGAAGGTCGCCCTCCGCAACGTCCGCCGCGACGTCATCAAGAAAATTGACGCCGACAAGAAGGCCTCCACCATCACCGAAGACGAGGCCGAGTCCGCCAAGGACGCCGTCCAGAAACTCATCAAACGCCACGAAGATGAGGTCGACAAACTCGTCGCCGCCAAAACCAAGGAAATCGAAGAGGTCTGAGCCAGGGCAAAGGCCAAGTCAGAAGTCTGAAGTCAGAAGTCAGCGGTAAGAAGTCAGAAGTGAGAAGTACGAAGTATGAACTAAGAAGCGGTACGTACGAACCAGGTAGTACCTGGCAACCAGCACCAGGCCACAAGTGCGAGCAACCGGCAATAACGGCCAAGCACGAAAACGGCTAAGCACGAAGCCCAGGAGTCAGGGCGCTCAGATAGGCCGCGGTAGGGGGAACGATGACCCGGGCCTCAGGCCCCCGCGCGAGTGGCGGAACTGGCAGACGCGCAGGATTTAGGTTCCTGTGGGGTAACCCGTCCCGGTTCGACTCCGGGCTCGCGCAATTCCTTGATAACAAACAAGTTGCGATTCCAGCCCTTCCCGCCAAACGCGACGGACCACACCCGGTCTAGCCGTAACGCACGCTGTAACGCCAAAACCACAACCCTTCTGACCGCCCGGCAGCGCAATCGCAACCCCAGGTAGGGCGGGCCGTGCCCGCCTTCGGCCAAACCCGTCCAACACGTTTGCGCCGTCGTTTGGCCCACACCGCCCATCCCCACCGTCCCCGTCGGCCGCACCGTCCCGCCAAACGCGCCCGCGGACTTGCCCACTTTCCCACTTTCCCACTTTTCCACTTTCCCACTTTCCCACTTTCTCACTTTCGCACTTTCTCACGTTCTCACCTTCTCACTCCCCGAAAAAGGCGGTACGGCCGGTTCAGCCTTGTTCCACAAGCCCGCATTTGCTACGATCAACCCTGCCGATTCCACATCGAGCATGTCCAGAATCACCTGACCGAGGGAGACAGAGAGGATGGCCGTGGGCGGTACCCGCGCGCCGGTTCCTCGTTTCGCCGGATGGGGTGCGATGTCAGCCCTCCAGGTGGTTAACCCGCTGCGCTGCTTGATTCCGCGGCTCATGCAGCCAATGTGCCCGACGAGGCCGAAGCGGCTGATGCAGCCAATGCGCCCGACGAGGCCGACGCGCCCGAAGCGGCTCATGCAGCCAATGCGCCCAACGAGTCCAGCGCGCCCGACGCGCCCCATGTGGCCGACGCGCCCGACGCGCGTCCCACGCCCCGGCGCCCCGTCCGGAACCCTCTCCAACCCACCGTCCGGCTCACCCCCGCAGCACGTCGCCTTCGCAGGCGGCGTCCGCGCTGCGCCCACCTGCCCGCATATCAAGGCTCGCATAGCCAGGAGAATCCCATGACCGCCCGACCCCGTCCGCTGCTCACGTTGAGCCATACGGCTCTGATTGTCGCCCTTTCGGCCCTCTGGGCCGTCCCGGCCTCCGCGGCCCTCTACGCGTTCCACGACGGGCGCGTCTGGGGCAATGTCCAGCTCACCAGCTACCTCGACGGCGCGTTGAACGGCTACGGCGCCGCGGGCTGGATGGAGTCGGAGTCATCCTGCGTCTGGGACGTCGATCTGCCCAATGCGCAGACCACCTTCCAGAGTCTCAGCACGACCCTGCCCGCCCCGGCGACCAACACCGCCACCGTCACCGACGAAGGGGAATCCGGCGGTGATTTCCAGCTTGAATACACCATCACCGTCACCAGCTTCACCTTTGCCACCAACACGCCCCACGGCCCTTACGCCCTCGACCCCGGCACGCTCAACTTCGAAATGGACGATTGGCTCGCCCCCACCGCCGAGGGCGAATTCAACTGTGCCGGGCACGTCGACGTCGACGGCCAGTCGTACCCCTTTGCCTACAGCGTCCCCGCCAACCGCATGCGCGCCTCCGGCGTTGGCTTCTTCGATGATGACGATTATCCCGAATCGCTGATCCTCGATTTCAACAGTTCCGGCTTCCTCCTCTGGTCCCACCAGCAGGCCGATCCCCTGGTGGACATCACCGTCGCAGGCCGGTCCGTGCAGTTGCACGTCACCCGCTTGATGGCCTCCACCGACCCCACCGGCACGCTGGCCTGGACGGGCACGCCGATCCCCGAGCCGGCCGCCGCCCTCCTCCTCGCCTCCGCAACCCTCCTGGCCGCCCGCCAGCGCAAGCGCAACCCCGCGTAGGCCGCTCCGTGCCCGCCTTCGGCCCAACCCGTCCAACACGCCTGCGCCGTCGTCGGGCCCACGCCGCCCATGCCCACCGTCCCCGCAGCCCGTTGCTCACCTGTTCAACGTTCACCTCACTTTCGTGTAGGGCTCCGCATCCGTAATACATAACGCGCAGGGTGATCTATCCAGCCCCCCTGGCATGGTCGAAAACGCCGAGAAAAGGGATCGAGCGTCTTCTCGCTCGAAGAGGCGCGCGAACGTGACCAGGCGCGTCAACATGGCGGCGCGGCGTCACAGCATTGCGGCGCAGCGTCCCACTATTGCGACGCAGCGTCACAGCATGGCCGTGCGGCGTCCCTGTTCCTGCTTGCTCCGGATCTTCTTCCCGACCGATTGAGGCCAACTCTTCCCCAGACCAATCGACCCCAGCGCCCGGCGACGGCTGCGACCAGCGCCCGCACGTAATGGAATTCAGTCTGGACGTCCACGAAATGGAACATCACAATCTCTGTTACGCGTACATGTGTTCAACACGCCTGGTGAGGAGTCTGACGAATGGCCCAGAAAATCCCGCAGAAACAGGTGACCAGCGCGCCGGTCTGTCCGCATTGCGAGAAGGAGATCCAAGATGTGCATTGGCGACAGATGCGGACGGCGCTGCAGGCCGAGTATCTGTATATGTGCCCACACTGCCGCAAAGTACTCGGAGCAGGCGTGGCGGTGCGCGTTTCCTGAGCGGGCCTGGTCGCAGGCCTGGCCAGCGCAACCGCCGGAGTCCCCGACATCATCTACGTAATGCCATTCCCAGCACCACCCGCAGCACAAAACGCCCGGCGATTACGCTGACCCCCTGACTCCGCCTGATCCCTCAACTCCATCGCCAAGTTCGCATCATCGAAGACATCCAGCCCGCTGCGGCCGACCGCCTGCCGCCGGGTGTTGTCGCGACCACCCGGCGTTACCTCTACGCCGGCCACCGCGTGCTCGAAGTGCGCGATGTCCAGGACCTCAGCGCCCTGATCAAGCGGAACTTCTGGAGTCCGGAAGGGCTCGACACCATCCTGCGCACGGACGTCGCCGATACCGCCGGCGGCCTGCGCACGGGCACGCTCACGACCTACCTTCTACACCACGGACCGCCAGGGCTCGCCAGCCGCGGCCGTCGTGCATGAAAACGGCGTCACCCGCGTCGTCGAGCGGTACGCCTATGACGGCGACGGCACGCAGTTCGCCACGCCGGGCGACGGCTGCCGGGCGACCGACATCGACTGCGACGGCGTGGTGGGGGCGGCCGACCTCGTCCTGGTCCGCAACGCCATCGACCCGGCCATGCCCGTGGACGGCGTGCGCGCGGATGTGTGCGGCAATCCCGACGGGACCCCGGACGGCTACGTGACCCACGCCGACCTGGTCTGCGTGCGTGACGCGCTCGGCCAGGGCATCCCCGGCATGCACGCCGCGGCCGAAGCCGGCGGGCTGCGCTCGGCCGACGACCCCGCCCCCGACCGGGCCCGCCGCCTGCACGGCCTGCCCGTCGACCACGCCAGCGGCCTGATCTACGCCCGCGCCCGCTACTACCACCCCAAGCTCGGCCGCTGGATGCGCCGCGATCCCAAGGGCTATGTGGATGGGGGGAATCTCTATGAAACGTTCGGCAGCAATAAGGCACGCTTCACTGATCCGATGGAGACATTCCTACTTGAGCTTAGACTGACATTGAAAGGTCAGTTGGTGCTTGGTGGCAGGGACTCGGAATCTGACGATTACATTCAACTTGGCTATTTCGATCCCGGATGTACCGATTTTGTCAATGTGACTACGGCGAATGGGATTCGTCGTGTGCCGACTGCGACGGTCGCTCAAGCGGCAGATCGATGGATATACGATCCGGACAATGCCAAAGAGTGGCAGGACTTCCTTGCGGACAAGGGGCCCAGGGTAACCGATACGATCGAATCTGCAAAGATTCGCGGTTATAGGGGTTTCATGGCCGTACGCGACCGCGCTGTGGGTGAACTCACGGCCTACCGACAGACTGGCGCGGAAGCTGCCATGGTCGTGTCTGCTACACAAGCAGCGACGGACCTCGCTCATGAGCTGCTCACCTTCTACGCTATCGCCCCACTAGATCTTCTCTCTGTTGCTCGCTGCGCAGGTGACGTTACTGATGTGGCTGAAGCGTCTCGGCATGTTGACCGGATAAGTGTCGGAAACACCACATATGTGCGGAATGCAAACGAGTGGGTTCGCCTAGGGGACAAGATTCGTTCGCTGCAGCAGTTGGAGGCCTTCGGCGTATCAAGGGCCGAAGCAAAGAAGATTCTCGCAGGCTTGCGTTCAGAACGTCAAGTCTACAACATGGTGACAGAGGTTGGCGATGCGGTAGCTGGTGTATGGCTTGCGCCACTGGATCATTTGGGGCGTCCGACTGGCGTCACGGCGACAATTACAGAAGCCATGATCAACACTGGGACCGCCGCAAGGCAATCGATTCGACCTCCTGGCTTTCGGGGGCAGTCCGCCGGACATGCCCGTGGGCATCTATTGGCACGGTTGCTCGGGGGCCTGGAGACGATACAAGGAACATCGTGACTCTGGCACAGAACCCCACAAACACTCCCGTCATGAGAGGCTTCGAGGATCAGATCCGCGCAGCTGTTGAGGCTGGACAAACGGTCACCGTAATGGTAAATCCTATCTACGACGGAAACACCGCGATTCCACGGGCTATCACAATGAATGCCGAGGGCTCGGGAGGATTTCGGTTGAGTGTGTCAGTGTTAAACGCGGCGGAGTAGCGACCATGGACCTGTACAAACTCTTGGGCATTTTAGAACCACCGCTTCATCCTAAGGACGTCCCCACAGACAAGGAGCTGTTGGCCTTTGCGACGGAAGTCACTCCATTGCCAAAGGACTATGAGCAATTCATTAAGAGGTACGGTACAGGCTGCATTGATGGGTTCATTTGGATCTACAATCCAACGTCAGATAATGACCACCTTTCTTTGCCCAAGCAAATGGAACGCCAGCTGTCCGTAATGCGCGACGTATTTGGTGCAGACGATCATCTTCCATACGACGTTCGAGTAGGAGGTGAGAAGTTGCTGCCGTTTGGGAGTACAGAAAACGGGGATTTGCTGTTGTGGCTCAAGCTTGGCACGCCCGAGTCTTGGACCGTTGTTGTTCTAGATGCGAAGCTTTGGTTACATGAATCATATGATTTGTGCATGACCGAGTTTCTGTTTGGGATGCTCACTGGAGTGCTACGGAGTAAGATTTTCCCAGTCGATTTTCCGAGCCCATGCCCAGTGTTTGTGGCAGAAGGGTAGTCAGCATTCCTGATAAACTAGGACAGTTAAACAGGAATCGAAACGGGGATAGCGCCAAGTAAGCCTGCGAAAGGAGGATGTGCATGATCGTATAGCTGAAACCTTTCATGGAGGCCCTGTGGGTGGGAAGCCCATCCGGTAGAGTCTAGCCAACAGCCGGAAGCGAGTCTTGCGTGGCGTACGGGTAACCGGCGTTGCGAAGCGTAGACAGCGAACCTGGAAGCCATGTCATCGAGCTTCGAAAGTCCCTTGCGGAAGCCCTCTGCGTTCCCTGATGGGGGGCCGTGTCACCCGTGGCATCATGGCGAGCCGCGTGTGGTTCCCGCCGGAGTCGCTGGAGCATGTGCAGACAGGTCATGGGGGCCTCGCAGGAACTTGGGAGGTCCTGTCTTCTCCACGGCGACGAAGGCCCGGGTGCGGCCTGCACAAGCGAACACACCAGGCCTACCGCCCCGGCATCACGGGCGGCCAGGAGCGAAAAGATGGTGCAGTCGTGGTATTGCCAGGGATAAAGATAAGTAACTGTTTACCGTCCCGAGGTGATGATCATGAGCTGTCGGTGAGCAGGTGTACCTCTCGGCCGGCCCAGGAAGCGCGCAGCAACCCCTTGATCGTGTGCACCACGTCGCAGCCTTGTTGTTGGGCCGTGCGCATCACGCTGGCCAGGACGGCCCACGCCTGCGCACCCGATTCCCTGCGACTGCCGCCGGTGATCTTGCGCATCACCACCGCTGGCCGCAACGCCCGCTCCGCCGCGTTGTTGGTGCCCGCGACCTTGCGGTCATGCAGGAACGTGGTCAGTCGATCATGATACTTGCGCAGACGCGCCGCCAACCGGTCCGCATCCGCATCCCCCCAGGACTTGCCGCCCAGCTTCTGCAAGCGCGTCTCGATGCTCTTGACCTGCCGGGCGTAGGCGGCGGCGAGGATAAAGAAGGTCAGTCACCTCATTTCTTCCGCTTGGCTCGGCTTGCGCCCGACCATGCATTGGACCGACGGTACTGTTGCCGGTTGTCGGGGCCCGTGCGAATGGACCGGATCGGCGGTCGACGGGACCGGGGGGCAGAAGGCCGCGCAGCCTGACTGTGTTCCCATGGCGGCGCTCGACTCCGTCGAGCTTGGCCATGGCACCCAACGCGTCAAACGTGGGCATGAGCACCCAAGGTCGTGCTTGGCCATTGCACGCACGGTTGTGCTTGGCCATGGAATCCAAGGTTGAGCTTGGCCATTGCACGCACGGTTGAGCTTGGCCATGGCACCTAACGCCGGCAAGGCCCCGCGCGGCGGCGCTGCCCGGGCGGGCACTCTGCCCGGAGGGCACGCGTTGGTTGCCAGGGAATTCATTCCCTGGTACGGAGCATCCCAATAACCACCTGCCGCCCGGAGGGCGGACGGGATACCGGATGATCGAAACTGGGACGGATGATCGAAACTGGGACGCAGCTAGTTTTTATCTTTATCCTCCAACGTCTTTTTTCTCGGGCGACTTCGCCCGGAGGGCATGCGTTGGTTGCCAGGGAATTCATTCCCTGGTACGGGGCATCCCAATAACCACCTGCCGCCCGGAGGGCGGACGGGCAACCGCCAGGGACGCACAAGCAAAACGTGTTCGGCCGGCCGTCGGCCCTCCGGGCCGTTGGGGTTGGATAGGGGCGATTCTTCCAGGTGTCAAAACACCTGGCTACGGTCGTTCGCCCTCCGGGCGTGGATGGCCCCCGGCCTAATGCCTGCCCGACGAAATCCCCTCCCAACGAAATCCCCTCCCGAGCGAGCGCCCTCCCGACGGCATGCCGTATGAACCGAGTGTCGCCCCGACCGTGTCTCCTGGTCCAAACGCACTGGGCCAGCCCGGACCATGAGCCCCGCAACAGCCTGCCCATCGGTCGGCCGCCACCAATCAGCATTCAACATCCATGGACCATTCAGCATCCAGCATTCAGCAACCGATAGCCGACAGCCGATAGCCGATAGCTGATAGCCGATAGCCGATAGCCGATAGCTGATAGCCGATAGCCGATAGCTGACAGCCCAGAGCCGACAGCAGACGCCCGATAGCGGGCCGCTCACAGCTCACAATCAACCGCACCCCACAACATTCAGCATTCAGCATTCAGCACTCACCCTCCCCAAATCCCTCAACCCCAGATTTTTCGCCGTTTTCAACCCCGCCAGAGGCCCTGGATAGATCACCCCGCGCGCTATGGAGGGTGGCTGCGGAGCTATACGCCCTTCGCATGCCGACATCCG
>NPIG01000036.1_pt1 | contig 153909 bp, 111 predicted proteins | sample 8637441 | NCBI WGS metagenome assembly NPIG01 (sample SAMN07420675, study PRJNA396082) | bioreactor metagenome | isolation source: sample BR6 brine-fed electro-methanogenic bioreactor BR | place: Japan: Kochi | collected 2016-06-14
CATCGACCTGCGCGACTACGCCGCGTTGCAAGCGCTGCTGGCGCCCTGATCGCCTCGGCGGGTGGGGTTCTCCACGCTGCGCTGGAAACCACCCGCTACTGCACTATCTGAGGAAATGGCGCCAACCGTTCGATAGCCGACCGTTCGATCATTGTCGTTCCGGTGGGGGGCAGGCTCTGCGCAAAGGAAAGCCGGCGGCAACGTCTCGGGTTCGGGCCGGAGAGGGATGGAGATGAGACGTTAGCGCCGCCGGCAATGGCTCGGTTGAGCTGCGGAGAGTATGACATAACGGGAGCGAAATGTCATGGGGCAGATGCCTCAGAAATATGAAATAAGCAGTACAACGTAGGGAATGAATGGGGCGGGGTAAAAAGGATCAAACCCCCGGACGTTGCATCCGGGGGTTAGATCAACCCATCCCTCTGTTGGTCTTCTGCAAGCAGTATAACCCTTTCTACATCTCCAAGTCAAGCGATCAATATCAAAGCTAGCATAGTTTCAGATTGTACTGAAAACTGCGGGTGCAGTGCCGTCCCTTGCCCGTTCTCGTTATGTATTATCGGACGCAACTGGGTGCGACGCCCAGGGCCTCTGCGCATCCTGTGCGAAGTGAACGTTCACAAACGAAAAACGGGCCGGACGACACCCTCGCCGCCCGACCCGTTTACTACGCCACTCTGGATTCGAACCAGAAACCTTCGGTTCCGTAGACCGATGCTCTATCCAATTGAGCTAGTGGCGCCTCGCGTTTCAGCCTTACCAGCGTACACGAAGTCCACCCCGCGTCAAGGGTGCCCCGGTCCCGCTTGCGCCGGCGGATCCACCCATGGCAACAGCGGGATGAGCCGCCTGCGGATAAACGCTACGCTGGCCGACCCGGTGTGATGTCCCACGTGGTCGTCGCGTGACATTTCAACCCGCCAGGGCAATTCCTCGAACCGGCCCCGATCCTCAGCCTCGGCCGCCGCGCCGCCCAGGTTCCGAAAACCGCGCCAGCCGGCCGCCGGCCCGAACCGCCGATCCACCGTCCCGAACAGGCTTGTCGCCAGCCCGAGGAACACGTAATCGCGCCGCGAGGTCAACGCGTAACACCGCCGCACGTGGGCGAGCGCCGCCCCGAGCGGATACCCCGGCGACAGCGCCGACGCCCCCAGGATCAGCGTATCGATCCGTGTGCGCCCCAGCTTCTCCACCGCGAACACCGCGATCCCGGTTCCGCCGCTGTAGCTCAACACGTGAATGGGCGCGTCGGGATACGCGCGCCGCCGCGCCCGGATCAGCCGTGCAAGCTGCAACCCGCGCCGGCGATTGGCCCGCTCGCAGACCAGGTCCGCCAGCATTTCCCCGCGCGGGCCGCGGTGCCAGTCGAATAGGTAGGTCGCCCCCGGGTAGCCGGCCTGCCGCAATGCCATGCGGGCGGTGGAGGGGGTCAGGAGAAAACCGCCGACCCCGTCGAGCAGAAAGGTCGTGCCGCACCTCGGGTCGCCGGTCTCCAGCGGCGCACCGTGCTGCCGCAGCTCGCCGACGTAATGCGCCAGCATCCGTACGCGGGCGACGCAGGATGTCCCCAGCAGCAAACGCATGTTCGCGGCTCGTCGCGTTGATTGCCGCCGGCGGCGGCGCAGGTTACTTGCGTTTGTTGTTGCCGTCGTCTTCGTCGTCGTCGGGATTGAAGCCGATCAGGTTGGCTTCCTTGAGCTTCTTCTCGAAGCTCACGTAGTCGTGGGCGAGGGCCAGCGCGTCGTCCGGTTCCACCTGCCCGTCCGTGACCAGCGTGAACAGGTGGTTGTCCATCAAGACGTTGCCCTTGGCCTTGCCCGTCTGCATCGAGCTGGGGATCTTGTAGGTCTGTCCCTCGCGGATGTTGTGCTTGATGCCCGCGTCGGGAATCATGATCTCGAAGGTGGCCACCCGGCCGCCGCCCTTTTTGCGCAGCAGCCGCTGGGCGATGATCGCCTCCAGCGAGCCGGTGAGCATCGCCCGGATCTGCTGCTGCTCGTTCACTGGGAACGAGTCCACGATACGCTCGATGGTGCTCGGCGCGCTGGAGGTGTGCAGCGTGCCGAACACGAGGTGGCCCGTCTCGGCCGCGGTGGTCGCCGCCTTGATCGTCGTGTAATCCCGCATTTCGCCGACCAGGATGATGTCCGGGTCCATACGCAGCGCCCGGCGAATGCCCTCGTTGAAGTCGGGCAGGTGCACGCCGATTTCGCGCTGGGTCATGCGGCAGCGCTTGTGCGGGTGGACGAACTCGATCGGCTCCTCCAGGGTGATGATGTGGTCGTGCCGCGTCTGGTTGATGTAGTCGACCAGCGTCGCCAGCGTGGTGGTTTTACCAGAACCCGTCGGCCCCGTCACCAGCACCAGCCCGCGCGGCATCATGCACAGGCGCTTGATGATGTCGGCGTCGGGAAAGTTGAGTTGCTCCCAGGTGAGCAGCGTCTGCGGAATCAGACGCATGACGATGCCGATGACGTTGGCCTGGTCCATGAACTGCTGCCGGTGGATCGACACGCGGAAGCGGCTCTCGTGCATGCCCACCGCGAAGTCCGTGGTACCCGACTCCTGCAACTCCTGCTGGTTTTTCTCCGGCGTCACTGACTTCATCAACGCCACCATGTCGTCCGCCGTCAGCACCTTGGTTTCCAGCCGGTGCATCCGCCCGTGCAACCGGATGATCGGCTTGTCGCCCACCACGAGGTGCAGGTCGCTGCCGTCCATGTTGACCAGCGCGCCCATCAGCTTGTCGATCTGGAGGTAATTGGATTTGGCCATTGGTTAACGGTCTCCACGGTTGGTTGCCGGCGGCCGACAGACGCCGCGTATCGCGCGCCGGCGTTCGCGATCCAGGCCACGGCGTACGGCGCCGGCGAGTGGCAAGTATAGCAGGACCGGCGGAGCTCCGCACCCGGCTCGGGATCGTCCGCGGCTCGCGGAACGGTGGTGGGCGGGTCACAGGCTCTTGAGCCGCTGCTCCTTGTCGAATGTTTGCAGGGCCTCGATGAGCTCGTCAAGATTGCCTTGCATGATCTTGTCGAGACTGTACAGGGTCAGTCCGATCCGGTGGTCCGTGCAGCGGTTCTGGGGAAAATTATACGTGCGGATCCGCTGCGAACGGTCCCCCGAGCCGATCATGATCTTGCGGGCGCTGTCCAACGCGGCGGTCTGCTGCCGCTGGAAGTGGTCGTAAACCCGCGTGGTCATGATCCGCCGGGCCTTCGCCCGGTTTTTGTGCTGCGATTTCTCGTCCTGGATGGACACGGTGATTCCCGTCTCCAGGTGGACCAGCTTGATGGCACTCGAGGTCTTGTTGACCTTTTGCCCGCCCGGACCGCCGGCCCGCGCGACGTGCTCCTCCACGTCCGACTCCCAGTTGATCGCAATGTTCAACTCTTCCGGTTCGGGATAGACCGCTACGGTCGCCGCGCTGGTGTGGATGCGTCCCTGGGCTTCCGTTTCGGGAACCCGCTGAACGCGATGCCCGCCGCCTTCGTAGCCCAGCGAGCGCCAGGCGCCCTGCCCTTTGACGTTGAGGATGATCTCTTTCAGCCCGCCCAGCCCGCTCAACGACTGGTCGAGCACCTCCACCTTGTAGCCCTTCATCTGGCAGAACCGCAGGTACATTTCGTAGAGGTCGCGAGCGAACAGACCGGCCTCGTCGCCGCCGGTGCCCGCCCGCACTTCGAGAATCAGCGAGGAGATGGCCGCGTCATCGGCCGTCACCACCCGCTCCTTGAGCGCCTCGAGTTGTTGCGCGTAGCGCTTCTCCAGGCCGGGGATCTCATCCTGGGCCAGCTCGCGGAAATCCGGGTCGCTGCTGTGGTCGCGGGCGATCTGCCGCGCTTCCTGGAGGTTGTTGAGCGTCTTGCGCAGCTCGTGGTAGGGGTCGGTCAGCCAGCGCACGTGCCCCAGCTCCTTGGCCAGGGCGATCGACCGGTTGTGATCGGTCGCGATCTCCGGGTCCGACATCTGCCGCTCGAGTTCGCTGCGGCGCTCGGAGATCTCCGCCAGCTTCGAAAGCAGACGATCATCCACACTTTCGGCCATAACTGCGCTTCCTGCTAAGATCCCTGCCGTTCCCTCGCCCTTTCAGCATACAAAAACCACGCATGGCGTACGGTGCGCGCACATGCGTGGTTGGAAGTTTGAGCCGAAGCTAGGTCCGCGGCGCGGGCTTCTTCTTCCTCTGCGGCTTGCTGAAGTAGTCGCCGCCGAACTTCTTCTGGAAGCGCTCCACCCGCCCGGTCGTGTCCAGGAACTTCTCCGTCCCGGTGAAGAAGGGGTGCGAGGCGCTGGAAATATCGAGCTTCACCAACGGGTATTCCTTCCCGTCCAGCGTGATCGTGTCCTTGGTCTTGATCGTCGAGCGGGTCAAGATCTTGTAGTCCGCTTCCACGTCGTGGAACACCACGTCGCGGTATTCCGGATGAATTTTTTTCTTCATGGCCTGTTGTCCTGCAACATCGCCGACGGCACGCCGCCGCGTACAATTTTGGGATCCACCGGTACGCACTACCCGCGGGGTAGAACGGGGCATTATACCCCGCCACTGAGGCCTTGCAACGCCCCTGACACGCCTGACAACCGCCTTCCCGCGATCTTGCCACCGGCCGCCAGTTCCCACGACGGATCCGCCCGGCGCCCGGCCCGGACGACTGCTACGATCCGTTCGACGCCCCCGGGGACGGCGACGCCAGCGACTGCCACGATGGGCCGCCGTCCGGCATCCGCCCGAAGGACACATCCGTCGCCTGGGCGCCGAAGGTGATCGTGTCGATCTCGGCGTTGCCGTTGGCGTCGGTGTCGAACAGTCCGATGGCCTCGCCGCCCTTGCTCAGCTTGAAATCCGCGTGCATCGGGCCCTGGTCGAGGTCCTCGTCCGCCCAGAACACCAGGAATCCGCCGGCCGGGATCACGACGCCGTCCGGGATCCGCCATTGTGTGGGCTCGCCCAGGTCGTCGGTCAGATGCATTCCGCCCAGGTCCACGGCCAGCGGGCTCGGGTTGTACAACTCCACCCAATCGGGAAAGTCGCCCGGGTCGTCCGGGTCTGGCACCACGCCGTCGTTGTCGGCCATGAACTCGTTGATGACCACGCCGACCGGGCCCACCTGGTAGGCCGCGGACGCCAGCGCGCTCCAGGCGCCCCCGTTGAGCACCCGCGCGTTCACGACCACGTCCTGCGTGAGCATAATCGGGCCGGTCAGGCTGTAATCCAACGCTGTTGGCGCAATCGCGCCGCTCGTCGGCGTGGCCGTCAACTCGCACGAGAACAGAAAGTCCGAGCTGCCGGCGCTGCTGTTCAACGCGTGCACGGCGAGCACGTTGTTCGCCCCGGGTTGCAACACGTTGGCGAACGCGGACACATCAAAGGCCGCCCAGGCGACCGCGAGGTTGTCGTCGCGGTAGTACGTCGCCGCGCTGTCCCAGGTCAACGTCGCGGGGGCGTATTCGCTGCGGGCCACCTCCACCCCGTTGAGATACGCGACGAACGCGTCGTCGTAGCGGGCCCGCAACGTCAACTGCGCGCCGTCCAACCCGTCGCCCGGCGCCGCGAAGGGGACGCGGACGAGGCAACTCGCCTGGATGTCGTGCATCGCCGCGAGCGTGTCGATTCCGATGAACGGCGCGTAGTTGTTGTCGCTGCCCGGCTGGGTCTCGAAGCCCACGCCGCCCGAGCCGTGCGTCCACGCCGCGTCGTCAAAGCCGACGGCCGTCCAGCCGGTTACCGGTTCGGTTGGCACGAGTACGCGTTTGACGGCGTTTTCGGTGATCAGGGTCGTGGGGGCGGCTGCACCAACGCGCGGGTCCGCGCCGTCGAGGGTGTAGTAGACGTCGCCGGCGGCGCCGGCCGGCGGCGTGATGGTGAGTGCGAATCCGGCGTCAACCGCGCCGCCGGGGTGGTTGAAGCTCGGCGGCGCCGCGAAGCCCAGGTTGGCGTCGAACCAGGCGAGCCGATCGGAATATTCGCCGGGCGGCGTGCCGTCGCCCGCCAGCCAGGTCTTGATCCAGTCGATCTCCATCTGGTAGGTGTGGGGGCTGGCCGGCGTGCCGTGATACCAGTTGGGCCACACGTAGGCGTTGAGAATGCTCGTCCATTCGTAGGGGCTGCCGGTGTCGCGTCCGGTGTAGCGGTTGACGTAAACCTGCCAGCGGTCGAAGTTGCGGGCGGCCGACTCGCCGAGCAGCGTGGCGAACGCGTCAATGTCGGCCAGGACCTTCGCCGAGTCGAACACCGTACCGCGCAGTTCGAACCAGCGGTCGGCGTAGCGCTGCCGGTAGTTGGGGTCCTGCATGAGCCGGTTGTACCAGTTGTGGGCGGTGTGCCCGGCCGCGTAGTACCATCCGGTCGCCTTCTGGTACCAGTCGATGTTCCATTCGATGTAGTCGGCGTTGCCCATGCACAGGTTGTAGTCCCAGATGGGTCCCATGCAGAGCTTGCCGCCGCGATCCTTGTACATGAACGTGCTCAGGCGATAGCCGTCCACGTTCTTGAGCGTTTCCACGAGGATGTGATGGTCGATGAAGGTGTCCGCGTCGATGTAGGCGGCGTAGCCGTCGACGGGGTCGGCGAAGTCGGGGCCGTAGAGGGTGTCTTCGAACTCGGCGATGTAGTCCCGGATCCAGGCCGCCTGCTGGGGCGTGATCTCTTCCGGCTTGGGCTCCACGTAGAGCAGGTCCTCGATGGTGGTGGGGAAACCCACATCGCCCGCGTCGGCCCAGTCGCGTTTGAGCATGTACCCGCCGGTGATTTCCGGCTCGGCGTTGTCCGTCGGCTTGAGCTTGGCGACGTCCACCCGGTCGTCGCCGCGTTTGATCTTTTCCATGAAGACGTAGACGCCGGCGTAGTCGTCGGCGGACACCGGATCGCCGTCGGTGTTGAGGAACACTTCGACGAAGCGCGTGCGCACGGCGTAGCGGCCCATTTCGTTGCTCCACTGGTAGGCGAGCGCGTTGCGCATGAGCGTCTTGTCGGAGTAGGGGGCGTACAGCACCCAGTCCGAGTCTGCGGGGAAGCCCAGGATGGAGACGTCCTTGTCGTCCTGCGTTTCGTCCCAGGTTTCGACGGCGTACTGTTTCTTGGGGAAAGTGGTTGAACTGTGTCCGCGGATGCGGATCCCCGTATCGCCGGCGAAGTTGGCCGCGCCCGCCAGGGCCGCCCGGTCGCCGGCCGCGGGGTCCGTGTCGATGAACACCCCATAGCACCAGATGTAATCGCTGTCGTCGCACTGGTAGCCTTCGCAGGGGATCTGCGCGCCGAACGTGTCCATCACCACCAGGGGCAGGTTGGAATCGAACGCGGCCGCGTCGATGGCCAGCGCCACGTAGGCCGCGCTGGTGAGTTGACTGGGGGCCCAGCCGGCGGCGAACGCCCGCGCCCGCACCCGCTGCGCGCCGGTGATCGCCAGGGGACCGCTGTATGTTAGCCCGTGATCGGCCGTCGGGATCGATCCGTCCAGCGTGTAGCGAATGATCGCCCCCGGCGTGTCACTGCTCAGGGTGAGGTCGAAGAAGGTGGCAAACGTGCCGGCCGGGCGGGAGAAGGTCGGGGTCGCCACCAGCCCTGCGAAGCCCGCGGGGTTGACCGTCCCCGGCGTCGGTGTCGGGAAAAACCGCCACGGACCCCACGCCGCGCCATGGCCCAGACCAAACGCCGTGTCGCTGCTCTGCGCCGGAAACTGCGGGGCATACGCGTGGGCCACGGTAACCGCGTCCGGCTGCACCAGCCCGAGATACTCGCCATCGGCGCTCAGCTTGAAGTTGGTGTGCAACGCCTGGCCCGGGATGGCGCGGTCCTTATCGGATGCGAACACGATCAGGAAACCGCCCGCCTCGAGCGTGACGGCCGGCAGTCGCCACTTGTCCGGCTCCTCGGCATTGTCGGTGAGATACCATCCGTCGAGGTTGACGCTATCCGCGGAGGCGTTGTGCAGCTCGATCCAGTCGGAATGGTCGCCGTCTTCGTCCGCGAGCCCATCGTCGTTGGAGGCGACAAATTCGGTGATGATCACGCTGACGTTGGGATCGGGCATGGCTTGCTGGGCGGCCGCGAAGTCGGCCAGGTCCACGGCGTTGTCACCGTTGAAGTCCGCCAGCGCGCAGCAGGGGTCGGGATACAGGGGCTGGGCGCAGGGCGGCGTCGTACACGGGCCGGTGAGGCAGCCCGCCAAGCCTGTCAGGTCGCTCGCGTCGAATACGCCGTCGCCGGTGAAGTCGCCGGGCAGGTCGCAGACATCGGGCACGCCGTTGGCTTGGCAGTCGAGGGATTGGCCGGAGGCGATGTCTTCGGCGTCTTCCACGCCGTTGCCGTTGCAGTCCGCCGCGCGGGTGGGCGTGTTTGTGGTCATCGTGATGAAGGTGAGCAGGCCGCAGCAGCAAAGCGCCAATTGGAGATGTCTCATGGTGGGCCCCGGAATGCTGGAAGTTCTCATCGCGTGATGCATGGGGAGGCGATTGCGGCGTGGAAATTGATGACGCCGTCTCCGCCGACATGCCCGGATCGTTTAGAAACAGTTGCTGCAACTATACCTGGGGCGGTCGCCTGATTCAAGACTTCCCGCCTTGTCCTGTCCACTGAAGTTACGTTATTCGCCCTGAGCGGGCCAATTCTCCGTTCGATCTGTCGGCCAAGCTCGGCGCGTAGCGTTCCCGGCTTGCGGCAGGGCTCTGCTTCGCCGAACCTGTAGGGGAGTCGCGGGCGACCGCTTGCCGGAAACGCGCGGAACGCCGCCCGCCCGGAACCGCCAACCCCCCAACACAGGAGATGGGATCGATGGAATATCGCCAACTGGGATCGTCGGGACTGCGGCTCTCCGCCCTGTCCTTCGGGGCCTGGGTGACCTTCGGCGAGCAGGTCAATGAGGACTCCGCCGGTTCCTGCATGCAGGCGGCCTTCGACGCCGGCGTGAACTTCTTTGACAACGCCGAGGCCTACGCCCAGGGACAGGCCGAAACCATGATGGGCAACATCATCTGCAAGAAAGGCTGGAAACGCTCTGACCTGGTCGTCTCGACCAAGCTCTTCTGGGGCGGCAAGGGACCCAACGACGTCGGCCTGTCGCGCAAACACATCATGGAAGGCGCCCACGCCGCCCTCGCTCGCCTCCAGATGGACTACGTCGACCTCATCTACTGTCATCGCCCTGACATCCTCACCCCCGTCGAGGAAACCGTCCGGGCCATGAGCGACCTGATCAGCCAGGGCAAGGCCCTCTACTGGGGCACCAGCGAATGGCCGGCCGACCGCATCCGGCACGCCTGCGAAATCGCCCGGCGCGAGCACCTCGTCGCGCCGACCATGGAGCAGCCGCAGTACAACATGCTGGTCCGCGACCGGGTGGAGCGGGAGTACGCCGATCTTTACGCCGATTGCGGTTTGGGCACGACCATCTTCAGCCCGCTGGCCAGCGGTTTGCTCACCGGCAAGTACAACGACGACGTGCCGGCCGGCACGCGGTTGGCCATGGAGCAGTACGGCTGGTTGCGCGACCGGCGCGACAGCGACGAAGGCCGCCGCAACATCGAGAAGGTCCGCCAGCTTGCGCCCGTGGCGGCGGAGCTCGGCTGCACCCAGGCCCAGCTCGCCCTGGCGTGGTGTCTCACGTGCCCGCACGTCAGTACGGTGATCACCGGCGCTTCGCGGCCGGAGCAGGTCAAGGAAAACATGAAGGCTCTTACGGTCGTCGAGCAACTGACGCCGGAGGTGCTGGAGCGGATCGAGGGCATTCTGGACAACCGCCCGCCGGACTGGCCGACGTTCCGCTGACGCCGGGGCCCGCGCCTGCGCGGTGAAGGCGTCGCGTACGCGGCGACCGACTGAACGGTCCTTCGCGGGGGGAGCGGAGGCGCGAGGCGGAGGGGGTCGGAGTGGTGCAGCGGGACTGCATTTTGGGTTCGTTTTGCGTTTTTTTTCTCCGCGCGGTTGGGGATGAAATCGCGGTTTTTGACAGCGCCCGTTGGGAAAAATGGGGTTGGGAATTTGGGTTCGTTTTGGGTTCGTTTGGGTTCGTTTTTTCGGCGGTGTGGACATGGACGTTCTCCGCAGCCCGGGTCGATTGGGTAAGGTCAATCGAGCGGGCGGTGGTGAATGGCCAAGGGCGGCTTACCGTGCCTGCGCGTCACGGCTTCGGGACACCGTGGTGCGATTGCATGGCGGCGCACGGCGTTCAGCTCTGTTGGCCAATTGGGCCCGTTTGCGCCGTGCTTGGCCATGGCACCCAGGTTGAGTTTGGCCGGGCGGTTCGGATGTCGGCATGCGGAGGGCGTATGGCTCCGCATCCACCCTCTATAACGCGCGGGGTGATCTATCCAGCCCCTCTGGCGGGGTTGAAAACGCGGAAAAAAGTGCGCAGGGCGTTGGTTGGCCGCCCGGGGCACGCGGGGCGTTGGCTGACCGCTCGGGGCATGCAGGGCGTTAGTTGACGGCCCAGGGCGCGCAGGGCGTTGGTGGGCCGCGCGGGGCGCGTTGGGGGATTGCAGACGCTTGCGGATCAGGTGCATGGCGTCCGCTGGCACGTTGTGCGATCGCTGGGAAAGGGACGCCCGGCCGGTTAGCATGGATCGCGGCAACGCGGGCGAACTTGGCGAGGGGTCAGGAACCGCGGCTCAGCATGGAACGCGGTGACGGGGGCAACCTTGACGACGGGAAGAAAGCGCGGCACAGGGAGCGACCGCGACCTGAACGACAATCCCAGGCGAAGGCATTGGTCATGAGCGTTCTGGAACACATCGCAGCTTGCGTGGAAACCGGCAAGGCCGACGCGCAGATGGACATTCCCCCGGGCAGCGCGGGACAGCCGGGGGTGGTGGAGCACATCCGCCAGGCGCTGGACGACGGCGTTATGCCCCAGGTCATCCTTCAGGACGGTCTGCTCGCGGGGATGGGCCGGGTTGGACGCCGGTTCGCGGCCAACGAGGTGTTCATCCCCGATGTGCTGATCGCCGCGCGGGCCATGCAGGCCGGATTCGCCGTGCTCAAGCCGTGCTTCGCCGATCAAACCGTCCCCTCCCGGGGCGTGTTCGTGATCGGCACGGTCCGCGGCGACCTCCACGACATTGGCAAAAACCTCGTGAGCATCATCCTCGAGGGCGCCGGCTGGCGGATCGTCGATCTGGGCGCGGATTGCCCGCCGGAACGCTTTGTCGAGGCCGTCCGGCAGAACCCCGGCTGCGCCGTGGGCCTTTCGGCCCTGCTGACCACCACGATGATGAACATGCCGGTCACCATCGAGGCCATCCGCGCCGTTAGCCCGGAGACCAGGGTGCTGGTGGGCGGCGCGCCGGTGACCGCGGCGTTCGCCGATCAAATCGGCGCGGACGGCTACGCCGACGATCCGACCGCCGCCCTGGCCGTGCTCGACGCGCTGTTGCCGTCTGCGCAATGACCTGCTGGCGTCGTCCGGGCAATGACGCGTTGTTGCCATTTGGGCAATGACGCACCGTTGCCATCTGGGCAATGAGGAGGATCCCGCGTGCCGCTTGACGCCGAACAGCAAGCCTGGATCGCGGCCGGCCCGCGGGAATTGCGCCTGTCGCCCGCAGCGTGCCTGAACGACGGGGACGCCATCGTCCGGGCCCTGGGCTACGGCGCCGGGCGAACCATTCCGGCGCATCTGCGGAACGATCTGGACCGTCTGCACACCCGGGCATTGGAGCTGGCAACCCCGCGAATCTGCTGGGTTCCGGTGGCGGTGACGCTCGGTGATGATGCGGTGATCTGCACGGCGCCGGCGTCGGGCCGGCTGGCCGTCGGCGGCATGGTGCATGCGCAGTTGCACCGTTCGGTGGCGGCGGTCGTCTTCGTTGTGACCATCGGCGACGCCCTGGAGCGCGCCGCGCGCGCATTGCTCGCCGGGCCGGACGCGGTTGGGGGCTTTGTCCTCGACGCGCTGGGCTCGGTGGCCGCGGAGGGTTGCGCAGACGCGTTGGAAGGGGAGGTGCGGCGGGCGGTGGCGCCGCTCGGATGGGCAATTACCAACCGCTTCAGTCCCGGCTACTGCACGTGGGACACGGCCGACCAGGCGGCGCTGTTCGCCCTGCTGCCGGAACGCCCGGCGGGGGTTGGCCTATCGCCCAGCGCCCTGATGCAGCCGATCAAGAGCATCAGCGGCATCATCGGCCTGGGGCCGGATGTCCGCTACGAGGCGTACCCGTGCGCGTTTTGCCAGATGGAGACCTGCCACCAGCGTCTGGTTGACGCCCGGCATTGAGGTTTTTGCTTGGTTGTGCCGCATTTTTAACAAGAGACCACCGCGCCGCGGTCCGCGGGGCGGTGGTCAAAGCAGTCATGGCTGTGTGCGGCGCCGATGCATTGCGCGGCGCCACTGTGACGCGGGGTGCGTCTGTTTTGGGCGGCGATTCAGTGCTCGTCGGCGATTCAGTGCTCGTCGGCGGGGGCGGCCGCACCGCTGTTGAAGCTCTGCAACGCCAGGTAGCTCAGGCCGAAGCGTTTGATGTTGTCCATCTGCTGATCGAAGATGTCGAAGTGGCCTTCTTCGTCGGCGACCATGTCCTCGAAGATTTTTTTGCTGGCGGCGTCGGCGTTTTGGGAGCACTCGAGGGCGAACTTGTTGTAGTCGGCCGCGGCCTGCTGCTCCATTTCGGCGGCCTTCTTCAAGATGGCCTCCGGCTCGGTGATGCGGGCGACGGGGCCGGCGACCTCCATGTCCACGTCGCCGCCGAGGAACAGGATCCGCTCCGAGAGTTCTTCGACGTGGGTCATCTCGCCGATGGCGATGCGCTTGAACAGCGTCGCCAGCGGGCCGAACCCCTGATCGTCGAGATGGAAATGCCAATACATGTACTGGTGGACGGCCTGGAGCTCGTCCGCGACGCCCTTGTTCAACAGCGCGATGCTTTTCTTCGGATCCATGGTTTTCCTTTCCACTGCTTGCCAGACGCGATCCTCCCCGGCGTCCATCGGCCGGCATTGTAGCAGCCGGCGCGGGATTATGAAGTTCAGCCGGAGCAAACGCGCATCGGATTGCGCCGCCGCGCAAAGGCCAGCGGCCCGGGCCCCCGACAGAGAACCCGAGTTCAAGCCGGCACTCACCCTGCCGCGCCGCACCTCGTACTGTTTGGCGGTATCCGCCGGACGGCGTCGTCTCGACGGCCCCGGCGCGAGCGGCTACAACACGCCCATGCCCGAAGCAGGAGGCCACTCCGAGAACGACTCCGCCCCGGCCGTCACGGTGGTCGTCCCCACCTACCGGGAGGCCGAGAACCTCCCGGCGTTGATCCCGGCCATCACGGAAGCGCTGCAATCCGCGGGGACGCCTTACGAGATTCTCATCGTGGATGACGACAGCCGCGACGGCAGCGTTGAGGCGGTTGCGCGGCTGTCGGCCGAGGGGCACGCGGTGCGGATCATCGTGCGCACCGGCGCGCGGGGTCTGGCGTCGGCGGTCATCCGCGGTTTCGAGTCCGCCCGGGGCGCGACGCTGGTGTGCATGGACGCCGACCTGAGTCATCCGCCGGAGGCGATTCCGCGGCTGGTGGGGGCGCTGGACGCGGGTGCGGACTTCGTGATCGGCAGTCGCTACGTGCGGGGCGGCAGTACGGAGCAGGGATGGGGGCTGTTTCGCTGGCTCAACAGCCGAATCGCGACGTGGCTGGCCCGCCCGTTCACGGGGGCGAAGGATCCGATGGCGGGTTTTTTTGCGCTGCGGCGTGAGACGTTTGCGTCGGCCGCTGCGCTGGACCCCATCGGCTACAAGATCGGGCTGGAGCTGATGGTGAAATGCCGCTGTCGCCGGGTAGAGGAAATCCCGATTCACTTCGCCGACCGCCATCGGGGCGAGAGCAAGCTCAGTTTCCGCGAGCAGTGGAACTATCTCCGGCACCTCGCCCGGCTGGCGCGGTTCAAGCTCCGGGGGCGTCGCTGAGGAGAACTAACAGCAAAAAGCCAACTTGGGGATGTGCGAAAAAAAGCCCCTGATTTCGGCCGACCTCACGATCTGGAGGGGCGTACTCTCGAGGGGCGGATTCTCCGATCAGATTTTTCCTACACGATTATCCTACTGAGTTGCCGGGTGGCAAGCTTGTACCGCGTGTCACTTGCGGAACCGCGCTGGGGGTATCGGCCGGTTGGCGCGGGTTCCGTTGCATCGCATGGGGGTAGGGGCATCTGGACGGCTTGCCTGCCCGCCCAAAACGTTGTACAATGTACAACGTACAAAACGCGGGCGGGCTGCTGCGGCCCGTCTCCCCTTCGGTCCGAGCGGCGCGCGCCGCCGCAGTGGAGGTGATCAGGCCATGAAACGCGTTTCCAAGCTCGCCGGAATCGTCAGTAAGCCCTTGCAGCGTCGGTATTTACTCGCCACGGAGGCCGAACGCCGCGCCCTTCTGCCCGTCATCGAGCAGGAAAGTCAGTGGATGATCGATAGAATGGCGCGCAAGGGGTATCGGCTGGAGGCCCGGGTGGCCGACGTTTACGGCCTGTTCACCCGCGGGTCGGCCCGCGGGACCGTGTGCCTGGTGGATCAACCCGCGACGGTCGGCGCGTGAAGCAGAGCAAGATCAAACGACTGGCGCCCAAGAAGCGCGTGCAGCAATGCGCCGGGCAGGACGCCGGCGCGCTCGAGGCCATGCTTCGCCGCGAAGGGGCCGACACCATCGCCAAGATGCACGCCAAGGGCTACGAACTGGTGTCCTGCCTGGAGACCGGCGAGGGCGTATTCGTCCGCGACGAGGCGGTGGTCGGGCTGCACATTCAACTGCCGCGCGAGCTGTACGACCGGCTCGACGCGGCGTGCCGCCGGCAGGAAACCACCAAGCGGAGCGTCGTGGTCGAGGCCCTGGAAAAGCACTTGCCGCCGGACAACGGGTAGAGCCGTTGCCAGGACGCTGCTGACATCACGACAGCGTTTGCTGCCGGCGGCCCGCACTTATGCGCGAAGGAGGCGCCAACGACCATGCTAGTTTATCTTGTTCGCCATGCGATCGCCGTGCCCCGCGACAGCGTTGCCGGGCTGGACGATGCCTCCCGTCCCTTGACCGACAAGGGCATCGACCGCATGCGCCGCAGCGTCCGGGGCCTCGACAAGCTCAATGTCTCGATCGAGGAGATCTGGACCAGTCCGCTGCTCCGCGCCCGGCAGACGGCCGATATCCTGGCGGAGTCGCGCCACTTCAACGGCCATTCCAAGACCGTGAACGCCCTTGCTCCCGGCGGGGATCTGAACCTTCTGGTTCGCGACCTGCGCCAGGCCGGGCGGACCACCTCGATTGCGCTGGTGGGCCACGAGCCGGACATGGGCGAACTGGCCACGTTGCTGCTGACCGGTCTGACGGCCAGTGTGATCCCCTTCAAAAAGGGCGGGGTCGCGTGCATCGAGATCGACGATCTGTCGCCACCCATCCGCGGCGAGTTGCTCTGGCTGCTCACGCCGAAGCAAATGCGCAGCATCAAGTGATGCCGATAAGCGCCATGGCGGCGCTGGGCGGGTGGTTAAGTTTCTGTTAAGCCGTACGGGGCGACCTTCCGGCGCGTTGAACGCGGTTGGTAATCCGGGACAATCGGCGGGGAGGGGCATCGGCCATGGCACACAACGACGATTTCATCACGTTCGCCCGCAAGCACCTGCGACGTCTGGACCGGAATCTACGACTGCTGGGTGGGACCGACACGGTCGAGCCGATTCATGATTTCCGGGTGGCTTCGCGGCGCTTGCAGGAGCCGATGGCCATCATGGGGCCTTGGCTGGGGCGCAAGGCGGTCAAGCGGCACGTGAAGCGGCTCAAGCGGGTGCGCCGGGCGCTGCGCGACGTGCGCGACATCGACGTGCTGAGAGCGTCTTTTGAGGTCGACGCCACGCGTCCGAACCTGACCGCTCCGGATGCTCAGCGGCTGCACGAACTGATCCGCGCGATCCGCACCGACGCGCTGGCCTCGGGGCTGGAGAAGCTGGACGACGCCCGGCCGCAAAAGGTGATTGACGAACTCGACGCCTGCCTGGCTGACTTCGCCAAGCAGGCTGCCGGCGAGAGCGCGGCGGTTCACGGCGTCGCCCGGGAACAGTGGCGGACAAACGCCGGCAAGGTGCTCGAACAGCAGCCGACCGAGGATCCGGACGCCGACCTTCACGCGTGTCGCATCCGCATCAAGCACCTACGCTACAGTACGGAGTTGCTGCGCCCGATGGAGGGCGAGGCCATGGCGGAACTGGTCGCCGCGTGCAAGGCGATGCAGGACGCCTTGGGGCGCTGGAATGACCACCAGTTCGCGGTCATGCGCCTGACGGCTCTGGCAACCGAAGAAGCCCAGCTTGCCCGGCGGGCGGATTGGTCGGCGGCGGTGTTGCGTTGCGCCGCGGATCGGGCGCAGCTTGCGCAGGCGGACCGTGTGGCGGCGCTCCAGGCGTGGCCGGCGCTGCGGGAGGCGATTGAAAGCGCGTTGGCGGGCGTGGCGTCGTCGGGCGATGGGTCGTCGGGTGGTGCGGACCGCCCGGAGGACGGTGCATCGGATGCGGACCTGCGCGGCGCCGTTGAAGGACATGCATGATTGAACGTGGCGACAGCCCGGCTCTGAGCAGCGTGGCTTCCGTGACGGGGCCCGACGACTCCCTTCATGGGGCCACGTCGGCGATTGTGCTGCGCGACTGGTCGGAACCGCTGCGCAAGCCGCCCACAACGCGGTACGCCGCCATCGACATCGGCACGAACAGCATCCACATGGTCATCGCGGAGATTTCGCCGGAGGGCGACTTCCGCATCATCGACAGCGACAAGGACATGGTGCGGCTGGGCCGCGGCGGTTTCGGACGCTCCGTGCTCACGCCCCAGGCCATGGACGCGGGGATCGAGACCCTGCGGCGCTACCGGCGCATGGCCGAGCTGAAAAAGTGCAACAAGATCAAGGCCGTGGCCACCAGTGCGGTGCGCGAGGCGCGTAACGGCGGTGAATTCGTGGCCCGGGCCTGGGACGAACTCGCCCTCGAGATCAACGTGATCAGCATCGAGGAGGAGGCCCGGCTGGTCTATCTGGGCGTGCGGCACGCGGTGGACCTGGGCCAGCAGAACAGCCTGATCCTGGACATCGGCGGCGGCAGCATCGAGATGATCGTGGGTAACGCGATCGAAGCGCGCAAGCTGGTCAGCGCCAAGCTCGGCGGTTCGCGGCTGGCGGAGCTGTTTCTGCGCAGCGATCCGCCCCGGCCCGAGGAAATGAAGGCGCTGCGGCGGCATGTCAGCGACACGCTCGATCCCCTGCTCAAGCGACTGAAGGTTTTTTCGGTGGAGCGCTGCATCGGCACGGCCGGCACGATCCGCAACCTGGCCATCATGTGCGGCTACCGGCGCGGACAGCAGAGCGAGAGTGTGAACGCGACGTACCGCATGACGCGCGACGAGTTGAAGGCGCTGGCGGGCGATCTCCAGGGCAAAACGCGCGAACAGCGTCTCCAGTTTCCCGGAATGGACGCGCGGCGGGTGGATTACTGCCTGCCCGCCGCCGGTGTGCTGCTGCCGATCATGAAGGCCATGAAGGTCGGCGAGATTGGGTATTGCGATTACGCGTTGCGGGAGGGGATGATCGTCGACTACATCGGCCGGCATCGGCGCAAGCTGTTGGCGCGGGCCACCTGGCCCGATCCGCGCACACGGAGCATTATCTACCTGGCGGAGCGGTGCAACTATCATCGGCGGCACGCGGAGCAGGTCGCCCGTCTGGCGGATCAGCTCTTTGACGAGCTCGCCCCGCAGCATCAGCTCGATCCGGCGTATCGGGAATTGCTGCATTACGCCGCGCTGCTGCACGATATCGGCTATCACATCAGCCCGCGCGGCCACCACAAGCACAGCTACTACCTGATCAGCAACGGCGAGCTGCGCGGCTTCGACGAGCAGGAGATTGAGATCATCGCCAACCTGGCGCGTTACCACCGGAAGGAGCGGCCGAAGAAGACGCACTTCAGCTTTCAGCAACTGGCTGCGGAACATCAGCGGCCGGTGCGCAAGCTGTCGGTGTTGTTGCGCATGGCCGAGGCGCTCGATCGGACGCATTCCGTCGTCGTCGACCGCCTGACCTGCCGGCTGCGCGGCAAGACCCTGCAACTGCATGTGTACGCCAGGCGGGATGCGGAACTGGAGATCTGGACCGCCCGCCGCCAGGGGCATCGCTTCGAGCGCGAGTTCGGCTGCCCGCTCGATATTCACGTGACCCAGACGCAACCCGCCGAGAGCGACGCCGAGAAAGACGACAACCATGGATAAGATGCTGAAACCGCACGATTACCCGGGCCGCCTGTTCATCGTCGAGGGGATCGACGGCTCGGGCAAGAGCACGCAGATTCGCCTGCTGCAAACCTGGCTCGAGTCCCAGGGGTACCAGGTGTTTTTCACCGAGTGGAACTCGGCCGACCTGATCAAGTCGACGACCAAGCGGGCGAAGAAGAAGGGGAGCCTGACGCCGACGACGTTCAGCCTGCTGCACGCTACGGATTTCGCCCATCGGCTGGTGACGAACATTCTGCCGCCGCTGAAGGCGGGGATGATCGTGCTGGCCGACCGGTACGTCTTCACCGCGTACGCCCGCGACGTGGTCCGCGGATGCAGCCGTTCGTGGGTGCGCAAGGAGTACAGCTTTGCGCCCAAGCCGGACGTGGCCTTTTATTTCCGGGTGCCGACCGACGTGGCGCTGCGGCGGATCACCATGGCCCGGCCCAAGCTCAAGGACTTCGAGGCCGGCATGGATTTGAATCTGCACCCCGACCCGTTTCAGAGCTTCAAGATCTTCCAGGGGGGGATCCTCGAGGAGTACGACCGCATGGCCGCGCCGCACGACTTCGTCGTGGTCGACGCCACGCTCAGCATCAGCGAACAGCAGCGAACCGTCCGCCAGGTGGCGCGCGAGCGGCTCCAGGGCTTCAATCGCGAAGCGAGGATCGCATGATTGGCAACCAGCTCAAGTTCTTCGGTGAAGGTCTTCCCTATCTCGATTGCAGCGACGCGTCCGGAGTGCTGATCACGGTGGAGGGGACGGACGGCGTCGGGCGCACGACGCAGCTTGGCATGCTCCGCGAGTGGCTCGAGCTCCAGGGCCACGGCGTGGTCGAAACCGGCTGGACGCGCAGCCAGCTCGTCGGGCGCGCGATCACCGAGGCCAAGGAGATCCGGGCGCTCAACAAGCTGACCTACGCGCTGCTGTATGCGGCGGACTTCGCCGACCGGCTCGAAAAGGAGATCATCCCCGCGCTGCGCAGCGGGTTCGTGGTGCTGGCCGACCGCTACGTGTTCACCGCGTTCGCCCGTGCCCTGGTGCGCGGCTCGGATCCGCAGTGGGTGCGCGACCTGTACGGCTTCGCCCCGATCCCGCACCTGGTGCTCTACCTCAAGGCTGACATCGCCACGGTGATCAAGCGGGCGATTCCCCGCGGGGCGATCGACCCGTTCGAGGCGGGCATGGACATCGGCCTGGGGGACGACCTCTACGACAGCTTCAAGGAGTACCAGACGCGGCTCATCCGCGAGTACAACCAGCTTGCCGAGGAGTTCGAGTTTCACACGGTGGACGCCAACCTCGAGCGTGAGACCATCCAGGAGCGGCTCCAGCACACCGTTTCGGATTTCTTCGAGAGCATCGGGCGCTGAGGCGCGCGGCGGGCCTACTTGGCCCGGGTGGCGCGCTTGCGATCGTTTTCCTTCAACAGCCGTTTGCGCAGGCGGATCGCCTCGGGGGTGACCTCAACCCATTCGTCGTCCTCGATGAACTCGAGGGCCATCTCCAGGGTCATTTCGCGCGGGGGCTTGATGACGACGGTTTTGTCGCTGCCGGCCGCCCGGATGTTGGTCATCTTTTTGGCCCGGGTGACGTTGACCGGCAGGTCGTTGTCGCGGCAATGTTCGCCGACGATCTGGCCCTCGTAGACCTGCGTGCCGGGCTCGATGAAGAAGTCGCCGCGGTCCATCAGGTTCTGAATGGCGTAGGGCGTGGTTTGGCCCGGTTCGCTGGCGATCATCACGCCGTTGGTCCGCCCGGGGATTCCGCCGCGGAAGAACTCGTACTCGTAAAAGTTGTGGTGCATGATCGCGGTCCCGTTGGTGGCCGTGAGCATGCGGTTGCGCAGGCCGATCAGGCCGCGCGCGGGAATGGTGAATTCCAGGTGGCTGGCGTCGCCGCGCGTCTCCATGGTCTTGCAGATGCCGCGCCGCCCGCCCATGAGCTCCATGACGGTGCCCACGTGTTCGGTGGGGACATCGATGACGCACAACTCGATGGGCTCGGTCTTCTTGCCGTTCAGTTCGCGGTAGATGACCTTGGGTTTGCCGACGCACATCTCGAAGCCCTCGCGGCGCATGTTCTCGATGAGCACGGACAGGTGCAGCATGCCCCGGCCGGAGACGTGAAACTCCTCCGGCGTGGGTCCGGGTTCCACGCGCAGGGCGACGTTGACCTGGGTCTCCTTCTCCAGCCGGTCGCGGAGGTGGCGCGAGGTGAGGTACTTGCCGCTCCGCCCGCTGAAGGGGGAGTTGTTCACGTGGAAGGTCATGTGCAGGGTGGGTTCGTCGATGCTGATGATGGGCAGGGGTACGGGATTTTCCAGGGAGGCGATGGTGTTGCCGATGTCGACCGTCTTGATCCCCACGATTGCGCAGATGTCGCCGGCGATGGCCTGGTCGGTTTTGGCCCGCCCGAGACCGTCAAAGGCGAAGAGTTCGCCGACGCGCTCCTTGGCCTGGGTGCCGTCGCGGTGGATGACCATGACGTCTTCGCCGGCGTGGATGGTGCCGGCGAAGACCCGGCCGATGCCGATGCGCCCGACGTAATCGTTGTAGTCCAGGGTGGTGATGAGCATCTGGAGCGGGCCGGTCGGGTCCACCTCCGGCGGTGGCACGTGGTCGATGATCATGTCGAAGAGGGCGAAGATGTTGTCGGTGATCCTGTCGGGATCGCTGGTGGCAAAGCCTCGGGTGGCCGACGTGTACACGGTGGGGAAATCGAGCGCCGATTCGTCGCAGCCCAGTTCGATGAACAGGTCGAGCACCTCATCGTGGACGTCGTGGGGGCGGGCGTCGGGACGGTCGATTTTGTTGATCACCACGACGGGACGCAGACGGGCTTCGAAGGCCTTTTTGAGCACGAAGCGCGTCTGGGGCATGGGTCCTTCGAAGGCGTCCACCAGCAGCAGGCACCCGTCGGCCATCTTGAGCACGCGCTCGACCTCGCCGCCGAAGTCGGCGTGGCCGGGGGTGTCGATGAGGTTGATCTTGGTGTCGTGATACATGATGGCGATGTTCTTGGAGAGGATGGTGATGCCGCGTTCCTTCTCCAGGGCGTTGGAATCGAGGATGCGCTCCCCCTTGAGCTGGGCGTCGCGGAACTGGCCGCACTGCCGGAGCATTTGGTCGACGAGGGTGGTCTTGCCGTGATCGACGTGGGCGATGACGGCCACATTGCGGATACCGCTGATTTTCACAAGATAAACCCCAGGGTGGAGGGAGCCGGGCTGCGGACGCACGATTTCGCCGCAAGAACTCGGCCGCCAGACCGAATCGGAGGGATAGTTGTAGCGACCGGGTCGAAAACTGGCAACGGGCCGGAGATCCGTGCGCGGTGGATTGTGCCTGCGGCGCCGTACCTTTGCCGTTTGCAGAGACGCTCACCGGCGGCTGCGTCCGGGAAAAATGCCCGCGGCCGTGCCGTGCGGGCCCGGCCGGGGTAGAATGTCACGGTGCACCGCCGCGGCGCGGGCGGCGTCCGCGGCCGGATTTCACCCGGTCCACGCCCCTCATCCACGAGGAATCGAGAATGAACCTACGAAAGTGTCTGCTTTGGGTGCTGGCGGCGGCCGCGACATTGCCGGCCGGGTCGGGCTTCGCTCAGACCGGCGGTCCGGGCGTCGACCTGCCGGACGTCTCGCTGCTGCTGGTGCGGGAGCCGGCCGTCCAGAAAGAGCTGGACCTGCGCGATCATCAAAAGGAGCTCATCGCGGAGCTGTCGGCCGACGTCGACGAGCCCTTTTTTCTGCTCCGCGACCAGGTTACCCGGGAGGGGGCCCGGGAATTGCACGACCGCCTGCGGAAGTTTGAGCGCCGCCTGCGCAGCGTGCTGACGCGCGAGCAGTATCGCCGGCTGGACAACATCGTGGTGCAGTGGCTGGGTTACGAGTACTTCTTCGAGAAGCGTCCGGCGCGCCGGCTCGACATCACGGCCGCCCAGCAGAAGGCGATCCGCGAGGCCATCGCGGACACGCGCCGGGAGCTGGCGGAGCTGGGTTGCAGCGACCCAGCCGAGGCCCCCAACGACGTCGTGCGCGACGAGGTCATCCGCGTGCGGAAGGTTTGCGAAGACACCATCCGCAACATTCTCGACGCCAAGCAGCGCAAGCAGTGGGAGCAGCTCAAGGGCGAGCCGTTCGACCTCGGCAAGCTGCGGCCGGTTCGTCCGCGACCGCCGGAGTTGGCGGGCATCACCAAGTGGATCAACTCCGACCCGATCACGCTGGAGAGCCTGCGGGGCAAGGTGGTGGTGGTGCACTTCTGGACGTTCGGCTGCGGCAACTGCATCAACAACTACCCGCACTATCGCAAGTGGCAGGAGAAGTTCGCCGGCGAGGATTTCGTCATGATCGGCGTGCACACCCCGGAGACCGAGGCGGAGCTGGACACGATCATGGTGGAGTCGAAGGCAAAGGAGGCCGGGCTGAAGTTCCCCATCGCCATCGACAACCAGGCGCAGACCTGGAACGCGTGGGGCAACGCCTGGTGGCCGGCCGTCTATCTGTTCGACAAGGACGGCTTCTTGCGCAATTGGTGGTACGGCGAGCTCAACTACCAGGGCGCCGAGGGCGAAAAGCTCATGACCGCCCGCATCGAGGAACTGCTCAAGGCGGACTACAAGAAGTAGTCCGCCCGGCGCGCCACCTCACCTGCGACCACGCCGCAATTCATCGGCTGATCGAGCGCAGATAGGGAATCAGTACCGCCCGGCGAGCCTGCCGGTCGGTGGACGCCTGGCCTCCGCGCCGGGCGAACTCGCCCGATGCCGGGTCGAACAGGTGCGAATAGGCGAAGACGCAGAACCCGCCGGCGGTCTGCATGGCCGCGGCGATCTGCTGCTGGGCATTGATCGCCGACTGCCGTGGCGTGCCGGCGTCGCGGAAGGTCAGGCCGGGATAAATCGGGACTTCGGGGTTGATGGGGCGTTCCAGCCAGGTGCGGTTCCGCTTCTGGAACGTGTCCAGGTCGTCGGTGTAGTTCATAAGGATGAGGCCGTCGATGATGCCCAGGGCGGCCCAGCGGCGGGCGTCCTGGAAGTAGCCGCGGGTGGCGCGGTCGGCGTCGGAGCTGACCGCGGCGGTCAGGACCGTGCCCGGCCGGGCCTGGCGGATGGTGCGGTGCACGTCGCCGACGAGTTGGGTGACCTGGTCGCAGCGCCACTTGTTCCACAGGGCGGGGTCGTCGTCGGGGGCCTTGCCGGTGGCCTGGCGATAGAGGGCGAGGGTGCGCTGGTCCCGGGGATAGTCGGGGATGCGCTCGCCCGGCACGACGGGCTCATTGGGAAAACGGATATAATCCATGTGCAGCCCGTCCACGTCGTACTTGTGGACCAGCTCGCCCATGACGTTGCAGAGATACTGCCGCACCTCGGGGAGGCAGGGGTTGATGCTCGCGTACCAGGCCCGGGTGCGGTCGCCGACGCGATGGACCAGCGGCTGGCGTTTGCCCGTCTGGTCATACCAGAACCACTCGGGATGGGCGTTGTAGAGCTGGTTGCGGACGGGCGGCGCCTGCTCGCCGCGCCAGGCGGGCATGACGTTGACCCAGGCGTGCAGTTGCAGGCCGCGGCGGTGGGCCTCGGCCACGGCGATGGCGAGGGGGTCGTAGCCGGGGTCGGTGAAGTCGTATTGTTCCGCCCAGGGTTCAATGTTGGAATCGTAGGAGACGGTGCCGTTGCCGCGGACCTGGAACATCACGGCGTTGAAGCCGGCGCCCGCGCAGTTGTCCATCACCTGCTGGATGTCGGTGGGGGTTTTGTAATCGTAGCGGGTGACCCAGATGGCGTGCAGCGGTCCGACCTCGGCCCGCTGGGCCTGCTGGCAGCCGGTGGCCAGGGCCAGGGTGACAAGGCTCGCGAGGGCGAGGGTGGTATTTCGGAATTGGTTCGCTGGCATGTTCAGTCTCCTTACCAAACGGGGCAGCCGGGGTATTGGTTTGCCGAGCACTCGCAGTTGGTGACGCGCTGGGAGCGGCTGCGGCGCGTTTCCGCGGTTGAGTTTTTCGTGAGCATGGCGGCGCTCGACTGCGTCGAGCTTAGCCATGGCACCCAAGTTTAAGCTTGGCCGTGGTACCCAAGCTTTAGCTTGCCTATTCCTTGTCGATGATCGCTGCCACGTGTCCGTCGTGCTTGGCCAGAAGCTGCTGGGCGGCGGCGCGATCGACTCCTTTCGCGTGCATGACGACGGCGGTCTTGACGTGGCCGTTGGCTTCGTCGAGCAGCTTGGCGGCCGGTTCGCGCTCGAGCCCCGTCAGGGTGGCGACCATGCGAATGCCGCGGTCCACGAGCTTGCTGTTGGAGCGGGTGTAGACGTCGACCATGAGGTTGCCGTAGACCTTGCCGATCTGCACCATGCCGATGGTGGTGACGGTGTTGAGCACGAGCTTGGTGGCCGTGCCGGCCTTGAGCCGGGTGCTGCCGGTGATCACCTCCGGGCCCACGAGCACGCGGATGGAGACGTCGGCGTCGTCGGTCACGTGGTTTTTGTCAACGCAGGCGAAAAAGACGGTCTTGGCGCCGAGCTTCTTGCCGCGACGGATGGCGCCGTGGACGTACGGGGTGGTGCCGCCGGTGGCGATGCCGAACACGACGTCGTTCGGTCCGACGGCGAGCTTGTCGATTTCGGCCGCCCCGTCGGCTTCGAAGTCCTCGGCGCCTTCGATGGCGCGGCGGAGCGCGTCCCACCCGCCGGCGATCACGCCCTGCACCATGCTGGGGTCGCTCTGGAAGGTGGGCGGGCATTCGGAGGCGTCGAGCACGCCGAGGCGTCCGCTGGTGCCGGCGCCCACGTAGATCAGACGTCCGCCGGCGCGGAACGCGTGGACCACCAGTTCGATGGCCTGGCAGATTTCCGCCTTGGCGGCCGCCACCGCCGCGGGGATGGTTGCGTCCTCGGCGTTGAGCAGGTCGAACGCCTCGGCGACTGACATGGTGTCGATCTGCGCCGAGCGTTCGTTGCGCAGTTCAGTGAGCAGATGTCCGCGGTCTTGCATGGTGGCTGCCTTCGGTCGGGCGCCGGCCGGCGCCCGGGGGAAACGTCGAAATCCAGGTGACTAGATAGCAAAATCCCGAAGAGTTTTCAAACCCCGGCGCGGGCTTGCGTGCCATCGCCAGCGTCATCACCAGCGCCGATTTGACGCGGGTGACACGATCTGTCGCTGCCGGGTCCGCCCGCTGGGCCCTACTCCCCCGCCGGCTCCCGGCCGCGGCGGGGCCGGAACATCAGCCGGATGGGCACTTCCTCAAAGGGCAGATGTTCCTGCATGCGGTTGAGCAGGTAGCGTTTGTAATCCTGCTTGATGGCCTTGGGGTGATTGACAAAGCACACGATGGTGGGCGGCTGGACCCCGACCTGGGTTGCGTAGTAGACCTTCGGGGCCTTCTGGCCACGTTTGGGCGACGGGCCTCGGCCGGCCAGCGCCTCCTCGAGCACCCGGTTGAGTTCGCCGGTCGTCACGCGGATCTGCGACTGGCGAAACAGCGACCAGGCCGTGTCGATCACCGCGTCGGTGTTGTGCGCGTCCTTGGCCGAGGTGAACACGACCGGGGCGAAGTCCAGCTCTGGCAGGGTCTTGGTGAGATAGTCGCCGTAGTCGTCGGTGGCGGCCACGCTCTTGGCCAGGTCCCACTTGTTGATCACCAGCACGCACGGTTTGAGCTCGTCCGCGACGATATGGGCGAGCTTTTTGTCGGTCATGGTGATGGCTTCGGTCGAGTCGATAAACAGCACGCAGACGTCCGCCCGGCGGATGGATTTGAGCACCCGGGTGTAGCCGTAGAATTCGATCGAGCTCGCGTGTTTGCTCTTTTTTTTGACCCCGGCCGTGTCGATCGCGATGAAGGTGCGCCCGTCCTGCTCGAAGCACAGATCGACGGCGTCGCGGGTGGTGCCGGGCACTTCGCTGACGATGACGTGCTCCTCGCCGGCGAGGGCGTTGATGAAGGTGCTCTTGCCGGTGTTTTGCCGGCCGATGACCGCCACCCGCATGATCGGATCGGGCGGGGTCTCCCTGGCGAGGTGGCCGATCCGCTCGATGACGACGTCCATGAGCTCGTGGCGTCCCAGCCGGTGGAGGGCGGAGACGCAAAGCGGCTCGCCATAGCCGAGGCGGAGGAACTCGGCCGCGTCGGGAATCTTTGCCGGATCGTCCGCCTTGTTGGCGACGAGCACGACGCGATCGTGGTGGGGGCGCAGCATATCGGCCACCTTGCGGTCGAGCGGCACAACCCCGTCGCGGACGTCGACCACGAAGAGGATCAGCGCCGCCCGGTCGATGGCGAAGGCGATCTGCCGTTCGACGTGCTCGGTGAGGTTGTCGGTGTCCTCGATGCCGTAACCGCCGGTATCGACCAGTTCGAAGTAGAGGTCGTCGATTTCGCAGATGGTGCTGACCCGGTCGCGGGTGACGCCGGGGGTGGCCTCGACGATGCTCACCATGCGGCGGGCGATCCAGTTGAGGATAGAGCTTTTGCCCACGTTGGGGCGGCCCACGATGGCGACGACTGGCAGCGACATGGCGGTGTGCGGTTGCGCCGGGGCATTGCTGCCGCGGGCAACGTATCCTATCTCTGGAGCGGGCGGTCCACCGCGCTCAGCACTTCTTCTTGGGTACGGGAAACGTGTACCGCCCGGTGGGGCAACACGCCGGCCGCAACCGGTTCGCGTTCCGTGGATCCCCGGATCGCCAGGGCCTCGCCGCCGCCGAGCACCTGCTCGCCGCCGGCGAAGGCGACCTCCGTCAGCCAGCCGGACACCATTGTGGACGCGGACCGCAAATAGAGCAAACAGACCGCGTGGGGGTAGCCGGATTCGGGGAGGTCGATCAGTTCGGCCCGGACGGGGCAGGGCAGGGGATGGTCGGCCGCCAGGGTCCGCAGGGTCCGAAAATCGCGGCCCGCGGCCAGGCTGTCGCCGGTCAGGAACAGCATGACCTCCTGGCCGGCGAGTTCGGCGGTCTGCACGCCGGCGAGTTCCACCCGCCCTTCGGGGTCGACGCGGTGGATGCGATAGACGGTGACGTCGCGGTAGGGGGCCTCGGCCGTCAGCATGGCGATTTCGTCGGCGGTGTAGCCGACGGCGGCGTGGTCGCCGAAGTCGACGACGTAGAGGCCGGCGTAGCGTTCGGGGTTTCTTAGCGGGGGCAGGTTCATGATGCCGGCGGGACAGGCCCGCGATACGAGTGCTGGACTGACGGTTCGTGCTGGCGCGGGCGGGATCGCCAGGTTCGGGCGAAGGCGGGCACGGCCCGCCCTACGGGTGTTTTCCTTGACCGACGCTGGTTTGCCGGGTTGGTGCCGGCCAGGGCCGAGTTCGGCTGAAGGCGGGCACGGCCCGCCCTACATGTGTTTTTCCTTCACCGCGGCAGTTCGCAATTGCGGCCGCGGTTCACGATTGCGGCCGCGGTCACAGTGCGATTCTGACGAACTTGCGCTTTCCGCGCTGGACGACCTGTCCCGCCTGGATGGCCACCTGGCCCATGGGGTCGGGCAGAGGCTCGCCGTCGAGGCGTACGCCGTTCTCGCCGATGAGCCGGCGGGCCTCGCCCTTGGACTTGGCGAATCCGCAAGCGACCACGAGGTCGGCCGCGGCGATGGAGCCGTCGGCCAGCAGGTCGGCGGGGATGCGGACGTCGGGAATCTCGTCGGGCAGCCCGCTCTTGCCGGCGCCGTGGATGCGGAAGAACTCGTCGACCGCGGCCTGGGCGGCGTCGGCGCCGTGGAAGCGGGTCACGATCTGGCGGCCCAGCTCCACCTTGGCGTCGCGCGGGTGGGTTTTTCCGGGATCGACCAGTTCGTCGATCCGCTTGAGGTCGGTCTTGGTCAGCAGGGTGAAGTAGTTGCGCATGCGTTCATCGGGGATGCTCATGGCTTTGCCGAACATGTCGCCGGGCGGTTCGGCCACCCCGATGTAGTTGCCCAGCGACTTGCTCATTTTCTCCTTGCCGTCGGTGCCGACGAGGATGGGCATGACCATGACGACCTGGGGCGGCTGGTCGGCGGCGCGTTGGAAGTCGCGGCCCATGAGGTTGTTGAAGGTCTGGTCGGTGCCGCCGAGTTCGACGTCGGCGGCGATCTCGACGCTGTCGCGGGCCTGCATCATGGGGTAGAAGAGTTCGTGGCAGAACACTTCCGCGCCGGATTTCACGCGTTTGTCGAAAGTGTCGCGCTCCATCATCCGGGCCACGGTCACCTGGGCGGCCATGCGGATGACGTCGGCGAAGGTGAGGGGGCTGAGCCACTCGCTGTTGTGGCGGATCTCGAGTTTTTCGGGCGAGGTGTCGATGATCTTGCCGGCCTGCTCGAGGTAGGTCGCGGCGTTGATCTTCACCTGCTCCGGGGTGAGCATGGGGCGGGTCTTGGATCGGCCCGAGGGGTCGCCGATCATGGCGGTGTAGTCGCCGATGATGAGGACGGCCCGGTGCCCGCAATCCTGGAAATCGCGGAGCTTCTGGAGGACCACGGTGTGCCCCAGGGTAAGGTCGGGGGCGGTGGGGTCCATGCCCAGCTTGGCCCGCAGCGGCTTGCCCGTGGCGACGGCCTTCTCGATCTTCTGGGCGAGTTCCTCGCGGGAGTAGACGCTGTCCACGCCGCGAAGCAGGACGTCCATCTGTGCGTTGAGATCCATCATGATGCTTCTCGTAAGTAGGGGTAGAAAACTCGGATGCTACCGGGGGCGTCCCGCGCGATCAACGCCACGCCGCGGGCCGTGAACGCCTCAGGGCCGCCCGGCGGACAGGCCGGTTCGTCAGTTCAGCCCCGGAGCGAGGAACTCCCAGAGCAGCGTTTTGGCATTGAAAAGGGCGTGGGCGACAATCGGGGCGAGCAGCCCGCCGTGACGCTCGTACAGGACGCCCAGGATGACACCGAACAGGGCCAGCGCGGGGATGACCTGAGGCTGCTGGCTGTGGGCGAGACCGAAGAGCAATCCGACGAAGACGATCGCCAGGCCCCGCTGCCGCAGCACCTGCCCCAGGGCCGTCTGAAGCACCCCGCGAAAGAAACACTCCTCCGCCACCGGCGTCACCACCGCCACGCTGATCCAGAGCACCACCGGCAGCCACGCCGGTCGGTCGGGCGAACGCAGGGCGTTGATGACGTTGTGCTGCGGCGGGACGAAGTCGGGGCGCAAAAACTGGATGCCGCGCTCGGTGACGAACAGGGTCGCATAGCACAAAGCCAGGGCGATGAGCACGCCCGCGACCGCTTCGAGCATTTGACGCCCGACTCGTCCCGATCCGCGGATGAACCGGCATTGCGCGTCGCCGATATACCGCCAGCCGACGAAGAGGCAGGCGATCGCCCCGACGGCCATGGCCAGGTTGTTGGACAGCACGTCCGCGAGGGTGACGGGGGCGACGCCGGGCTCGAGTTCGGCCGTCGCGGCCGGCCCCGCCACGGCCGAGATCGCCGGGCGCAGCAGCAATCCCGCCGCCAGGTACGCGACCACAGGGAGGAAGATCGCCTCCGGCGGCATCCGGTGGGGCCGGGGCTGCGAAGGGATTCCGAGTACCGGTTGCCCGCGGCGAAGCGCCGCCATCGGCCAGCCAATCGCCAGGATCGCGCCCAGGGCGAGCAGGATCCAATCGGCCGTTTCGAGGATCATCGCGACGTTCTCAGCGGACGCCAGCAGGTTGCATTGACTTGCGGTCATGAGGGCCTAACTTCTCGGTGGCCGTTGGGGGCGAACCTGTCGGCCGGACACGCGGGCGCGTGCCTCTGCTCCACCAACCGGGGATGTCGACGTGGGCACCATACTGGACGAGATCGTCGCACACAAACGAAAAGAGGTGGCCGCAGCCCGGCAGCGCGTTCCGCTGGAGACGGTCCAGCGGCGAGCGGAAGCGGCGCCTTCGCCCCGCGACTTCCGATCGGCCGTCACCGGTCCGAGCCCCTGCGGGATTCATCTCATCGCGGAGATCAAGCGGCGTTCGCCGTCGGCGGGGTTGATTCGGGACGATTTTGATCCGGCGGCGATCGCCCGGGTTTACGCGTCGGCCGGGGCGTCGGCGATCAGCGTGCTCACTGATGAGCGGTACTTCGACGGCCGTCTCGAATACGTGGCCCAGGTGCGGTCGGCCGTCGCGCTGCCGGTGCTCCGCAAGGACTTCGTCGTGGACGCGTACCAGGTGTGGGAGGCCCGGGCGGCGGGCGCCGACGCCATCCTCCTCATCGCCGAGGTTCTGGAGATTAAGGATATCGTGGAGTACGCGCGGTTGGCGGGGGCGCTGGGGATGTCGGTTTTGATCGAGGCGTACAACGCGGAGCTGCTTTCGGCGGTGGTGGCCGCGTTGGGCCGACCGCTGCCGCCGCACGTGCTGCTGGGCATCAACAACCGCGACCTGACGGTTCAGCGGACCGACATCGCCACCACGGCCAGGCTCGCGGCGCTGCTGGAGGACACGTCGGCGCTCGTATCCGAAAGCGGCATCAAGACCCGGGCCGATGTCGAATTTGTCCGGCAGGCCGGCGCGCAGGCCATCCTCGTAGGCGAAACCATCATGGCCGCAGACGATATGGCCGCGAAGATTGCGGAGCTGCTGGGACGCGGCGGGCGGGCAGAGCCCTCCCGCGTGTAGCAGCCAGCCTCATCACCGCAGGCTGTATCACCGACTTGCCGGCAGACGGCGCTGGCGGCGCGAAAGCAGCAAAATGCCGAGGCCGACCCATGCCAATCCCGTAGGCTCCGGCACCAGCACCAACGAAGCGTTGTCAAAGCGGAGATCCGCAGACGTGCTGTCCACGGGTGGGCTCATCACGCGCATGATGACCAATGCCGAATCCGAGCCAGGCGCCGCAATGGCGTTGTCGAAACCCACGGGGTGGTAGAAGCCGATGTCGAGGTTGAGTGCGCCGGTGCTGCCCTTGAGCCCCCCTCCGTCGCTACCGTCGCTGTCGAGCCACTGGACTTCGATTTGCCCAACAACACCCGTCCCCATTCCAGGACAACTGAATTGCACCTCGAAATCATAAGGTTGACCCGGGACGATCGAGTTCGTGGGGGTCAACTGTTGGAATTCCGCAGTGGCGGCGCCGTCTGGGGCAGGACTCAGACGTAGCCATGCGTGGTAGTCCCCGGCATAGGGCGAGCGTTCGCCCCGGATCGCAGACGCTGTCGAGGAGCCCTCGTGGGTCGCGATCTGCGTCCAGCCATCTGCATCTCCATCTGTGCCCGATTCGAAGCCACCATTGGTCAGGAGATTGGCCGAGGCAGGTTCCGCCAAAACCAACAAGCACAGCGGCACGACGAGGCAACGTGTGATCCAATTAAGGGTTTGCCACATGGGTACATCCTCCCGTTTACAGAGTACGCGTTCAAGATGCTATAATGATCCGACAACATGGGCGGGCGGCGCAAGTCGCTTTCGCCGTCAACCTCACGTACTCCTATTGTCGCGCAGACAGAAAACCTCCACGTTTTCTGGAGGTTTTCTGCAATGTTCGCGTTGGGAGGAGTTTAGGGAGAAGGCTCGGAGCGGATCGCGAATACCACAGCGACCGGACAGGCCCAGTGAGAACGTCCAATGAGCGAGACTGGCGTTATGTCTGTGCCGGTGCGGCCATGCACGCCGTCAGGGCTGCTGCGATGCGGTCGCCCATTTCGGTGGTGCCGATGGGCTTTTCGCCCTTGCGGGCGAGGTCGGCCGTGCGGACGCCGGCGCTGAGGACCTGATCCACGGCCGCTTCGATGCAGTCGGCCGCTTCCGGCCAGTTCAGCGATTCGCGGCAGAGCATCGCGGCGCTGAGGATCATCCCGATGGGGTTGGCCACGCCAAGGCCGGCGATGTCGGGCGCGCTGCCGTGGATCGGCTCGTACAGGCCCGGACCGCCGTCACCCAGCGAGGCCGAGGGCAGCAGGCCCATCGACCCGGCCAGCACCGAGGCCTCGTCGGTCAGGATGTCGCCGAACATGTTGCCGGTGACCATGACGTCGAACCGCCCGGGCCGCTGGATCAGGTGCATGGCGGCCGCGTCCACCAGCACGTGCTCGCACTGCACGTCGGGAAATTCGTCGGTGAGCACGCGCTGGGCGGTCGCCCGCCAGAGCCGTGAGCTTTCCAGCACGTTGGCCTTGTCGACGGAGGCGACGCGGCCTTTGCGCTTGCGCGCAGCCTGGGCGGCCAGGCGCACGACGCGCTCGATCTCGTGCGTGCTGTAGACCATGGTGTCGAAGGCTTCCTCGCCGCTGGGGTGGGGGCGGCGGCCGCGTTCGCCGAAGTAGATGCCGCCGGTGAGCTCGCGAATCACCAGCAGGTCGATGCCGGCGACCAGTTCCTTACGCAGCGGACCGGCGTCGGCCAGATCGGGATGCACCCGCACGGGGCGCAGGTTGGCAAAAAGGCCCAGGGCCTTGCGGATGCCGAGCAGGCCCTGTTCGGGCCGCACCTTGGCTGCCGGGTCGTCCCACTTCGGCCCGCCTACCGCGCCGAGCAGCACGGCGTCGCTGCGGCGGCAGGTCTCGATGGTGGCCTCCGGCAGGGCCGTGCCGGCGGCGTCAATGGCGCAGCCGCCGATGAGGGCTTCTTCAAAGGCAATGGCGCGATCGAAGCAATCGGCCGCGGCGCGGAGCACCTTCATGGCTTCCGCGACGACTTCCGGTCCCACTCCGTCTCCGGGCAATACGGCGATCTTGGCGGTCATGCAATCCCTCGTTTGCGCGTTGTCCTGGTCGCCCCTGCCCGGCCCGGCAGGGACGTCATGGTTCGTGTTTTCAAGAGCGGTGCGACGCCGCCTTCCCGCGTCGTGCGCGGCGCCGCACCGCTGAAAGTAGCCAATACCCAATACGAAATACCGGCTCTGAATGAAATCCCATCAACGGCGGACCATTCGTTCCTTTCTGCTAGGCGCTTTCAGCCAGCTTGGCGCAGGGGCGCTCGGCCCCGTAGGCGCGGAGCAGGCCGTACTCGAAACTGTCGAACAGGGCCTGCCAGCTCGCCTCGATGATATTCTGCGATGCCCCCACCGTGGTCCAGGTGGCGTCGCCGTCGCTAAAGTCGATGAGCACGCGGGTGATCGCCCGGGTGCCGTTCTGCCCGTCGAGGATGCGCACCTTGTAGTCGATGAGATGCAGGCGATCGATCGCCGGATACGAGGGCTGCAACGCCTTGCGCAGGGCGATGTCGAGGGCCCCGACGGGTCCGACGCCCTCGGCCGCGGTGTGGTGGACCGCGCCGTCGACGTCGATTTTGACGTTGGCCTCGGCCAGGTGCCCGCGGCCTTCGCGGTGCTCGACGACCACCATGAAGTCGCGGAGGTTGAAAAACGGCTCATAGTCGCCGCGCTGCCGCCGCAGCATGAGCTCGACGGACGCTTCGGCGGCCTCGAAGGAAAAGCCCTCGGCTTCGAGTTGCTTGATGCGGTTGAGGATGTCGCCGCGGGTCTTCGCGTCGATTTCGCCGAGGTCGTATTCGCTGGCCTTGCGGGCGATGTTGCCGCGTCCGGACAGTTCGGAAACCAGGATGCGGGTGTGGTTGCCGACGGTCGCGGGGGCGACGTGCTCGTAGGAGCCGCTGTCGCGCTCGAGGGCGGCGACGTGCACGCCGCCTTTGTGGGCGAAGGCGCTGCGTCCGACGTAGGGCGCCCCGCCGGCGAGATTCACGTTGCACAATTCGCTGACGCCGCGGGCGACGTCGGTGAGCTTGGCGAGCTTGCCGGCGGGCAGGGCGGTCTGGTCGGTCTTGAGCTCGATGTTGGCGATGATGGCGACCAGGTCGGCGTTGCCGCAGCGCTCGCCGATCCCGTTGAAGGTGCCTTGCACATGGGCGGCCCCGGCTTGCACGGCGCAGACCGAGTTGGCCACGGCGCAGCCGCCGTCGTTGTGGGCGTGGATGCCGACCGGCACGGAGACGGCGGAGGTGACGCGGCGGGTCACTTCCTCGATGCGCCAGGGCATGTTGCCCCCGTTGGTGTCGCAGAGGACGACGGTGCGGGCGCCTCCGGCGATGGCCGCGTGCAGCGTGCGCATGGCGTAATCGGGATTCTCATTATAGCCGTCGAAAAAGTGCTCCGCGTCGTAGATCACTTCGCGGCCTTCGCCGCAGAGAAACGCGGCGCTCTGTTCGATGAGGCGCAGGTTGTTTTCCAGGTCGGTGCGCAGCACCTGGGTGACGTGGCGCGTCCAGCTTTTTCCGAAGATGGTCGCGACCGGGGCCTCGCTCTCGATCAGGGCCAGCAGGTTGGGGTCGTCCTCCGGGGCCAGCGACGGCCGGCACGTGCTGCCGAACGCCGCGACGCGGGCATGCCGCAGCTTCTCGCGGCGCACGGCCCGAAAGTACTCGATGTCCTTCGGGTTCGAGCCGGGCCAGCCGCCCTCGATCAACTGGATGCCGAACTCGTCGAGCATGTGGGTGATGTGCAGCTTGTCGTGCACGGTGAGACTGATGCCCTCCCCCTGCGTTCCGTCGCGGAGGGTGGTGTCATAGAGCTCGATCATGAGGCGGCACTCCTTTCCGGGACCAGGCCGGTCTGGCGGGCGTAGTTGAACAGCCCGCCGGCGGCGACCACTTTCTGCACTTCCCCCAGCGGCCGCAGCGCGACCTTTTCCCCAAGACCGAGGCGCGTGATGGCGCCGGCCGCGAGATCAATCTCGACCTCGTCGCCCGTGCGAACCTTCTCGCAGAGGCGTTGCGTCGCTTCCACCGGGTAGAGCTCGCCGGTGGCGATGCAGTTGCGGAAGAATATCCGGGCGAAGGATTCGGCGACCACCGCCTTGACGCCGGCCGCTCCCAGGGCGATGGGCGCGTGCTCGCGCGACGAGCCGCAGCCGAAGTTGCGCCCGGCGATGACCACGGTGAACGGCGAGGGCACCTGCTCGTTTTCCGTCAGGCGCACGGGGTACGCATCGCGCGGCAAGCCGCAGAGGGCGTGGCCGCCGAGCCGCACGTACTCCTCCGCGATGGTCGGCACCAGGGCGAGGTACTGCGCCGGGATGATCTGGTCGGTGTCGATGTTGTCGCCGACCACGTAGGCTTTTCCATAAATCAGCGCGCTCATGCCGGACAGCCCTCCTTGACGGGCGTACGCGTTTCCAGGTAGTCGCGGGGGTCGGCGATATGACCCGCCAGCGCCGAAGCCGCCACCGTGTACGGGCTGGCCAGGTAGACGCGTCCGTCGGCGTGGCCCATGCGGCCGGGGAAGTTGCGGTTGGTCGTGCTGATGCAGCTCAGCGGCTCGTTGAGCCGGCCGAAGGTGTCGACCGGCCCGCCCAGGCAGGCGGCGCAGCCGGCGTTTTCCGTCATGCGGACGCCGGCGTCGAGGAGCACTTCCCACGTGCTCTTGCTGCCCATGCGCAGGCTCTTGAGTTCGCGGACGATCTGCGGCGTGGCGGGCACGCCGAAAGTGTCGACCGCGACCTCTTTGCCGCGGACCACCTGGGCGAAGGCGACGAAGTCCGAGGTCTTGCCGCCGGTGCACGAGCCGATGTAGGCCCGGTCGAGCCGGATGTCGCGGCAGGCGCGGGCGACGCGGCGCTGGCCGGGATCGGGATGCAGCGCCACCGTCGGCTCCAGGGCCGACAAGTCCACGTCGAGGCGGTAGACGTGCTGCGCGTCCGGGTCGGGGGCGAGCACGTCATAGGGTTTGACCGTACCGTGGGCGGCGGCGTTGCGGTCGAGGTAGCGGGTGGTCTGCTCGTCCACGCAAAACACCCCGTTCTTTCCGCCAGCCTCCACCGCCATGTTGGCGACGGTCATGCGATCGTCGATGGACAGGTTCGAGGCTCCTTCGCCGCCGAACTCCATGGCCTTGTAGGTTGCGCCATCGAAGCCGATCTCTCCGATGACGTGGAGGATCAGGTCCTTGGCCATCACGCCGGGGCGCAGGGCGCCGCGCAGGTGAAAGTACATGGTGGCCGGCGTGCGCAGCAGGATCTTGCCCGTGCCGAGCACGAAGGCGGCGTCGGTGTTGCCGATACCGGTGGCGAACTCGCCGAACGCCCCCGCCGTGCAGGTGTGCGAGTCGGTGCCCACCAGGACCTCGCCGGGGCGGGTGTGCCCTTTTTCGGGCAGGGCGATGTGGCACACGCCGGCGTATTGCGCACCGTACTGGGCGAGCATCAGCCCCTGGCCGGGATCGAACGTCCACGTGCCGTCGGGATCGTCAATCACGTCGTAGAAGTGGCGAATGCCCTGCTCTTTGACGAACGCGCGGAGGATGTCCACGTTGCGGTTCGAGCGGCGATCGGCGGTGAAGATGTAGTGATCGGGAATGATCACCACCTTCTCGGGATCCCACACGCGGGCGTTTTCGCCGAACTCGCGTTTGAACACGCCGATGGTGCCGGGCCCGCAGACGTCGTGGGTCATCAGCACGTCGACGTCGACCAGGATGTTGTCGCCCGGCCGAACCTCCGTCTTGCCCGCCCGACGGGCGAGAATCTTTTCGGTTAAGGTCATACCCATGGTCAGGCCACCGCCTCCGAGGTTGATGCGCTGCTTGCGTTTCCATCCGCTTCCCGGGCGAGGGCCTCGGCGCGGGCGAGCTTGTTGATCGCCGACAGGTAGGCCTTGGCGCTGGCCACGAGGATGTCGGCGTCGGCGCCGTGGCCGGTGAAGATGCGGGCCTTTTTGCCTTCGCCGCGAATGCGCACGGTGACCTCGCCGAGCGTGTCCACTCCGCCGCTGACCGCGTGGACCACGTATTCCAGCAGTTCGACGTTCAGCCGCGCGATGCGGTTGACCGCGGTGAAGATGGCGTCGACCGGCCCGGTGCCGGTGGCGGCCAGCGTTTCGTAATTCCCATCGGGGCGGGTGATCGAGACGTTCGCCGTCGGGATCGAGGGCACGCCGCAGGAGACGTGCACGCCGTGGAGGACGAACAGATCGGCGGTCTTGTGGATTTCGTCCGCCGCGATGGCCTCCAACTCGGCCTCGGTCACCTCCTTGCGCGTGTCGGCGAAGCGTTTGAAGCGCTGGAAGATGCGGTCCAATTCCTCGTCGCCGTGCACCTCGAAGCCGATCTCCTCCAGGCGCATGCGCAGGGCGTGTCGGCCGGAGTGCTTGCCCAGCACCAGGTTGCTCTGGGTCAGGCCGACGGTCTCCGGGGTCATGATCTCGTAAGTCAGCGCATTCTTGATCACCCCGTCCTGGTGGATGCCGGCCTCGTGGGCGAAGGCGTTGCCGCCCACGACGGCCTTGTTGGGCGGCACGGAGATGCCCGTGCGGGTGGCGACCAGGTGACTGCTGCGGGTCAGTTGCGTCGTGTCGATGCCGGTGCGCAGCCCGTGGTAGGACTCGCGGGTGCGCAGGGTCATCACAATCTCCTCGAGGGAGGCGTTGCCCGCCCGCTCGCCGATGCCGTTGATGGTGCACTCCGCCTGCCGGGCGCCGGCGCGGAGCCCGGCCAGCGTGTTGGCGGTGGCAAAACCCAGATCGTCGTGACAGTGCACGCTGACGATACACTTGTCGATGCCCGGGACGCCGGCCATGAGCCCGCGGATCATCGCGGCGAACTCCTCGGGCTGGGTGTAGCCGACGGTGTCGGGGACGTTCAGCGTGGTGGCGCCCGCTTCGATGGCGGCCGCGAACACCTCCGCCAGAAACGCGGGGTCGCTGCGGCTGGCGTCCTCGGCGCTGAACTCCACGTCGCGGCAGCGCTCTGCCGCGTAGGCGACCATGTCGCGGGTTTTTTTGAGCACCTGCGCCGACGTCATGTTCAGCTTGTACTTCAGGTGGATGTCCGACGTCGCGATGAACGTGTGGATCCGCGGCTTGGCGGCCGGCGACACCGCCTGCCAGCACGCGTCGATGTCGCGCGGATGGGCTCGGGCGAGCCCGGCGATGATCGGCCCCTTCTCCGTGCCCACCTCAAAGGCCACGCGTTTGACCGCTTCGAGGTCGCCGGGGGAGGCCGCGGGGAAACCCGCTTCGATCACGTCGACGCCGAGACGGGCGAGCTGCTTGGCGATTTCAATCTTGGCTTCGGTGTCCAGCGTCGCGCCGGGGGATTGTTCGCCGTCGCGCAGGGTGGTGTCGAAGATCCGTACGTAGTTTTCGTCGGGCATGGTGAAAGCCTCTCGCTTGTCCGTGGGCGCGGTCATACGCTCACGGGGCTGGCCGGCGACTGGGGCGCCGCCGAATTTACCGGTACCGCGTCCTTGGTCTTGGCCTGCAACCAGGGCATCAGGCCGCGGAGGCGCTGGCCGACCTGTTCGACCGAGTGATTCGCCTGGGCCTGGGCGGACCGGGTCATGTTGGGTTTCCCCGAGGCGCACTCGGCCATCCACTCGTCGGCGAACTTGCCGCTCTGGATCTCGGCGAGGATCTGCTTCATGGCCAGCCGGGCGGACTCGCTGATGACCCGCCGCCCGCGGGTGAGGTCGCCGTACTCGGCCGTGTTGCTGATCGAGTGGCGCATGCCGGTGATGCCGTGCTCGTACATCAGGTCCACGATGAGCTTCATCTCGTGGAGGCACTCGAAGTAGGCCATCTCCGGGGCGTACCCGGCCTCGGTGAGCGTTTCGTAGCCGGCGCGGACCAGTTCGGTGAGCCCGCCGCACAGCACCGCCTGCTCGCCGAAGAGGTCGGTCTCCGCCTCCTCGCGAAAGCTGGTTTCCAGAATGCCCACGCGCCCGCCGCCGATCCCGCTCGCGTACGCCAGCCCCACGGCGCGGGTGTCGCCCGAGGGATCCTGCTGGACGGCGAGCAGGCACGGCACGCCGCGCCCCGCTGCGTACTCCCGCCGCACGAGGTGGCCGGGGCCCTTGGGGGCGACCATGAAGATGTTGATGTTGTCGGCCGGGTCGATCTTTTTGAAGTGAATGGCGAAGCCGTGGGCGAACGCCAGGTAAGCGCCGGCCTTCAGGTTCGGCGCGATCTCCCGCGCGTAGGTCTCCGGCTGGAGTTCGTCGGGCATGAGAATCATCACCACGTCGGCCTGCTTGACGGCCTCGGCCGTTGCGGCCACGGGTAGACCCGCCGCTTCCGCCCGCGGCCAGGACGCGCTGCCTTCGCGCAGACCGACCACCACGTCGTGGCCGCTGTCGTGCAGATTGAGCGCGTGGGCGTGGCCCTGGGAACCGAAGCCGATGACGGCGATGCGCTTGCCCTCGAGGGCGGCGCGGTTGCAATCCTGGTCGTGAAGTACGTTCACGGTCATTCTCCTCTGGGGTGAAAGCAATCAAATTCGAAGCGCGACGCCGCAAGCGATTTGCCCGCGTCGGCCGGGTGCGCCGGTCGCCTCCGACCGCGCCGGCGCACGTCGATTTCAGGCGCTCTGTCCGGCTACGCGGTGCGCAGAGCGCGTTCACGCTGCTCGGCGTCGGAGTTGACGCCCAGCACGTGCAGTTCGGTCAGGTCGACAACGTCGATCAGCCGGCGGAACTGGGGCGCAAAACGGTGCGCCCGGTCCTGCGGGGTGAGCAGCACCAGGTTCGCCTGGCCGTCCGCGGCGGAGAGGTAAGTCACCTTGCCGCCCAGGCGTTGGCACAGCATGAGCACCTTGGGCAGCGCCGACATGCGCCGCAGTTTCATCGCAAAAGTCAGACTGGTCATTATGCAGACTCCACCATGTCCGCCAGGCCTTTGCCGGCGGGAACCATAGGAAACACGTTCTCTTCCAAGTGACACACGGCGTGCAGCAAAGCCGGACCGTCGGCGTTCCACCAGGCGTCCAGCGTTTCCTGCGTCTTCTCCGCCGCGTCGAGGGTGAAGGCGGCCAGCCCGTACACCCGGGCCAGCGCCGCGAAGTCGGGATTGTCGGACAGGTCCACGCCGCTGTAGCGGTGGGCAAAAAACAGCTCCTGCCACTGCCGGACCATGCCCAGATACTTGTTGTCCATCACCAGAATCTTGACCGGCACACGGCAGCGCTTCAGCGTCGCCATCTCCTGCATGGTCATCTGGAAACCGCCGTCGCCACAGATGGCGACGACCCGCTGATCGGGACAGGCGAACTGCGCGCCCATCGCGGACGGCAGGCCGAAACCCATGGTCCCCGCGCCGCCGGAGGTGATCCACTTGTGCGGATGATTGCACCGCACCCGCTGCGCCGCCCACATCTGGTGCTGGCCCACGTCCGTGGTCACCACCGCGTCGGGCCCGATCATGGCGAACAGCTCTTCGAGCAACGTCGTGGGCGCCACCTTGCCGTCCTGGGGCGCCGGGGCCGCGGTGAGCCCGTCGCCGATGGCCATGGCCTCGTCCCGCCACGCGGAAAAATCCGGCGCCGCATCGCTGTCCAGCAGCGGCAGCCAGGCCTGCAACGCGGCCGAGAGGTCGCTCTGGATGCTCACGTCCACCGTCAGCAGCTTGTTCAACTCGGCCTCGTCGATGTCGACGTGGATGATCTTGGCGTCGGGGGCGAAGGTCGCCAGCTTGCCGGTCACGCGGTCGTCAAAGCGAATGCCCAGCGCCACGATCAGGTCGCACTCGGTGATGGCCCGATTGGCCCGGCGATGGCCGTGCATGCCCGGCATGCCCAGCCATCCGGGATAATCCGGCTCGACCGCCCCGATGCCCATCAGCGTGGTGATCACCGGCACGCCGGTTCGGCCGCACCAGCGGCGAAACAGGTCCGTCGCGCCGGAGAGCTTGCAGCCGCCGCCGACGATACAGACCGGCCGCTGCGCGTGGCGCAGCACCGCGTGGGCCCGGGCGACGTCCTTGGGGTTGCACGTAGGCCGGGCGGCGTAGCCCTTCAGTTCGGTCATCACCGGATGGGTCGATTCCGTGGTGGCGATCTGCACGTCCTTGGGCAAGTCCAGCACCACTGGACCGGGTCGCCCCGACGTCGCCACGAAAATCGCCTCCGCAATGACCTCCGGCAGCTCATCCACGTGCCGCACCTGGTAATACTGCTTGGTGATGGCGGTCACGACGGCCGGAACGTCCGCTTCCTGGAACGCGTCGGTGCCGATCAACGCCGTGGGCACCTGCCCGGTGATGCACAGCAACGGCGTCGAGTCCATCGCGGCCGTGCAGATCCCGGTCACCAGGTTCGTCGCCCCCGGCCCGCTGGTGGCCAGGCAGACGCCGAGCTTGCCGGTGGCCCGGGCGTAGCCGTCGGCCGCGTGGATGGCGGACTGCTCATGCCGCGTGAGGATGTGCGTCAGCGGCGAATCGAGGATGGTGTCGTAAAAGGGCATGATCGCGCCGCCGGGATAACCGAAAATGATGTCGGTTCCCGCGTCGATCAGGGCGTCGATGACCACCTGTGAGCCGTTGCGTGCCGCCATGAGATTCGTCCCTTGTATTGCCTGGCCGCGTGTGCGGCGGCCTATCGTGTTTTCGCTACAAAAAAAGCCGACGTCCGCTTTCGCGGGCGTCGGCTCTTGGTTCTTACCTGGCTGCTTTCAGCCTGTGTGCCTTACCCGCGTCCCGGTGAATGTCCGAGAATAATTACGACTACGAGAAGAAGGAGGACGGGAAGGAGGCTCAGCAGGCGGGCGCACAGCAAGGTCGGCGGGCAGGCGGCTTTGGCGCTGCGGCCGATCGAGCTGCTCAGATTGTGCCACTTGGCTGACATACGCAATCCATCCCCCGCAACTTGCGGGAAGCCTTACTATTATCGAATAGGCCCCGGCGGATCAACACCCTTTCTGCAAAACTCACAAAAAAGTTCGTATGCTGCAAAAGTGCATGCCCGCCGCATCCCGCGACGGCGGGGGCATTTACCGCCGCACGGCTCGGCCCATAACCGGCGTTAACGACCCGCCCAGCCCGAACGACCTGACCAGCCCGGTCCCCGGACCACCCGGCCGGGCGTGGCGCCCGTGTGCTCTCCGTCCTGCAACACCTGTTCGCCGTTGACCCAGACGTGTACGACGCCCTCGGCGTACTGGTGCGGCCGCTCGAAGGTCGCCACGTCGCGAATGGCCGAGGGGTCGAATATGACCACGTCGGCGAAGCAGCCGGCCGCGAGCCGCCCCCGGTCTTTGAGCCGCAGGTTGCCCGCCGGCAGGGCGGTCAGCCGGTGGACGGCCTCCGACAGGGAGATGAGCTGTTCGTCGCGTATATATTTTCCCAAGAGGCGCGCGAACGAGCCGTACGCCCGCGGGTGGGTGCTGCGCTCGAGGAAGACCCCCTCGGCCGCGTACGAGCCGCCGTCCGAGCAGAAGCTCATCCAGGGCTGGCGGATCTTGCGGCGCACGTTGTCCTCGGACATGGTGAAGAAGACGGCCTCCACCCGGCTGCCGTCCTCGATCACCAGGTCCATCGCGGTTTCTTCCGGCGACGAGCCCCGCTGCCGTGCGACTTCGCCGAGGGTCTTGCCGATCAACGGGCGCAGCGCCTCGCTCTTGAAGCCCACCAGGAGGATGTTGTCGGGCGAGCCGGCCGACGTGTACGTATTATCCCAATCGCTGTCTGACTCGTTCATCTCTCGGGCCACGCGCTTGCGGATGGCCGGGTCTTTCAGCCGCCGCACCCAGGCTGCGTAGCCGCCTTCCTGCACCCAGGGCGGCATGATGGCGTTCAATCCGGTGGAGCTGGCGTGATAGGTGTACATGTCGGCCGTGATGTTCAGACCGGCGGCCCGGGCGGCCTCGATGCGGGCGATCACCTGGTCGAGCTTGTTCCAGTTAGAGCGGCCGCTGGTTTTCAGGTGATAGACCTCGGCCGGCAGGTTCGCCCGGCGGGCGATGGTGATCAACTCCTCGAGGGCCTCGAGCACGCCGTTGGCTTCGTTGCGCAGGTGCGAGATGTAGATGCCGCCATGCTGTCCGGCCACGGTGGCCAGTTCGACGATCTCATCGGTGTCGGCATAGGTCCCTGGCGTGTAGATCAGCGCGGTGGACAGGCCGAGCGCGCCTTCCTTCATGGCCGCCGCGACCAGGCGGCGCATGCGCTCGAGTTCGGCGCGACTGGCGGCGCGGTCGGCGTAGCCGAGTTCGTGGATGCGGATCGTCGCCGCCCCGACGAAGGAGGCGACGTTGCAGGAGACGCCGCGGCGCTCGAGATGCTCGAGATACTCGCCGAGCGTGGTCCAGGCGACGTCGTACCGGTAGGCGCCGTCGCGGTCGGCGACCTCGGCCTTCATGGCCTCGTTGAGCGGCCCCATCGACCAGCCTTCGCCCATGACCTCCAGCGTGACGCCCTGCTTGATGTCGCTGAGCGACCGGCCGTCGATCAGCAGCGACTCGTTCGCCCAACTCAGCATGTTGATGAAGCCGGGGACGACGGCCAGCCCGCCGGCGTCCACCTCGCGCCGGCCACGGGCGTCGGACAGGTCGCCGACGGCCGCGATGCGGTCGCCGTCGATGGCCACGTCGCCGCGAACAGGCTGCTCGCCCGAGCCGTCATGAATCATCCCGTTGCGGATGATCAGGTCGTGGGTGGTCTGCTGCGCGCAGCCGGCGAAGGCGAGCAAGCCGGTGAGGATAAGCAACGTTCGGGCCATGTCAGAAGCTCCTTGGTTTTACCCAGGGTCTGGAGAGGGTGTTTGCGGGTTGGCCTGCGGCGTCACCTGCCCGGCGGTGAGGTCGTGGACGGCCCGGGTCAGCGCGTCCAGGTTCTGTTCGGGAACGGCGAAGCGAAGCTGCACGTGGTCGCTGTAGTCTTCGCCGTCGATGCGGCACTCCTGCTCGGCGAGCAGCCGGCGAACCGGTTCCAGTTGGGCGTAGGGCACGTCGAGGCGGTAATCGACGCGGATCACCTTTTCCTCGGTGGGCAGGGCCTCGAAGGCGGCCTGCGCGGCGGCGGTGTAGGCGGCGACCAGCCCGCCCGTGCCCAGCTTCGTGCCGCCGAAATAGCGCGTGATCACCAGCACCACGTCGCCCACGCCCGACCCGCGCACGACGGCCAGCGCCGGCGGTCCCGACGTCCCCGAAGGCTCCCCGTCGTCGCTCATCCCCTCCGACACGCTGGCCCCGTAGCCGATCTTGAACGCATAGACGTGATGCGTGGCGTCGGGCATCTCCGCGCGAATCTCCCGGATAAAATCCTGGGCGCCGCGCACAGTGAACGCCGGGGCGATGGTCGTGAGAAAACGCGAGTTGCCCGCCCGCGTCTCCACGCGCACACGCTGCTTAGGAATCAGGTATCGAGACATCGCGAGCACCGGACGGTCGGCGCGGGACGGGCGGCGATCCGCAATCGGCTAATCATCCAGGGTGAAGCCGATCTTCAGCGTGACCTGGAACTGGCTCACTTTGCCGTTTTCGATGGCGCCGCGGCTTTCGGCCACCTCGTACCAGCGCATGTTGTGGACGCTCTTGGCCGCCCGGGCGAGGGCGTTCTGGATGGCGTCGTCCTGGCCCTTGGTGGACGTGCCGACCACTTCGATCTTCTTGTAAACATGCTCGCTCATGTGCGCTTCTCCTTGGGGTTCGAGGTGCAACCGGCGAGCCGTCGAAGCGGGCTCGCCGCCGGTTCCGATGCCCGGAGGTTAACGCGCGGCCGGCGACTTGGCCATGCCCGAGCGCAAACGGCAGCGCTCAATCCGACGGTGACCAGGCGTTCAACGCTCGGTCGAACGGCAGCACGCGCACGTCGTAGCCGCTGGCCCGGACGAGGTATTGCCGCCGCGTGCCGCTGGCCAGGTGCATCAGGCAGTTGAGCATGGTGGCCGATTGGCTGCCCGTCTGCCGGCAGTAATGGGCGGCGAAAGCCTCGCGCTGGGTCCAGATGGCCAGGGCGACGAGCAGGTGCTGGTCCTCGTGGCTGATGCGGACCATGTTGGGATTATCCATAGCCTCCTGGGCCAGGCGGGCGAGGTGGTCGTCGAGGCTGTCGGGGCGGAAGGGCTTGGCGTCGAGCGGCGGACAGCCCTTCGCGGCCGCGCACATGGCGAATTCAATCCGGGCGTCGCCCCCGGCGTCGCGGCGAGCCTGGGCGCGCAGGTCGGCGAGCGTCGCCGTGCGGCCGTCCACCTGGAACCGGTAGCCGTGGTCCAGGGTTGGGCGGCGGACGTCGTACATGGTCGCCGGGACGTCGGCGGCGAGCACGGCCTTGAGCACGCACGCGTTGTACGCGTTGAGATCGTACGCCAGCGCCGCGTTGGGCTCGGTGAACTGGGCGGGCGCGCTCTGCGGGCCCGTGCGGGCGATCATGGCGAGGTAGCGGTCCAGCGGTTCGGCGTGCGTCGCCAAATGGGTGTAATCCACGAGCCCGCCCCGCACGTTGTCGCGGAGCACCTCGGCCCAGGGCCCGACGTCATAGGCGCCGCCGGCGTCGGCGGGCGACGCTGCCTGCGGAGCAACCGTCACCGGCTTCGGATCGCCGCACCCGCCGGCCATCAGCAGGACGGCCGCAAGGCCCCAGCGCAAGAACCGCCTGGTCCACACGGCGCCGGTTGTGCAATGCCGCTTCGCATTCATTTTGTCTTCTCTCGACAGGTTGCCGCCCGCGGTGCGATGGTCCGCCAGATGAACGACGCCGACGGCTGCGCGCCGCCGGCGTCGCGAATTGCATGGGGAACGCTTGCTGGCCATCACGCCTCGTAGAGCGGGTGAATGGTCAGCCCGGTCGCCAGCTTGGGATAGAAATACGTGCTCTTCTGCGGCATCAACTCGCCGGCTTCGCTCACCTCGCGCAACTGGGCCATCGGCGTCGGACGCGGCAGCACCGCCACGCCGGGCCAGGCGTCGGCCGCGGCGCAGGCGTCCTTGATCGACTTGACGTACTTGATCTCCGGGGCGCCGCCGAACTTCTCCGTCGCCAGCTTGTCGATCAGGTAGGTGTGCAGGTACGCGACGTCCAGCTTGCGCCACGACGGGTGCCGATCAGGGGCCAGCTTCTCGAGCACCGCCCGATTGGTAAAACGCAAGTGCGTCGTTTTCTTGGTCGCCCCGTCGTAGAGGGTCAGCTCGGCGTCGGCTTCACCGCAGGCGCTCGCGCCGGGACCCCAGGCCTCGAGCAACGCGTCGACCGTCACGCCGCTGCCGCCCAGCACCCGCGAATACCCCTGGATCACGCACCCGGGATCGTCCATGCTGGCCAGCACGATCATCACGAAGTTGGCCGGATGGTCCGCGGGCAGCCCGCCCTGCATACTGGCCACGTGGTCGCGGTAATTCAGCGCCGTGGTGTAGCGATGGTGCCCGTCGGCGATGAAGATCTTCTTGTCCGCCAGCGCGGCCGTCACCTTCTGAATCACCGCGTCGTCGGTCACCACCCAAAGCTCGTCCTTGACGCCGTCGAGGCTGGCGACCACGTCGGGCTTGCCGGCCGCGACGGGGGCGAAGGCCTTGCCCACCACGTTTTCGGGATCGGTGTAGAGGCCGAAGACCGGGGACATGTTGCAGCGGGTTTCCTTGGTGAGGGCCATGCGGTCGGCCTTGGGCCCGCCGAAGGTCTTTTCGTGCGGCAGAACCTCCCCTTCTTCGAACGCGTGGATCCGCAGGGCGCAGATAAACTTGTGCCGGGTGAAGGTCTGGCCTTGGTATTCAAACTGCTGGTGATAGAGGTACAGCGCCGGGCGCGCCTCGCGCACCAGCGTGCCGTCGTGCAGCCAGGTGTCGAGTGTGAACTGGGCGTCCAGATAGGCCTGCTGGGGCCCTTCCTCCTTGGGCGGGATGTGCGGGAGATCGACGGCCACAATGTTGTGCGCGTCCCGCGCGAGCAAGGCGTCCTTGTCCGCCTGGTCCAGCACGTCGTACGGGGGCGCGATCACGGGGGAGAGGTCACCGGCGTACTTCTCGAAGTTGTAGCGAATGGCCTGAAAGGGACGAATCTGCGGCATAGTTGCCTCCTCTGCCCAGGGAGATAGGAAAATCAGTGTACGGGGGCCAGGGGAAGCGTCGGCCGACGCACGGCACGGCGCCTCCGCACGCGGCGCACAAGGTAGCCAGACCGGTCAAAAAGGGCAACCGCACCGCTCGGCCGGCGATTCTTATCGGGCCCGCCGCGCCGTTTGCCGATGAAACAGGGAGCAAAACCCGTCGAGCGTCGCGGCGTCCGCAGCGAAGTGCCATCGCCGCGCCGTCATCGGCATGACTTCGCGAGCATCGCCACGCCAGGGGAGCACCCAGATGGCCGAAGTGGTCGTGTTGACCAGTGGAGGAATCAACAGCAGCGTGGCCGCGGTCTGCGCCCAGCAGGCCGGACCTGTGCACCTGTTGCACGTGGACTTCGGTCAGGTGGCGGCCGCCGGACAGCGGGCGGCGGTTCGCGCGCTCGCGGACGCGCTCGGCGCGGGCTTCACCGGCCTCGACATGCCGCACGTGAGCAAGGTGGCCGGCATCGCCCGTGACGGCGCCGGCCGGGCGGAGCGCCAGGCGGCCGTCCGGATCGATCGCGTCTCCAGCGTGCCGGGCCTGATGCCCGCCCTGCTGAGCGCCGGCGTGCAACTCGCCCACCGACTGGGTGCGACCGTGGTGCAGACCGGGGCCAGCGAGCACGCCGACGAGCTGGAAACCGAATCCGCGCCGGGCCGCGGAAGCCCTGATCATCGCCGCGACTTCTTCTACCTCTACCAGGTGATGCTCGAGCAGTTGCAGCGCGCCAAGACGCCCATCCGCCTCGAGACGCCGCTCATCGATCTGTCGCGCAGCGAGATTCTCAAGCTCGGCCAGCGCAGCAAGACGCCGTTTGACCTGACCTATTCCTGCCGGGAAGCGCGGGATGCGCCCTGCGGCCAGTGCAACGGCTGCACGGCGCGGGCGCGGGCGTTTAAGGAGGCGGGTTTGCTTGATCCGGCGCGTTCCGGCGCGACCGCGTGATTACGAATTACCAATTACCAATTACGAATTACGAATTGCGGATTACTTTTCCGCCGGCGCGCTTGCCGCCCGCTGGATGGGGATATCTTCGAAGACCAGTTCGCCGTCCCAGATTTCGACCATGTCTACCGTCCTGACGGCCACGTCGCGGCTGGTCCGCAGGATGATCGTGGCCGTCTGATCGTCGAATGCGGGAACATTCGCCTGCCCGCCCGAGCCAAGGTTCTGTCCCGGCTGAGCGGCCACGTCGCCGAGGTCGAATTCGCCCACCGACAGCCGGATCCGCATATCGAATGCGACGTCCATCGGAACGCCGGCGCTGGCGGCAGTGGCCGGACCGATGTGGACCATCACGTGAACGTGCGCCGTGTCGCCTTCGTCCGTTGGCGTGACCTCCACCGCCCCCATGTGGATGGCGTCGCGGACTTCGTCGGCCAATGCCGGATCGTCCACCACGGTGATGGCATCGGGCGCGTCGGCCGGGGCAATCTTCACCTCGCCGCTCAACGCCAGCTCGCGCGTCCAGAATGGAATGGGCTCATCGCTCCACATCCCGTTGGCGCGAAAAACCTGCTGCGCGACCTTGGCCCGAACCGGGTAATCACCCGGCGGCAGATTGAGCGGACCGATGGCGCCGCCGAGATTGCCGGAACTGCCCACGCCCTGGAGGCGTAACCTGCTGCGCCCGACATCCCGCGTCTCACTGCCGATCTGAAAGGACTGACTGACCAAGCCGACGGCCAGCCCCGTCGAGGGCGTGCGCGCCTGGCCGCGGACGCGATAGGGCAAAAAGTCACCGAGCCGCACGGGCGACCGCGCCTCAAGAACCGGAGCGATCATCTGCTGGAGGAAGGTCTCTTTCTGCGCGTCGCTGAGCAGATCCGCATTGTACAGCGCGTAGACGACGTCGATCCAGTCCTGGGTCACGGGGGTGGATCCGGGGGCGGCCTGTCGCCGCAGACCGATCGCCGCGACTTGGTCCGCCCGGCTGCCGGTGACGGCGCCGCTCTGGCAGCGCCGCAGCAGTTCCGCAACCGCCCGGGGGGTATCGGCCTTGGCCGCGGGGACTAGCATGAACTGCGGGTAGTACAAATACGGATTGCCGCGCTGGACCTGCACGTACGCCGCAACGCCGCCGAGCGAACCGCCGAGCGCCAGAACGATGAGGGCGCTGAGCAGGGCCGGGCGACTGCGGCGGCGCGTGCCCCAGACCACGCCGCGTGCGTCGCAGACGCCGCCGCATTCGGGACAGGCGTTGGCGGTCAATCCGGTGAGGTTGTAGCCGCAGCGGCGACAGTGGGGCGTTGTGCCCAAGCGCCCGCCGCGCACCGCCAGCACGAGCAGAACGCCCCCGAGCACCAGCAGGGCGATCCCCACCACAAGCAAGAGCGAATAGTCGGCACCGATGGCCATGATGTCGTTCCCGTACCCGGGGAGATGATCCGCGCTCGTCAGCATACCCGCAGTTCGCCGCGGCCGAAAGAGACGCTTCAGCGTGGCCGCCGGTCGACGGTTGCGTACCGGCCGTTGCGGGGAGGCCGCGGGCAGCGTATTCTGACGCAGAATTGACAGGAGGACGCGCGCCGATGTCTGATATCTGGAACATTCTCAATCTCGCCCAGCAGAAAAAAGCCGCGGACGTGCACATCGTCGCCGGCTCGCCCGTGCTTTTCCGCATCAAGGGGGAGCTCACTCCGGTGACGCGGGAGGTGCTGGATAACCGCATGACCCGGGAGCTCACCTACTCGATGCTGCGGCGGGAGCAGATCGAGGATTTCGAGGCCAACCTCGACATCGACTTCATGCTCTCCGACGAAAACCGCAACCGCTACCGGGTCAACGTGTCGTTCAACGACGGGGCGGTGGGGGCGGTGGTGCGCCTGCTGGCCAGCGCGCCCATGACCCTCGACGAGATCAGGCTCCCCGAGATCGTGCGCAAGATGACCCAGGCGCGCAAAGGCCTCATCCTCATCACCGGCGCCACCAGCGAGGGCAAGACCACCACCATGGCGGCCATGATCGACGAGATCAACCGCACCGAGCGCAAGCACATCATCACCATCGAGGACCCCATCGAGTACGTTCACTTCAACAAGAAGTCGGTGGTGCGCCAGCGGGAGATCGGCAAGGACACCAAGTCGTTTGCCCGCGGTTTGCGCGCCGCCTTGCGCCAGGATCCGGACATGATCGCCATCGGCGAGATGCGCGACTACGAGACCATCAAGATCGCCCTCACCGCGGCCGAGACCGGCGTGCTGGTGATTTCCACCATCCACGTCATCTCCATCGACAAGATCATCGAGCGTTTCCTCGCCTACGCCCCGGACGGCAGCGACGGGCACATGCGCAGCCTGCTGTCCGAGGCGCTGCTCGGCGTGATCCACCAGGAGTTGCTCTCCACGGTGGACGGGGGCAAGCGCGTCGCGGTCGAGATCCTGGTCACCACCGACGCGGTGCGCAACGTGATGCGCAACCGCGGCACCTTCCACCTGCGCAACGTGATCACCACCGGGGTGCGTTACGGCATGCGTTCGATGAAGACCTCGCTCGACGAGCTGCTCGACGAGGGCGTGATCCACGAGAGCGTTTACAACCGGGTGATCGCCAACTACGCGTAATGGTTGCGGATCAGGAAAACACTTCACCGGACTCGTCGGCGAGGGCGGCGGCCAGGTCGCGCTCGGCCCGCTGGGCCTGCCACGCCCGTCCGATCCGGGCGGCGCAGGTCTTGGGTTTGTCAGCATAGACCCGCTGGCCCAGGGGATGGGCCCAGGCCTGCAACTCCTGGCGCCGCTGGTCGATCAGGGCCAGCAGGGTTTGCAGGTCCCGCGGCGGGCCGAAGCGGTCTTCGTCGCTCACCAGCACTTCGCGATACACGGCGAGATCGTGATCGTCGCCGAGCAGGTCGCTCAAGCGCTTGACCTCGTCGCGCAGCGGACCCATCACCGGCGCCCACACCTCCCGCAGCAGCCGCAGGTGATAGCGGTGGTACTTGACCCGTTTACGCCACGCGTGGAAGGTCTCGACGCCGGGCGCCGCGCAGGCGGTCGACATGGCCTGGCGGCCGCGCCGGTAGGTCTTCTTGAGCCCGCCCGCGATGGCCGCGTAGCCTTTCTCGTCGAGCTTCCAGGATTTGGTGCGGGCACGGCCGGCCTTCATTGCCTCGCGAAATTCGTCGATCCGCTTGTCGAGATCGTTCGCCTTTGCGGCCTCATCGCGCCGGGCGCACAGCTTTTCGCGCACGCCGGCGTAGGCGTCGCCGTCCACCTGCCCGGCGTAGCGCTTCATGAGGGCGTCGTGGCATTCGATCAGGGTCGTCGCGTCCCGGACGTCGGAGAGCTTCCGGGCCGCGTCGCGAAACGACGTGTTCTCCGCCGAGTAATCTCCGAAGGCCGGCCTGACCAGCCGGATCAGCCCGCGGATTTTCTTGCAGCGCTTGCGCACCTCGTGCACGGTCTCGTGCACGTCCACGTCGCCGTCGTCAATATCGTCGATCGCGTTGTCGATCTGCTCGCGGGCGATGCGTCGCACCCCCGCTTGCACGCTTTCATCCGGCAGCAGGCGAAACGCCATGTCCCCACCTCCTTGCATTTGCGCTGGCGCACCACGAAACCGCACGCATTCGCCGGCGAACCCGGGGGATACGCGCCGTTGCCTCGCACTGTTGCCGATTGTTGGCCTGCTCGGCTGAACGTGAGATTACAAACGGGTGGTCGCTGCGTTATCGGCCAGGCGCTGATCATGCCCGGCTGAACGGAACGGGAGTGTGCGGTTTTGTCGCGGCGCAAAGATACGCCGGGGACCGGTCGCGGCGATTCGACCGGCCCCCGGCGAGCGAGGCGGAAGGGTTAGCCGCCGAGCAGCGAGAGCACGTTCTGCTGCTGGGCGTTGGCGATGGCGAGGACACTGGTGCCGGCCTGGACCAGGATCTGGGCCCGGGTCAGCTCGGTGGTTTCCTCGGCGAAGTCGGTATCGCGGATCACCGACTCGGAAGAGGTGAGGTTCTCCGAGGTGATCTGCAACTGGGTGATGTTGGGCCGCAGGTTGTTGCGCTCGAAGGCGCCCAACCGGCCTCGGAGGGTGGCCACCTGGGTGATGACCTCGTCGATGACGTCGGAGGCCTTGTCGAAGTTCTTGGTCGACAGGGCATAATCCTGGCCGCTGGCCAACTGGGAGAGGAAACCGATGTTGCGGTTGCCGAGCTTGTTGGCCTGCATGGCCGGCACGCCGATGTTGAGCTGCTGGTTGGTGTTGACCCGCGGTCCGAGCTGGAAGAGGGATCCGCCGCCGGTGATGGCGAATTGGGTGGATCCCACGCCCATGTCGGGGTCGAGGGTGATGTCCAGCTTGGCCTGGAAGCTGCGCAGGGCGAGGTTCAGGCCGTTGGAGACGGTGGCGTTGCCGTTGATGAAGGCGACGGCGTCGTGCCCGGCCACGCGGTTGTTGTTGGCCACGGGCGTGCCGTCGCGATCGACCAGGTCGAAGGCCCCGCTGTTTTCGAGGGTCTTGATCTGGACAAACTCGTTGCTGCCGTATCCGGAGCTGAAAATGCGCATGCCCTGGGACGGATCGGCGGAGGAAACCATTTCGGCCTCCACGCCGGTGGACGCCTCCTGGTTGTTGATGGACGAGACGATGTCATTGACGCTGGTGTTGGCCGGGAAGTTCAGGGTGACGATGCCCTTGGGTCCCTGAATATCCATGGCCACGCCGGAGGCGCCGACGGTGGCGGCCGGGTAGATCAGTTCCGCGTGCAACGGGGCGGAGGTGACCGCGACGTTGACGGGGATGGCGTCGGCCCGGCCGAAGTTGGCCGCCAGCACGTCCACGTCGGCGAGGCTGTTGAAGTCGAGACCGCTGGTGACGTAGTCCAGCGAGCCGTCGAGCAGCTTGCGCCCGGCGAAGGTGGTGGTGTTGGCGATGCGGGTGATGGCCTCGATGGCGGCGTCGATCTGCAACTGGTTGGCTTCGACCTCCTCGTCGCTGAAGGCGCCGCTGTTGGAGGCTTCGACCACCAGGGCCTGGATGTCGGTCAACAGGCTGTTGACCTCGTTGATGGCGCCCTCGGTGGTGGCGATGACGTTGATGGCGCGTTCGGAGTTATCGATGGCCTGGTTGACGGCCGAGATTTCCGAGCGCAGGCGTTCGGAGACGATGAGTCCGGCGGGGTCGTCGGCGCCGCGGTTGATCTGCAAACCGCTGCTGAGGCGTTGAAGCGAGATGCCCAGCGCCCGCTGCGACACGGCGAGCTCGCGTTGCGAGATGACCGCGGGTATGTTGTTGGTGATTCTACTCATGAGCAATCCTCCCTGATTGCGCCGCGTTGCCTGATCTCCTTTGGTGGCAGCGCGGTGATTTTCGGCGTCGCATCAGCGCAGCGCCGGGCTCTTTTTGGTTTCCTTCGAAACACTGTTTATGGCGTCAGGGCTCAGTAGAGCGGCCTGATGATTCTCCTGCTTGATCGCTTCGTAAACTTCCTTGCGATGAACGGGTATCGTGGTGGGCGCGTTGATCCCCAATCGGACCTTGTCCCCGCGGACGTCGACGATGGTGATTTCGATGTCATCACCGATCATGATCGTCTCGTCGCGCGTTCTCGATAGCACCAACATCCTCGGCTCCTTCCTCGGCCATGCCGATGCCTGATCTATATCCAAGCGGTCGTTGCGCCGGGTCGCGCGCTCTGGCAAGCGCGAAAGGCCGTGCGCGGCTGCCGGTTCGATGGGTCGAGTCCGGGCCTGCGACCGAAACTGTCGTGCGCCGCGTTCGCGGCGCGAGAGGAAGCGCGGCCGAGGTCGCCTAGCCGGTGCGGCTCATGGCTTCCTGCTTTTCGGGCAGGCGCATGAGCGGGTGCCGGGTGGAGTAACGCCGGTCGCTGAGCACGAGTTGTTTGCCCGCGCGGGTCTGGATGTTGATCACCAGGGGGCCCTGGAGGTTGCCGGTGAGCATGTCGTCAATCTTGTTGACGACGATGAACACCTGGGCGTTTTCCGGACCGTCGAGACCCAGTTGGGCGAGTTCTTCGGCCTTGACCGGGGCATGGTAGTCGGGCACGAAGAGGCGCGGGTCGCAGACCACGAACGCCAGCTCCGGCCGATCCACCGCCTGCAACCAGTAGAAGCCGCTGCCTTCACCGGTCTGGATGAGGGCGTACTTCTTCTGGTTAGGGAAGCCCAGCATACCGTGCTCGAAGCTGATGAGGCGGTCGCCGTCGACCTCGAGTTCTCCGAAACGCGACGTCTGAATCATCATCGCGATACTCCTTGACAGCCGGTCCTATTCGGTTGACCCACGAGCCGCGCCGAACGCACGAGCGTCCGGAATCGTTGTCCTCCCGCCGATGGCGGTTCCGCGGCCTGTGGCACGCGCGAGCGCATCCGTGCGCTTGCGGCCCCGCTCTCCCGCGCGGGGCAACCGTGTCGAGGCGACGTGCGGCTGTCGGGCGCCGCCGCCTCGGGTACATCCGTAGTTTTGACTTTCCCCACCGGAGGCGCGTCGCCTTGGGCCCAGCCCGCGTCGGACGCCGGGGCATGGCGGCGCACGGCGGCCGCGCCGTCTGGCGTCTGCAACGTGTCAGCGCCGTGCTTAGCCATGGCACCCACGTTGAGCTCGGCGCCCAGGCGCGATCCACGCGCCGGGTGCCATGGCCAAGCACGGCGAAGTCGAGCGCCGCCATGCGATTCGCCAAGGGGCTTCGCCGGGTGCCATGGCCAAGCACGGCGCGAATGGGCTGCAAGTGGCAGTTGGCTCGATCGCCGTGCGCCGCCATGCGGAAAACCGTTCGGCTTCCCCATAACCAGGCTCTCAACTGTCCGGGCCGTCGCGGGCATCAGCGCAGAAAATCCAGCAGCGAGGTATTCATGATCTGCGATCCGGTCAGCAGGGAGGCTTGCAACGCCGTCTGGGCCTGCTGAAACTTCGTGACCGCTTCCGTGTAATCGAGGTCCTCCACCTCGCTGAGCAACTCCTGGGTGGTGAACACGGCGCTTTCCGTCTGGGTCAGACGATCCTGAAACGCCGCCGCCCGAGCCCCCACGATCCCGCGGGCCCGGTTGAACTCGACCAGGTAGGCGTCGAGATCCTCGGCCGCGATGGTGATGGCCTGCGAATCGTTGGACCGCAGCGCGTTCTCGAGATCGATGACCGCCGTGAGCAGACCGTTGGCCCGGGCGCCGTTGACGTCGTCGCCCACCAACTCGGTGGCCGCGGCGTCGGCCGTGCCGGTGAGCCCGAGATCATCGATCGCCGAGGAATTCGCCAGCCGCGTTACGGAAAGCGCCCCGGCGCCCCCGCTGCTGTCGCTCAGCCGGATGCCGTTGCCGGTTTCCGCCAGGTCAGCGACGACCGGGACGCCGGATGCGATGGCGGCGGTGTTGATCGCGGCGAGGACGTCCTCGACGGTATTCGCGCCGGTGACGTCGACGTCGAAGAAGGATCCATTCTTGGCGGTGACGCGGAAATCGGCCTGCCCCTCGAGCGTCCGGACGCCCTGGCCGTTGTTCAGGTCGGCCAGCGCATTGCCCATGTGCAAAGTGCGGATGCCCAGGTCGGTGGCCGTCGTGCCGCCAGTCTCGCCGATGGTCATGGTCGTGCCGGAGACGGCGTTGAGGACGTTGATGCCCGTGCCGGCGGCGTTGATTTCCGCCTGGACGTTCAGCCCGGCGTTGTTGATCGCGTTGAGCACGTCCTGCATGGTCTCGGCCGAGCTGAGATCGAGCTCGACGGTGATCCCGCCGTTGGTGATCCGCAGCCCGCCGGCGAGATCGATGCCGGCGCCGCCGGCCAGGTCGGCCAATGCCGTGCCGCGCGTCAGTCGCGGGTTGAGATCGGCGCCGACGACCGGTCCGGGGACCACGCCGCCGGTGACCAGGCCAAGGTCGGCCGCGGTCGTGCCGGTGCTGATGTCGGCCACGGTGAGCGCCGGTCCGCCGGAGGCGATTTCGATGCCCGTGTCGGTAAGTTGGGCGGTGAAGCCCGCGCCGGCGTCGGTGGCGGCCGTGTTGATCGCATCGACGACGTCTTGAATGCTGTCGGCGTCGGCCAGGTTGACCGTGACGGTCGCGCCGCCCTCTTCGGCGATGGTGAACGCGCCCAGGCGGATGCCCTGGTTGAGCGCGCCGCGGAGGTCTTCGAGCCGGGTGTCGCCGGTGAGGCGCGGATCGAGGTCGGCGAAGCCGGTGGCCTGGGCGCTGAGCGCGCCCATCAGCGTCTGGCCGCCGAGGTTGATCTCCTCGAGCTCGTCGACGTCGGTACGGCTGTAGATGTTGCCGGTGTCGCCGCGGTAGGCGACGCCGCCGAGGGTTTCGAAGAAGGGCTGGACGTCGGTCTTGCGGCCGCTGAAGAGGTAGCGCCCTTCAAAGGTGCGGTTGCCGACGACGACGAGCTGCTCGCGAATGGAGGCGATGACCTCGGCCGCGGCGGCGCGTTCTTCGGGGCTCGAGAGGGTGCCGATGTGCTGGCTGGCGACGGACTGGGCGTCGATGACCAGGTCGCTGACCTCGGCCATGGCCACGTCGGTGGCATCGAGGGTGTTGGCCCCGTGGCGGATGTTTTCGAGAAGCTGGTCCTGCTGATCGAGGATCTCGTGGAGGTTGAGGGCGCGGGCGGCACGGCCGGGGTCTTCGCTCGGCGAGAGGAATTGCCGGCCGATGGAGATGCGGCTCTGCTCGCTGTAGAGGTTGACCGTGTTGCGCCGCAACGAGTTGAGCAGCGAGCTCGTTTGCAGCGTGGTGGTCACGCGGTTGACGTTGATCGAGTGTATGGCCATGTTCGATCGTTACCTCACGAGGGTGAGCATTTCCTGCATCATCGTGTCGACGGTGGAGACGTAGCGGGCGGCGCCCTGGAAAGCCCGTTCGAAGCGCAGAAGTTCGATGGCTTCCTCGTCAAGGCTGACCCCGCTGATACTTTCGCGCTGGGCGGCGAGGGCGGAATAAACGGCCTCCGAGGCTTCCGCGCGATTGGCGGCGGCCGCCCCGGCGGAGGCGATGTTGTTGGCGATGGCGTTATACGATTCCATGATGGAGGCGCCGTCGAGGTGCGCGCTGGCGGTGTTGAGGGCCCCCGCGATGCGGCCCGCGTTGATGCCGTCTCCGGTGCGGTCGTTGGTGGCGGCGGCGAGCAGGGACGAATCGGCCTGCACGTCGGCGCGGATGGCGATGTCGGCCGCGGTGGAGCCTTCGAAGAGCGTGTTGACGCCGAGCGCGGCGAGCGTGTGCGAGGTGTCGGCGCGGTACTGGCTGCCGTCGTGGCCGAAGCTGAAGGAGAAGCCGGTGTCGGCGGTGAGGCTCAGGCGATTGTCGACGGTGATGGCGGCGTTGACGCCGTTCACGTCGTTGTTGATGGCGGCGACGAGGTCCTCGAGGGAGGTGTCGTCGCCCTGGCCGTCGAGGTCGACCTCGATCTTGTAGGCGACGGGTGTGCCGGTGGCGTTGTCGGTGACGGTGACGTAGAAGCTGCCGTTGTCGGGGACGAGACGCAGGCCGGCCTCGGCGCTGTTCAGCGGCGCGGTGGGGTCGTCCACCGCGTTGCTGGAGACGACGGAGGTCATCGGGCGGAGGCTCTGGCCGTCGGCATGCAGGGTGTTCACCTCGGTGATGATGCCGGCCGCGAGGTCGTCGAGTTCCTGCATGCGGGCGAAGGCGTGCTGGTCGCGGGCGGCGATCTGCCCGGCGATCTGGCCGCCGGTGACGTTGACGCGGGTGTTGGTGTCGGCGAAGCGAACGGTGGTGCGGACGAACTCGCCGTCGGCGACGTCGATGGTGGTCAGGCCGCGCGACGTGCCGTACTGCACCAGGGGTTCGTTGCCGACGTAGACGTTGATGGCGCCGCTGGGCTGTTCGCGGACGACCACGTCAAACGTCTCGCTCAATTCGCGAAGCAGGGCGTCGCGGCGATCGCGCAGGGCGTTGGCGGCGCCCTTGCCGCCGGCTTCGATGGCGGCGATCTCGCTGTTCAGGTCGGCGATTTCGCCGGCGATGCGGTCGGCGTCGGCGACGGTGGCTTCGATCTGCCCGTTGAGGTCGAGCCCCAGCTCGAAGAGATCGCGGCGAGCGGTCTGGAGCGATCCGGCCAACCCTTGGCCCGTCGCGATGGCGACGGCGCGCATGGCGAGATCGTCGGGAGCGTTCTGCACGTCGCTCATGGCGTTGAAGAAGCCGGTCAGCGACTGGCTGATGCCCGATCCGGAAATGTCGTCAAAGAAGGACTCGACGCGGACGAGCGTTTCCCGCTCGGCGCCGGCCGCGGTCATGTCGCCGGTGGCGGCGCGCAGCCGGTTCTCGAGCGACTCGTCCACGTGCCGCTGGAGGCCGGAGAGGGTGACGCCGGCGCCGGGCTGAAGACCGGGACCGATCTTCGTGCCCATGACCGCCGAAAGCTGCGCCGACTGCCGCGTGTAGTTCGCGTTGCCCGCGTTGGCCACGTTGTTGCCGATCACCTGCAACGCGCCCTGGTAGCTGATGAGGGCGTTGCGACCGGCCTGCAATGATGAGTTGATCAATCCCATGATCGTTATCCCACTGCGTCGAAGATGGCCGGGCGGCAGGCGACCGATTCGCCCGCGTGCGTGTAACCGGGCGACGTCTCGGCGCCGGTCATGGCGGTGAATACGTGCTTCACGTGGCGCAAAACGTTCTGGGCGATGAGCTGGGCCACGTGGTTGCGGCGGGTGACGGCCCCGGTGAGCTCCTTCAGCCGACCGGCGGCGGTCAGGATGTCCTCGCCGCTGCGGCCGCCGAGCCGGGCGGCGATCTGCGCGGCGCTCAGGCGGCGGGCGGCGGTGGGGCTCAGGCCGTAGCCGCGCATAATGTTTTCCACCAACTGCCGCCGAAGCCCCTCACGCTCGTTGATCCGCTCGGCGATGGCGCTCTCCTGGAGGCAGGCGGCGCGGATCTGTTCGGCGTCCGCGGTGCGCATGGCCGCAATCTTGGCGTCGATGGCGGCGAGCAGGTCCTCGTGGGCGCCGGCGAGGTCGCCGAGGAGGCGCACCAGCGTCGGCACGCGCCGATCGTTCTTGTTCGCTGTCTGGGTCGTTGTCTTGGTCGCGGTTACCACAGCAGGCCCTCCGTGGCCTTGGTGTCTGCGAGCGTCTGCGGCGACTGCTCGGCGGTCATCTGGCGGCGGTACGCTTCCAGCGCCGCGGCCTTGCGTTCGAAGCGGGCGACGATGGCGTCGGCCAGGTCGGTGGTGCGGGCCTTGCCCATTTGCTCGGAGAGGTGCTGGTCGAGCTGGGCCTGGAAGACCTCTTCGCCGCGTCCGCCGTGCCCGTAGGCGCCCTTGAGCGATTCGCTGCGCACCTGGCGGAGCAGGGTTCCGTAGAACACCTGGCCGACGACTTCGTTGGCCGCGGTGCGCAGCTCGCTGCGGGCGGCGTGGGTGGCGACGTCGCGCTCGGCGGTCAGAATGGCCGTTGGGCTTACCATCAATCAGTCCTCGAAGATCAGCTCGGCGTGCAGCTTGCCGAGTTGGTGAATCTTGGTCAGGATCTCGATGCGGTCCTCGATGGGCACGTTGAGCGGCTTGAGCGCCTCCAGCAGGTCGCCGACGTGCGTGTCCGCGGCCCGGCTGGGATCGAGCGACATGAAGTTGTTCGATTCCGGCAGGCGGACGACGTTTTCGCCGGCGGGCGGCGCCACCGTGATGGTCAGGCCCCGCTGCGAGATGATCACCGGCGAAATGCGCGCGTCGCCCGAGACCACCACCGTGCCGCTGCGGCGATCGACGATGACCCGCGCCTCGGCCTCGGGCACCAGCAGCGGCGTACGCTCGACCTCGTGAATCCACGCGGCCACGTCGCGCATCTGCCCCGCGGGCACCAGCACCACCACGTTCTTGGGATCGACCGCCAGGGCGACCTGCTCGACGTTCGCGGTGGTGGCCAGCTCGGTGTTGATCGCCGTGGCGATCTCGTGAACCATCGCCCAACTCGCGTGGGCGTCGTTGACCACCAGGGTGATGTAGCTCTGGTCGGGCTCGAGCCAGCTCGCGGTAAAGGGCAGCTCGCGGCCGCGGGCGAGAAAGTGCAGCAGCACGTCCTGCTCGATGGTGGCCCCGCGGCGGATAACGCCCGCGGTGGGGTCCTCTTCGTCGAAGATCTCCACCGGTCCGGAGGCGAACGCGAACACGTCGCGGACACTGCGGTCGTGGTAAAGCATGGGCGTCACCAGCAACCGACCGCCTACGAGGCTCTTGGCCGAGCCGAAGGTGGTCACCTGCACGTCGACGGCGCTGCCTTCCCGCACGCCGTATTCCGGCAGGGTGACTTCCAGCATGACGATGGCGACGTTCTTGCTGCCGCCCAGCTCCTCGATGCTGCTTACCGGGTTGGCGAAACTCTTCAGTGCGGCGGCGAGCGGACGCATGCTCGGCAGGTATTCGTCGCCGTCGCCCGTGCCGTTCAAACCGGTGATCAGGCCCATGCCGATCAGTGTGTTCGTACGTTGACCCTTGATCTTGGTCACGTCGCCGACGCGGGCCTGCACGCCGATGCCGCGGGCCTGCGAGGCCGCGCCCAGCACCACGACGATCGCGATCAGCGAGACGATCAGGATGTTGATGGCTTTTCGTTTCATTACAGCGGCCGAATCCAATCTACCAGCGTTCCCAGCCAGCCCGGGCGCGTCGCGTTGCGGATGCTGCCCTTGGTGGCGATCTTGATGTCCAGGTCCGACACCTGCGTGCTCAGCACGGTGTTGTCGGGGGTGATGTCGATGCTGCGGCACGTGCCGGTGAGCGTCATCATGTGCTGCTGGTCGTCGTGCTGTACGCTCGACTTGGCCTCGACGACCAGGTTGCCGTTGGGCTTGATGTCGACCACCTGGCCGGTGACGCGCGTGGTCAGCCGGTCTTCGCGTTCCGACTCGGCGTCGAGCCGCTGGTTGAAGGTGCCGCTGTAGGTGATGTTGGGTTTGCCCCGACGGAAGTCCGCGGCCCCGATGCCCCCGCCGGTGAACTTGAGAAAGGCGTCGAGCTGGCTGTCGAGGTCGGTGCGGCGGCTGTTGTTGGTGGTGCCGTCGGCCTCGTACTGCGTCTGCACGCGGACAATGATGGTGATCAGGTCGTGAATCTTGTACTGCTTGGGCTCCTGCTGCTTGACCGCGATGAGGGAGTGTTCCTCGACCGTCGGGTTGCCCTTTTCCTCGGGGGCTTCGCGGTTCTCGGTCTCGGCGGCGGTTTTCTCCGCCTGTCGGCCGATCGAGCTCGACTGGGCCAGCGCCGGTGCGGAAACCGCCAGGATCAGCATGCCCGCAATCAATGCTCTCATTGCTCACCTCCCAGGGCCACGGCCTGCTCGCCGCGAACGGTGACGTGTCCGGGCCCGGTGACCGTGGCGGTGGACCGCTCCCGGCTCCGCTCGCCCATGCTGAGCTGCACGACGTCGCCGTATGCCCCGTCCTCGAGGACCTTGCCGGCCGTCACGATGGTCACCCCGCCGATTCGCGAGTGGACGTCGACGATCTGGCCGCGCTTGACCAGGGGGACGGGCTCGAGGTCGTGAGGCATGACCACCGTCCCGGGGGCGACGAAGCGCTTGACCCGCTGGCCGATGGCGGCCGCCGGCTCGGACAACCCCACGTGCTCGAAACGCTCGAAGGTCATCTCCACGAGCCGCACGTCGACGGCGTCGACGATCGCGCCCACGTTCAGCGGATGGGCGGCGACGACCACGGTTTTCACAAAGCTCACGTTGACCAGCAACGGAATCTGCTGCACCGCCGCGCCATTGGCGAGCACGGTGACGCTGAGGCTGATCATGCCCAGGCGGCTGCCGGAGGTGCGCTCGATGTCGAACAAAAACTCGGGCTCGGCGAGGTCCAGGGCGGCGTCGCTCGAGCGGCCGAATTGCAGACGCAGCGTGCCGTCTTCCTGACCGAGTTCGGCGTTGAGGAACTGCTCGACGCGGTCGCGGAGGGTGACGGGCGCCGCGGCGTCGGCGGAGGCGCCCTCGTTCAACGTCGCGGTCGAACTGGTCGACGCGGGACGATCGGCGGCCGGGCGCCGGTCCTTCGGGCGGGTGACGTCGCACGATGCGGCGCCCTTGAGCATCACCGTGCCCAGGTTGACGCCGGCCTCGCGGAGGCAGCGGCGGACGTCGTCGAGGCCGACGATGATGCTGCCGCCCTCGACCGGGGCGGGCGCCACGACCAGCGCGCCCCAGCGGGTGCGCTGTTCGCCGGAGAGGTCGCGGAGCTGGCAGAGGTCGCCCACCGTGACCTGCGCGTCGGCGACGACCGCTTCGCGCCACAGACGCACCTCGGCGCCGCCGGCGGAGGCGGCCAGCAGCAGAACGGCCAGGCCGGCGGTCAGCCATCCGCGTCGTGTTCTCTTTTCGCAATCCTTGCGTTGCATCATTCGCATCCTGCCAGGGGTCTGTCGTGCCCTTAATCCCTCAGTCCCTTAATCCCTTAATCCCTCATTCCCTCACCCTAGAACCGCCGCAGATTCGAAACGACCTGGAGCGACTGCTCGGCCGACTGGATCGACTGGCTGTTCATCTCGAATGCCCGCTGTGTGGTGATCAGCGAGACCAGCTCGCGGACCGGGTCGACGTTGCTCATTTCGAGCTGCCCGCCGGCGATGGCGCCCAGCCCGTCGAGCTGGGGCGGACCGGTGATCGACGGGCCGGAAGCGTCGGTGTCCAGATACAGGTTTCCACCAATCTGCTTCAGGCCCTGGGGATTGACGAAGCGGGCGAGTTCGAGCTGGCCCACCTGGGTGAGCTGCTGCTGGCCCGGCTGCCGCACGCGGACTTCGCCGTTGCGGGCGATGGCGATCTCGGTGGCGTCGGCGGGAATGGTGATCGGCGGCTCCAGCACCGGTCCGGCGCTGGTCCCCAGCACCAGTTGCCCCTCGGCGTTCTGGGTGAAGTTGCCCGCCCGGGTGTAGGCCGTGACGGGACCGCCGTCGTAGTTGGTCCGCACCTGGAAAAACCCATCGCCTTCGATCATCATGTCCAGCGGGCGATCGGTGGCGTCCACCGGGCCCTGCTCCATGTCGAGCTGCGTGCCCGAAACCCGCACGCCCAGGCCCACCTGAATCCCGTGGGGAATGGGCTGATCGTCCACGTTGGGCAGCCCCGGCTCGCGCTTCGTCTGGTAGAGCAGGTCCTCGAAGTTCACCCGGCTGCGCTTGAACCCCGTGGTGTTGATGTTCGCCAGGTTGTTGGCCGTCACGTCGAGCTTCGTGTCCAGGGCCCGCATGCCCGTCGCGGCCGAATGGAGTGCCATGATCGCCATCGTTAATCCTCTAACTAGCCAATGCGTCCGACCCGCGCAACCGCCTGGCCGTTCATCGTGTCCTGCATCGTGATCATCCGGGCGTTGAGTTCGTACGCCCGGGAAACTTCAATCATGCTCACCAGGTTATTGATCGGGTCGACCGTCGAACGCTCGACGTAGCCGCCGTGAACCTGGGCGTCGGCCGGTGCGGCCGACTGGTCGCCGGTGTCCTGAAACAGGCTCTCCCCCGTCTTGCGGAGCAGGCTGTGGTCGGCGAAGTCCACCACGCCGAGCTGGGCGACCGGCTCGCCGTCCTGCGTGACCGTTCCGTTTTTCCCGAAGTTGATCCTGCCGGCCGCCGGATCGAGCGTGACCGGAGCGCCCGCGGCGTCGAGCACCGCGTACTTGCCGTCGCCCGCCGCCAGCGTGAGCGTGCCGTCATCGGCGATGACGAAACGCCCGTCCCGCGTGTAGCGCGTCTCCTGCCCGTCACTGACCGCAAAGAAGCCGTTGCCGAAAAGGGCGGCGTCGAGGTCTCGGCCGGTTTCGTCCAGCGCCCCCTGGGCGAAGCTGGTATAGGTCGGACGGGCCCACAACCCGCCGGTCAGGTCGCGCAGCAGCGGGTTGGCCCAGCGCCCTTCGGCCGCCTTCGCCGCACTCTCCATCTGCCGCTCGTGAAACACGGCGAAGTCGTGCTTGAAGCCGACCGTGTCGACGTTGGCCATGTTGTTGGCGACCAATGACTGGCGATACTCGTTCGCCTGCATGCCGGCCGCCGAGAGCCACAACCCGTAACTCACGACCAGATCCTCCCATCGAAGACGCCGTCGCTGCCCGCGATGCCCGCCGCCGCAAGCCCCTCGGCTTCCGCTTCCGCGACGGCCGTCAGCACCAGGCGACCCAGGTCGGCCCAGTCCAGGCCGGGCGTGGCGAGCAGTTGCTCGGCCAGTTCGCGGCGGGTGGTTTCCAGTTGGCTGCAACGGTTGACCATGCGTCCTGCTCCTCGCGGCGTGACCCTGCACGCCGGCGTCGACCAGAACCAAGACAGCCGGTGTGCCAAAAGGGCTCGAATTTCGCGCAAAGGATCTGCTGGGCGTTTCTAAATGCTTGCAGCGAAGTGGTTTATAAAAAGTTCCGCGCGGGCCGCGCCGTCAGGCACAACCCGCCCGACCACGCCCCGAAGGCGCAAACTGCGCCTTTTGCGCGGCAATTCCTGCCGCCGGACTTACTGGTGGGAGGGCCGTCTGAAGGTCTGGTGGGGTCTCGTTCCGGAACCGGAACGATGCAACGGCCCCGCAGAATTGTCTGATCCGGTTCAAGTTGCGGCGCCGCGGCGGGAATGAGTCAGGCCGCGATTCTCCAGCGCGGCGAGAGATGACTGCTTCAGGCGTGCCTCCGTGGCGTAGTCCGCGGGTCTCACCCTTGCCGCGCCTTTTGACGAATCGGGACGAAGCGGATTTCCACCCGCTGATCCAGTGCGGCGGCGACGCGTTGGAGCATCGACAGCGAATGGCCCTCGTAGTCCGCGTCTTCCAGGCGGCAGATTACCGACGCCGAGGTGCCGACGAGCCTGGCCAGCTCGCGCTGGCTGAGCCCCGCCTTATCCCGTAATTCGTAGAGCTTGCGCGCAATTTCCGCGTTCGCAAGGTGCTCGTCGTAGGTGGCCTCCTGCTCGGCATCGCCCTCGATGAATCGCCCATACAGCTGGTTCAAAGCGGGGGAACGGGGTTTGACTCGTTTGTTTTTTCGGGCTGGCATCGTCAATCCTTCGCGAAGCGCTCACTGTGCTTCCTGGGGTCTCGCGCGCCGCCAGGGGGATTATCCCGGGCGCGGTGTAACAAGATTCACCCGGCCGCCAGCACCTGCGTCTTGAACGCCTCGCCCCGCGCCTCGTAGTTCACGTAGGCGTCGTAGCTCGGGCAGCCGGGCGAGAGGATGACCACGTCGCCGGGCCGCGCGAGACCGCGGGCGATGGCGACCCCGGGCTCCATGGCCGGCGTAACCTCGACGGCCGCACTCGGCGCAGCCGTCCGAATCAGCCCCGCCAGCCGCGGCCCGGCCTCCCCGAAGCAGACCACCGCCCGCACGCCGCTCCACGGCGCATCCACCACCCGATCCAGCTCGGCCCCGATGTCCTTCCCGCCGCAGAGCAGTACGACCGGCTCGGCAAACGCGGCCAGCGCCGTCTCGATCGCCTCCGCCGACGTCGACTTCGAGTCGTTGTAGTAGCGCACGCCGCCGCGTTCGGCCACGAACGCCAGCCGGTGCGGCAGCCCGCCGAACGACCGCAACGCGGCACACGCTACGTCGTCGGGCACGCCCAGGGCCCCGGCCAGCCCGACGGCCAGGTGGGCGTTGAACTGGTTATGCCGACCGGGCACGCGCAGGTCGTACGTCCGCTCCGGCGTGCCGGTCACCACCAGCCGCACGCCGTCGCCGGCCGCCTGGCGGACGCGGGCGATCACCGCGTCGTTGCCGGCGCCCACCACCGCGGCGCCGCCAGGGGCGAGCGCCCGAAACAGGTTGAGCTTGGCCTCGAAGTACGCCTCCAACGTGCCGTGGCGATCGAGGTGATGGGGCTTCACGTTGGTCAAGGCGGCAACCTGCACGCGGAAGGCGGCCGGGTCGGCCACCTCGAGCTGAAAGCTCGACAGCTCGAGAACGACCACGTCGTCCGCCGACAGGTCGTCGAGCCGATCGAGCAACGATTCGCCGATGTTGCCGCCGAGCAGGGCCTGGCGATGGCCCAGCGCCGCCCGGGCCGGCGCCGCCGCGAGAATCGCGTGGGCCATGGCCGTCGTGGTGCTTTTGCCTATGGTGCCGGTGACCCCGAGAATCCGCGCCGGGCAGCGCGTTAGAAACAGATTCATCTCGGTCGTCCAGGGCAGACTGCGGGCGACCGCCGCCTGGTAAAAGGCGCTGGTGTTGCGATCGACCGCCGGGCTGATGACCAGCAGGTCGGCGCCGTCCAGGTCGGCTTCGCAATGCTCGCCCAGGCGATAATCGACGGGCAGATCGTCGAGCCGGCGGAGCGAATCGCGGAGCAGGTCGGCCTCTGCGCGGTCGGTCACCAGCACGCGGGCCCCGCGCTCGGCGAGGTAGCGGGTGACCGCGATCCCGCCGCCGAAGCGCCCCAGCCCCATCACGATTACGCGTTGATTGTGAAATTCCTGAGCAGCCATCCCCGTCGCCCCGTGCCTGCCAATGCCCCGCGCCTGCCGTCGCCCGCGCCGACCCAGCGCCCGGCGCGCAAGCCAAGGTAGCACAGACCGGCGCAGTCCGCGACCAGCCCGATGAGCACGTTCTCACCTTCTCACTTTCGCACTTTCACACCTTCGCACTCTCTCACCTTCTCACCTTCTCACCTTCTCACTTTCGCACTTTCACACCTTCGCACTTTCGCACGTTCACACCTGCACACGCCTCACGGCGTCGGGCTTACTGAAGTTCCATCACGACCTCTTCGATTTCCGCCTGGCGGGCGTGGGCGTAGCCGCGTTCCAGGGCGACCTCGTCGAAGCCGCACTTGCTGAGCACCCGGCGGGAGGCGACGTTGTCGGCCGCGGCCCGGGCGTAGATGGGGCGAACGGTGAGTTCCTTGAGAAACGCCTTCAGGGCCGCGGTGGCGACCCCGCGCCCCCAATAACGCTGGCCGATCCAGTACGTCACCTCCGGCTTGCCGTCGCGGACGAACCCGGCGACGAACCCGGCCACCGCGCCGTCCGCCTTGATGGTGCGGAGGGTGACGTCCGCGTCGCTCCGGACGCGGGCCCAATGCGCGTCGAAGGCGTCGCGGTCGTCGGGGTCTTCGGCCGTGAAGCCGGCCATGTGTCGCCCGTCGGGCTCGCGTTCAAACTCGAAGAAGACGTCAAGGTCGGCGTCGGTGACGGCCCGCAGTTGGATGTCGGTCATGGGTTACCTCGTGGTTGGGTTGGGTTCGTATAGGCCCTTCGGTTGGCTTCGTATGGCTTCGTATGGGCTCTTCCGTCGGTTGCGTATGGCTTCGTCTGGGCTCTTCCGTCGGTTGCGTATGGCTTCGTCTGGGCCCTTTGGTTGGCTGCGCATGGCTTCGTCTGGGCCCTTCCGTCGGCTGCGTATGGCTTCATTGGCCTCGTCGGCTTTATCCGGGCGGTTTCCTTTGGGGCCCCTTCGTCGCGGCTTCATATCGGCCCTTCGCAAGGGGCGGCTTCGTACGGCCCCTTCGCAGGGGGAGTATAGAGCCCGCACCGGCCACGTCCCACGATCAGACGGCCAGGAACCGTCGCCCGGCCACCCGGCCACGAAGCGTCGCTCGGCCACCCGGCCACGAAGCGTCGCCCGGCCAACCGGCCACGAACCGTCGCCCGGCCACCCGGCCACCGAGAAAACCACGGCGCAAGCCCAGCGACGGCGACGCCCAGCACGTGGAGAACAAAGGCCTCGCCACCAGGACAGCGACGATCGGTGCCGCGGAGCACGGATGCCCCGCGCCCTCCGCTGGCGACGCCCGGTGGCGACGAAGCGTCAACCGGCCGCGCGCCCGGCCCGCCCGAGGCCAGGGCCGCCGCAGGCGGAGCCGCCACGGCGGAGGCTACCGCGGGCGGGCCAATGACGAAACAGGGCTTTAGCTCAACGGTGGCAGGCGGAATGGCGGGAGGCCACCGCCCATGCGCCCATTGACGAAACGCCCCCCGCGGGGCAAGATACCCCTCAGCCGCTGAGGGCAGGTAGCTCAGTTGGTAGAGCAACGGACTGAAAATCCGTGTGTCGGCGGTTCAAGTCCGCCCCTGCCCAGTCTGCGTAAATGCCGCAACCCGAGAAGGTTGCGGCATTCTGCATGGGCATCCACACCTATGCCGCACCACCGCCCCTGCCCGCCGTAGAGCCACCGCAGCGCGGCATCGCCGTACCGCCCTCAGCCGCGAGGCGGTGCAACACCATAGCAACCGCCGCCAGCTCGTTAACCCCGATCCTCCCGTGCTCGTCAAGCCGCGACGCGGCGAAAGAACCCACTTCCCCACGGCAGCCGACACCGGGGCGCCCGACGAGCCACTTGCCCAAGGGGTCGTATTCGCATCGCGCATCCCTGTGCACCGCCACTGGTTTCTCCTTGCGTCCAGTCGCGAACCAGCAGTAGACTGGTCTCGCTGAGCGTTCACAGGGGCCAAAGTCGTCAACAGGAGCTGACTTCCATGGCGCGCAGGTTCTCCTGGCGGCGTGCAACCGGATACACTGCGACGAAAGGCAAGCTCTCCCACAAGATCGGTATGCCGCTCAGTCGCTCCGGTCGTCGGCAGAAAATCCGACAGATGACCGGTGGTGGGGGAAGTTGCGTCGCCCTGCTTCATATTGTCGGTTGGATTGTCATGGGTTGGTTTATCGTCAAGACTCTCGCGGGCACGCCTGATTGAAGAGCGGCGCACGTATGAGCTTGCTACATCGCCTTACCAGTTCGCGCGACCCCGTCGGCAGGCAGTTTGACCGGCTGATCTACTTCTTGATTATCGCTTCACTCATTCTCTTCTCAGTCGAGACCTTGCCCAGTGCTGAGAAATACGAATCCTTGTTCCTGTGGAGCGAATATGTCATTGTCGCGGTATTCTCAATAGAGTATGTACTGCGAAGTGTGGCGAAGGGAGCCCGGTATCTTCTGAGCTTCTACGGTGTGATTGACTTGCTCGCCATTTTGCCGTTTTACCTGTCGCTCGGCATGATTGATGCTCGAGCAATCCGAATATGTCGTTTGTTGCGTCTGTTTCGGATGGCGAAGCTGCAGCGGTACGGGACGGCGTGGCGCAGGCTTCGGACCGCGTTTGCCGACATCAGGCATGAGTTGGCGGTTTTCTCCGGTTTCACCTTGGCGCTCGTTTACCTTGCATCGGTCGGCATTTACTACTGTGAGCACGAGGCGCAGCCCGAAGCGTTCGCTTCCGTTTTTCATTCTATGTGGTGGGCGATAGCGACATTGACAACCGTAGGTTATGGCGACGTCTACCCCGTCACCGTTGCCGGCCGAGTCTTCACATTCATTGTCTTGATACTCGGCCTTGGTGTTGTTGCGGTACCCTCTGGGTTGTTGGCGTCGGCGCTCGTGAAGCAACAGGAATCCGACAATCCGGAGGGTGGTAACGAAGGATGACGTTCGACAAACTCTTCATTGTCTGCCATTGTCGTTGTTAATGTCTGCCTGCAATCACCCCTGATGGCAGGCAGGGAGCCCCATCAACCTCCCTTTCTCCCCCCGGTGGTCTTCCACGCTTCCACAGGCGGCGGGGCGGGCATGCGACTGCTGCAACCGCCGCGAGGTCGCCGACAGCCCCAAGTTCAGGAGATCCCGTTCTACAGGAACATGATGAGCAATGCGGCGTACGGGAGCCACGTCGTGTGGCGGATTATGACACCTGATTCCGTTGCTCGCTCAGACCCTCTCTACGGACAATCAGTCAGCATCCGTGATGGCCGACGGATCGATCGGCTTGCCGCATTCCGAGCAAATCGGCGTCGGGCAGCCACGAACATCGTAGCCGCACCAGGGGCACTCATCGGGATAAGACCTGCGATACTGCTTCCAAAGCTGAAGTTGAGACCTCGTATCTTTCTTCTGACGCAAAAGCCACCACGCCCAGTAAAGTGCAATTCCGCTGGTACCAAGCATTAGAAACAAATAGAGCCAATCGAACAGACTGTGGGCTGACAACTTGCCCCTTTCGAGTTTGCCTGCCAGGCGGACCAGTACCACGCACGAAATAAACAGGAAGAAAGGAATATAAAACCACAGGCGACGACGCTGCCGATGCAACAACTCGCCTGTTAACGGCCTTTCCATCGCCTTGCTCCTGTGTTCACCTTGCAGCAATCGTTCTGCGCCGTCGCCTGAGGTTCGGATTCTTATTGCTACTCTTCCGGAGATAGCGGGATGCAGCCATCGGCACACGCCGCCAAACTCGCAACTGCCGAATCATAATTTGCACGCGCCGCCGCGACCATGGCGCTTGCAGGCCCAAAAAGGGGGTCAGCCCAAAAAGGGGGTCAGCCCAAAAAGGGAGCCCAAAAAGGGAGCCCAAAAAGGGGGCCCAAAAAGGGGGTCAGGCTTACTTATTGGCGTATTCTATATTACCGTTTTCCTCCCGCCCGCCGCGCCCCTCACCCCTCCACGTCCGGCTCGCCCAGGTACCGCCGGGCGCGCTCGCGCCACTGGGCTTCGTTGATCCGCTCCAGGATCGCCTGGTTGACCACCTCGCGGTACGGGTCGTCCTCCGGAAGCGCAATCGCGTAATTCTGCGGCTCAAACTCCCGGGCCAACACGTGCAGGTCCGCGTCCAGCTCCCGGTTCACCAGGTATCGCAGAATCGGCGCGTCGTACACCACCGCGTCCACCTCGCCGTCGGCCAGCGCCTCCAACGCCGCCCGCGGCGTGTCGGCCGCCAGGTGCACCCGCACCAGCCGCTCCTGCAAATAACCCGCACTCGTCGTCCCCGCCACCGTCGCCACCCGCACGCCGGGCAGGTCCTCCGGACCCTCGATCCCCACCGCCAGTTGCGACACCGTCAACGCCGACGCGATCGCGGCCGTAAAACTCGAAATGATGATCACGCTGGCAAACATCCACACCAGCCCCACGACCCGCCCGCCGGTGGTCGCGGGGGCCTTGTCCCCGTAGCCGACGGTCGTCATGGTGACGGCCGACCACCAGAAGCCCGACCCCAGCCCCTTGGCCACCGGCCCGCCGAACTGCTCGCGGTTCTTCCGCCGTTCAAACAGCCAGACCACCATGCCCACGAGAAACAACAAGACGGCCAGCGACAGCACCGCCCCGGCAAACTCCAGGCTCACAAGCTGGCCGAGCAGCCCGCTCCAGCGCGACGACCCGTTGCGTTGCACGGCGATGCCCAGCCCGCCGTTGTAAAACGGGTGCGAGAAGTCCACGCGCTCCTCGCGCTCGGCGGTCATGGTCAGCGCGGCGACGCCGGCCGCGTACCGCCCGTCGGCCACCCCGTCGAGCATCTCGTCGATCTCGGTTGCCTCCAGGGTGTACGCGAGGTTCTGCTCCCGGGCGATGGCGTCCCAGAGATCGATGGCGATGCCCTCCCATTGCCCCTCGGCGTTCTGCATGGCGAAGGGCGGCACGGCCCGGGTGGCGACCCGCAGCTTCGCGGCCGCCTCCTCCTGGCCCAATGCCGGCGAGGCGAACGCGACCAGACCGGCAAGCAAGGCCGCAAGCCCCACGCCGGAAAGCCAGCCCGGCCGCACCGCCCGGCAAACGTTCGGGAGCAAGCCCCGCCGATCAACGTGGTTGACGCACGTGAGCAAGCGCTGTCGGTGCCGGTGTGGGGCGCTCGTGCGCAACCGCGCCCGGGAAACGGGGTCGACGCCCGGGAGCCGACCCTGCCGGTCAATGTGGCTGACGCTCGTAAGCCATCGCCGCCCGTGAAGGCCGCGGACGCAGTTACGCTCGTAGTGCATGAGATTCTCCTCTCGGCCCGATGAGCCCCCCGGCCGCGGGGGGGCGCAAATTGTTCGGTGTTCCGACGTATCGACGCGGGACGCCAAGGCCATTCTCAACGCAGCCGGCCACCGCCCTGCCGATGACGCAGCGGCCAACGACGCCGATACCGCGGCCGGTGCCGTTGATTCAGCGGCCGGTGCTGATATAGCCGCGGATGACATCGATTCCGCAGCCGATGTTGGCGCCGCAGCCAACGCCGTTGATTCAGCCGCCGTGGTCGCAGGTGCAGCAGGTACATGGTAGGCGAGGCCCCCTGCGCAGCAACCTTAGAAGCGCTCACCGGATCCGCGCGGCCCCCTCTTGACCAACACGCCCCCTGCGCAAGCACAATCTCCTGCTCATACCTCGCAGCCACTCCACTGAGCCCGATACTGAGCTACAGAATCCGTTGATATGAAAATGGGATGAGCTTCACGGAATGTAGTTTCACGTTCTGGGGGACTTCGCGGCCCCCTTGATGCTTCGTCGACGAGCACGCCCAGGCGGTGCGGCGCAAGCCGGGCAAGGCGGAAGAAATGAGGTGACGGTCTCTCGTTATTTGTAGGGCTTGTACCAGCAGCGATCGATCGCCGCGCCGTTGATGGCCGTCAGGACCCGGTCGTTCCCCGGCAACTGCGTAACGTGCGCAATCTGCGCATCAACCAAACCTGCAGGGCGGACCGTGCCCGCCTTCCGCCTCCCGGGCATCACCGCGCAAGAGCCACGAAGTGGCCCCCGCCCGGAGGGCGCACCGTGGTTGCCAGGGGATTCATCCCCTGGGTCCGCGGCCTCCTTATAAACCCAACCGCCCGGAGGGCGCACGACGGAGGCCAGGGAGTCCATTGCCGGGCATTCTCACCCATCCGCCGCGCATAACCCCGCAAGAGCCACGAAGTGGCGTCCTATCACAGCCCAGGGCGCGAGCCCTGGGGAAAAGCCCATGACCCCATATCTGAGCCCCGTAGGGGCGCTCTAACGTCGAGAGAAAAGGGGGGAGAGAAAAGGAGAGAAAAGGGAGAGAAAAGGGGGTCAGGCTTACTTCTTGGGAGAGAAAAGGGGGTCAGGCTTACTTCTTGACCTGTGGCGTGGGCTGGGTTAGGCTGCACGCATGGCTCGGCGGCTGCGGATCGATCTTGGCGGGTACGCGTACCACGTGCTCAATCGGCGCGTCGGGCGGCAGAAGCTGTTCGCCAAGCCCGGCGACTATGAGGCCTTTCTCCAGGTGCTCGACGAGGCCCACGAGCGCCACCCGCTGCGCGTCGCGGCCTTCTGTTTGATGCCCAATCACTGGCACCTCGTGCTCTGGCCGCGGCAGGATGGCGAACTCGCGCCCTGGATGCAATGGCTGACCACCACGCACATGCGCCGCTGGCACGCCCACCACGGCACCCGCGGCACCGGCCCGCTCTACCAGGGCCGCTATAAAAGTTTTCCCATCCAGACCGACCGCCACTTTCTCACCGTGTGCCGCTACGTCGAGCGCAACCCGCTACGGGCCCGGCTGGTCCAACGCGCGGAGAACTGGGCCTGGTCGAGCATCGGCCGACGCGACCGGCGGGAGGCGTCGGACTGGCTGCTGGCATTGCAGGACTGGCCTGTGCGCCCGCCGGCGAGTTGGAAGGCGTTCGTGAACCGGGCGGAGACCGCGGCCGAGCTGGCGGCGTTGCGGACGAGCGTTAACCGCGGGGCGCCCTTCGGCGAGACCGGCTGGCAGCAGCGGACGGCCGCGAAACTGAACCTGGAATCGAGCCTGCGCCCGCCCTGGCGCCCCAAGCGGGCCGGGCAGGAGCAGGACCGGCGATGATCGGTTGACAGAAGAAAGTAAGCCTGACCCCCTTTCTGCCCCCTACTGGATGAGCACACGTTACCCATTGGCCAATGCCGTATTGTGTGCTAGCCTCAGGAGGCTCGCTAGATGATTATCAGGCTTACCGCCTGACGTGGATGATGGACGGCTGCAGGCAGTGCATACCAGCTCGCTTCTTCGCGGGAGCGTGGCTCGGAGGCCCGGTGCTCGGCCTGCTCAGCCGTTGGGTGCCATGGCCAAGCGCAGCGCCGCCATGCGGACAGCGTGAGGGCATCCGTGCCCGGCGTCGCCGCCTGCGTACCGCCTGCATCGCCAGCTTCCTCATCCCCCTGATGGCGGTGAACCCGGCCACGGTCGACGCGGTGACCACGGACGCCATCCGGTTCCACGCGGCGTTAGCGGCCGGCCTGCCGACCAACTGCGCGCCCGAGGCCGTCTGCGTCACCTACACCTACGACCGCAACGGCAACCAGATCGGCCGCACCACCGATAACCCCGACGGCCCCGAGCCGCTGGTCGAGGAGTCGTTCCACTTCGACGCCCAGAACCGCCTGGTCGGTTTCACCAAGACCAACGGCACCAACTTCGCAGGCAGCGCCGCCTGGTTCGCCATGCGGCCAAGCTGGGGCGATCTGACTAGCGCGAACGTGATAAAGTTCTCTCCGTAACGGAGGCGAAGGTTCTATGTCGAATCGGCGAACGATAACTCCGGGCGATATTGCGGTGGTCGTCGCGGCATTGGGTATTCTCTATGGCGGTCTATGTTGTTGGTGTTACTGTGGTTCAAGGGCGTTGTTTGTCAACAAGTTTGGCTTCAGCGAGCGCATGGGTATGGTCCCAACTTGGCGATCGACCCCACGTCAGGTCAAGGACAGGGCAGGCAATATTTTCCTTGCGGATTATCGATTGAATGTGCTTCTCGTAATACAGCTACCAACGAGAGAAGTACCGGTCCTTGCGAGCGCAGACACGCGTACAGTACAGATCCGGTTGCCCGGCGACGAAACGATCCAAGTGGATGTTGGGAGAAATTCGGTTATTGAAGTTTTTCATGATCGTACAGTTAGTACGCACACACTTCAGCCTGGAAGAGCCAAGGAACTGTTCGAAGCACTTGAAAGAAGCACATTGTCAGACCGGACGAGCTTGATTACGGATTGAAACGGGATACCGATTTACGTTGCGTTGCTAGATGAGTCTGTCGACGTGTGGCGCCAGATCCAGGCGCAGTTCTTGGGCAATGGTCTCCACCGGATTTCTGATCAGCCATATGACCGGCACACTGAACGGTGGGATCATTGCAGCCACGAGAAAGGTAGCCGAATCAGACAACTGAACAAGTCAATGCTCAAATGTCTCAGACCACACGGATCCTCAGGAACTTGGTGCGTTCATATTACCCTGTCGGCGGCACCCGAAAGGCGCCCATCTTGGACCTTACTGGCGAATAAGACCATGGCCATATTCATCATTCGAGAAAAAGAAGATGGGGTGCTCGTACCACTCAAGCATGTCGTTCGCCAAATGCCTTTTCTGGTGGCTGCGACGTGGTGCTTCCGCAAGGTGGAAGTGCTCATGGGGAGGCCCTTTGGGCTTACGGTCCAGGAATTTGAGAAGCTGGCATGGGAAACGCCAAACGGGTATTGCGTGTCGGATGATGACATGCGTCAGTTCATGGATGCTGATATTCAGATAGTAGACGGTGAGATCGATGCTATGGCTGAGGATGGGACACTGCTAGCCACGATTGAGTGCGTGGATACCACCCAATGGGAAATTCACACATCGTCTGCGGACTTGGCCCTTCGAATGCGAGAATGGGGATTTGTGGAACTGATTGAATAGGGCGACATTGCCCCTCCACTACGACTAACGACACCTGAAGTGGAAACGCAGTGGAACCGGGGACGCGGCCAATTATCCATGTTGCTGGCTGATTTGGCAGAGCAGAAAGTTCACTTGGCGAAATTCGCGACTTGGGAATGACCTGGCGCAGGTCGTACGAACCGAAATAGCGAGATGGTCATACGAGCAGATACATCGCAGTTGTGCTGCTCGCGCTGGGGACGATTACAGCGTTGGCCCAATCCAAATCGACCGTTGGCATTGGCCTGACCGCGCCCAATGGGGTCATTGAGGGGCCATACGCTGCGGGAGAGATCCTGTCGGTCGGGGGGGGGAGGCGGTCGAGGGGTAAAGAGGACATTCTGCTTTTTTGGGGTCTTCCTGGCGCAACTGCGAGGCCGTAGGGACGCCAGACGTATGCAAAACGCACACCCATCAGCCACTTCTTGCCCATTGCAGATGCCCGCACAGCAGTGCCCTGAGCCTCCCGAGAAGCTTGCTGTTTCACCCAAGCTGGCTATTGCGCAATGACCACCAAGGCCAACCTGCGTCAATCCTCGGGCCGCCGCCCAACCGTCGCTGCCTCCCCTGAATCCCTCAATCCCCGCTCCAGGTCACCCGACAACCACCCTCCCCAATTCAACATTCAGCACTCAGCATTCCGCATTCAGGCTCCCTCCCCAAATCACTCCATCCCCGATTTATCCGCGTTTTCGACCCCGCCAGGGGCCCTGGATAGATCACCCCGCGCGTTATATGGGGTGGATGCGGAGCCATACCCCCTTCGCATGCCGACATCCGAAACCGTCCGGTCCGCCCCAGCGCCCCAGCAGCCACCGTCAGGGCTCCGAAATCAGGGCCCGGAGATCACCGCCCCGAGCGCAAGCTCCGGGGTCACGGATCGCACACCGGCCAGCGCCTCCCACGTGGAGTTCGCCCCCGGCATGGATGTGATTCCCAACGGGCAGGACCGGACGAGGCCACGCCCCGGGACCACACGCAACCCGGGGCCGACAACCGGGCGAAACTGCCGGCCGCGGCACAAAGCCGCCACCGGCTGCGGAGAATCCCCATGCCCGCCGCACCGAAAAAACGAAGCCGTTTTACGCAGGCCCATTTTCCCAACGGACGCTGCCGCCAACGCGGTTTTCGCCCTCAACCGCGCGCAGGAAAAATGAAAAAACGAAGCCATTTTGAAGTGTATACGCAATTACCCAACCGGCCCACCCGCCCCAAACCGACCTTGCCCGCCCCTGCCAACCCAACTGCAGAGACCGGGTCGAGCCGGAGGCTTGTGAGCCCATCCTCACCTGCTCTCCTGCTCTCCGCTCACCTCTCTAACCAGGGTGCCATGGCCAAGCACGGCGTCATTCGGTTGCGATTGCCAGATGGCGCCACCGCCGTGCGCCGCCATGCACAGCGCCATGGCGCCTCACCACAACCACAACGTTGCACCGCCACCGACAAGAACGAATCCAAACGAACCCAAAACGAACCCAAATCAAAAACCTATATTTGCCCAACGGGCGCTATCAAGAACCGCGATTCGCACCCCAAAGGCGCGCAAAGAAAAATGCCAAAACGAACCCAAAATGAAGTGCCCCTGACGCCGTTCACGCCATCCGGGACTGACTGCCTCGCCGGGATTGGCACAACCTCCGCACGGGCTGCGCCGGGCGATCTTCATCATCGACCAGTCATCCGCGGCTGGCGCACGATCGGCGCCCGGCGATGCGGAGAGGCTGGTTGGCGCGGTTCCCGGCGCCGCGCGGTTAGCTGGGGCGGTTTCCGGTGCTGGGGAGTTAGCTGGCGCGCTTCTCAGCGCCGAGTTGGCAGTTCAGGCAGCGGCGGGCGGTGGGCACGGCCCGCATGCGGGCGATGGGGATCTGCTCGCCGCAGACGTCGCAGATGCCCAGCTCGCCGCGCTGGGCCCGGGCGAGCGCGTCGGTTACCTCACGCAGTTCCCGGCGCAGGTGAACCAGAAACTCGACCGCAACCAGGCACGCTTGTTCCGCAGCGTCGTCCTCCGAGTCGCGCTGCTCGGATGATTGCCGCAACTCCTCTTCCAGGCGCTCAATCTCGCCGAGCAGTTCGCCCCGGCGCTGTCGGAGTGATTCGGCCACGGCGGCGCCGTGACGCGCCCGGTGGGCGGGGGACGGTTTACGCTTCACGCCGGCCCCCCTTCATTGCCCGGCAGGCGCGCGGCGTAGACCTCGATCTTGTAACCGTCGGGATCGAACACGAAGAGCTGCCACCGGCCGTCGTAGATGCGCGGGTGGGTCGCCTGGGCGGCGTGCGCCTGGGCACGTTCGTACACGGCCTCAATGTCGGCCGGCGAGGGCGCTTCCAGACTGAAGTGATCAAAGCCCGTGGGGTACGCGCCAGGGGGCAACCCCTCGGTCAGCACCAGGCGGACAAGCTCGGCGGCGCTTCCATCGTGCAGCACGCACTCGCACACGCCGGGCGCGTCGTCGGTCGGCGCCATCGTCTCGAAGCCCAACACGCAGCGGTAGAAGTTGCTGCTCCGCTGGAGATCGCCCACCCGCAGGCAGATGCGCCCGATCTTGTGGACGTTCACGTCGGCGCCAGTCATGCGTGGGGTTCCTGCATCGGCGGCGGGGCGTGGATCAGGGCAGTGCGCAGCGCACGGCGGAGACAGACGCCGACGGCCGGCGCGCCGATGAACGTGCACACCATAGCCGGCGGGCCGTGAAACCGGCCTGAAATCGGTGTGAACGCGGATTAATGCGGCCTGGAGGCAGGCGGTAAAGGCGACAGTCAGGGTTCCACAATGGTGAGATCGTCGTCATCCAGGCGGGCGAGCGGCAGTTTCAGGACGAATTCGCACCCGCCGCCGGCGCGGTTGCGGGCGGTGATGGTCCCGCCGTGCAGGCGGGCGACGCCCCGCGCGATGGCCAGCCCGAGTCCCGCGCCCGGCGGCGCGGCATCCCCCCGGGGAATGTGGAAGTACCGTTCGAAAACGCGTTCGAGTTCGGCCGCCGGTATGCCCGGTCCGCGGTCCTGCACGGTGACCGTGGCCGTGCCGGCGGCGAGCGCCACGTCGACTTCCACGGCCTGTTCCACCGGCGAGTGGCGGACGGCGTTGCGCAGCAGGTTTTCCACCACGGCCCGGAGCAGGTTGGGGTCGCCGGCCACCACCGGCTCGAGCCCCTCGGCGGTGACGTGGGCAAGGTTGAGGATCAGGCGCACCTCGCGGTGGCGGGCGAGGGCCTCGCAGCGCTGGACGGCCTCGGTGACGATTTCGTTGATCCAGACCGCCTGCGGATGCGCCATGGGAAATCCGGCATCGGCCCGGGCCAGGGTGAGCAGGCTGTCGACCAGACGCGAAAGGTGGTGCAGTTGTTCGAGGACGCTGGCGACGAAGCGGTCGTACTCCTCGGGCGTACGCTGCTGCTGGGCGAGAATCTGGGCCTCGGCCAAAACCACGGAAAGGGGGGTCTTGAGCTCATGAGAGGCGTCCGCGATGAAACGCTCCTGGGCGCGGAAGGCGTCGGCCAGGCGGTCGAGCATGGCGTTGACCACCCGGACCAGTTCGGCAATCTCGTCGCCCCCCGGCGGCGGCTCGACGCGGCGGTCCAGATGCGCGGGGGTGAAGGATTCCGCCTGGCGGACAATGTCCCCGATGGGGGCCAGCGCCCGGCGGGCGAGCAGCCAGGACGCCAGGGCGGCCAGGGCCAGTCCGCCGGGCACCAGCACCACGAACAGTCGGCGCAACTGGGCCACCGAGCGGGTGACGGCCTCGGTGCCGGTGGCGACCTGGAGGTAGTACGGCGCGAGACGCGACTGGTCTACGTAGGTGGTCAGCACCCGCAGACTCTCGCCTTTCGCCGCCCGGTTCGCATCGAAGTGGGGCGCGGTCTCGAAGACCATGCGGTCGTCGCGGGCCTGGCGGGCGGCGTCACTAAATGGCAAAGCGGCGTCGCCCAGATTCGGCGAGCGTTCAATCACTGTTCCGTCGGCTGCGCGAAGCTGGAAAAAGTAGCCGGCGAAGCGAAACGGGTTGAGTTGGGGCGCCGGCGTGTCCGCGTCGATGGTGGGCAAGGCGCTAGCGGCGTCGGTGTGGATGGTCGCCTGCATGCTGCGGGCGCGGTCGGCCAGACGCTCGTCAAAATCGGCGTAGAGGTAGCTCTCGCGGGCCTGGAGGATGGCGCCGCAGAGGATGGTCTGGATGACGCCGAAGACCACCAGGTAGAGCAGCGCCAGGCGAAAGCGGAGCGTGCGGACGTGTTGCCGGAAGCGGATGGGCATGGGGACGATCTGGGGTCAGGCGTTGGGGGGCGATTCGCTGAGGACGTATCCGGCCCCGATGACCGTGTGGATCAGCGGCTGAGGCCGGCCTCGGTCGATGCGGCGCCGCAGCATGGAGACGTAGACGTCGATCACGTTGCTCTCCGGTTCGAAGTTCATGTCCCAGACATGCTCGCCGATTTTGGTGCGGGAGAGAACGCGCTGGGGGTTGCGGAGGAAGAACTCGAGCAGGGCGAATTCCTTGGCGGTGAGGCGGATGCGTTCGCCGCCACGGGTGACGGTGCGCTGGACGAGGTCCATTTCGAGGTCGGCGAACTTGAGCACGGCGGCCTCGCGGGCCTGTCCGCGGCGGAGCAGGGCGCGCAAGCGGGCGAGCAGCTCGTCGAATTCGAAGGGTTTGGTGAGGTAGTCGTCGGCGCCGGCGTCGAGGCCGGCGACCTTGTTCTGGGTGGTGGCCAGGGCGGTGAGCATGAGGATGGGGGTGTCGATGCCGCGGCGGCGGAGGTTGCGGCAGACGAGCAGACCGTCCTGGTCGGGGAGCATGAGGTCGAGGATGATGCCGTCGTACATGCTGGTGGCGGCCTGGAATTCGCCGTCGTGGCCGCTGTAGGCGAGGTCGACGGCGTAGCCGTTTTCGACGAGGCCCTTTTTGAGGGCGGCGGCCAACTTGGGGTTGTCTTCGATGAGCAGCAGGCGCATGGGGCGGCTCGACTCCACGGTCGGTTCCGGTGCATTGTAGTCGGTGGCGAAGTCGCTCGCCACGGGCGCGCCCCCGTCCCGCGGCGCGGCGGCGAATCGGATTCGACACTTGCCCGGACGCGGCGAATGGCGGTATACCTGCGGACTGCGGCGGCGTCGCTGCGGCCTGGCCGCGGGGGCGCTGACTGCGGCGGCGGCGTCACAGGGCGCGTCGGTGCGTGTGCGTTGGGTGGACCACAAGCGTTGGTGGCGGATCATGGCGGATGAACGGGTAGCGGTGCGCATCGGCCAGCGTCTGGGGAAATATCGTATCCGCCGCAAGGTGGCCACGGGCGGTTTCGCCACCGTCTACGAGGCCTACGACACCATCGCCGGATTGCCGGTGGCATTGAAGGTGCCGCATCCGGGCCTGGTCAGCAAAGACACCTTAAGCGCGTTTCGCCGCGAGGTGCGGCTGACCGCCGGGCTCGATCATCCCAACATTCTCCCGGTCAAGGACGCGGGTTTCATCGAGGGAGCGTTCGTGATCGTCTACCCGCTGGGGGGCAAGACGCTGGCCGACCGGATGGCCCGGCGGCTGTCCGCCCGGCGGATTCTGAGCTACGCGGAGCAGATGCTCTCGGCGGTCGCCTTCGCCCATCAGCGGCGCATCCTGCACGGCGACCTCAAGCCGGAGAACTTCATTCTCTTCGACGGCGACCTGCTGCGGCTCGCCGACTTTGGCATCGCCCGGGTCGCCCAGCGGACGCTCCAGGGCTCGGGTTCGGGCACGGTGGGCTACCTGGCGCCGGAGCAGGCGTTGGGTAAACCATCACTGCGTTCGGACGTCTTCTCGCTCGGGTTGATTTTGTGCCGGATGTTTTCGGGGCGGCTGCCGGAATGGCCTTTCACCTGGCCGCCGGAGGGCATCGAGCGCATGCAGCGCCAGTTGCACCCGGATCTGATCGCGTTTTTGCGGCGGGCGCTGGAGCTGGATCACCGCAAGCGCTTCGCGGACGCCGAGCGCATGCTGGCGGCGTTTCGCCGGCTCAAGCCGCGGGCCCTTCGCACGGTCGCGGCGCGCAAAGGGCGCAATGGCGGTCAGCGCAAGCGCACCGACTGGCGCTCGCTGCGGTTGAAGGACTTCACCCGCACCTACCGCCGGGCGCTGGAACTCGGCGGGTCGTGCCGGCGCTGCGGCGGACCGGTCGCGGAAACCATGCATCACTGTCCCTGGTGCGGCGGCGAGCGGCGGGTGACCGCCGGCGAGCACCGTTTTCGCGATGTGTGCCCGCGCTGCAACCGGAGCATGAAAACGGATTGGCGTTTTTGCCCGTGGTGCTACGGGCCGGCGGTCAACCCGGAGGCCCAGCCGCGCTACAGCGACAAGCGCTACGCGGCCGATTGCAGCAACCCCAACTGCGAGGGGCTGGGCCTGATGCCCTTCATGCGTTATTGTCCCGCGTGTCACCGCAAGGTGCGCCGCAAGTGGGCGATCCCCGGCTCCAAGCACCGCTGCGCGCGGTGCGGCTGGGGAGTGTTGCCGGAATACTGGGATTTCTGCCCCTGGTGCGGGCGGACGGCCAAGCGGCATTGACGCGGCCGGGACGACCGGCCGTGTGGCCCGCGCGGCGGGCGCCAAGCAGGGATGTACTGGAGTTTAGCCAATGGAAGGGCGCGATGGCCGCAGCATCTGACAACTTTCCCCGCCTGTGGGTGAACGCCGATCTCGCCGCGCCCGAGGCGATCCCCCTGGGCGCGGGCACGGCCGCGGTCTTCTGTGCCCGCTGCCCGGACAAAGCCGGGGCCAACGAGGACGCGGTGGCGCTGGCCGCATGCGGCGCGGCGGGGGCCGTGCTCGCCGTCGCCGACGGCTTCGGCGGTCAGCCGGTGGGCGAGCAGGCGGCCCGGCTGGCGCTGGAGGCGCTGATGGAGTCGGTGGGGCACGCGCCGCCGGAAGGCGATCTGCGCGAGGGGATTCTCAACGGCTTCGACCAGGCCAACAAGGCCGTCTCCGGCCTGGGCGTGGGAGCCGCCACCACCCTGGCGGTCGTGGAGATCGACGTCGATCGCGTGCGCCCCTACCACGTGGGCGACTCGGGCGTGCTGGTCGTGGGCCAGCGGGGAAAAATCAAGCTGCAAACCGTTTTTCACTCCCCGATCGGCTACGCGGTGGAGGCGGGCTGGCTGGATGCGCACGAGGCCCTGCACCACGAGGATCTGCACGTGGTCTCCAACATGGTGGGTTCGCCGGACATGCGCATCGACCTGGGGCCGCGCGTGCGCCTGGATCCGCGGGACACCCTGCTGGTGGGCAGCGATGGGTTGTTCGACAATCTCACCATTCCGGAAATCGTGGAGGCGATCCGGACCAGGCCGATCGCGACGGCGGCCGGCGCGCTCGCCGCCGCCTGCCGCCAGCGGATGTGCGCGCCCGAGGCGGGCCATCCGAGCAAGCCCGACGACTTGAGCTTCGTGCTCTATCGCCCGGCGCAGTAGAGCGCTACGCGGGCCTTTTGTAATTGCCCAACCAAGCCGCGGGCCGCCGCCGGCTCAGGGGACCAGGTTCTTCTGGAAAACCATCACATCCGCCAGGTCGGCGTCGCCGTCGCCGTCGAAGTCGGCCCAGTGGCACGCCGGGGCCAGCGGTACGTTCGGTCCGGTCAGGCAAGGGATGAAGTTGACGAGGTCGGCCAGGTGCACCGTGCCGTCACGGCGGAGCACGGTGGCGGGGATCAACTGCTTGGCGATGCCCGGACCGCGATACTTGACGGTGAGTCCGGCGTCGAGGGTGTGGTCGAAATACTCGACGCGGATGGTATGAAGACCGGCCAACAGCTCGATCTGCCCGCTGACGTCGCCGTCCATGCCGTGCAGGCCGTCGTAGTCGACGACCAGGCCGTCGCCGATGAAAAGGCGGCTGCCGTCGTCGGAGTTGAGATAGAACGTGTAGACGCCGTTGGTGGGAACGTCGATGAAGCCGTCGAAGCGGAAGGCGAAGTGGTCGTCGACGAGCCGGGGGCTGATGTCGAAGTTGGCAACTACGCCGCGGGCCTCGGGGACGAGGGCGTCGAGATAGGGCAGGCGGTTCCAGGACGACTCGGCCTCGTAGTAGGCGTAATCCAGGCCGGCGGCGATGCGGGGCGGGTCGTCGGCCGGGCGGGCGGCGCGGGTGACGGTCCAGCCGATGGCGTCGAGCATGGGCTGGATTTCCGGGTTGGCCATGAAATGGCGCCAGCACAGGCCCGTGCGATGATTCTCAATCATGGGGGCGATGGGGCCTTGGTCGATGGCGATATAGGTGTCGCTGTACCAGTTGAGCGACGGGTTGAAGGCGTCGTGGAAGCCGTACTCGCCCCACAATTGCGGCAGGTACGTGTCGTAGAAATGGCGCAGCGTGGCGAGCGATTCGGCAGGGGTGTAGGGGGTGGCGCTGAGTGCGGCGGTGGGGGCGATGGTGCCGTCGTCGCGGTACTCCCAGGGCTCGTAGCCGAGATAGCCGTAGGGCCCGAAGCAGGTGGTGAGCCCCCAGACGAGGGGGCCGTAGTCGGTGTGGTTCTCGGGATTGTCGATGCAGTAGGCGCGGTTGATGCGCGAGATGTTCTGGTTGTTGAGGTAGTAGTTGCAGATGCCGTCGTGCTTGTTGCGCGGGTCGAAGCCGAGGAAGGAATAGTGGGTCCAGAAGAGCGGGCCGCCCCGCGCGTGCCCCACCCACTGGGTCCAGCCGAAGTAGCTGTTGCCGTTGATGTAGGAGTCGCCGGTGGTCCAGCCGTTGTAGTAGCAGGAGGCCGGAATGGGATGGGTGGGCGAGGCGATGGCCAGCAGGTAGGTGATCATGGTTTCGTCGTAGCCGATCACCGGGCGGGTTCCCGCGACATCCCAGCCGTAGTCGGGCGACCAGTGCCAGTAGAGCAACTGGCTGCCAGGGTATTTCAAAAACCAGGCCCAGTCGACACCCTCCCAAAGGTCGGTCGCGAGGCGGCGGATGTCGCGCTCGACGGGGTCGTCGGGATCGTCGAAGTACTCGCGGATGGTGAGCATGCCCTGGACGAGGAAGGCGGTTTCGACGAGGTCGGCGCCGTTGTCTTCGGCGCTGAAGGGTATGGTTTCGCCGGTGCGGCCGTTGAGGTGGTGCGACCATGCGCCGTGGTAGCGGGTGGTTGCGCGGTCGAGGAAGGTGAGGATCTTGCGGACGCGCTCGGCGGCCGCGGCGCGGGCGACGAAGCCGCGCTCGGCGCCGACGACGATGTTCATCAGGCCCATGCCGGTGCCGCCGGTGGTGACCGTGTCGCGATCGTGATGGATGCCTTCACGGGCCATGCCCGAGGTCGGATGGGCGAAATCCCAGAAGTAGCGGAAGGTTGCCTGCTGGACCGAGGTGACCAGTTCGTCATCGGTCATGGTGTGGCTGGCGGCGTCGACGATGGGTGACGGGTTGGACTCGCCGCCGGGGTAATGCGTGGTGACGCGGTAGTGGTAGTGCAGGCCGTCAGCGGGGAGGATGTCGCTGTAGGCCGTGACCGGGTGGGGAGCACCGTTGCGTTGCAGTAACGGGCCGGCGGCGGAGGTGCCGCGGTAGATGTCGTATCCCAGGGCGGCGTCGCCGGCGGGCGTCCAGGTGAGGTCGATGCGGCGCTCGTGGCCGGTGGCGACGAGGTCTGCGGGGACGCCGCTGCTGGTGCGAAGGTTGTCGAGATAGATGACGCCGGTGCTCCCAGGCATGTCCTCGAAAACCAGCGCGTTGAGCACGTTGAGGTTTGTTTGGTTTCGGCTGGAGACGTCGAACGAGACGGTGGACCAGACGCCGACCGCACCGGCGGGCTTGGGGGCCTGCTGCCAGGCGTCGGGGGGATTCCAGTTGGCGCTCCAGATGCCCATCAGGCCGGGGGCGACCGCGGGGTCGGCGATGTAGACGTCCACGAGGAGTTCCATGGCCGGGGCGAGGTCGTAGGTGGAGGCCGACCATTGGTGGGCGATTTCGACCTTGCCGTCTTCGCCGGCGATGTCGAGCCGGAGGACGTATTCGCCCTGGGTTGCGGTGAGGCCTTCGTCCTCGGCCCGGACGATGGCGAGGGAGAGGCCGGCATCGGCGCCGCCGGGGAGGACGGTGAGGTCGGTTTCGTCGGGTTCGTATCCGGCGAGCAGGCCCTGAGCGTGGGCCGCTGGGGGTGCCAGGAGCAGGGCGGCAAGTACAGTGGCCGACAGGATGGGAAGTGCCCCGCGTGGGCGGAGGCCGCGGCGTCGAGATGGGATAAGCAAGGTCGCGGTGTCGGTCATGGGGTGTGTTCTCGCAGGTGCGTGTTCACGTGTGGTATCGACGGCGCTGGTCGGGTAGCGTTGCAACAGCCCGTCACGCTACTGAAAGCGCTTTCAATGGTAGCCTTTTTGTCGGCCTGTTTGCAAGCCGAATCCAGAGGGCATGGCGCTTTTTCAAACGACTGGGCCAGATTCGCGCTTGGCGGCGGTTGGTCTGATGCCGGGCCGGCGTGGGCAGGCGTATGACTTCATGGCGGACCAAAGCACCGTTTTCAGGTGCCTGAGGGCCTTCTACGGCTGGAATTCAGGGGCGACTGGCTGGTGATCAGCTTGGTGGCGTTTCGGACTCGGGCGTCTTGGCCGACGGATCCTGGTCTTCGAAGGGGTTGGCGAAGCCGGTGCGGGCGCTGATTTCGTCGACGATGGGGCGGAAGGCGGCCAGTTTGTAGTCGTCGAGGACGTAGACCTTTTCGTCGCCGTTTTGGGCGTAGGCCAGGTAGATGCGGCCTTTCTCCTTGTATTCGGTGGTATCCCAGCCGGTCATGGCGTCGTAGGGGATGAGGGGGCGGAGGGGCGGTTTCAGCCCGGCGTCGGAGAGGGTGACGCGGCCTGCGACCATACCGATGATCCGGATCAGGGCGTAGAGGCCGAGCAGGCCGACGACGACGCCCATGCCCTTTTGCACGACGAGGTCGGTTTCGGTGTGGACGCCGTCACGTACCTCGGCCTCCGTTACGTACTTCATCGAGTCGTAGCGGACGATGAGGGTGATGGCCGGTCCGAACCAGTAGGCGCGGTAGATGTTGTCCTTGGCCTCGCCCTGCCAGGCGGGGGGCCCGATCTGCTCGATCAGTTCGCGCATAGTCAAACCTACGCCGATGGGGGGAAGACTGTCGCGGGTGATCTGCGGGTTGATTTCGGCGGACGCCTGGGCATCGGCGGGGAGCGCCTTGCGGGCCTGCTCGAGGTTGTCCTGCGGATAGCCCTCGTAGCCATCGTAGAAGGACCAAGCCGCGAAGCCGAGAAGCATCACGGTAAGGAGGCTGTTGCGGATGATGCGCTCGCGGGTGGATCGAGTCGTAATGGGTTGCATGGTCCCTCGTGGTGATCAGGATCGTGGTTCCCGGCGTTGCGGGCGGGCCGCGTGGCCGATGAATTCATCGTCAAACCGGATACCCGGCTGTGCCGTTTGCGTTCGCCGGCGGCGATTTAGCCGCCCGAGCGACGGCCGGTCGAGGCCGCGGCCCGGTAGTTGCACCCCTCCGCAAAGCATCGCATAATTTAGCGGAGATACCTTGAAATGGGCAAGTTTGAGGCCCGGGCCGGCGGGCAGACGGGATTGCGTATGCATGCATTGCACGGATCATTGGCCGACGAGGCCTACACCAGCACTCGACTCTTCCTCAAGCTCGATCTGCCCCTGGAACGCGACACCGTCCTGCACTTTTTCGAGCAGATTCGCAAGGCGTTTCCGGGGATGCGGCGGTTTCACCGGCGGGACAACGGGACGTTGATCCTGGAGGAGACGACGGAGGGCGGTCCGTCGCGGCGGTGGGTGCGGCTGGATCCGGGGAGCCTGCGGTTCGGCCATTTCGCCCCGCAGATGAATGATGATCTGCGCAAGCTGGGGGACGTGGTGCTGGAGCATGCGCCGTACCACCTCACGCTGAGCGAGATTGACTTCAATCACATGGAGACGGTGTACGGGTTCGACCTGGAGTACCGGGGCAACCACGACCAGTTGCTGGCGGACGTGTTCTGGGCGGAGCATCCGCTGGCGAACCTGCTGTTCGGGGCGGGCACGCATCACGTGATCGACGCGCAGCCGTACCTGGGCGTGGCCCTTTCGCCGGCGTGCGATTTGCAGGCCTACGCGGAGGTGAAGAGCCGCACGGGGACGTACGAGGTGCGGACCGAGGAGTACGAGTCGCAGCCGTTGAGCGTGCTGCTGACCATTCGCAAGTATTGGGGTTACAGCGGGGCGCAGAAGCTGGCGGCGGCGTACCACGAGATGCTGGACCACGCGGACCGCATCACCGAGGAGAAGGTCAAGCCGCTGCTGATCACGCCGCTGGCGCACGCGATCGCCAGCCGATCGTAAGGGGGCAGCCGTAGCGGGACCGCTCCCATCGTGGTTAACCATAACTGGTTCAGCCAGAACCGGGGGCGGTATGGTCAAGCCCGGCGTGAATCGGGTTACTGAGCCGTCTACGCCCGCGCCGGATGGCGCCATGCGAAATCCAGCAACGCGAAACCCGGTCATGGGCTTGCATGGCGGCGCTCCGCGAGACATCCGGCCAGCTCCGCGTCCCTGCCACACGCAATCCGGTTGAGACGGGTTACCCATCCCCACGAGCGCTGCGCTTGGCCATGGCACCTCCGGGGTCTAGCCTTGGCGATTCTTCAACAGTTCGGCACTTTGGCGCGGGTTGAGCAGTCGGTACCTGGCGCCGCCGGATTCCTTCCAGTCCGCGCCGTCGAGGATCAACGCGATCACTTCTTCAGGTGATAGATTCGGGTCCATGGCGATGAGCTTGCCCGCGAGGTTGGCGACGTTGGGCGAAGCCATCGAGGTCCCCGACATTTTCATCGTGTCGCCGCCGGGCACGTAGCTTGCCACCTCGAAGCCACTGGCGTAAATCCGCACGGATGCGCCGAAGCTGGTGAAGCTGGTGGCGTCGCCGGCCTGGTCGACCGCGCCCACGGTCAGGAGGTTGGGCAGATCGAACGATGAGGGGATGTAGTCGTCGAACTCGACGTCGTTGTCGGCGTTGCCAGCGGCACAGATGAAGAGGACGTCGGGGGCGTTCTTGATCGCCTCGTAGAGCCCCTGCTTCTGGAGATCGAAGACGCGGCGGGCGATGGCGCGGCGCTCTTCCGCGTTTTCACCAATGCCGTTGGCCTCGAGGGAATCTTCCGCATCCTCGAGCGCTTCGCCCCAGCTCATGTTTACGACGCGAACGCCGTGTTGCTTGAAGTATTCAACCGTGTCGCGGCACTTGGCGGCGTCGCGGCGGCCCCAGTCCTCGGTACGGGCGATCGGCTTGGTGCGGTGGTCGTAGCTCAGCCGTGCGACCAGGAGGCGGGCGAAGGGGTTGTCGCGGAGCATGATGCCGGCGACGTGGGTGCCGTGGGAATAGTTGCCGGCAAGGCCGAGATCCTCGAGGAAGCCGTTGACCTGTGCGGGCTCTAGGCCGGCGAGGTGGGCGCGGAGTTCGTCGGCCTCCGGACTGGCGATGTTGGCCTGGAGATCCATGAGGCCCTTCATGTACTTCATCACGTGGGTGATGCGGTCGGCCGCGTCGCCGAGGGGGCAGAGCAGGCCGGTGGCGCGGCGGGCGTCGATGTCGTAGGCGATGCCGTGGACGTCGTCGACGTAGCCGTTGCCGTCGTCGTCCTGGTCGTTGAGCTGCTCGGCGGGGTTGGTCCACAGGCGATCACGGAAGATGGCGGTGTCCGTGCCGGAATCCCAGGCCGCGACGAGAACCGGGTCGAGATCCATGGCGGGGTCGAGCGTGAGGGCGCGGTTCGGCCAGATGTCGGGTTTCTCAACGGCGTGGGCGGTGAGGTAGTTCTGGTAGACGGCGAGGGTTTCGTCCTTGAGGGGCAGGCGCTGCGTGAGCATGGTGTGGATGCTGAGCAGGCTGGCGGCCTCGTCGGCGTTGAGTTCGCCGGTTTCGGCGACCTTGTTGTCGACGCGGGCCTGGATGCTGCCGATGAGGAGGTTTTCGCTGAAGATCTGGAGGCGGCCTTTGGCGTTTTCAATTTCGTCGCCGACGAGGTCCCAGGGAAGCAGGTCAACGGTCCGGGCCAGGGTTTGCTGGTAGATCCGGCGGTAGGCCGCGTCGTCGCGTTGGGGGTCGGCCTGGCGGCGGGCGGCGATCATGGCCTTGGTGGTCATGCCGGTGGTGAGTTTGGGGCCGGGCTTGTCTTCGAGATCGCGCAGGGTGGCGACCCGGTCGAGGGCTGCGTCCCAGTTGCCTTCGAGCAGGTCGATGGTGAGCAGCGTGCCGTGCCAGCGTTGAAGGGTGGTCTTGTCCGTCACGTCGTAGGTGGCCATGTCGGCGCGGATGTCGGCGCGGACCTTGTCGGCCAGTTGCAGCATGCGGCCGCGCGAGGTGACCATCTGGCTGGGCACGCTCTCGACCGGGTAGGTGTGCTGGGGCAAATCGTCGAGTCGGGTGATGCGGATCTTGCCCTCGGCCGGGGTCTGGGCGTCGGCATCGGGGCGGGCGGCCGAGCTGGCGCAGCCGGTGATCCAGGCGGCGGTGAGGACGAGCAAGGCGGCGCGGGTCAGGATGTGTTGACGTGGCGTCATCGGTGGTCTCCATGTGCTGGTCGGCGATCCGCGGTGTCCGCGGGAGATTCTCGTAGAGGCGGGATCGTATCGCTGGAGAGCGGGTGCAACAACTGAAAGTCGCGGGTCGTGCAGGCTTGCTGACAATTCGCTACAATGCCGCCGGCCGACCGGAAGTCTCCGAGGCGAATGCGATGATTGCCGAGACCCTGACCACCCGCACGATTGTGGGGCTGGAGATTCACGTCCAGCTCGCGACGCGAAGCAAGCTGTTTTGCGGCTGTGCCGTGGAGTTCGGCGCGGCGCCCAATGCGCGGACCTGCCCCGTCTGCCTGGGGCTGCCGGGGGCGCTGCCGGTGATGAATCGGCAGGCGTATGAGTACGCGGTGACGCTGGCGCTGGCGATGAACTGCCGGATCGCGGAGTTCACCAAGTGGGACCGCAAGAGCTATTACTATCCCGACCTGCCCAAGAACTACCAGATCAGCCAGTACGATCTACCGCTGGGGGCGGACGGGCATTTTGATTTCCCGGATGGGGTTGGCGGGGTGCGGCAGGTCGGCATCATTCGGGCGCACCTGGAGGAGGACGCCGGCAAGAATCTGCACGACTTGCCGGGTTGCTCGTTGGTGGATCTGAACAGGACGGGGACGCCGCTGCTGGAGATCGTCACGCGGCCTGACATCGCGTCGGCCGAGGAGGCCTACGCCTTTTGCACCGAGCTGCAAAAGCTGGTGGTGTACCTGGGGGTGAGCGAAGGCAGCATGCAGAAGGGGCAGATGCGCTTCGAGCCCAACGTCAACGTGGAGATCGTGCGCGACGGGGTGACGTATCACACGCCCATCGCGGAGGTGAAGAACCTCAACAGCTTTAAGGCGGTGCGCGACGCGATCGACTACGAGGCGCGGCGGCAGGTGCAGGACTGGCTGGCGGACAACGATTACGTCAAGGGCAAAGCGCCCAACGAGAACCGCGGCTGGAACGCGGACAGGGGCGTGACCGAATTTCAGCGGGGCAAGGAGGCGGCGCACGACTATCGGTATTTTCCGGATCCGGACCTGGTGCCGGTGACGGTGACCAGCGACTGGGTGGCCGAGCGGCGGGTGACCTTGCCCGAACTGCCTCACCGGCGGCGGACGCGGTTGATGGACGCCTGTGGGCTCAGCGCCCAGGACGCGGAGGCGATCGTGGCCGACCGGGGTGACGCCGACCTGTTCGACGCGGTGGTCGCCTGTGACGCGAAGCTGGCCGGCCGAACGGCCAAGCTGATGCTGGGGGCCGGCCGCAAGGTGGCGAATGAATGCGGCGCGCCGGTGAGCCGGCTGTTGCCGTCGGCGGACGCGTGGGCGGGGCTGGCGCGGCTGGTGGTGGAGGAGACGATCAATGCCGGGGCTGCGGATGCGCTATTGGTGGAGGTGCTCCGCGAGCGGCCTGAGGGCGTGGATTTCGCCGCGCTGGCCAAGGCGCGGAACCTGATCCAGGTGCAGGACGAATCCGCCTGTCAGGCGTGGGTGGAACAGGCTTTCGCCGAGAACGAGCAGGCGGTGCGCGACGCGTTGAACAATCCCAAGAAGGCGAAGGCCGCGCCGGGTTTTCTGGCCGGGCAGGTGATGCGGATTTCCAAGGGGCAGGCGGACCCGCGGCTCGTGGGGCGCCTGATTACCGAGAAGCTCGCCGCGCTGAAGGCGTGACGCGGGCGGGAGAAGCGGTGATGACCCGGTGGCGCTGGGTGAAGATGACGGTAATTCTCGGGTTGAGCCTGTGCACCGGCTGCGGCTGCGAGACGGAGGACGCGGACGACATGGCGCCGGCGGCGGAACGATTCGCCCACATGGAGCAGGCGGACCTGGTCATCGGCGGGGAGACGTTTCGGGCGTGGGTGGCCCGCGACGCGTCGGACATTTCCTCGGGGCTGATGTTCGTCCAGGCGGACGAGATGACGCCGTACGCGGACGGGGCCCACAAGTCCATGCTGTTTGTCTTTGAATCGCAGCGACGGGGAGGCATCTTTGACGGATTCTGGATGAAGAATGTGCCCATTTCGCTGGACATCGCCTTCATCGACGCCGACGGCAAAATCGTGTCGATCAAGACCATGGCCGCGTTTGACACCCGGTCGACCACGTCGGACGCGCCGTACCGCTATGCCCTGGAGACGTCGGCCGGGCTGTTCAAGCGGCTGGACATCACCGCCGGGGACGTGGTGCAGTTTCCCGACGGCATCCTAAATCACACCGACTGACCCGCCGACCTTACCAGAAGAAAGGGTCTGAGCCGACGTGCGCTCCCGCGCGGGATGGTCCGATAATGCGCGCCGGTGGCCCCAGGTCCATGCGAGGGAGTCGCCTGTGAATCCGCTGCCGAGCAAGCAGATGCGGGTGTTGCTGGTCGATACGGGGAGCGACGTTCCGTCGGGAACGCGCGAATTGCTGACCGCCGGGGGGTACGGCATCGCGGTGACGACGGGCTACGACAGCGCGTTGCGGCGGACCAAAGAGGGGCAGTTTGACGCGGCGATTCTGCCCGCGCCGGCGGAGGAAGGCGCCGCGGCGGCGCAGCCTTTTCACGATCTGATCCGCGCGTGCGAGGTGCAGGGGACGGCCGCCATCGTGCTGGGCGAGTACCAGGCCGATTTGCAGACCGGCGACGGGCACATCGTGGAGTTCGCGGCGCCGCCGGTGACCAAGGAGGAAATCAAGGGCCGACTGGCGATGCTGCTGCACTACCACCGGGTGGTGCGGGCGATGGAGCGCGACCTGGACAACATGCAGCGGCTGTTTCGGCAGCTCAACGTGCGCTTCGCGGAGGTGGACCAGGAGATGCGGCTGGCGGGCCGACTGCAATCATCTTTTCTGCCGCGGGAGTTGAAGGACATCGGTTCGCTGAGCTTTGCGGCGCTGTATCGGCCGGCGACGTTCGTGTCGGGCGACATTTATGACATTTTCCGAGTCGACGAGGATCACGTGGCGTTTTACGTGGCGGACGCCGTGGGCCACGGCATGGCGGCGAGCCTGCTGACCATGTTCATCAAGAACGCCGTGGTGGCCAAGCTGATTCACGACGAGGGGTACGAGGTGCTCGACCCCAACGCCACGCTTCAGCGGTTGAACTGCAAGCTGGTCGATCAGCACCTGCCCAACAGCCAGTTCGTGACGGCGTGCTACGGTTTGATCAATACGCGGACGCTGGAGTTGCAGTACGCCCGCGCCGGGCACCCGTATCCGCTGCACGTGGCGCCCGACGGGGGCATCGCGGAGTTGAAGTCGCCCGGCGGGCTGCTGGGGCTGTTCGAGGATGAAGAATTTCCCACCCACCGGCTCGTGCTTCAGCCGGGCGAGAAGATCATTCTGTACAGCGACGGACTGGAGCTGGCCTTTGCGGAGTCGGAGGATCGGGCCGACGAGATGAACTTCTACCGCGAGGCGATCCGCAAGCTTTCCGATCTGCGCGCCCAGCGGCTGGTCAACGAGTTCGCCAAGATGCTGGACAACGAGGCGGGGAGTCTCAATCCGCAGGATGACGTCACGCTGCTGGTCATGCAGGTGAACGGCTGAGGCGGTTCGCGGCGCCGCCGGTTAGAGCATTCGGCCCCCCGCGGATAGGCCAGGCTACGGGCAGCAAGCGTCATCTTCCCCTGCGAAACCTAGTGTCGTAGTCGGGGTGCGCGCCACACCAATACCAGACATAGGTGTTTCCGTCCATGAACGCCACGGCGCGATATCCGTAGGATATCGTGACGGCCACGCTGTTCACCGGGGCGTCTCCAACGTCGTACAGTGTGTGTCTATCGAGGAGTGGATGAAACGGGTCCTTGCAGAAGTACTCTCTATATCGGTTCTTTGCGGTCTGCTGGACTTGTGCGGGAAGGTCCTGGAACTGGCTTTTGAATGCCCGGGTTCGGACGCTGCGGATGGGTGAATCCGCGTCATTGCCCCCAGGATTCGATCTCGGTTGTCCTTCCCTGGGCGTGCTCATTTCTGGCGGTTCGCTCGGCTTCCGAGATGGTCAACATGTCGGGTGAGTCTGTGGACGTGCCGGTGGCCGTCTGGAGACGTTGAACGCGGTCGCCAAACTCCTTGGCATGGGCAATGTTGTAGCCCCAGCTCTCCGCTTTTTTGATCAGTTCGACAGTCCCAACCGTCGCTTCGATGAGACGCTGTTCGATGGACCTCAATTCGTCATGAACCCGGGAGTCGTACCGCGCCGCATCCTCTGACACCCAATGATGCCATCGCTCGATGGAATCAAGGCAGTACTCGATGGCGAAGCGGCCGAAGCGTACGACGTCCTCGATGTCGTAGACGAGCATGGCGCGATCATGCTCTTGCTTGATCAATTCCCAGGTGGACTGCTGATCGCTGAGGTAATCGCGAGATAATCGTTGGGGGCGATTTAGTATGGGCGCCATGAGGTGTCTCATGCTTCTGTATCGACCGAAAAAGCACCGGGGGCCACGCCCCGAATGCCGCAACACCGAAGCACCGTAATGATAGGCAGCAAGGCGCATGCCGGTCAAGGGTGCATAAGCCCCTATTCGCCGGGAGGTTGCCGCCCATTGTCGGGTTCAGCGGCCGAGGCGCCGGCGTTCTGCACTGCACGGGGCCCGTGTCGGAGGTGGCGGGCGAGAAAGCGCAGCGCCTGTTGGCGGGTTTCTTCGAGCGTGGGTTCGCCCCAGCCGTGACCGGCGCCCTCAATGATCACCAGCGTGTTGTCCACCCCCTTCTCGTCGAGTTCTGCGTGCAGGTTCTTTGCCTGGGAGGGGGGCACGGTGCGGTCGGCGTCGCCCTGGAAGGTGAGCACCGGCGCGTCGTCGGGCGTGATCTGGGTGATCGGCGAAGCCTGGCGATAGGCCTCGGGCTGCTCGTCGGGCGTGCCTTGCAGGAAGGGCACGAGGTACTTGCGGACGGCTAGGGCGGACCAGTCGTCGGCCGCGAGGTCGCCGGGGCCGAAGTAGTTCACCACGGCCTGTACCCGCGCGGACACCCCGTCGTCGTGAAACTCGTCGGGTCCGAAGCGGTGCGTGTCCGGCGCGACGCCCAGCATGCACGCCAGGTGCCCGCCGGCGCTGAATCCCATCGCGGCGATGCGCTCGGGGTCGATGTTGTACGAATCCGCATTGCGGCGCAGCCAGCGGACACAGGCGCGCACGTCCGCGACGGCTGCGGGAAAAGGATCATCGGGCGCGAGGCGGTAGTCGGGGGCGACCACGACGTAGCCGTGCGGGGCGAAGTAGGTCAGATGGGGACGCACGGCGCCGCGATGGCCCGAAATCCATCCTCCGCCGAAGAGGCACACGATCGCGGGGAACGGCCCCTCGCCCGTTTTCGGGCGGGCGAGATCGAGGTTCAGCGCCCGCGCGCCGCGCTGGGCGTACCGGATGCCCTCGATGAGTTCATGGTCGGCGGCAGGCGTGGCCTGGACGGCGTCGGCGGGCGCCGTCGTCGCGGGCACGGCGCCCGCGGCCGGCAGGCAGCAACCCAGGGCAAGGGCGAACGCAACGCTCTGCTTCAGTGGCGACATATTGATTCTCCCAATCAGGGACTTGTTATTGGGTGGTGGACCGGTTTGGATTGTACCGTCTGCGGAGCCGGCGTCACTCGCGGTCTGCGGAGGGGCGGCGCTCAAGAGCGCCGCAGGATCAACAGCGCCGCAGGAACTGCTCGAGCGCGGCGGCGGTTTCGTCGCGGACGCAGAGACGGGTGAGCTTGGAGCGGACGGCCGATGAGTGGGCGACGGGGTCGAGCGGTCCGACCTCGCGGAGCACCCGCTTGGTCTCGGCGTAGGCGCCGGGCGGGAAGGCGGCCATCCGGTCGGCCAGTTCGAGAGCCCGGGGCAGGCATCGGTCGTCGGGCACGCACTCGCTGACCAGGCCGGCCGACAGGGCCGCGGGACCGGTGAGCAATTCGCCGGTCAGCAGCAGGTAGCGGGCCATCTTGTCGCCGACGCACCGGGTGAGGAAGGCCATCACCACGCCGGCCACCAGTCCGTGGCGGACCTCCGGGTAGCCGATTCTGGCGGATTCAGCGGCGATGGCGACGTCGCAGGCGGTGACCAGACCTGCGCCGCCGGCGACGGCCGACCCATTGACGGCCGCGATCACCGGCTTGGACGCGTCCCAGAGGCAGCCGTACAGGTCCAGCAGGTGATCGATCGTCGCTCGGCGCTGGGCCTCATCGCCGCGCTGCTGGAGGACGATGTTGAGATCCATGCCGGCGCAGAATGCGGGCGGGGCGCCGGTGAGGACGATGGCCCCGATCGAGGGGTCATCGAGCAGTCCGCGGACGCATCGGGCCAATTCGGTGATGAGGTCCGGGGTGAGCGCGTTGCGCTTGGTGGGGCGATTCAGCGTCAGGATGCCGATCCGGTCACGGGTGTCGCGTTGCAGTTCATCCATGTGACAATCGCTTGGCATGTTGGGAGGTCTGTGCTGTTTGTACGGCCTGTGTTGCCGCCCGAAACGCCAGCGGCGGTTGCTTGGTTGGAGATCCTACCGCGGGACGAGCGCCGCGGCCATGGGCAGGCGTCGGCACGCGCGATGCCAAAGCACTCACTGGTCTGGTGAACGCCGCGCTCCTGCGACTGGCAAAGAATACGCATTGGCCGACGGCCTGGCGCGGAGAGGCGCCTGTCGTTCTGGTTGAACACGTGTAGTGAGTCCAAACGGCTGACTCATTCATGGGGTCGGCATCGTTCACTATCAAATGACTTGGGCCACGAGAAAAAACGGTGTTCGACGTGCGGTGGGGCGTGATCCTAAGCACGGGATGGCACACGGTCGATATCTCCATCGGTTCTCGGGATGGAGCGGCTACTCCCATTTGGGGTCGGGTGGACAAGGATGGGAGGGTTGAACCACGACGACTCCGTGAGCATACGGGCCTCAGTTTGCTGGGGTCCAGGACGTTGGTGAGTTGCGTGGAGTAGCCGAGCCTGAAGCGGACGTAGTCTATGCATGAACCCAATTATCTGATCGTGCGGGCAGGGATTGCCATAGCGAGCGGTGAGCCGGCCGCCATCGAGCGGGCCGTCGTGGAGGCGGTGGCCGAGGTGGCGGACGGCGTGCTCCAGGCGGTGCTGCTGGTGGGGCGTCGGGAGACGCTCGCGGTCGTAGCGATGACGCTGGCCGAGGAGGCTGCCGGCGGTGCGCCGGTTGTGTCCGTCGAAGCGGGCGCAGATCAGGTGGGCGACGGCGACGTCCAGGTGGTGGCATTGGCGGCGTGCGCTGTGGAGGCGCCGAGTGCGCCGGACGCGTCCGACGTGGAGGCGTACATCGTCGGGGCGCTTTGCCCGCTGCCCAGGCCTATGCCGGGATGCGGTTTGAACGGAATTCGGGCGAGCATTTACTGGAAGGATTGCGCCGGGCGCTATCTGGGGTGTAACCGGTCGTTTGCACAGCACGCGGGATTTGGCGATCCCGCGGAGATTGTGGGTTGCCGCGACGTGGACATGCCCTGGTCGGCGCTGGCGGAACATTTTCGGTCGCGCGACGGTCGAGTCATGGCGTCCGAGGCGCCGCTTCTCGATTTCGAGGAGCCGTTGGTCGCGGTGAACGGCGAGCGGCTTTGGACGCGCAAGCACAAGATGCCGCTGCGCAACGCGGCGGGCGCGGTTGTCGGAATCCTGGGCGTGTTCGAGGATATCACGGCCCAGAAGCTTGCCCGGACCGCGCTGCACGCCAGCGAGCGAGCGTATCGTGAGATCTTCAATGCGACCAGCGACGCCTTGATCGTGTGGTCGAAATCGGGGGAGATTCTCGACGCGAACGAACGTACGTGTGAGTTCTTCGGAACCACGCGGGACGCGTTGCTCCATACGACGCTTGCCGACATCACGATCAGCACGCCGCCCCATACCAGTGCGGACGCCGAGCAGTGGTTGCACAAGACGTTCGAGCAGGGCGCGCAGTTGGTGGAGTGGCCTTTGCGCCGGCAGGATGGCGGCGTCGTGTGGGTGGAAGTGGGACTGCGCAGTGCGGTGATTCACAACGAGCGGTGCATCGTGGCCGCGGTTCGCGACGTTTCCGAGCGCAAGCGGATCGAGGAACAACTCCGCGAATCGTCCGCCAAGTACTCCGCGTATTTCCACGCGCTTCCGGACCCGGCGGGGATCTCCAGACTGCGCGACGGGCGGCTGGTGGAGGTCAACAGCGCCTTTGCCGATTTGATGGGGATGGGGGCTGAGGACCTTGTGGGCAAAACCACGCATGAACTGGGTCTTTGGGCCGATCCTCGCGAACGCGAAGCATACGTGCAGGGACTGGCGCAGAACGATGGGCGTTACCAGTGCGAATGCACGATTCGGCTACGGGGGGGCGTCGATCGCACGATGCTGCTGTCGGGGCGCACGGTGCAGGTGGGCGAGGACCTCTGCCTCTGCTTCATTGCGCGCGACGTTACGGAGCAGAAGCTCGCCGACGCGGAGTTGCGACGGCAGGCGGACTCGCTCCGGGCCGCCAACATGCAACTCGAAGTGCAGTGGGAACAGATGCTCGCCCAACGTCAGGACCTGATTTTGACTGCCGAGGAACTGGAGACCGCCCGCCGCGCCGCCGAGTCGGCCAGTCGGGCGAAGAGCGCCTTTCTGGCCAACATGAGTCATGAACTGCGCACCCCGCTCACCGCCATCCTGGGGTATACGGAGATGCTGGCCGGCGGCAAGGAGACCATGTCCGCGGAGGAATGGCACGCGGCGCTGGAGACCATTCACCGCAACGGTGAAGGCCTGCTCGAGATTCTGAACAGCGTTCTCGACATTTCACGGATCGAGGCCGGCCGTCTGGAGATCGAGCGTCTGGCCTGCCGCCCGGCGGACATCCTTCAGTCGGTCCACGATCTGCTGCAATTGCGCGCCGGACAGAAGGGGCTGGCGCTTACGCTGACCGTTGATCCGGACATGCCGGCGCAGATCGAGACCGATCCGATGCGGTTGCGGCAGGTCCTGATGAACCTGGTGGACAACGCGATCAAGTTCACCGCGGAGGGGAGCGTGCATGTTTCGGCCCGCTGGCGCCCGCCGGCCGACGGCGGTCCGAGTCTGGTCATCGAGGTTCAGGACACCGGCGTGGGCATGGCGCCCGAAGAACTGGCGCGGCTGTTTCAACCCTTCACTCAGGCGGACTCGTCGTCCGCGCGGCGTTTCGGTGGGAGCGGTTTGGGCCTGGCGATCGCCAAGCGACTGTGCGAGATGCTCGGGGGCGACATCGTCGTGGAGAGTGCGCCGGCTGCCGGGAGCACCTTTCGAGTGACGGTGGCGGCGCCGGGAATCGATGGGCCGGCAAAGTCCGCGCCAACGGCCGGCAGCGCGGCCCCTGATGGATGCGCGGCGACCGCACCCGCGGATGCCGCCACGTTGCCCGCCTGTCGCCTGCTGCTCGTCGAAGACGGGCTGGACAACCAGAAGCTGATCGGCGCGATTCTTCGCCGGGCCGGCGCCGCGGTGGACGTCGTGGCCAACGGCGCCGAAGCCATCGCCGCGATCACTGCGGCGATCGAGGCGGATCAGGCGTATGACCTGGTCGTCATGGACATGCAGATGCCGGTAATGGACGGATACGCCGCGACGCGCCGCCTGCGCGAGATGGATTACGACCGGCCTATCCTCGCCCTCACCGCCCACGGCCTGGAAGGCGACCGGGAGAAATGCCTGGCGGCCGGCTGCACCGATTACGCCGCCAAGCCCGTCAAACGGATGGCCCTGATCGGGACGATCTGTGCGCTGTTGCGCGGGGCGCAAGCGGCGCGCGCGACGACCTTGGTTTCGGGCTCGACCGGGTAGACGGCCGAAGGCGCCGCGTTCACCGGCCAGCGCGGTCGACGGCTTTCGCCCATTGCCGGCGGAGGTCCGGTCATGGCGCCACGTTGCCGGTAATCCCCAGGTAGTCATCGGTCGCCGGCTGACCGTTGTTCTCGATGCCCAGGACCCGTCGATTCCCGAAGTTGACCAATCCACCAAAATCGAGGCCGTCGATCTGGACGGGCGGGACGCTGTCGGTGACCTGCTGTTCGAGGATGTCGAGCACCGCGCTCTGGGCGACGGTGTCGATGCCCTCCGTGCCGGGCAGGGGGGTTCCGCCGCCGCCGCCGCAGGCGGCGCCGTGACTGAGGGAACGCCCGATCACGTGGGTCTCGACGGCGGGACTGCCGCCGGAATCGACCAGCACCATTTGCAGTTCGAACTCGATGTCGTAGCAGGAATCCCACAAGCGGCAGGTGGGCAGGGTGGCGGGGATGATGTCCGAGCATTCCGGCAGGGTGTCGTACGTGCCGGCGTAGGTGCCGCTGCCGTCGCGGTCGGCGGCGAGACCCACGGAAAGCTGATCGAGCAGGAGGCGGGCTTCGACGACGCCGGGGGTGGCGAGATTGTCGTTGATGACCAGTTTGGGGGGCTGGTCCATGCGGCCGTGCATGACCATGGGCGTGGCCGCGTTGATGTTGAGCAGCGCCGAGGCGAGGCGGGCATCGTTGCAGGCGTCCTCGGCCGCCTGGGGAACGAGCGTAGCGCATGCGGTGCCTTTGAAGCCCTCGCACTGGCCCTGGGCCTCGAAGGACCCGGCGTTGGCGCAGTCGGGTGGCAACAGGGCGCCGAGCGGGAGCACATTCTCGAACTCGGTTTTGAACGCGCCATTGTAGGTCAGGCTGTAGAGCAACTGGTTGAAGACATCGGCGCCGATGGCCACGGTGACGGCGTCGGCCGCGGGGATGAGGGGCTGTGGCAGAGGCGCGCTGTTCAGGGGGGTGCCGGCGATGGGGGCGACTTCCGCATCGGCGCTGAGCGGCTTGAACAGCGTGTCGTAGGACACGGTGAGACCGAAGGGGTCGATCTGGGCGTCGGCCAGTTCGAACCCGAGGGTGGTGTCGAACGCCGGGAGGGGAGCGTCGTCGATCTCGAAGAACTCGAGCTGGAGCGGGTCGGCCTGGAGCAGGCCGAGAAGTGCGTCGAAGTTGGCATCCTCGATGTACTTCTCCAGCGGCAGGCCCAGGTCGAGGTCGGGGTTCCAGTTGCCGAAGGACACAATCTGGGCGGCGACGTTGACGATGTCGAGCACGATGTTCACGAGTTCGAAGACGAAGCCGGCGAGGCAGTCGATCTGGAGGCCTCCGGAAACGGTCTGCACGTCGACGAGGTCGGAATCAACGACGAACGACACGGCGACGGACTCGCCGTTGCGGATATTGTCCTCGGTGACCACGAAGCGAACCCGGGTGTCGGGCACCCGGATCTCGAAGACGGCATCAAGGGTGAGGCGGGCGACGCAGATGCAGATATTCCCAAAGGGGCCGCAGGCCTTGATGCGGTACTGGCCGCGGGCGGAAGCCTGCCCGATGAGGTCGGGCAGATCGGTGCCGACGGACATCTGGTTGTCCTGGAGGCCGATGCTGGTGACGAAGGGGTCAGCGCTGAGGCCGGCGGAATCGGGCACCGGTTCGATGAGGATGGTCCAGTCGGAAATGGGACCGGGCATATTGATGTCGTGGCGGTAGCCGTCGAACTTCATGAGCCAGCCAGCCATCTGGGCTTCGATCTCGGCCGGCAGGCGGTCGTTCATGAGCGCGGCGAAGGCGGCCTCGAGCCCAACGGCGTCGATGGCGAGATTGGTGGCCTTGGGGATGGCGGGCGTGCCGCGGGCTTTGTCCGCGGTCGGGGGGTGCACCGGTCCGGCGGCGAAGTGAACGGGCGTGCTGAACTCGGCGTTGCCGATTTCGTCCCAGGCCTCGGCGTAGAGGCGGTTGGCGGCCGGGTGAAGAGTGCCGGGGGCGGTGGACTGGTCCCAGTCGCGGACGGTGAGATCGTGTCCGAAGACGTAGTCGTAGCGGTCGGCGGAATCCTCGCCATCACCGGGCGTGAAGGCGGGTCCGGAGAGGGGAAACCAGGCGCCGTTGAGGCGTACGAAGGGGCCGCAGGTCGTGGGAAAAGGGCAAATGACTTCGAGGCCGTGGCAGACGTGGCCGGTCACCGATACCGGCCCGCCGGCGGTGACTTCGCCGGGCACGGGGGCGGCGATGGCCACTTCAAAACCGTAAGTGAAACCCTTGTCGCGGACGTCATCGGTATGGCACTCGGGGTTGGGGATGACGGGGGGGAGGTCCGGGAGCGGTTCGCCGTCGACCACAAGGACGTGGCCGCCGCAGCAGAGGTTGTGCATGTTCATGGTGAGGGTGTTTGCGGCCATCGTGTTGTGGGGGGCGGCGTCGACGACGAGGTTGCACACCTTCGCGAGACAATCACCGACCTGGACGGCGCCGCCGTAGGGACCGCCGGGAAAGTCGGTGGCAGGATCGACCCCGATGCCGGCGAGCAGGTCCACGCCATCGACCTTCACGAAAAGCGTCGAAAGATCGACGTTGGCGATGGCGACCTGCACACGGGTGACGTCGCCCTCGCCGACGCTGATCACCTCGTGCTGCGGTTGAATCACCTCGAGGGCCGCGACATTCGAGCAGACCGCATCGGACACGTTGTAGCCGTTGTCCGCCTGTACGTGCAGCAGCGGCGTGGGGGCGACCATCTCGTGGAACTTTAGTGTTGACCCGAAGTTCACCTGCCACCAGGCGTAGTCCGCGGCGTCGATGTCGTCGTCGCAGTCGCTGTCAAAGGCCTTGCAGGCGGCGGGGACCGGGCCGTTGTCAGGACCGGTGGCGCACGAATCCCAGGCGGCGAAGTGGGCGAGATCGAGATCCTGCTCGACGGTGATGGCTTCGAAGTCGGCCGGGTTCAGTCGGCTGGTCAGCCGTACGGCGTCCCCCTGCTGAACCGGGAGCGAGGCGATTACCTGGCCGTTTGTGTCGAGGCCGATCAGTTCGGCGGTCACCATTTCCGAGCCCAGGCCGTTGAGCACCTGCCACTGGGCGTTGTGCCAACTGCGGCAGTCGTCGTCGGCGGGGGCGCAGGTGGTGGGGAGGCTGCATTGCACGCGGAGGGCGCTGCCGCCACAATCGGGATCGGCGAGGTCGACGAGGCCGTCGCAGTCGTTGTCGAGGCCGTCGGCGCAGGCGCAGCCGACGGGCCCCTCGGCGCCCTGCCGGCCTGGGGAGGCGCTGCATTGGACCCCGTTGCCGGCGGCGTTGCAAATGATGTTGCCGGGTCGGGCACAGGCGCCGACGCCGGCGATACAGGCATCGCCGAGGGTGGGAAAATCCTCATCGATCATCCCGTCGCCGTCGTTGTCGGCGCCATCGCAGGTTTCGGGTTCCTGGCAGTCGGGATCGTCGAGATCGACCAGGGTGTCGCAATCGTTGTCGAGGCCGTCGGCGCAGGTGGACGTTCCGGGGGGGCCTTCGGACTTGGGTGAATAGGGTTGCACGTTACACACGGTGCTGGCGCCGTCGGCGCGGCAGATACGGATGCCGACGTTGGTGCACAGACCGAAGCCGACGGTGCAGGCGTCGCCGAGGCCGGGAAAGTCCTCGTCGATCTGGCCATCGTTGTCGTTGTCGAAGGCGTCGCACAGTTCGGGACCGGTGCAGTCCGGGTCGGCGTGGTCGGTGAGACCGTCGCAATCATTGTCCTTGAAATCGAAGCAGCTTGGGTGGGACGGGGGGCCTTCGACGCCGGGTTCGGGAAGGTCGGCGACGCAGACGACCTCCAAGCCGTTGGAAGCGCATTCGATGCGGCCCGGCCCTTCACATTCGCCCTCGCCGGTGTAGCAGGAATCGCCGGGGGCGAGGACGATCACCTCGTCATTGACGGGATTGACGATGACGACTTCAAAATCCTCATCGATGAGGCCGTCGCAGTCGTCGTCCATTCCGTTGCAGAGTTCCTTGCCGACGGCGAGGACGACGGCGCCGCCGGTGAGCTCGCCGTCGAAGGCCCGCCAGGTGACGGTGGCGCGGGTGGGGATTTGCCAGTCAAGTTGGGCGCCGAGCAGTCGGCTGGATTCATCTGCGTTCATGCAGTCGAGCGTGTAACAGCCGTTGGCCGCCGGCAGGGTGACGTCGATCGCGCCGACGTTGATGTTGCCGCCGGCGGGGATGGTGTTCTGGGGCGGGCCCGGCTCCGTCCAGTCGGGCACGGGCATGGTGGGATTTCCATTGGCGAGGGGGACCAAGGCCCAGTCGAAGGCCGCGGCGAGGGTCAGCGCCGGATCACTGTCGGTGAAGTCGACGCGGACGTACTGGATCGGCAGGTGGGTGGCCGTCGTGTTGTGAAAAATAATATCCACGGTGACGGTTTCGCCGCCGGTATAGGGTCCGCTGGAGCGGGGCGCGAGTTCGACGATGCCCTGGGCCTTTGCCCGGTTGGTTGTGCCGCAAAGTGACACTGCCACGAGCAGGGCCAGGCACGCCAGACGGCCGGGCCGGTAGCGGCGACACGTAGCGGACGTTAGGCGGTGAATACCGGTATGCATGTTCAGTCCCCCTTGAGCATGGCTGATATTGCCGCGCCAGAGGCTGCGCGGTGAACGACCCGAACATCCCGGAGAGCGAAAGACCACGGCGGAACTCACGCGAATTCACCGGTTTTTTTGCCGGGCTGTCAGGGAAGGCTGGTAGACTGACTATTCACGAGAAGCGAAGGCCGGAGAGTTCAACGAACGTAACGGTGGCGAGATGGTTCATGCGCGCAGACAGCGTGCGCCCGCAAGGGACGACCTGGGGCGGTTGCTCGTACTTGCGCGCGCCGGCGATCGCGATGCGTTTGTCCGGCTGCTGGTGGAAGCGCGGCCCATTCTGGAGCGGGCGGTCGCCGATGGCGTGCCCGCACGGTGGCGCTGCCTGATTTCGTCCGACGATCTGGTTCAGGAGACATGCGCGGACATCTGCCGCGCGTTCGCCCGCTTTGAAGGCACGGAGGCGGGCGCGTTCGTTCGCTGGCTGCGGGTGCTTGCCCGGCACAACCTGGTGGATGCAGCGCGCATGCTGCGGGCGGAGAAGCGGGGCGGGACCGCAGAAGTGGACAATCGTCTGGCCGCGATCGATGATCGAGCGGTGGGTGATCGCCGGCGAAACACGGCGCGGCTGCCCCATGAAGACCTGGTGGCGCGGGAGCGGAGCAGAGTCGTGCGCGCGGCGCTGCGGCGACTCCCGGCGAACCAGCGGCTGGTCATCGAACTGTACGACCTGGGGGGATTGGCGCCCCGGGAGGTTGCCCGCTGGCTGAACCGCAGCGTGGGCGCGGTGCACATGCTGCGGGCGCGGGCGCACCGGAGTCTCTCGCGGCTGTTGTGCGAGAGCGCGGAATGAGGTGCGGCGACGGATGTGTTGACGGCCGCGTGGTCGGGTGGGCGGCCATCAATGCAAGAGGCCGCCCACCGGGGGCGGCCTGTCAAGTTCGCAATGCCGGGTATGTCGCTGGCGTCAGCCGCCGGGCAGCGCCTGCTGCAACAGGGCGAAGTCAATCAGGTCGACGTCCACGTCGGCGTCCAGGTCGCACCGCTGAAAGCGCAACGCATCGCACACGGGTGGCGGGGCATCGCGGCCGGGACCGGCAAGGCACGCAGCGAACACCGCGTGATCGAGCAGGTCGGCATAGCCGTCGCGGTTGATGTCCCCCGCTGCGGCGGGCGCCGCGGCAGCACGCTCGACGACCAGCCCGCTCGGATCGTTACTGGTCATTTCCACGATGGAAGCGGCCCGCGGGGTGGACGGCGCCGCGGGTTCGAAGGTCACCGACGCCACGCCGGCCAGCACCGCGCCGCCGGGCAGCGTGAAAGGGCTGTCGCTGCAGGGATGAAAGGCGTAGTGGTTGCCGCTCCACGACCAGGTTTCGGCGGCCTCGTCGGAACAGGCGGGGTATTCGAGCGAGGTCGCAGCATCGTGCACGAGCATGGCCAGTGCGCCGCCGTTGGCATCGTACAGTGTCACGAGCGTGTCAGTGGAACCCTGGCCGCCGGCATCGACGGTCAGCGTCACCAGGGCGGAGAGCGGATCTTCCGCTTGAGTGGCGCGGAAGGCCTCGCCGCCCCCGTCGTCATAGAGTTTCATGATGATGACGTGTCCCGGGGGGCAGCCCTTGCACCGTCCGCGGTAGGCGACTTCGCCGCCGCTCGAACCGCCGCCCAGATCGATGCGGACCCCGTCCTGTCCGAGGCTCCCAAGGTTGTCGACCACCAACTGGCGGGCCATTCCGTCGCAGGGCAGCAGCGGATTGGCACATTCTTCGCTCAGATGCGCCTGGCCGACGCCGGAGCATTGCAGCCCGAACGTGCGCAGGTGCGCGTCCGCCAGCACCAGCTCGGGCATTCCGTCCGCTTTGAAGGCGAGGGCGTGCAGGTCGTTGAAGGGAGGACCGTTCGGACAGCCCGCGCACGGCTGAACGGGTGTCACCTCGATGGCATGCACATCCTGAACGGGGTCCGGAGTGAGGCCGGACACCGAGACGACGCGGTCGAAGAATCCTTGGTTGGCGTCGAAACCGGCGGCGCCGGAGGCCATCGCGAAAAGCTTGTTCAACGGCGAACCGGCTTCCGCTTCGAGACCCCAGGTGATGACCGGACCGGCCACGCCGCCCTCGGCCAGCACGCCGCCGTGAACATTGAGCAACCGCCATTCGACAGCCGAAGCGCCGATCGTGCTGAAGTCGTACACTTCGGTCAGCACGCCGCCCGGATCGCTGGTCAGGCGCAGTTGACCTTTCACCGTTCCATCCCAGCCCTTCGGGCGGACGCGAATTTCGCGCTGCACGCCCGTCGCGCCCAGCAGCGGGGTCACATCAACCGTGGCTCCGCCCCCGTGGATGCTGTCGAAGCGCAACTCCACGCCGTCCTCGCCGCTGCTCCCCAGGCAGCAGGCGAACAGTCTGCGACCCTCGACCGACAGGCTGTCCACGCCGCCAAGCGCGTAATGCCCGATTCCGCTTGCGAAAACCGGTGTGAAGGCCGTAGCCCATTCGACCGCAATCGGGTCGGGATCCGGACTGGTGAGCAGCGCCCGGCGGACGGCGTGATGTGCAACTTGCGGCTCGACGGCGCGCAGACGAATGCTGTTCACCCCGGAAACGGCCGCGCCGGATGGCAACACGAGTTCACCGGTCGGTTGGCAGAACCGCTTTTCGATCACGTGGCTGCTGTCCGCGCTGAACACCCAGATGTCGGGCGGGCCGTTCGTGCAGGCATTGTCGGGATTGGGCATCTCGAGTGAGACGCCGTTGCTGCACCGTTCGAGCGCCAGCGGCAGACCGTTTGCACCGAGGTAGGCGACGTCGAATTCACTGCTGCCGACAGCGGAGTAGTCGGGGAGCAGGATGCCCTGGCCCGTTCCAGGATTGGACGTCTCCATGAGGCGGCCGATTTCCTGCCCGCCGTCGTCGTAGAGTTTCATGATAATCACGTGTCCTGGTGGGCACCCGGTGCACCGGCTTCGCGCGAGGGCCCCGCCGCTGGCGCCCGGACCGAAATCGAGGGCCACGCCGTCCTCGCCGGAATTACCGAGGTTGGTGGCCACCAGCCCGCGCGCCGCACCGGCGCAGGGTGGGGGAAAGCCAATACACTCCTCCGCCAGCCGCGCTTGCCCCACGCCCCAACTCTCCACCTGAAAGGTCGTCAGGTAGGCATCGGCGACGACCAGCTCGGGCAGGTCCGCGCCCGTCACTTCGACGGAGTAGAGATCGTTCCAAGGGCTGGCGGGAATGGGAGTGGCCTCGATGGTGTGCACATCGGCAACCGGCGTACCGGTCAGGCCCGTCACGGTGACCGCGACATCGAAGAAGCCCTGGCTGGCGCAATAGCCCGAGGCGGCGGGACGAAAAGCCATACGCTTGTCGACGGCGGCGCCGGGAGTAGGCGTGACTTCGAGCCCCCAGGCAAGAACCGGGCCTGCTACGGTCCCCTGTTGGAGCAGGCCGCCCTGTTGATCGAGCAGGCGCCACTCCACGGCCGTCGCGCCGATGGTCGAGAAATCGAACTCCTCGGTCAATACGCCGTCTGCATCACTGGCGATGCGCAGGTTGCCCTTGATGGTTCCGTCCCAGCCCTTCGGACGCACGCGGATTTCGCGCGCGACGCCGGTTGCTTCCAGCATGCCCGAGAGATCGACGTTGAATCCGCCGCCATGCACGCTGGCGAAGCGAACCTCAACGCCATCCTCGCCGGTGCTGCCCAGGCAGCAGGCGGACAGGCGACGATCAGACAAAGAAAAGGCGGTGATGCCCCCGAGCGGCTGGTGGAGCAGACCGCTGAGGTACTCATCCGCCGGCTGGGCAGGCACCGCGTTCGCGCAGGCCAGCCACAGACCGATAAACATCCCCCAGATTGCCATTCTCATTGAATCCTCTCCGGTTGGCCAAAGTATTCGAACCCACCGTACTACCGTTGGTGCCCGCCGAATCTCCAGGTTTCCTGAAGAAATCAGGCTGCGAAGCTACCGCCCGCGCAGTGCCGGGGAACGGGCGATTCCTTTTGGTGGCACGTAACTGACTGGGTATAATGACGTTACTGCTTCGGAGGGCCGGTTGATGAACCTGTCGAGGGGAATGACCACTACCACTGAACTGCTTGATGGTCTGCACGATGGCGGCAACCGCGTCGCGTGGGAGGAGTTCGATCGGCGGTACCGCCCGATCCTGCTGGGGTTTCTGCGTCGGATGGGTCTGAACGCCAACGATGCGGCCGACGTCACCCAGGAGACGCTGGCCTGTTTCATCCGCGACTACCGGCAGGGGCGTTACGATCGTGGGCAAGGGCGCCTGCGGTCATGGCTGATCGGCATCGCCCGGTGCCGGCTGGCCGACCTGCGGCGCAAAAAGGAACGCCGGCGGGAGTTGCGGGGGGACTCGGCAATCCACGGATTGCCTGACGAGGATGCCAGCGCGCATATCTGGGAGGAGGAACAGCGGCGGTTCATCTTCGAACAGGCGGTGGCGGAGCTGCGCCGCACGACCCGTTTCAATCCCCGGACGCTGGAGGCGTTTGAGCGCGTCGCGCTGCGCTGCGAAGCGATTGAGACGGTGGCCCAGGAGATGGGACTCACGCCGCAGGAGATCTACAACGCGAAGAACCGCGTCATCGAGCGGCTGCGCGGCATTGCGCAACGGTACGAGGACAGCCTCGTCGGTGGCTGATCATGGGTGACGCAGCAGAGTCGTGTCCGGGCGGCGAAGTGCTCGAGGGACTGGCGCTCGGGGAGGCCTCCGCGTTGCCCTGGCAGGTGCACGTGGCCGGGTGCGGGCGCTGTCAGCAGGCCTTGGCGCGGATTCAGGCGGACAACCGCTTCTTGCTGGACTTCGCGGTGGACGGCGGATTGCCGGTTTCGCGGCCCGTTCCGGCGGCGGGGGCGGTCGAGATACCCGGATACCAGTTGGTGGGCGAAATCCACCGGGGCGGGCAGGGCGTGGTCTACCAGGCCGTGCAGCGTTCGACCCGGCGGCGGGTCGCGATCAAGCTGATGAAGGGGGGGGCGTTCGCGACGATGGCGGACCGGGCCCGATTCGATCGGGAGATCGAGATTCTCGGGGGGCTGAACCACCCGCACATCGTCACCGTGTACGACGCGGGGGTCGTGGAGGGCTGCCAGTACTTTGTGATGGACTACGTGGAGGGCGCGGCGCTGGATGCGGCGCTGGTCAGGCCGGAGAGCGCGCAGGCGGACGGCCAGCAAGCGCGTGGGCCGGGACCGGATATCAATTCGCTGCTGGCCACCTTCGTCAAGGTGTGCGAGGCCGTGCACGCGGCGCACCTGCGCGGCATCATCCACCGCGATCTCAAGCCCAGCAATATTCGTGTGGACGCAGATGGCGAACCCCGGGTGCTCGATTTCGGATTGGCTAAAACTAACGTCAGCGCGGGCGGATCGGACCTCACGCATACGGGGCAGTTCGTTGGTTCACTGCCCTGGGCGGCCCCGGAACAGGTGGAGGGCGCGCCGGGCGCCGTGGATGTGCGCACCGATGTCTATTCCCTGGGGGTCATCCTTTTTCAACTGCTGACCGGTCGACTGCCCTTCGACGTGGACCGCAGCCTGCGGGCCGTGGTCGACGACATTCTCTGGCGCGAGCGGCCGCGTCCGAGCGCCGTGGTGGCGCGCGGCAGTCGGTGGGTCGATGATGAACTCGACACCATCGTGCTTAAGTGCCTGAGCAAGTCGCGGGAGCGGCGATACCAGAGCGCTGGAGACCTGGCCCGGGATCTGCGGCGCTACCTGGCGGGGGATGCGATCGAGGCCAAGCGCGACAGCGCCATTTATCTGCTCCGCAAGACATTGCAGCGCTACCGGATGCGCGTGGCGGTCGTTGGGACCTTCACCATCTGCCTGGCAGTGTTGACGATGGTTCTGGCGCTGTTGTATGGGCACACCGCCCGGCTCGAGGCGGAAACCAGCCGGTCGGCGGCGCGCCTGGCGCGCCTGCTCACGGACAGCAACATCGAGCAGGGGCGCATGGCTGCCGTGCTGGGCAATATGGCACAGGCCGAGCAGTTGCTCTGGCGGGAACTGCTCATGCAACGCGATCCGCACGGCGACGGGGCGGACCGGTGGCAGGCACCCCCGGGCCCGCCGGCGGCGTACTGGGGCTTGTGGGAGCTGTATCGCCGATATCCCTGCCGCTGGACGGTGCCTCTGGATCCCCCGGGCGTGCGTGTGACCGCGGCAGCCGACGCAGGCGTTGGGCTCTGGGTGGCGGACCTCCCGGAAGGCGCCTGCCGTTTCGATCTGCGGGGCCAGGTGAGTGATCGCTGGCAGCCGCCGACGTTGGGCGGGGGCCGGCTGATCGGCATTGCCGACGGCGGCGCGCTGCTGCTGGAAAGCGACGGTCAACAATGCCGGGCCTATCGCCGGGATGAAGGCTCCGCGCCGGTGTTTGTGACGCCGCCGATGGGGAATGAGCACGGCGTGGAGTTCTGCGCAGCAGAGAAAGGGCGGCTGCTGGCGGGCATGACGACCAGGTGGGCGGTGGTCTGGAGAATGGAGGATGGCGCAACCGTGCTGCGCATACCTGCGGGCGCTGCCGCTTGGGCGGCGGTTGCGCTTTCTCCCGACGAGCGGCATCTGGCCCTGCGCGATGAACTCGGACAAATGCAGATCTGGGCGATTGAATCGGGGCAATGCGTCGGGCGCGGGCGGGGCGCGCCGCCGGCTGCGGAAAACCTCCACACCCGCGGTGGCCTGCTGTTCTCTTCAAACGGTCGCCGTCTCGCCGATGGATGGATGGAGTTGTCCGGACGCGTCTGGGATCTGACCGTCGATCCGCCGCGGTATGTGGACCTTCAGGAATGTCCGGGGGACGGCCGCGTGCTGGCGTTCAGCGACGACGGCGACATCCTGGCGGTCGGGGATGTGGGCGGCGTGGTCTGGGTTTTCGATGCCCGCGATGGACAGTGTCGCCGCCGGTTCGTGGCTCATGACGGCCGGGTATGCGGGGTGGGCTTTGCCGCCGCAGGGCAGGGGCTCTGGAGTTGCGGCGAGCGCGAGCTGCGCTTCTGGGAACTGGCGGATGATCCCGGGGCGCAGACCATCGGCATCGCGGGAGAGGGGCTGCACGCCGTGGCGTTTCGTCCGGACGGGCGCAGTTTGTTCGCGGCCGGCGGACTGGGCGTGCTGCACCAGATCGACCTGTTGACCCTGGAGCGACGGGTGCACGCGTTTGGGAATACAGCTACAGTCTCATCGGTGGCCATCTCCCCCGATGGCCGCCGACGCGCGGCCGGCGCTTACGCCAACGCGGTGTACCTGTGGGAGGCGCCTGATCACGACGGTGCGCCCGAGCGGATTCCGCATCCGGGGCGTGTCAGCCAGGTCTGCTTCAGTCCGGACGGACGGCGCCTGGCGACGGCGTGCGACGACCGGGTGGTGCGCGTCTGGCGGCTGGCCGATGCGGTGCTGGAGCGGAGCTGGAAAATGGGCGATCGGGTGCCCAGTATCGCCTATGACTCCACCGGCGACCGACTTGCGATTGGCGTGCGCGACGGCGCGCTCATCCTGGTTCAGGTGACGGAGGATCGACGGACGGTGTTGCAAGCGGCGCCGCGCAAGGCGCTGCGGGCGGTGGCCTTTTCCCCAGATGGACGCTGGTTGTATGCCGCCGGCGCCGACCGCGTGGTGGCGGTCTGGGATCTGGCGACCGAGCAGGAGGTGATCCGGCTTGCGGGCCACAATCAGGAGATTTTTGCCCTGGGCGTGGATGCCCGCGGAGAGTTGATCGCCACTGGCGATACCGGCGGAACGGTTCGCCTGTGGCACGCGTCGCAGCAGCGCGCGCTCGCCGCGCTCGATGTTCATGCTGGTGCGGTGATGGCGGTGGCGTTCGGCCCCGACGGTCGCACGCTCGCCTCCGTGGGGCTGGATGGAACCGTCCAGATCCAGCGACTGGACTATTACGCCCCGCATATCGCGGGGAATCTGCCAAGCGGACTGCGATCGCTCCCGACCGAGGCGCCTCTGGCGGGCGACGGCGTTGCGTGGTCCCGATGGGCCGCGGAGGCGATGCGCGCCGCCGATGAGCGTCCGGCGATGGCGATCGGCGCCGACTGAGCCGGGAAAGTGGTTCGGCGCGGCAGGAAACGCGCCAGCTTGGCTGGTAAAACGCAAGACGGGCGTCGCCTTTCGACGACACCCGTCCGTTGCGCCTCAAGTACATAACCGGGCAAAGCCGGCCGGCGGATCAGTTGCCGGCAGGTTCGATCATCTTCTGGTACATGCCGTAGTCGAGCAGGTCCACGCGGCCGTTCTCGTCGAGGTCGGCGGCGCGGCAGTCGGTCGACCGCAGCAACTGCGTCGGCCCGCCGAGACATTCCATGAACAGGGCCATGTCTGGCGGATCGAAGTGCGGACTTTCATGGATGATGTCGGCGGTGATGCCGATGTAGTCGGCGAAATCATTGGCCGCGCTGTTGTCCAGGGCAATCAGTTCCGCGTCGACCGAGAAGGTGGCGTGTCCGCCGAAGTTCAGGCCGGTGGAGGCGAGCTCGGGCGTGTTGTCGCGCAGCTTCTCGGTGAGGAAATCCAGCAGGGGCGACTCGAAGGTGCCCGCGATCACGTCATCGGTTTCGATGTCGGTCGTACCGCCGCAGACCCGGCCGACGGAGATCTCGTAGCTGAGCGAATCGAAAACCACCCGGATGCTGGGCACCTGCTGGCCTTCTTCCGTGGTGAAGGTGCCGCGCTCCAGAGCCATGCGGGCCTGGAGGTCGAGGCACGCCTCCCACAGGGCGCACTCGGTGACCGTGGACGGATCGGCGCCGAAGCACGCGGGGAACGTCCCGGGCTCGCCCTGGAGACCGGGGTTTCCGTCGCGGTCGGCGACGATGCTGACCGACACCTCGTCGTAGTGGAAAAGACATTCGACGCTGTTGGCGGTGGCGGGGTCGTCATCCAGGAAAATCTTCGGCGGAATGTCCACGCGCACGCGGGTGACGACGTCGGTGCCGGGAATCAGCAGGCGCTGCTCGTACTTCTCCTGCTCGTCGAGGCAGGCGTTGCGCTTGCCGGCGTCGAGGATGGGCAAGGGATAGGTGTCCTCGCAGATGGTCTCGTTACCCACGTTGGTGCGGCCGATGCAGCGCGCCCGACGGAACAGCGGGAAGTTGTCGGGCAGCGAGTCGCAGTCCTCGGTGAGGAAGCTCTCGATGGTGGTGGTGTGCTCAAAGGTGCTCTTGAGTTGGCCGGTCTTGGTCAGGCCCGAGAGCAACTGGTTGAACACGTCGTCGGAGACGGTGACGGTGATGCCCTTGGCCGGGTTGCCGCCCGTGTCGGTGAGCGGCGGCTCCGGCAGCGGCGCCGGGGTGAGCGGCGTGCCGGGAATGTCGGCCGCCTCGGGATCGAGCACCAGCGGGATGAAGGTGGCGTCCACGCCGGCCGCGATGCCCTGCGGCGTGATGGAGACGTCCCCGAGCGCGAATTCCAGCTTCAAGTCCGATTGTGGTAACTCCTCATCGTTGTCGAAGCTGAACTCCTCGAACTCGCCGAAATCACCATCGAGCTCGACGATCTGCTGCTCGATTTCGCCCGACTCATAGAAGTCCTCGGGGACGACCAGGTCGACGAACGCGCCGATGATGGCCTCGATGGCGTCCTTGATGCCGAGGGTGAGGATGCTGAAGAGGCTGAACCCGCACTTGGCGCTGCCGTTTTCGCGGATGGTGCCGGCCACCACGTAGCTGCCGCTCTCGAGGACGATCGACTCGAGCGGGGCGTTTCCCTTTACGATGTCCTCGGTGATGATGAAGCTCATGGTGATGTCCGTGCCGCGGACGAGCACGGTGGTGTCGATCTTGCGGGCGCACCAGCAGAAGAAGCCGCATCCGCCGGAGCAGCAGCGGCCGGCGACGTCGGTTTCGAAGGTGAACTCGGGCAGCACGATCCGCACGACGATCTGATCCTGCTCGGGCGTCACGGTGATGGCGTAATTCTCGGGATCGATGGTGACGTCGTGCACGAGGATGTCGACCGTGGGGCTGCAGCAGCCGATGTCGTCCTCGCTGATGGTTTTCTCCGTGGTGAAGCCCTCCAACTGCTCTTCAAGCTTCTCCTTGAGCAACGGGCGAATGGCGATGTTGAAGCTCTCGAAGAAGTCGTCGAGGCCCTGCTCGGAGATGCCGATGTTGAACGCGTTGGTTACGGTGACGCCGTTGCGCAGCAGCGGGGAGGGGGCGGCGAGCACCGGGCCCACCGCGAAGATGCGCGTGTCGAATGTGGCGTTGAACTCTTCGTCGGTGGCCTGCACGATCAGGCGGTTGGCGCCCTGGAGGAACGAGCCCACCTGCGGGTCGCCGGTATCGACGAACTGGCGATAGTCCATCTCGGGCATCATCTCGTCGATGTCGTAGAGGCAGAGGTCGCCGACGTCCTCGCCGTCGCCGGGCGTGCAGTTCACGTTGCCCGTCGGGTCGATGCTCAAGCCGTTGACGATGACCTCGGCGATGTTCTTGCCGTGGCAGACCTCGCCGGTGACGTGGGTCGGCCCGCCGGGCGTGACCTCGCCCGCGAGCGGCGTGAACATGTCGATGCCGAAGCCGGCGGAATCACCCTTGTCATTGAGGTCGTCCAGGTGGCACCACGCGGGGATGGGCTCCTTGAGGGCGCCGGGCAGGCGCTCGCCGTCCACCCGCACGATGTGGCCGCCGCAGCCGAGCCCCTGGATGTTGAACGAAACCGTGTTCGACGTGGGGTCGCCGGGCTCGGCCGTCCGCACGATCAGTTCGCTGACCGTGACGGACTTGGCGTTCAGGTTGAAGGTGTCGTCAAAGGGCCCGCCGGGGAAGTCGGTGGCCGGGTTGAGCCCCATGGCCGCGACGATGTCCACGCCGTCCACGATGATCTGCAGGGTGGCTGGATCGACCAGCGGGACGGCTACCAGAACCGGCGTGACGTCGCCGGCCGACTCGGTGATGGTCTGTCCGGAAGGCTCGACCACTTCCAGGTACGGCGTATTGGAGCAGAAGGCGAAGGACTCGGCGAGGCCGTCCTTGGCGGTCACCCGCAGGAGCGGCACGGCCGCGAAGATCTTGTGCACGCCGCCGGAGGTCTCGGCGACGAGGCAGTCGTCGTCGTAAGTGACCGCGCCGAGATAGACCACGTCACCGTCTTCGACGGGAGTGGTGGCGAACACCTCGCCGTCGGACTTGAGGGCGAGAATCTCTGCGGTCACGTCCGGCGTGCCGGCAGCGCTGACCGCGTCGAAGTCGACGGTGTACCAGCCGATGCAGTCGCGGCAGATGCTGGGCTGAAGGGCGCAGGTCGCGACCAGGCCGGCGCCGCCGCAGCCGGGGTCGTTGGCGTCGATCGCGCCGTCGCAGTCGTTGTCGATGCCGTCGTTGCAGGTCGGCCCGATGGGGCCTTCCGGCGTGCCCAGGCTGGGGGCCGCGTTGCAGACCGTGCCGGTTCCGTCGGCCGAGCAGATGAAGACGCCGTCGGCGGCGCAGGCGCCCAGCCCGATTGAGCAGGGATCGCCCAGGTTGGCGAAGGTTTCGTCGACCTCGCCATTGTTGTCGTTGTCGATGCCGTCGCATTTTTCAGGCTCGAGGCAGTCGGCGTCGGCGAGGTCGGTGTCGCCGTCGCAGTCGTTGTCGAGACCGTCGGAGCACTTGGGGTTGCCCGGGGGGCCTTCCGGGATGGGCGGGGCCGCGAAGGCGTCGCAGAAGACGCCGCTGCCGTCCGCGAGACAGCGCACGGTGCCGGTGGTTTCGCAGACGCCCTGGCCGATGGTGCACGAATCACCCAGGGTGGGGAAGGTCTCGTCCGTCTGGCCGTTGGCGTCGTTGTCGGCGCCGTCGCAGATTTCGGGCCCCTGGCAGTCGAGGTCGTCGTGGTCTTCGTCCTCATCGCAGTCGTTGTCGAGCAGGTCGTAGCACGAGGGGTCCCCGGGCGGGCCTTCCTGTTCGGGAGCGCCGACGGGGGCGTCGCAGAACGCCGACAGGCCGTCGGGGCTGCACGCGACAACGCCCTCGGCGCGGCACAGGCCTGCGCCGTCGGCGCAAAGCGCGCCCAGGGGCAGCGGTACGATCTGCCCGACGGTGGCGGAGTTGGTGTCGATGTCGACGGTCTCGAAGGTGAAGCCTTCATCCACGCCGTTGACGCAGTTGTCGTCCACGCCGTTGCACAGTTCGACGGCCCCGGGGTTGATGCTGGGATTGCCGTCATTGCAGTCGGTGGCGGCGCCGTTGGGGCAGTCGGAGTCGCCGGGCGCGCCGTAACCGTCGCCGTCGCCATCGTTGCACACGGCCCGCGCCGGCGCGGCGGCCGCCAGCAAAACGGTCACGCACGCGAGGGCGGCGATCCATCCGCGCAGGTTCTTGCTCCTTGGCGAGGCGCCGACGCTGCTTCTCGTCATTGGCCCCGCAACTTGCGTATTCATCTCGGTCCCCTTCTGATCGATTGGTTGATCGATACCGGCCGCGTCGTGTCAGGACGGCCGTTTGAGATCTTTCAGTTCTGCGTACTGCGAACGATGGCTTCTGCGGGCGTCTCCATACGGACCGTCGCGGTGTTCGTTTCGCCCTGGGGCGCTTGGGCCGCGGGGCGCTCGGGAGGTTCGGTTCCGCTGACGTCGTAGAGGATCGCGGCCTGCTCGCAGCCCATTCCGTGGATCATGGTGGCGTATTCGTCGGATTCGCCGGAGGCGAACCGGATGCGCTGAGAGATGACGCCCAACAGGGCGGCCGGCAGGCCCTGGTCGGCGCACTGCGTGCTGCCCAACCCCTCGATTCGAGCGACGCCGCGATCGGTATGCAGATTGCCCCTGAGGAAGTGGTTGGGGATGGGATAGGCGCTCATCGGGCGCGTATCCCAGCAGCGCACGGGCAGCGACAGACCGGTGAACTTCACCTCGTTCATGTTCCAGATAGTGAAGCGGGCCAGGGTCGTGAACAGCTCGAAGCCTTCCTGACGCAGATCGGCCTGGAGGACGTGGAGGGTAAGTTCCGCGTCTTCAACGGTGGCGGAGTTGCCCGTGGTGTTCAGCACGGATCCCACGGCCGGGAAATCGAGGAGGAGTTGGCCGTAGGCGAGGTCGTACTCGCCGCCGTTCAGGAGCAGGATGCCGGGGTTGCCATCGGTCTGCTCACCGATTCGGCCGCTGTTGGCCTGAAACGCCCAGGGGGCATATTCCCAAGCGGCGCCGTTGCTGTAATCCGTCATGACGGCGCGTCCGGACAGGTGGTTCCACGCGATTTCGCGCCCCTGGGCGTCGACTGCCCAGGCGACGATGAAGCCGCGGAGAATGCGATCCCCGGATCCGTCACCAGCGGGCCGGCCGGGCGGGGGCCCGGGGTCCAGGACGGTGAAGGGGGCAACGCCCTTGGGCAGGCCGGTCAAGACCGACCAGTACGCGGGCTCGTCGCCGGTGAGGCTGATGCCGACGTCCGTCGCGTTCCAGCCCGGCTCGACCTGTTCGCCATTGGTCGAGACGAGCGGCTCGTCGCCGTTGACGAAGTACATTTGCACCTGCACGTCGCCGGGGTAGTCGTTGGTCAGTTCGACGAAGGTGTCTTGGATGATCTCGCCCGCCGCGTTCCAGCGCAACGAAACCCGGGAGAACACCAGCAAACTGCCCTTGTGCGTCGCCGATACGCGCGCGGCCGTCACCTCATCGCCCTGCGCCGATTGCAACCCGCCGATGAGCAGCAGGGCCGCCACGAGCAGACGCGGTGCACCGATTGCTTTTTTCATGTTTGGCTTCCCCTTCCAGGGCGCACCTTCCGCCCGATCGTGGATGGTGCAATGGTCGTTAAATAGACAAGTGAGGCCCAATGAAGTTGGAACGATTATCCAGTTCCGCATCGAGCAGGTCAAGATGGTAGAAGACGAAGAGCTGAACGTACCGCATTGAAGGTGAGCTTGAATGATGCGGATTGGGACCCTCGTGCCGGATGCGCAGACCCGAACCGGCCGGTCAATGCCCGGGCCTGCCGGCAGCGCACTGTTTGTCAACGGCGCCGCGCCGCGCGGCTTGCAATCAGGCCGGTGGCGATCAAGAGCAGACCGATGGTGGCGGGCTCGGGAATGACGGCGATGCCCGAGGCGCCGCGTACGCTGGTCAGAGCGCTCAAGTCATAGACCAGGTCAAGCTGGCCGGTGCTCTCGTCCAGGGTGTACACCCCGATGTCCGACGACAGGCCGCCACTGGTGCGGATCATGGCCCAAAGCTGGCCGGTCGCAGGATCGACATCCAGCCCGTTGGTGAGCAGAAAGGTCGTGGCGGGCAGCGTCGTGCGTTGGAGCGTGGCCGTGGGGTCGTCACCATCGGCCAGTGTCCAATCAATGGTGAACAACTCGCCCGGCAGGCGGTTTTGCAGCGCCCACATTTGTCCCTCCTTGATGGTGATGCCGCCGACCTGTTCGGGGTTGATGCCGGTATTGCCGGTCGCGCCGACGGGGGTGGCTGCGCCGGTGGCGGGGTCGATGGTCACCAACGACTGGGGGCTGTCCAGGTTGCTGCCCTGGATGCCGTAGAGCGTGTCGCCTTCCCACACGAGGGAAGTGGTTCGGCGATTCAGGCCGTCGAACACGAGGGAGAGGGTGGGCGTGCCGAATGGATCGTCGATGGTGTAAAGCTCATTGAGGCCGTCGCGGTCCGCGTCGTCCGTGCCGACGGCCCAGAGGGTGCCGTCGTCGGCAAAATCCAGACCGGCGATGTTGTCAGACAGGAAAAAGCGGCGCACGAACGACCCTTCGATGCGAAAAAGGACGTTGTCTTGTGAAGCGAATATCACCGGCGCGGCGGACGTGGTTGGCGGATGGAACGCGCACAAACCCAGCGCGCACAGGACGACTGCCTGCGTACGTACGAACATGGATCTCTCCCTCCCGTTATGTCTCTGCTGCGCTGAGCAGACTCTCTCTCTGAAGACTTCTGGTGCGCCGCGGACCGACTTGTCAGGTCCGGCGCACACCTCCGACGAGAATCAGAGTAACGAAGGGAGCAGCCTAAACGCAAGGGGCGGTTTGGAATCCGCTTGATAAAGGCGCGGCGGATCGCGTCGTATTGACAATGTCTCGTTAAGACGCGCCAACTTGGCAGTTTGGAGGGGGCGATGGTGACGCTTGCCGGGAGCATTAACGCAGTCGCACTTTAATGGTCTTGAGTTTTCAGTTGTGGAGACGATGAAGCGAGAGGCCAAACTGAGGGCGGGGAGTTGCTCCGTTGACGCTCGGCTCGGTCCAGGGGTATGCTGCGGGCCATCATCGGGATTCGGATTGCGGCCGACCAACAACCCAACCCACCGACAACAACCGCGCGCAGTGCAGTAAGGTTGTGGGCGACCGTCCGTCAGGCAAAAAACCAGGAGGCGAAACGATGTCAAAGGTGTGCGGGTGGAGGAAGGTGCGCAGCGCGCTGGTCATGGTCGCCCTGATAACCTGGGGAGCCGGTGACGCGGCGGCACAAGAGACGAATGACGCGCAGACGCTGCGGCAGGCGTGCTGTTTCCGCGACGGGTCGTGCGAGGACCTGTTGCCGCGCACCTGTCGCGACCAAAGGGGAGAGCCGCAAGGATTTCTGAGCCGCTGTGCGTCGGCGGAATGTGCGGCGGAAACGGTCGCCTGCTGTTTGCCGGCGGGCGACTGCCTGGATCTGACCCGCGCGGCCTGCCGCGAGGAGAACGGTCGGCCGGGCTTTGCAAACAGCTCATGCGAAACCGCGACCTGCGAGCCCGACGTCCGGGCGTGCTGCTTCGACAGCGGCGCGTGCAGCGACCTGCTGGTCACGGCATGCGACGAGGCCGGAGGCCGACCGGGGTTGCCCAACAGCAGTTGTGCAAACGCCAACTGCCGCCAGCGGACCGTCGCCTGTTGTTTTGACGACGATGGCTGCGCCGACCTCTTACGGGCGGACTGCCGCGCGGAAAACGGTCGTCCCCAGGCCGCGGGCAGCCAGTGCGCGACGACCGATTGCGGCGACCCCACCGCGGCGTGCTGCTTTGACGACGGCACGTGCGCGGACCTTACGCGCGAGCGCTGCCGCGCCGCCGAGGGCCAAGCCGGCTTCCCCGGCACGTCGTGTGCAGGCACGGAGTGCCGCCAGGTGAACCGGGCGTGCTGCCTGCCGGACGGCGACTGTATCGACGCGGCGTTGCTGGACTGCCTGGGTGAGGGCGGACGGCCTCAGGAGGCGGGGAGCGCCTGCGCCTCGGCCGATTGCAGTGTGCCTACCGTGGCGTGCTGTTTTCCGACCGGTGTGTGCGCCGATCTTCCGCGCAGCGCCTGCCGTGACGAAGGCGGTCGGCCGGGCCGGGCGGACAGCAACTGCAACACGACCGAATGTCGACAGGTGACCGTGGCCTGCTGTTTCTACCTGGACAGTCTGTGCCTGGATCTCCGCCGGTTTGAGTGCGTGCAAATGGAAGGCACGCCAGAAGCGCCAGGCAGCGTTTGCGCGCCGGGGTTCTGCGACCAGGAGATTCCGCTGGCGTGCTGTCATGAAGACGGGACCTGCACCGATGAATTCTACTTCGACTGCTTCTTCGACGAGGCGAGCGAGCCGGGACCGGCCGGCAGCACCTGCGAGGACGTCGAGTGCCGACAACTGACCCGCGCCTGCTGTTTCAACGACGGCACATGCAGCGATTTGAAACCGGCGGAGTGCCGCGAAGCGGGCGGTCGGCCGGGCCCGCGGGAGAGCGCCTGTACCGACACCGAGTGTCCCTTGCGGACGCGCGCGTGTTGCCTGTCGGACGGTGATTGCGCGGATCTCACGGTGCTGGGGTGCATCCAGCAGGGCGGTTCCCCCCAAGCGGCCGGGAGCGTTTGCGAGGCGGGGATCTGCGAGCCGCCCAAGGTGGCCTGCTGTTTTGCCGACGGGTCCTGCGCCGATCTCACCCGGGCCGATTGCCGGGCGGAAGACGGCAACCCGGGTCCGGCTGACAGCGTGTGCGGCCAGCACGAATGCCCCCAGCTTACCCGGGCGTGCTGCTTTGACGACGAGCACTGCGAGGACCTGCGCGTATTCGAGTGCCTGAGCATGCAGGGGCGATTGGGCGCGGACGGCAGCACCTGCGCGGCGACCGACTGCAAGATCCCCACCGTCGCCTGCTGTTTCGACAGCGGGACGTGCGAGGAGATGAAACGGGATGCGTGTCGCGAGGCCGGGGGCCGGCCCGGGCGTGCAGGCAGCACCTGCGCGGAGGCGAGCTGTCCCCAACTCAGCCAGGCGTGTTGCCTGCCGGATGACACCTGCGCGGATCTGCGGCCTTTGGCTTGCTTCTTCCAGCAAGGCACGCCGCAGGGGCAGGGCTCGACGTGCGCTGCGACGGAATGCGGGCCGCCCACCGTGGCGGCGCCCGCTGCGGTCCGGCTTCGGCCGGGACAAGCCCGGGCGACGCCCCGCGCCGCCGAGGCGCCTTGACGCGATCCGCGTCACCCGTCACCGTACAGACTAGGATGCGAATGCGAGGGCTGCCATCGGCGGCCCTTTGCTTTGGCTGCTGCACGACGGGCATTTTACATGAGCACGGTTTCCTCCACCGAGAACGACACTTCGACAGAGGCACAATCCGCGGATCAAGCGCCGCAGGATACACTTGCCGCCGAGACGCTTGCGGATCGTGTCGCGGCGCTGGAGCAGCGCGTGGCCAAAATCAGCCGGGATGCCGACCTGATGAAGCGGCGGCGGCGCTTTGCCCTGACGGCGCTCATTCTCCCGCTGATTGGCTTGCGGGTGATCGGACAGGCGGCGGGCTTCGGTGAGGCGGCGAAGCCGGGCTGGGTGGAGGCGGCCGGCGCCGCGCTGCTCATCGCCTGGCTACTGACGGTGATGGTGATCGGCGGCCGTCGTCGGGAAATCGCGGACTGGCCGTTCTTTCGTTTCTTTCGCCGGATCGCGGGCGTGGCGACGGTCGTGCTCGGCGCCTGGTTGTTCAGCACCTTGCTGACCGCCCTGCGCGGTGGCTAGGCCTTGGGGCTTTACGCCACACTGCGGCGCCCGGTATGATGGTGCTCGGGTTTCGATCCGGGCCGAAAGCGAACGCGTATGGCGGGGAAATTCGACAATCAGGTGGCCGTGGTGACTGGTGGGGCCTCCGGCATCGGCCGCAGCGCCGCGCTGGCTCTGGCGGCGGAAGGGGCCCATGTCATCATCGCCGATTTGGACGATGACGGTGCGGCCGACGTCGTCGAGCACCTGCGTTCCCCTGCCGGACGCGGCGCGTTCGTGCGCACGGATGTTGCCGACGGCCAACAGGTCAAGCGCCTGATTGACGGGGTGGTGGCCGAATACGGGCGGCTCGATCTGGCGTTCAACAACGCGGGCATCCTTGGCTCGCCGATGGCCCGGACGGTCGAGTGCTCCGAGGATAACTGGCGCCGCGTGCTGGACGTCAATCTCACCGGACTGTGGCTGTGCCTCAAGCACGAGCTGCGCAAGATGCGCAAAGCGCAGCGCGGGGCCATCGTCAACGCCGCGTCGGCCGCGGCCGGTACCGGGTCCTTTGTGAGCTTGCCCTATACGGTGAGCAAGCAGGGCATTCTGGCGTTGACCCGCTACGCGGCGACGGAATATGCCGGGCGCGGCATTCGGGTGAACGCGGTCTGCCCGGGCTACATCCGCACGCCCATGCTGGAGAACCTGATGGTCGCGGCGCCCCATCTCGCCGAGCAACTGGCGGCGGACGAGCCGATGCAACGGTTGGGCACTCCGGAAGAGGCGGCCGCGGCGGTGCTGTGGCTGCTTTCGGACGCGGCGTCTTTCGTGACCGGGCATGCGCTGAACGTCGATGGTGGTTTGCTGGCATCTTGAGCGGAAATGTCCCGGAGGGGATGGCGATGGCAGTGCGCAGTAAAGTCAAATGGCCGAGGCGAGGGCGGCTGGTCACTTGGGCGGCGCTGGCGGCGCTGCTGATGGTCGGGCTGACCCCGGCGAGCGGTCTGGAGGTCGAATTCCGCGACGATTTTGACAGTCCTTCGCTGTCCGCCGGGTGGACCGTGATCCACGAGGATCCCGCGGACTACAGCCTGGCGGACCGGGCCGGCGTGTTGCGCATCGACACCCGCCGAGGGACGTTCGGTGCCGACAGCGAGGTGCAGAATCTCGTGGTCCGGCCGGTCTCCGGAAACTTCGTGATCGAGGCCAAGGTCGAATTCGACCCGTCCACCGGGCAGCAGTTCGCCGGCATCCTGGTATATGCCGACGACGGGAACGCCGTCGCCATCGGGCTGGCGTATGCGTCCGGGGTGCTGGGCGAGTTTCGTGGGATCGCCATTCTCAGCGTGGGCGACGAAATCAATCCGGATGCGCAGCCGCCGGTGGCGTTTTACAACGAATCCACGGCGGCCAATCCCAACGTGGTCTACCTCCGGCTGCTCCGGAGCGGCGACAGGTTTGTAGGCGCGTACAGCCCGACGGGGACGACCTATACCGACATCGGAACCGTGACGAACCCGTTGCCCGACGCGGTGCAGGTGGGCGTCGGCGCAGCCAATGGCGACGAGCCCGGTTGCGGCAGCGCATGTGATATTTCCGTGACGGCGGATTTCGACTACTTCACCCTGGCGCGCTACGACGGCGCCGTGCCTGATGACCCGGCCGTGGAGAAGGTGCTCGAGGTGGTGACCATCACCGGACCCGGGCAGGTTCGCGGCGGGTTGTCGGGGAATTACACGGCGACCGCGCGTTTCAGCGACGACAGTACGGCCGACGTCACCGCCGATACCGTCTGGATGGTCGCGCCCGATGGGTATGCGGCGATTGCCGACGGGGTCCTGGCGGCCAATGCGACGGAGTCGGACGTGCAGGTCACCGTCGTGGGGACCTATACGCAGTTGACCTCGAGCGGGACGGTGACCCAAAGCGGAGCGGCGGTCGTGCGCATCACGCCCGGTTCGGGGGGCTTGTGTGGCGCCGGGGTCGGCCTGGCGACGCCGCTTGCGGGGCTCGGGCTGTTCGGGTTGGGACTGGTGCGGCGCCGTCAATCAAGGTGAGGTCGATGGGGATGGCTGCGCCGCGGCGCACGCCGCACAGGTGGGCCGTCGGGGGCCGACGGTGACCTGCCCACCCTCCGCGGGCGGTTGAAAAATCTCAAAGCTCTCGCCGTTCCATAACACCCAGCGATACAGATCCGATTCGAGGGGCTCATCGAAGGTGAAGCGGACCGTTTCCGGCCGGCCCGCGTCGCTGAGCGCGCGCACTTCGACGTGCATGCCCTCGAGGCGGATGGCATCGCCGGCGGCCAGGGGACGCTCGGGTCCGCGATGCACGCGGTCGAGCGGGTGGGCAAGGTAGCCGGGTGTGGCCGTCTGTTCCAGGGTGTTCGCATCGATCCGGCGGATGTCGACGGTGCTGCCGCTGGGCGACAGGGCCCGCACGCCGCGCGGCATCGTTTGCTGCTCCAAGGCGCGCTTGATGGGCAGGTACAAGGTGTTGAAGGGGCTCGCGTCGTGGACGATGATCAGGTACTGATCGGGCGCGGCGGTGGCCACCGTGAAGGGACTGGCCCGCTCGCCGACCACGGCTTGCCGAATCACGCCCGTGCTGCGCACTGCCAGCAGCAAGGGGGCGAATGCCAGGTGGATGATCAGCAGCAAGCCGATGAGTACCCGCCCGCCGCCGGATGCGGGACGGGGACCGGCTGTGTCATCGCGCTCGCTCCACGACCTGAATACGCGGCTCGCCGCCAGGGCCAACAGGCCGAATGCGCCCAATCCGGGGAAAACCAAAAGCCGATCCATCGGGATGGCGGCGCAGCAGGGAATCACCGCCAGGACCATGCCGGTGGCCCAGAAGCGGGCGACGCAATTACGCCCCACGAGGCGCGCAAGCGCCCATGCCCCGCCGATCAACACCCCCACGGCAAAGATCCAGATGACGGCGCCGCCGACCGGGCCGGCCGCGTACGTGTAAATGTCCGCCGATGGGTACGCCCACTGGGCCAACAGCAGTACCGGCGCCCGCTCCACGACCGCCAGAAGAAAACGAATGGGGTTCGCGAGCGGATCAACGTACATCCCCGACGCAGTCACGCCGAAACCCCATGCGGCATATATCACCCGCCATGCCACGATGACGACGGCATAGGGGGCCAGCGTCGCCCAGCGAGCGCGCCGGGGGCCCCGGTCCAGATGTATGGCGTAGGCCGCAAGATAGGCGGCCGTCCCGATCCCCGCCTCCGCGGAAAGCAAACTTGCCGTCAGCGCCACTATGGCAACCCCCAGGCCCCAGCGCCGCCCCAAGCCGCGCCAGTGGTGGTGGGCCACGAGGCAGAGCATGCCGAACGTCATGGCGCACAAGACGTTACGATTTGCGATCCACGCCGCGGAGGTGCTGTGGGCGTCGTCCAAGGCGAACAGCAGGATGGCCAGTCCGGCTACCCCCGCGGGCATCACCTGGCGATAGAACCAACCGGCCGCGAGGATCGCGACCACCAGCCAGAGCAGGCTGTGGACGTGCATGGCCGATGGGGAATCCGCCCAAAGCGCATAATCTACCTGGTGTGACAGCGCGGCCAGGGGGCGAAAGAACGCAATTCGCAGATCATCCGCAGTCCACCACGGCGCCATGCCGAGGTCTTGCAACTGATCGAGTTGGCTCTTCTCGCCGCTGGTGAAAACGAACAGGTCGCGCCAGGGGTGTGGGTGAAACAGGTTTGTCGGGATTCCGGGCGCCTCGTCGGGGCCAAGGAGCCAGGCGCGATGGATGAAATCGTCCGCTTTGAAGCCGCCCTTGATTGCGGGCAGAGTCAGCATCAGTGCAACACAAGCCGGGATCAACGGCCACCAGGGCTTCGCGAGCGCTGTGCGCAAACGGTTGTGCCGTCGGGCATTGGCGTCGTCGAGCGACGTGATGGGTGAAGTACCAATCGACATCGGCAGCGCTGCCCAAGGATGGAGTACAAGGCGGTTGTCTCCGGCAACAACCCGTGCAATCGTCAGCATAGCGTCTACGGGGGCGCAGAGCGAGCGCCGGCATCTGGGCACGAACAGGGATCGTTTACGTGAGGCGCGTCATGTTAGGAAGACTTGAAGAACGTTCCCGGTCTTGACAATGGCCACCGCTCTGACGTAGCTTGCTATGGCGAACGGGGATTAGCTGCCAAAGACGGGCCAACTGCATCTTTGAACAGGAAGTTCACATGCTTACAAGCGCGAGGTCCAAGGTGCGCACGTACGGCGTCCGATCCGGGGCCCGGCGTGCGCTGGTGGTGTGGGTAGCGGTCTTGCTTTTTACGACGGCGTCGCCGCTGCTTGCTGATTCCCTTACGGTTACGCCCGACGAGACCACCGTGTTTCGCTACAGCGGCGTCGAAGGCGGACCGTTTGACGCGGTACCTGTTGCGACTTGGTCCGTTGCGGCCAGTTCCAACGGGGTGGCGTTTACTGCGGCTTCCAGCGCCGCCTGGCTGATCGTGGACCCGGCGGCAGGCTTCGTTGACAGCAACGGTATTGAGGCGGTGACGGCCGAGTTGGATGAGACGCTGGCGGGCCTGTTGCCGGCCGGTGTGCACACGGCCGACGTTACCTTCGTCAACTCCAACAGTGCGGCGGTTGTTGCGACGCGGACGGTGGAGCTGGCGATCGCCCCGGCCAGTTTCTCCGTAACGCCCCCGGCCGTTGACGTCCTCGCCGTGGCGAACGGCGGCGTCGTCCCACAGCAACCGGTCGTTCTGGCGGCCACAGGCGGCGTGCCATTGGAGTACGACTTTAGCTGGGTGGAGCGGAGCTGGTTCGAGATTGATGCGCCGAACGGCGTGGTCCCGGCCGGCGGTACCGCCCAGGTGCTGATCACCTTCCATCCGGAGCGCGTGTTGCCCGGCCTATACCAGGCCAACATCTCGATTGACAACCTGACCAACGGTGCCGGTTCAACGCAGTTGCCGATCAAGCTGCTCGTGCGGGCCGGCGGCAGCGGGGCGGTGAGTCTGCTTCCGGATGAGGACATCACGGTGGCCGGTGCGGCCGGCGAACTCAAGCTGCCCGGCGCGCAGGTGAGTGTGCTGACCAACGGGAGCGACGGTTCGGTGCTGTGGCAGGCGACGGTGGATGCTCCGTGGTTGTCGGTTTCGCCGCAAGGGGGCGAATTGGCGCCGGGGGGGGCCCTGGGCGGACTTGATGAGCAGATCGTTGATGTGCGGGTCAATGCGGCGGCGAACGATCTGCCGGCCGGTTCGCACGTGGCCACGGCGACGTTTCAGAACTTAACGCACGCGGTACCCATTGCGACGCGGGTGGCGCGCGTGGTGGTGGATCCGCTGCTTTCCCTGCCGGGCAGCGTCGCGGGCGGCGAAGTTAAGGTTTTTCCGGAACCCAAGGCGCGCGTCGGCGGCGCCGACGGGCCAATGCGCTTCGATCTCGGGCAGGTCGTGACCCTGACGGCGGTGGTGGAGGACGGGTACGCGTTTTCCGGATGGACGCTCGCGGATGGCGACGACGCGGAGATCCTCGAGGACAACCCGGCCGTCGTGGTGATGAACCAGTCACGCATCGTGGGCGCGTTGATCGCGCCCTTGCAGCATACGTTGACCCTGAGCACCAGCGGCGCCGGCGCCGGCACGGTGACGGCATCGCCGACAGGGGACTTCGTCGATAACGCGTTTGTCTCGCGGCATGCGCACAATCGGCTCGTCCGCCTCACGGCGTCCGCGGATCCGGGTTATCGCTTTGCGGGCTGGTTGGGCAACGTGCCGGTCGAGCTGGCGACGAGCAACCCTATCGACGTGCGCATGGACCGCGAACGGGTGATCACCGCCAGGTTCGAACCTGAGGTCGCGCTGACGGTTGCCGTGGTGGGCGAGGGCCGTGTTGACATCGACCCCGACCTCGAGGTGTACAGCCTGGGCGCGACGGTGCGGCTGATCGCGACCCCCGAGGAAGGCTATATCTTCGACCGCTGGCAGGGCGATTACGCCGGCGATGAGGACGAAATCCTCATCAGCTTGACCGACGACACGATGATCGAGGCGGTTTTCATCGTCGACGACGGGAACGTGAACAGCAACGGCGAGCGCATGCGGCTCACGGTCGAGATCGACGGCCAGGGCGTGGTTTCGCCCAGCGGCGGCGAGTTCGACACCGGCGCGCACGTCATCTTGATCGCCACCCCGGCCGTCGGCGAACGGTTCGTCGAATGGCAGGGTGACGCGTCGGGCTCCGACCTGACCGTGGACGTGGTCATGGATGCGCCGCACACGGTGCGGGCGGTGTTCGAGCCCGATGATACCAGTGGCCGTCCGATTCCAGGGGAAGCGTGCGGGGCGGTGGGGATGTCCGGATTGGTCATGGCGGCGCTGGGGTGTGTCGCGGTGGGCGCGATGACCTCGTCCGGCCGTCGTCGCCGGACGTCGCAACACGGACCATTCTAGCGGGGACTTTCTGCTCACGGATGATCGGAAGGGCGCGCGGCGCAGCGTGGACGGCTGCGACAACGCGGGCGGCAACCGGTGCGTCAGTCGGCGCCGGACGCTCGGCGCGCTGCAAAAGGGCCGGAAACGCTGTACATGATGGAGGGTTTGCTCATGTCCGCTGAGTTGCAGGTACTCGCGTTGAGTCCTCCGGGCTTTGCCGACGGAGCCATCGGACGCGCTGCGGTTTGTCGGGGCTTTTTCGGCGGCATGGCGCTCGAGTATGCATCGGCCGATGGTCTGCGGGCGGGCTTGCGGCAATTCGCCGGACAAGATGCGCTGTTCACCGTCACCGTCGGCACCCTGACGCCCGCGCTGCGCGAAGCGCTTGCCGATGCCGGTGGCGCCCTGCGCCGGGTGGTGCTATGTGCGCCGGATCTCGATGCCTTGGCCGATGACGTCGCGGCACTGCACGCGGCCGGTCGCCAGGTCTTCGTGGAGGCGACGTGCCTGGCGACGGCCGAACGCGCGGCGCAGGCCGGCGCGGACGCCGTCGTCGTCAAGGGCAATGAAAGCGGCGGACTCGTCGGAGAAGAGACCACCTTCGTTCTGCTTCAGCGGGTGACGCCGCGGGTCAACCTGCCGGTCTGGGCGCGGGGCGGCGTCGGGCTGCATTCGGCCGCGGCGTGTCTGGCCGCGGGCGCGGCGGGCGTCGTGCTGGATTGGCAACTCGCCCTTTGCCAGGAGTCGACCTTGCCCGCGGACGTGCAAGCGCGGATTCGGCGGGCCGATGGCAGCGAGACGGCCGTCCTGGCCCAGGGCTGCCCATTCCCGTATCGGGTCAGCGCCCAGCCGGGCGAGGCCGCCTACGCGGAGCTGTCCGAACTTTCAAAAACCCAGCCGCTGGATGAGTCGGGCTGTCCGGTGGCCCTCCAGCAGTGGCGCGACGCGGTGGAGTCGCGGATTTGGCCGGCGGAGGGGACGGATCGATTGCTCGCGCTGGGGCAGGACGCCGCGTTCGCCCGGCGCCTGGCGGAGCGGTTCCACACGGTCGGCGGCATCTGCCGCGCGATTCAGCGCCACGCACGCTGGCAGTGCGGATTGGCCGCCCGCGCGCACGCACTGCGTCCGGACGGGCCGTTGGCGGAGTCGCACGGGACAAAGTACCCCATCGTGCAGGGTCCGATGACGCGGGTGAGCGACACGGCCGGTTTTGCGGCGGCCGTGGCCGAGGGCGGCGGCCTGCCGTTTCTGGCGTTGGCGTTGCTGCGCGGTCCGCGGGTGGAGGCGTTGCTCGAAGAGACCAAGGCGGCGCTGGGCGAGCGCCCGTGGGGTATCGGCATCTTGGGGTTTGTGCCCAAGGCGCTGCGCGATGAGCAACTGGCCGCGGTGCGCAAGCATCCGCCGCCGTACGCGATCATCGCCGGCGGCCGGCCGGATCAGGCCGCGGCGCTGGAGAAAGACGGCATCAAGACCTATCTGCACGTGCCCTCGCCGGGTCTGCTGGAGATGTTCCTCCAAAGCGGCGCGCGGCGCGTCATCTTCGAAGGCCGCGAGTGCGGCGGGCACGTCGGGCCACGCTCGAGCTTCGTGCTGTGGGAAGCCATGGTGGACGTCATTCTACGTCACCTGGATGAAACCCCAGCGGCCGGTGATGCGTATCACGTCCTGTTTGCCGGTGGCGTGCACGACGCCGCTTCGGCCTCCATGGTCGCGGCGCTCGCCGCGCCGCTGACCGAACGCGGTGTCCGCATCGGTGTGCTCATGGGCACCGCCTACCTGTTCACCCAGGAGGCGGTCGCCGCGCAGGCGATCGTGCCCGGCTTTCAGGCTGAGGCCCTGCGCTGCGGCCAGACCGTGCTGCTCGAGACCGGCGTCGGCCATGCCACGCGCTGCGCGGGAACGCCGTTTGCCCGGTTTTTTGCGGAGGAAAAGCGGCGACTGCACGCAGCGGGCGCCGGTCCGGACGCCGTGCGCGAGGCGCTGGAAACGCTCAACCTGGGCCGACTGCGCGTCGCGTCAAAAGGGTTGCTGCGGCAGGCAGCCACTGCCGAGCCCGAGTCTTCGGAGTTGGTGGCGGTCGACGAGGACGGCCAGCAGCGGGATGGCATGTACATGATCGGCCAGGTGGCGGCGCTGCGCGACGGCGTCGTTTCCATCGCCGACCTGCACGCCGACGTTGCCCGGCCGTCGCCGCGACTGGCTTTCTTCGCGGAGTCCGCCCCGGCCCACGTGCGGGCCGACGACGTCGCCATCATCGGCGTTGCCTGCACCCTGCCCAAGGCCGACACCGCCCGCCGTTACTGGGAAAACATCATAAACGGCGTCAAGGCCACCGGCGAGATCGACCCGGAGCACTGGGACGCCGACCTCTACTTCGACAGCGATCGCCGCCGCCGCGACCGCATTTACTCGCGCTGGGGTGGCTTCATCGATCCCGTGTCCTTCGACCCCATGCGCTACGGCATGCCGCCCAACTCGGTGCCGTCGGTGGAGCCCATGCAGTTGCTCGCGCTGGAGTCCGTGCGGCACGCCTTGGCCGACGCCGGATACGACCGCCGGCCTTTCGACCGCGCCCACACCGCGGTGGTGTTCGGCGCCGGCGGCGGGGTGGGTAACGTCGGGCTGGGCTACGGTTTCCGCTCGATGCTGCCCTATTACCTGTCGCAAATGCAGGACGCCCCGCTCGACGCCGAGGCTTTCATCGACGCGCTGGACGATGCGCTGCCCGAATGGACCGAGGACTCCTTCGCCGGCCTGCTGCTCAACGTCATTTCCGGGCGGGTGGCCAACCGGTTTGACCTGGGCGGAACGAACTACACGGTGGACGCGGCCTGTGCGTCGTCGCTCGCGGCCGTTCGTCTCGCGGTCGCCGACCTGCGCAGCGGCGCCAGCAACATGGCCATCGTCGGCGGGGCCGACACCATGCAGAGCCCCTTCGCCTACCTGTGTTTCAGCAAGACTCAGGCGCTCTCGCCGACGGGCGAGTGTCGCACGCTGGATGAAAAGGCGAATGGCATCGTGATCAGCGAGGGGCTGGTGACCATCGTGCTCAAGCGTCTGCCGGACGCCGTTCGCGACAGGGACCGCGTATATGCCGTCATCAAGGGCCTGGGCGCCTCCAGTGATGGAAAAGACAAGGGCCTCACCGCGCCCCGGCCCGAAGGCCAGATGCGGGCCCTGCACCGGGCCTACGCCGACGCGCAAATCAGCCCCGATACGGTCAGCCTGGTCGAAGCCCACGGCACGGGCACGGTGGTCGGCGACAAGTCGGAGGTGGAGTCTCTTTCGCGCGTGTTCGCGGAGGCCGACGCCGCTCGGCAGAGCTGCGCGCTGGGCTCGGTCAAGAGCATGATCGGCCATACCAAGTGTACGGCCGGGATCGCCGGACTGGTCAAGGCCGCCCTGGCGCTGCACCACAAGGTGCTCCCGCCGACGCTGGGGGTCACCCAGCCCAACCCCACGGCGAAATTCGAGCAAAGCCCGCTGTACGTGAATACTGAGACGCGCCCCTGGCTGGCCCGGTCCGATGCGCCGCGCCGCGCGGGGGTGAGCGCATTCGGCTTTGGCGGCACCAACTTCCACGCCGTACTCGAGGAACACCTGGCGGGGGAGGCCGGCGGGGATCTCCCCGGTCAGCGTGACTGGCCGGCCGAGCTGTTTCTGATCCGCGGCACATCCCCGCAGGACGTGTCCCAGCGGATCGAGGCCCTGCGCGCGCCGCTCGCGGACGGCGCCCGTCCGGACCTCTGCGACCTGGCCGCGGCCGTTTGCCGGGAGTCCAGCGCCCATACCGGACCATGTTGCCTCGCGATCATTGCCGGCTCGGCGGAGGAACTCAGTGAGCGCCTGAAGTCCGCGCGGGACGCCATCAGGGCCGGCAAGGGCGAATTGCGCGATCCGCGTGGCGTCTACTATGCCGCAGCGGTTCCGGATACGCGCGGCCAGGTGGCGTTCGCCTTCCCGGGTCAGGGTTCGCAGCGGGTCAACATGCTTCGCGACCTGGCGGTGGCGCTGCCGACGATTCGCGCCGCCTTCGAGGAGGCCGACGCCGCGTTGGCGAACGTGCTGGACCGGCCCTTGTCTTCTTGGATTTACCCATTTCCCAAGTTCGACGACGAAGCCCGCGCGGCGGACGAAGCCGCGCTGACCCAGACCGATATCGCGCAGCCGGCGCTGGGCGCGGCCGACGTGGCGCTCGCTCGCCTGCTGGCCGAATTGGGCATTACGCCGGACTTTTCACTGGGCCACAGCTACGGCGAGTACGTTGCGCTGCACGCGGCGGGGTCGCTGGACTACGCGAGTCTGCTGCGCGTCTCGGCGATGCGCGGCAAGGTGCTGGCCAAGGCGGGCGCGGCGTCCCCGGGGGCCATGGCGGCGATCGACGCCGACGAGGCCGCGGTGGCGCCGGTGGTCGACGCCATCGAGGGCGTACACATCGCCAACCTGAATTCGCCGAAGCAAACGGTACTGTCGGGCGACGGCGCCGCCATCGACGAAGCCGTTCGCCGGCTAAGCGACGCCGGCATCAAGGGGCGGAGGATCCGCGTGTCGTGTGCGTTTCACTCGCCGCTGGTGGCCGCGGCCCAGCAGCCCTTCGCCGCGTTCCTCGCCGGCGTCGAATTCGGCCGACCGCGCCATGTAGTTTATTCCAATACGCTGGCCGGTCCGCACGAACCCTGTGGCGACGCGATCAAGAGCCGACTGGTTGAGCATCTCGTGCAGCCCGTGCGGTTTGCGGACGAAGTCCGGGCGCTGCACGCGGCCGGGGCCCGGGTGTTCGTCGAGGTGGGCCCGGGGACCACGCTCTCGCGCCTGATCGAGCGGATCCTGCCGGAAGCCGACGTCGTCACGGTCGCCCTGGACCAGCCGGGTCGCTCCGGACTCGTGCAACTGGCCCATGCCTTGGGACAATTGGCCATCGCTGGTGTGCCGCTCGATCCCAGCCGGCTGTTCGAGGGGCGCATCGACCATTTTGCCGACGTGGCGACGCTGTTGGAAAAATCCAAACCCACGCCGCCGTCGCCCACCACCTGGCTGCTCCGGGGGGATCGCGCTGTCCCGCTCAACGGCCAACGGCCGCGCAAAAAAGTCACGGCAACCGTCAGGACAACGTCGTCGGAGACCGCGCCCCCGAAAGTCGCGGGCCGGTCCGGCAATGGCTCCGTGCCGCAGGCGGACGCGGCGTCGCCGGCCGTGCCTGCCGGCGCGACCGAGCCGAAACGCAGCAACGGCAACGGATCGACCGCGGGCCCGGCGCCTGCCAGTCCGCAGACCGGATTACCAACGCCCGCCACGCCGCCGTCGGGTGAGGGTGTGGACGCCGTCATGGCCGCCCACCAGCAGTTCATGAACAACTTCATCGACGCCCACAAGCAGGTGATGCTCACGTACCTGCAAGGCGGCGGCCCGGCTTCGCAGCAGCCGCCTGATCTGCGAGCGACCCAGCCGCCCCTGGAGGCCGCGCCGCCGATGGACCCGGCGTCGCGCCTGCCGCTGGTCGAGCACGCCGCGGACCTGTCGGCCCGCGTCAGCGACGTTGCGCAGTCCTCCTCGGGCAATGGTGACCAAGCAGCACCGCCGGATGCCTCCGCGCTCGCTGAGGAACCACCTCTTCCCACTGACCCCCCAGCCGGTGACCCGCTGGCACGCATCGCCACGCGCCTGCTCGACGTCGTCGCCGACCGCACCGGTTATCCGCCGGAGATGCTCGACCTGAATCTCGACCTGGAGGCCGACCTGGGGATCGACTCGATCAAGCGAATTGAGATTCTCGGCACGCTTCAAAATGAGGGGCTCTTGCCGGGCGACAGCGAGGGCGGCGACATGGAGGCCCTGGCCAAGCTGTCTACGCTCCAGGCGATTCTCGACTGGATCGGCGCCCGGGCGGCGGATGCCTCGCCCGCGAACGCGCCGGCCGGCGAAAGCGGCAACGGAGAGACAACACCGACGGCCGCTTCTGCTCCTCGAAAGTCGGCAGCGGAGGAGGCCCCGGCAATCGATCCGCAGCGCGTGCCCCGCATGGTGCTCGAAGCGGTGGAGGTCGCACCGGCCCGTGCATCCGCGCCCAGCGGCCGCGGACTGGTCGTCGTGACGGATGATGGCGCCGGCGTCGCGGCGGCCGTATCCGACCGACTGCGCGAGCGCGGTTGGTCGCCCGTCATGCTCGAGAACCCCGCCGACGTGCTCGGCGACCGCAGCCGGGCGCAAACGTGGCTGGAGCAGGTCCGGCAAGCGCGCGGCGCCGTGGCCGGCGTGTTGCATGTTGCGCCGCTGGCGGACCGGGCGATGCTCCGGCAACCGGTGACCGAGTGGAGCGGCGCCGTTGAACGCAACGCGCTGGCTTTCTTCAATCTGCTGCAACTGGCCGCCGACGACCTGCGCGGCGCAGAAGAGGGCCGACTCGTCGCCGCACTTCCGCTCGACGGCCAGTTCGGGCTGACGAAACAAGATCCCGAGGCCTTCTGGCCGGGCGCTGCGGCGCTCGGCGGCGTGGTCAAAAGCGCAGCCCGCGAATGGGATTCGGTGCGCTGTCGGGTCGTCGATTGTGGCCCGACCCAGTCGGCCGACGCCGTCGCCGATCTGCTGATCGCGGAGTGGGACGCGGACGACAGTCTTCTGGAGGTTGGATATTGCGACGATCGCCGCTGGACGCTGGCCCCGCGGCTGGCCGAACTCGGACGGGAACCTGCGCCGATCGCCCTCGACGAAGACAGCGTGGCGCTCGTCACCGGCGGCGCACGGGGCATCACTGCCCAGGTCGCACTCGCTTTGGCTGAGCGCCGGCAAGGCCGGTTCGTGCTCGTCGGGCGCTCGCCCCTGCCGGTGGAAGGCGAGTCGGCCGAGACGGCCGGTGTGGAAGAACCCAAGGCCTTGAAGGCGGCGCTGCGGGCCCAGCTCGAGGCCCGCGGCGAGCAAGCGACCCCGGCGGCGGTGGAAGCGGCGTATCGCCGGATTCACCGCGATCGCGAGATGCGCAGCACGTTGGCCGCGATGCACGGCGCGGGCGTCGAAGTGGAATACCACGCGGTGGATGTCGCCGATGGTGCGGCGTTCGGCGCGCTGATCGACGACCTCTACGCCCGCTTCGGCCGCATCGACGTGGTCATCCATGGCGCCGGCGTGATCGAGGACAAGCTCCTGGTTGACAAGTCCGCCGATTCGCTCCGCCGAGTCATGGCCCCGAAAGTGGCGGGCGCGCACGTTTTTTTGGAAAAGCTTAATCCGGCGTCGCTTCGCTGCCTCGCGTTTTTCTCCTCGGTTTCGGGACGTTACGGCAACCGCGGACAGGCCGATTACGCGGCCGCCAACGAGGTGCTCAACAAGCTCGCCCGCCGGCTGAATGCCCAGTGGCCTGCCCGGGTCGTCGCCTTCAACTGGGGCCCGTGGCGATCCTCCGGTGGTATGGTGTCGGATGCTTTGGCGAAGCAGTTTGCGGCGGCCGGCGTGCACATGATTGAACCCCAGGCCGGGTGCGCGGCGTTTCTCGATGAACTCGAAAGGGGCGCCAAAGACGACGTCGAGGTGATTCTCGGCGGTCCGCTGCGCCTGCCCTCCCCCGAAACGCTGGGGGCGGGCCCACCCGTGGAAGCGACTCCGCGCCCGCTGCTGGCGACGGCCGTTCGCCAGCGCCGTCAGACCCCGCAGCGCACGGAACTCGTCCGCACGCTCGATCCGAATTGCGATCTTTATCTCCGCGACCACCAGCTCGACGGCAAGTGCGTGATGCCCATGGCGATGGTGCTCGAACTCTTCGCTGAGACTGCCGCGAGCCTGCGGCCGGACATGCGCCTGGTCAGCGTGCGCGATCACCGGGTGCTGCGCGGGCTCGCGCTGGACCACGGACCGTTGACGCTCCAGGTCTCGGCCGAAGTGCTCGACGAGGACGCCGCGTGCGCGAGCGTGGCGCTGACGCTGCGCTGCGACGATCGCCCCGAGCCGCGCTACCTGGCGACGGCCTGGTTGCGCAAAGCGCCCGACCACGCTCCCCGGGTAAGCAGGCTGACGCTGACCGATCCCCGCCCGTTGCCATTGTCGCTGGCCGCGGCGTATGAGGATTGGTTGTTCCACGGTCCGCTGTTCGCGGGCATCCGCGAAGTCGAGGCCGTGGGGCGCAACGGAATCATCGGCCGGCTGCACGCTTCCGATCCCGCGGCCGCCCTCGCGGACGACGCCCCGGGAGCGTGGATGATCGACCCCGTCGTGATCGACAGCGGGTTGCAGATGATCATCCTGTGGGCCCGGACCAACCTGGACATGACGCCGCTGCCGGCCCGGCTGGGGGCTTATCACCGGTATGCCGAGACCTTGTCCGGCGAATTACGCTGCGAAGCCTCCATCGCGCATACGCCGGGCAATCCCGCGATCATGGTTGACATCAAGTTCTTTGACGCGTCAGGCCGGCTGGCGGGCTGGATCGAACGACTGGAAGCCACGTGCAGCACGGCATTGAATCGTCTTGCGGCCGGCGGCGTGGTATCCGCATAAAGGCAGGGTATTCGCATAGAGGAAGGCATGGACCGCGCACAGGACCATCCAAACAAGGCGTCAGACGGCGGGCTCCGCGGCGAGGTGGCCATCGTGGGGATGGCCTGTAGCTTTCCCCAAGCCCGTGACGTCGCCGCCTTCTGGCGCAACGTCGTCGCCGGCGTCGACGCCATCCGCGAGGTCTCGCCCGATCGCTGGGATCCGGAGGTCTTCTACGATCCCGACGCGACGGCCGAGGACCGGGTGTACTGCAAGCGGGGCGGCTATCTCGACAACACTTTCGCCTTCAACCCGCTGCGCTACGGCACCATGCCCAAGGCGGTGCAGGGCGCCGAGCCCGACCAGTTCCTGGTCCTCCGCACCGTACAGGAGGCCTTGGCCGACGCGGGTTACGCCGACCAGGAAGTGGACGGTCGCCGCACCGCCTTCGTGCTCGGGCGCGGCAACTACCTCGGCGTCGGGCTTACCGGCCTGCTTCAGCGCGGCATGATGGCCGAGCAGACCGTGCAGATCCTCCGGGCGCTGCATCCCGAGTACACGGCCGAACAACTCGAGGAGATCCGCGAGGCGCTCCGCCGCGACGTGCCGCGCTTCGAGGCCGAGACCGCACCGGGGCTTATCCCCAATATCAGCACCGGTCGTTCCGCGAACCGTTTCGACCTGATGGGCCCGACGTTCACTATCGATGCGGCCTGCGCCTCGTCGCTGATCGCGACCGACCTGGCGGTGCACGACCTGCTCATCGGCAAGCACGACATGATGCTCATCGGCGGCGTGCACGTGTTCTCCGACGTGCCGTTCCTCCAGGTGTTCTCCGCGATGGGGGCGCTGTCGCGCACTTCGACCATCCGACCCTTCGCCGCCGGCGCCGATGGCACCATGGCCGGTGAGGGCGTCGGCATCATCGTGCTCAAACGGCTCGCCGACGCCGAGCGCGACGGCGACCGCATCTACGCGGTCATCAAGGGTGTGGGCACCAGCAGTGATGGCAAAGCCAAGAGCGTCACCGCTCCGCGCGTGGACGGTGAGGAGCTCGCCCTCCGCCGGGCCTACGCCATGGCCGGCATCGACCCCGCGACCGTCGCGCTGATCGAAGCCCACGGCACCGGCACGCCGGTGGGCGACGCGGCCGAGATCGAGGCCCTGCACCGCGTGCTCACCGGTTGCGCCCCGCGCTCCGTGGCGCTGGGCTCGGTCAAGTCCATGATCGGGCACACCATGCCCGCGGCCGGGTCGGCCGGTCTGATCAAAACCGCCCTCGCGCTGTACCACAAGATCCTCCCCCCGACGCTGCACTGCGACGCGCCCCACCCGGCACTGGCCGGCGAAGACACCCCGCTCTACGTGAGCACCGCGACCCGCCCGTGGGTGCACGGTCGCGGGGGCGAGCCGCGCCGGGCGGCGGTGAACGCGTTCGGCTTCGGCGGCGTCAATGCCCACGTCGTGCTCGAGGAGTACACGGGCGCGCGCAGGTCGCGCCGAGCGGTAAGCGACCGGGCGACGCAGGTGGCGCTTCCGGAAATCCCCAAGCGCCTGACGGAATTGGACAGCGAGCTGGTGGTTGTCGCCGCCCGGGATCGGGCCGGCCTGCTCACCGAACTCGAGCGACTGGCGGGTTACCTGGCGGCGAACGCCGACGCACGTCTTGCCGACGTCGCGTACACGCTGCCGGGGGGACCGGAAGACGGCGCGCGCCTGGCCCTGGTGGCAACTTCGGTCGCCGACCTGGCGGAGAAGATCGCCCGCGCCAAACAGAAGCTGGCCGACTCGTCCTGCACCCGCATCCAGGACAACCAGGGCATCTATTACCTCAGCGAGAGCGAACTGCGCGGCGGCAAGGTCGCGTACCTGTTCCCCGGCGAGGGTTCGCAGTACATCAACATGCTCGCCGGGCTGTGCCTGGCGTTCCCCGCGGTGCGCGAACGTTTCGATGCGGCCGACCGGGCCGTCACCGCCACCGATCGCCGTCCGCCGAGCCACGACATCTTCCCGCCGCCGATGTTCACGGAGAACGAACGGGAAGCCGCCGAGCAGCGATTGTGGAAAATCGAGCGGGCCGTCGAGGCCGTGCTCACCGCCGACGGGGCCATGTTCACCCTGCTCCGTGAATTGGGCATCACCCCGGACATGATCACCGGTCACAGCGGCGGTGAGTGGGTGGCCAGCGTGGCCGCCGGACTCTTCGATGTGGACGAGTTCATCGCCAGCATGCCGCGGCTGGACGCGATGTACCGCGCGCTCGCGGCCGACCGGCAGGTGCCGCAGATGGCGATGCTGGCGGTGGGGGCGGGTCGCGACGACGTCATCCGCTGGGTGGGCGAGATCAATCGCCGGGTCCACATCGCCAACGACAACTGCCCGCACCAGGTGGTGGTGGTGACGACGCCGGAGGACGCTGACCCGGTGGCCGAGCACCTCCGCGCCCAGCGCGTCTTCGTCGAGCGGCTGCCGTACGATCGCGGCTACCACACGCCGGCGTTCACGCACATTTGCGCGCCGTTGCGGACGTATTTCTCATCGCTGGGCATCCGCATGGCGGCGACGACGCTGTACTCCTGCACGACCGGCGCGGTGTACCCCGACGAGGTGGGCGGCATCCTCGACGTGCTCACCCACACCTTTGCCCGGCCGATCGTGTTCCGCCAGACGATCGAGCGGATGTACGCCGACGGGGCGCGGATCTTCGTCGAGGTCGGGCCGCGGTCGAACCTGTGCGGCTTCGTGGACGACATCCTCCGCGGCACGCCGCACGTCACCATCCCGACCAATCACCATCGGCGGCCCGACGTCCCCACGCTGCACCATGCGCTGGCGCGGCTCGCGGCGCTGCACGTGCCCATGAATCTCGAGTACCTCTACGCGGATCGCGGCCTGCGCAAGCTGGCGCTCGATCCCGAACGCGATCGCGTCGTGCATCCCGACCAGGAACCGGGCACCTTGCAGGTGTCGCTCTGCTACCCGCACCTGCGCGTGCCGGACGACTTCAAACGCCCGGTCCCGCCGCGCCCATCTGCTCCGCCCATCGAGCCGCCGTCCGCACCGGCTCCAACCGCGAAAGCGGCGGTGCAGGGCAACGGCAGCCATTCATCAACGCCGGTGACGCCGCCCGCAGCGCCGAACGGCAATGGCCACGCGCCCGTCGCGCCGTCGCCCGCTTCCGCCGCCATGCTGGCGCATATGCAGGTGATGGAAAAGACGCTTACCGCCCAGACCGAGATCATGCAGGCCTACCTGGCCGGCCGGCGCAGCCCCGTGCCGGCGCCGGCGCCCGTCCGCGCGCCGCTACGCGGCACGGTGGGGGAGACCTGTGCGCCGGAATCGCTCGACGTGGCCCACGACATCGAGCTGCCTCTGGAAATCCCAGCGCACCCGTCGGCCGAGACTTCGTGCGACGATCCGCCGGGCCCGCCACCGGCGTCGCCGGCGCCGGCCGCGGCGCGGAGCATCGCGGACCTCCTGCTCGAGATCGTCTCCGACAAGACCGGTTATCCACCCGACATGCTCGACCTCGACCTGGACATGGAAGCCGACTTCGGCATCGACTCGATCAAGCGCATCGAGGTGCTCGGGGCGCTCCAGCAGGCCCTGGGCGAGGCCGATGGGGAGGTTGACCTGGAAGAGGTTGCCAAGGTCAAGACCCTGCGCGAGGTCGCGGAGCGCATCGGCGCGGTCTACGGATCACCGTCGACCCCCGCAACGCCGGAGCCCGGCGCCGCGGACGCCCCCGATGTCAGCCACCTGGCATTCACCGGTCGGGTCGTCGAGTACCGACCTGGTGAGGCGATTACCCTCGAGCGCGTCGTCGATCTCGACCACGACCTCTACCTCAACGATCACCACTTCGATCCGCAGGTTTCCGCGTACGATCCGAACCGCGACTGCCTCAACGTGATTCCCATGACGGTGAGCGTGGAGATGATGGCCCAGGTTGCGGGCCTGCTGTTCCCGGGCCAGCAGGCGGTGCAGGTGCAGAACGCCCAGGCCGGCAAGTGGATCGAGGTAGAACGCCATGGGGAAAAGCCTATTCTGCGCATCCGCGCCGAGCGCATCGATGGCGGATCCGTCGCCCGGACGTCCGTCCAGCACGTCAACGCCGACGGCACCAAGGACCCGACCGATGCCTCGCCGGTGGCAGTAGCCGAAGTGCATTTCGCGCCCGAGTTTCCCGCCCCGCCGCAGATGCCGACCTACGCTTTAAAGAAACCCCGCACGCCCAGCCACACCGGCGCACAGATGTACCGCCAGCACCGCATGTTCCACGGCCCGCGCTTCCAGGGCGTGGCGGAGATCGACCGGGTCGGCGAGGACGGGCTGGCCGCGACCCTCGAGGTCCTGCCCACCGACAACCTCTTCGCCGACAACGCGTCGCCCACCTTCAGCTTCGACCCCTACCTGCTCGACGCCGCCGGCCAACTGGTCGGCTACTGGCCGGTGGAGTACCTCGACGAAGGCTTTGTACTTTTCCCCATCCGGATCCAGGAGGTCACCCGCTACCGCGACAACCTCCGGCCGGGAGAGCGGGCGGCCTGCCATCTCCGCGTCAAGCGCATCGCCCACCGCCAGTTCGAGGCCGACCTGGACATCGTGGACGCGGCCGGACAACTCTGGCTGCGGATCACCGGCTGGCAGGACTGGCGCTTCCACTGGGACCGCAGCTTCTACGATTTCTGGCGTTTCCCCAGCGAGGGGCTGGCCGCGACCGAGCTGGAGCTCAACCTGCCCGATGGGGCGGCGGACACGCTCTGCCTCCAGATGACGCCGGAGGGCGAGTTGCGGGCTCCGCTCTGGGAGAAACTCTGGGCCTACCTGGTGTGCAGCCCGGAGGAGTTGCGCCGCTTCCTCGAGATGCCCATCGGGCCGCGCCGCACCGAGTGGATCTGCGGGCGCTCGGTCGCCAAGGACGCCGTGCGCACCTGGATCCAGCGGCAGGGCGGACCGAAGCTCTACCCGGCCGACATCGAAATCCACCAGGACGCCGAGGGCCGGCCCTTCGCCACCGGACCGTGGATTGACGAGGTCCCAGCCGTTCCCAGCCTGTCCATCGCGCACAAGGGCCGCACCGCCATCGCCGCGGTGGGTCCCGACGCGGTCGGCGTGGACCTCGAGCACGTCGAGCCCCGCGCCGAGGGCTTTGCCCTGGCGGCGTTCGGCCCCGAGGAACGCGACCTGATCACCCCGGCCGATGACCTGCGCCTGACGCTGGCGTGGTGCGCCAAGGAAGCGGCCGGCAAGGCCGCGGGGGTCGGCATGAACCGCGGCCCGGGAACGGCCGTGCTGCAGGAATTCGACGCGCACCGCGCCGTCGTGGCCGTGCCGACCGCCGGTGCCGACGACGCCCGCATGTTTACCGTGTTGTTCACCCGCCGGGGCGACGACCTGATCGCCCTGGCCCTCGAGGAGAAAACCGCCCATGCCCACGCGAACGCTTGATCGCCACACCGTGCGCAGCGACCTGCTGAGGATTCTCGGCGAGCTGCGCGAAGACTGGGACTACGCCGACGAGATCAACGAGCAAACCGGCATCTTCGTCGACCTGGAGTTCGAGTCGATCGACGCGGTTGCACTCGGCACCGCCATCGAGGAGCACTTCGACCAGACCCTGCCGTTCGCGGAATTTCTCACGAAGTTCAGCCAGCGCCAGGCCACCGACATCACCATCGGCGACCTGCTCGATTTCTTGATGGAGAACCTCGCAGGCTCGGGGGAGCGGAATTCATGAGCGTGCGGGTGTTGCTCTTCGGCCTCGACGGTGCGACCTACACCGTGCTGGACGACCTCGTCCGGCGCGGCGTGATGCCGTTTCTGGGCCGGTTCATGCAGGAGGGCGCCCGCGGCACGCTCCGCTCGACGGTTCCGCCGCTCACGCCGCCGGCCTGGACCACGCTGGTCACCGGCCGATCGCCGGGCCATCACGGCATCACCAACTTCCTCCAGTTCGAATCGCCCGAGTCGCGTTTCATCCGTGTAGTATCCTCGCGGCAGGTCTGCTGCGAGACCATCTGGTCGATCGCTGCGCGGCAGGGGCGCCGCGCGGGCAGTCTGAACTTCGTCGCCCACAATCCCGCGCCGGCCATCGATGGATACGTGATTCCCGGCTGGGTCACCTGGCGCTGGGTGAAGCGTTCGAGCCACCCGGCCGACCTCATCGATCGCCTGAAGGAAATGCTCCCCGGCTTCGATGTAAAGCACCTCGCGATGGACTTCAACGAGGAGAAAAAGGCCGTTGCGGGCGCGGAGTTGGCCGACTACGGGCCCTGGATCGACCTGCACATTGGCCGCGAGCGGGCTTGGTTCGACGTGCTCCGCCACCAATTGCAGCACGACCCGTGCGAACTGGTGGGCATCGTCCTCGACGGCGTGGACAAGCTCCAGCACCTGCTCTGGCCGTACCTCGATCCGGCATTGGAACCAACCGACCCCTCGGGCGAGTTCCTCCGCACCCGCGCGCACTGCTGGCAGTACTTCCGGCAGATCGACGATTTCCTGGCCGAGGCGGTGGACCTTGCCGGCGTCGATGCCCAGGTCTACGTCGTCTCCGACCATGGGTTCACCGGCAGCACCGAGATCCTCTACATCAACCGCTGGCTGGAGGAGCAGGGCTACCTCACCTGGGCCGACGGCGCCGAGTTCACCGCCGAGGATTCCCACGTGCTCGGCGAGGGGCAGCAGTACCACGCCACCTCGATCGACATGTCCCGCACGCGGGCCTACGCCGATTCGGCCAGCAGCAACGGCATACACATCAACGTCCGCGGAACGGGCGACGAGCACGGCATCGCGCCGGAGGAATACGAGGCGCTGCGCGACGAACTCATTCACAAGCTGCGCACCGAGTGCAACGATCCGCGAACTGGCGACCCCATCGTCACCGCGGTCTGGACCCGGGAGCAGGCCTTCGCCGGCCCCCACGCGGGCCTCGCTCCTGACATCACGCTGGCGCTGCGCGACCATGGCTTCGTCTCCGTTCTTCGCGGACGATCGTTCCTCAAGCAGCGGCCTCAGCCGGCCGGCACGCATCACCCCGACGGCGTGCTCATCGCCCGCGGTGCGGGCATCCGCCCGGGCGCCAAGCTGCCGCCCGCGCACCTGCTGGACATCGCCCCGACCGCCCTGCACGCCCTGGGACTGCCCGTACCGGAGGACCTGGAGGGGCGGGTCATCGCCGAACTGTTCACCGCGGAAGCGCTCACCGCCCAGGAGCCGCGGATCGGGCCGGCCACGCTGTCCCGGAACGGCTCGACAAAGGCAGGGAAACCGAACATGCCGGTCGGCGCCACGGACGATTCCGACGATTCCGACGATTCCGACGAGACGGCCGACGAGCAACTGCTGCTGCGTCTGCGGGCGCTGGGCTACGTGGAATAACCAGGCGGTTAAGATATGGCCAAGGAAATCATCAACCGCATCAAGATGCACTACCTGCAAAAAGGCGAGGGGTCGGACGTCGTGCTCATCCACGGGGTCACCTCGACCCTCGCGGTGTGGTACAACGACGTGCTGCCCGCCCTGACGCCCAACCACCGCGTCCTGGCGTACGACCTCCGCGGCCACGGCTACAGCGAGGTCACGCCCACGGGCTACACGGCCGACGTGCTGGCCGACGACCTCGCCGCGCTGCTCGACCACGTGGGCGTGGAGCGCACCTGCGTCATCGGCCACAGTTTCGGCGGCTCGGTGGCGCTGCAACTGGCTGTGCGGCACCCCCAACGCGTCTCGGGCATCGTGCTCTCCGACACCGGCATCGCCTGCCTGCGGCATATTCGCACCATCCAGGAGTGGCACGGCTGGGAAACCTGGCGCAAGGAGTTGGCCGACTTCGGCATCACCTACGAGTGGTTCGTCGAGGCCGACGGCAGCGACGTCGCGGAGGTCTTCCGCCGCGGCGCCGATATTCCCAACCCGTACGCGCTGCGGCAGGGTTCGTCCCTGGGCAAGAACCGGCTCAAGCGGCTGATTGAAGAGACCACTGTCGCCCAGGACTTCCGCAAGGTCGCGGGGCTCACCGAGGAGCGGCTGTCCGAGATCGCCTGCCCGGTGCTCGCCCTCTACGGACGCACGTCCCCCTTCAGCAAGATGGGCCCGCACCTGGAGTCGATCATGCCGCACTGCCGCTGCGTCATGCTGTCGGACACCGGCCATTACTCCATCGTCGATTCGGTCGAACCGTTCCTGGCCACCATCCGTTCGTTTCTGGATGATCCACAAGGATTCGTGTCGGCATCCCCGGCCCCCCAGGCCCCGTCGGCTCGGACTTAAAGCATGGGCGCAAACCTTCGCAACAGGCAACCAACCATGAACACTCCGCCGCGCATTACGCTGATATGGTGTGTTTCGGTAATGCTGATTTCTCCAAGCATTGCGGGCGAGGTCCTTACCCGCGACGACTTCCAGCAGATCGGTAAGCAGGGTTTCGGGCTCCGCGGCAACAGCTACGCCTGGTGCTCGGCGTATTTCCGGGGCAAGGTGTACATCGGCACCAACCACAATTTCCTCTGCCTGGTTCGCTCCATACGCGGCGTCACCGATGAAAACGCCCAGCAGGAGGCATCGGTCGAATGCGACCCCGACTTGCTGTCCATGGACTTCCGCGGGCGCATCTACGCATACGACCCGGCCACGCGCGCGATCGAGCTGGTGCACATCTCGCCCACCATCAAGGCCCTGCGCTCCGACGGCACGCAGGCGGACGTTGCGGTGGACATGGGCTACCGCACCATGGCGGTCTTCCGCGAGCCCGACGGAACCGAGGCGCTGTACGTCGGCACCTTCACCACGACGGAACTCCCCGGCGCGCCCCCGCGCATCCTCCGCAGCACGGATGGCTTGCATTTCAAGCCGCTGCCCGGCGACATCTCCCAAGACGGCAGTCTGGTGTCCTACCGCGGTCTCACCGTGTTTCGCGACAAGCTCTACGCCATCGGCATCGGCCGGTTGGATGCAGACACCGTTCTGCTGGAGTCGGCCGATCCCGCCGGCGGCGTCTTTCGCCGGGTGAATCCGCCGAACTTCGGCGATCCCGTGAACATCTCCGCGTTCGAGCTGGCCGTCTTCAAGGGCTATCTCTACATCGGGACGGCCACGGCGTCCGAGGGCTTCCAGCTTCTCAAGACCCGGGCGGACGGAGCCCCGCCGTACGTCTTCCAGCCCGTTCTCGTGGACGGGGCCTACCGCGGCTCGAAGAATCAGAACGTCGTAAGCCTTCAGCCGTTCGGCGACTATCTCTACGTGGGCACCGGCATCAACTTCGTGGCCCTTGACTTTTTCCCAGGGGTGGAGTCCGCGGCCGCGGAACTCATTCGCGTGCGCGCGGACGATTCCTGGGAGATCGTCTGCGGCGCACCCCGCGACACGCCCGCGGGGCCCAAGGACTCGGTGACCGGCCTCATCGTCGGCTGCAATAACTCCCGCACGGGCTATATCTGGCGGATGGTTGAACACGACGGGGTCCTCTACATGGGCACCTTCGACATGTCGCTCTTCGCCCGTTTCGTGGGCAGCGCGCAGATCGAATCGGCCATCGATTTCGACGCCCACCCGCTGTTGGCCCAGTTCCTGGACTTCATCCCGGCCGGCGAGATCGCCGATGTCATCTCGGCACTCGACGGCGGCTTCGACCTCTGGGCCACCGAGGACGGCGACACCTGGCGGCTGATCTCGCGCAGCGGGCTCGGCGACGAGTTCGCCTATGGACTGCGCACCTTCACCAGCACGCCCCACGGGCTGTTCGTCGGGACGGCCAATCCCTACTACGGCATGCGCGTCCTCCGCGGGGACGATCCCGATCGCGATCGCGACGGCGACGGCCACCCCGACCGCGGCGACAACTGCCCGACCCTCTGGAACCTCCACCAGTCCGATCTCGACAACGACGGCATCGGCGACGCCTGCGATCCGGACGACGACGGCGACTGCATCTTGGACGACGTCGACCCGCGTCCGACTGTGGCGGCCGTCCCCGGCCCCGATACCGACCGCGACGGCACGCCCGACGGGTGCGATACCGACGATGACGACGACACCATCCCTGACCACCAGGACAACTGCCCCCTGGTCGCCAACTTCGACCAGGCCGACGCCGACGGGGATGGCGTGGGCGACGCCTGCGCCCCGGCCGACCCACCCGCCGCCCAGACCGGAAACGACAATGACAACGCCGCCGACGATGATGTCGGCGGGGACGTGGTGGCGCCCAACGGCTGCGGCGCCGGTGTCGGTTGGGCCCTCGTGGCGACGTGGGGCCTGGGATTTCTCCTGACTCGGAGACCGTGATGCGAACGCTCGCAGGAGTGCTCTTCTGCATACTGGCTGGCGCAGGCTGTGTGCCCATCGATGCGCCCATGCCGCCGAGCCAGGCGGCGTCGGGGCCCGGCGGCGCGGACTACGTCCACGCGAAGGTGGTGGCCGAACGCCTCGGGGAGGGCGGCGAGACCTGCTGGATCTTCCGGCCCGAGGATCCCCGCCCGGCGACTGCGCCACTCGTGGTGTTCATGCACGGCTGGATGGGCATCGATCCGGCGGTGTACGGCGCCTGGATCGCGCACACCGTGCGTAAAGGGCATATCGTGATTTTCCCGGAGTACCAGGATAACGCCTACACCGACCCGGCCGACATGACGCCCAATACCGTCGCGTGTCTGGAGGCGGCGCAGGCTCACCTGATGGACGAGGGGCCCGTGCGCCCGCGCACCGATGCGGTGGGATGGGTCGGGCATTCGCTCGGCGCGGTTATCGCAGTGCGCCTGGCGACCGATCCGGACGCGCACCCGCTCCCGCCGCCGGCGTTTCTGATGCTGGTGGAGCCGGGGGGAACGCAGCGCATTGACTTCCCCGCGTCGCCCGACCTGCCCGAGGCCGTGCGCGTGCTGGTCGTCACCGGTGCCGACGACAACTGGGTGGGCGATGGACCGGCCGAGGAGATCATCGCGTACCTGGAGAACAACACATCGATCACGCCGGCGTTCGTCACCATGCCGTCGGACAACCACGGGTGGCCGCCGCTGCGCGCGTCGCACTTCGCCCCGCTCGCCGTTCTGCCCGACTTTCCGCCGCCCCTCAGCCGTGCGAACGACGGCATTGAGCGGGCGGTATACGACGCCGAGAAAGCGGGGAGCGAGCCGGCCGCCACGCGGTTTCCTCCGGACGCCCTTGATTATTACGGCTTCTGGAAACTGCTCGACGGTCTGCTCGACGCGTCCTTCCGCGACAAGAACGCCGACTACGCCATCGGCGATACACCGGAACAGCGCTTCATGGGCCGCTTCAGCGACGGCACGCCGGTCAACCCGTTGATCGTGCGGCAGGCCGGCGATTGAAGACCTGCCGCGCCGGCCGCGGGCTGCTACAATCGGGAACATGGCCGATCCCTCCCCATCCGTCGTCGTTGTTCTGCAATCGCCATCCGAGCATTTCTGCGTGGAGCATGCCCTCGTGCTGCGCGCGGTCGGGATCGAGTGCCGCGTGCAGCGCGCCCGCGGCGGCTTTGCCCTGACGGTGGCGGCGGAGGACGCGCCGCAGGCGGAGGCGGAGATCGAGTCGTACGCCCGCGAAAACCAGGAGGCGCGGCGGGCGGCCGACGCGCCCGTGGACACGGACGGCTGGGTCGGTGTGCTCTGCTTCGGCGTGGTGCTCTTTCTGGTGGCGGTGTGCAACGACCGCTCGGTGGGGGGCTTCGACTGGTTTGCGGCGGGCAAGACGCACGCGGGCGGCATCTGTGCCGGGCAGTGGTGGCGGACGGTTACCGCGCTCACGCTGCACGCCGATCTCGCCCACCTGCTGGCCAACCTGGTGGTCGGCGGGCTGTTCGGGATCTTCGCGGCGCGGCATCTGGGCGCCGGGCTGGCGTGGTTCGGCATCCTGCTGGGCGGGGCCGGCGGCAACCTGGTCAACGCCTGCCTGCGTCCGGCGGGGCATACCTCCGTCGGGGCGTCCACGGCGATCTTCGCCGCGCTGGGGCTGCTGGCGGCGTGGACCTGGACGCAGCGCCGGATGGGCGCTGGGATTTCCCTGAGGCGCTGGGCGCCGCTGATCGGCGGCGTCGTGCTGTTGGGGATGCTCGGCGGAGGCGGCAGCGCGCGGACCGACGTGGGCGCGCACATCACCGGTTTCTGTTGTGGCGTGCTGTGCGGCGCGGTCTGCGGCCGACTGCGGCTGCACGCCCGCATCGGGGACAAGGGCCAGGCTTGGCTGGCGGCCGCCGCGCTGGGACTGCTCGCGGCCAGTTGGGCGATTGCCCTGGTGAACGCGGCCGCGGCATGACGTATGCGCTGCGCTCGCGGGGCAATGCCGCGGGCCCGAAAGGCGGGCGTCGCGCGGCTTGGCGTTCACGGCCTGGCCTCCGGATCATCCCGGTCCGCGCCTCCGATCCAGCCCTTACGGTGGAAGTAAAACACCATGCCCACGGCCATCACGGCCATGGCAGCGAGCAGGACGGGGTATGCCCACCGCGTGTGTAACTCGGGCATGTATTCGAAGTTCATGCCGTAGATGCCGGCCAGGAAGGTGAGCGGGATGAAGATGCTGGCCATGATGGTGAGGATCTTCATCACCTCGTTCTGGCGATTGCCCACGCAGGAGAGATAGACGTCCATGAGCCCGCCGGCGAGTTCGCGGTAGGTTTCCAGGCCGTCCATGATCTGCACGCAGTGATCGTAGCAGTCGCGCAGGTAGACGCGGACCTGCGCGGAGATCAGGGGATCCTCGTCGCGGATCAAGGCGCTGATCGCCTCGCGCTGCGGCCAGACCGCCCGGCGGATGGTCAGCATGTCGCGCTTGGTGGTATGGATGTCGTGGAGGATGGCCGGTTGGGGCTCGCTGACGATCTGGTCTTCCAGCCGCTCGACCCGCTCTCCGAACGCCTCCAGCAGGGGATAGTAACCGTCGATCACCGCGTCGAGCAGGGCGTAGGCGAGATAGCTCGGGCCGGAGCTGCGCATAATCGGACCGCCTTGGCGGATGCGCTCGCGGACGGGATCGAATACGTCGCCGCTGCGTTCCTGGAAGGTGAGCACGTAGCGGTCGCCGATGAACACGCTGACCTGCTCCGGCTCGACGCTCCCGGATTCGGACTGGAACATGCGCGTGATGCACAGCGTATGCTCGTCGTAACGCTCCACCTTGGGGCGCTGCGGCACGTTGACCACGTCCTCCAGGGCGAGCGGATGAATCGAAAAGAACTCGGCGAACGCGCGCAGGAGCGCTTCGTCGCCGTGGCCCTGCACGTCGATCCAGCAGACGTGGTCATCGGCCAGCAGGTCGCGCACCGCCTCGATGGTGTCCACGTCGTGTTCCTCGAGGTGATCCGGTCGATACTTCATGACGTGGATTCGGGGCCGCTCGGCCGCGGCGTGGATCATCAGCGTGCCCGGCTTGGAGCCGGCCGGTGGGTGGCGTTTACGAAACATGCGGCGTTTCTCCTGGGGTACGCGGCGCGGTCGGCGCGGAAATCCATGCCCGTCGGGGGCCATCTTGCCGGGGCGGTCGACGTTCGACAAGTGAACCGCCGACCGGGTGCCGGCGGCGCGGCGGCCGCTGTTGTAAAAACCAATGGCGGTCCTCGCCGGCGACGCGTCGGGCAGGCCGGCAGCCCCGCCGGAGGTCGACGTTGATGGACCAGTCGCGCTTTTGAGCGGAGTTCGTGAAACATTCCACAAGCGAGCGCAGCTCTGACAGCTTATCTGGCTGAACATAACAACGCCACTATATGAGAGAATGCGCAATTTCGCCGGGCGTATGGGTACGGGAATGTACGCCCCAGCGGCCGACCCGGCCCGCCAATGGCGGGCATCTTGCCTTGTACCCGCGATGCCGGTTCGGTCTAATAGGGGCCTCATCGGGTCAACCGGGGTTCTCGGGAGATTATCGCCATGCGTCATGGGGTATTGCTGCGCCGCGTTGGGTTGGTTTTGCTCGCTTTTGCGATGGTCGGCGCGCCGGTGGAAGCGCGGATCGTGTACGTCGATGCCGCGGCCGACGCCGGCGGGGATGGGTCGTCGTGGTTGCTGGCCTGGCGTCACTTGCGCGACGCGCTGGACGCGGCGCTGGTGGACAACACGATCGACGAGATCCGCGTGGCCCAGGGCGTGTATCGTCCCGATCGGGGTACGTTCAATCCCAGCGCGCGGTTTCAGATCGCCGGCGACTACGCCGTGAAGGGCGGCTACGCCGGTGTGGCGGAGCCCGAGCCCGACACCCGGGATAGTGCGCTTTATGCCACCACGCTGTCCGGTGATCTGCTCGGCAACGACGGAGCGAATTACCAGAACTACTTCGACAACGCCCGGGTCATCGTGGAGTTTCTCCCGGGAACGGGCGCGCCCGAGCTCAGCGGGGTGACGGTCCGCGCGGCGCGGGAGCACGGCATCGTGGTTGCAGGGGCCAATCCGGAAATCCGGGATTGCCGCGTGACGCTGAACTACACCGTGGGCAGCGGCGCCGGCCTGCACATCACCGCCGACAGCGAAGCCCTGATCGACCGATGCACCTTCGCGCAAAATCGCGCGGACCTCCAAGGCGGCGGCATGCTGCTCGGCGGCGAGGCCGTTGTCACGGTGGAACACTCCGTGTTCCTCGGCAACCTCGCCGCGACCAGTTCGGAGCCCGGGCAACTGGGTGGTGCGGGGGTGTTTCTCGATTACGGTGACGCGGCCGGCGCGTCCACCTTCTTCAACTGCCTCTTCGTGGCCAACGAGGTGTTCTACGGCCAAGGCGCCGCATTTTACGCCTACGGCAGCGCGATCGAGATGGCCAACTGCAGCCTGGTGCGCAACTGGCACTGGGGCGGCGGGACGGCCGGCCTGTACGTCGAGGGCGTGGATCCGAGTCCGGAGCGCCAGACCCAGACGGTGTCCAACACCCTGTTCTGGGCGAACGGCTTTGGCGAAGAGGCCCAGCTTCAGTTCGTCGACGCGGTCATCGGAATCAATCACTGCATCGTGCAGGACTGGACTGGAGCGCTGGGGGGCATGGGCAACAGCGGCGCAGATCCGCTGCTCGCATTGATCGGGCCGCCCGGTTCGCTGACCCACGACGCCCATCTGCTGCCCGGGTCGCCGTGCATCGACGCGGGCGACAACAGCGCCCTGCCGCCCACGATCACCGAGGACCTCGATGGCAATCCCCGTTTTCTTGACGATACCGTGACGCCCGACGTGGGCGTGGGCACGCCACCGGTGGTGGACATCGGAGCGTATGAGTTCCAGGCCGAAAGCGACTGCAACAGCAACGGCATCCGCGACAACCTGGATATTGCGGGCGGCACGGCGCGGGACTGCAACGCCAACGGCCGGCCTGACGTGTGCGACCTGGCCGACGGCGTCAGCGAGGACGCGGACAGCAACGGCGTGCCGGACGAATGCGCCGAGTGTCAGATCAACGCGGATTGCTCCAACGGTCTGTTCTGCGATGGGGTGGAGATCTGCGTGGAGGGCGAATGCGCCGGCGGTGCGCCGCCGTGCACCGGCGCCAAGCTGTGCAACGAGTCGTTGGATGCGTGCCTGCCCGACTGCAACCAGAACGGCATCGACGACGCCACGGACATCGCCCAGGGCTACAGCGCGGACTGCAATACCAGCGGCGTGCCGGACGAGTGCGAACTGGCCCCGGTGCGGACGTTGATCGACGTGGATTTCGAGAACGGGCTGCCGGCCAACTGGTCGGCCGATGGACTCTGGCACGTGAGCGCCGCGTGCGTGCAGCCTTTTGCGCCCGATCCGCCGTACTGGGCGTATTTCGGGCGCGACGATGCGTGCGATTTCGATACGGGTGCGATCGTCAGCGGGTCGCTGGCGTCGGGCGCGGTGCAGATTCCGGCCAATGCGACGTCGGCCGTGCTGACCTACGCGTCGTTTTACGAGGGGGACCGGGGTTTCGCCTCCATTCCGTTCGGGTTTGACCTGGCGTGGGTGGAGGTGGACGGGGCGCTGGTCGACGACGTCGGGCCGACGCCGGGCTACGGCGCCTGGGAAATCCGGGAGGTGGATCTTGCCGCGTTCGTGGGCGCGGCCGTGACCCTGTCGTGGCGCTTCGATTCCGTGGATGCGATCAGCAACGATGCGATCGGGTGGGCGGTGGACGCGGTGCAACTGGTGACCACGGTGGCCAACGACTGCAATGCCAACGGCGTGCCGGACGACTGCGAGGACTGCAACGGCAACGGCCTGGCGGACGAGTGCGACCTGGCGTCCGGGGCCAGCGCCGACTGCGACGCGAACGGCGTGCCCGACGAGTGCGACGTGCTGCTGGAGGACTGCAACGCGAACGGCGTGCCCGATCCGTGCGATCCGGATCTGGACGACGACGGCATTCCGGACGATTGCGACGACGACCGGGACGGCGACGACGTGCCGGACGACGTGGACCTGTGCGTGTCGGTCCCGGGTGAGCCGGTGAATCCCGCCGGCGGGCCGATGGGCGACTTCAACGACGATTGCACGGTGAATGCGGGCGATCATTATTACTATTCCGTGTGCCTGTCGCTGTCGGGCCCGGCGACGCCGCCGGCGTTTGACGAATGTCGGGAGGTGTTCGATTTCGACGTGGACGGGGACGTGGACCTGGTCGACTTCGGATGGTTCCAGCGGGCGGCGGAGTGAAGCGGGCTGCGGCCGATAGGGACGGAGACAGGTCGGGCGGCAGCGTGCGGCGTGAAAGCAGCGGGCATCCGGGTCCGGGGGCGGGGGCGTGCGCCGCGTGGGGCGGGGATTGCCGATCGTGTTGTGAGGCCCGAACGACATCACCAGCTTGTAAAGCCGCATCGAAATTTGGGTTCGTTCTGACATTTTTCTCTGCGCCCGGTTGGGGCCCATATCGCGGTTTCTGACAGCGCCCGTTGGGAAAACAGTCCCTTGCAATTCGGCTTCGTTTTGGCTTCGTTTGGCTTCGTTTTTTCGGCGGTGGTGCATGGACGTTCTCCGCAGCCCGCGGCGATTGGGTAAGCTCAATCGCGACGGGCGAGTGGTGAATTGCCAAGGGCGGCCGGCGGCCTGGCATGCCTGACCGTCAGGGCTCCGGGACACCGTAGTGCGATTGCATGGCGGCGCACGGCGTTCAGCCCTTGTGGCGAGTCCGGCCTGCTTGCGCCGTGCTTGGCCATGGCACCCTGGCGTCGGGACACCGTGGTGCGGCCGCATGGCGGCGCTCGACTCCGTCGAGCTTGGCC